>Ga0308173_10001443_pt1 | contig 11837 bp, 9 predicted proteins | sample PhyPR1_FD_203716 | JGI IMG/M metagenome (GOLD analysis project Ga0308173, IMG submission 203716) | Soil microbial communities from UC Gill Tract Community Farm, Albany, California, United States - DLSLS.P.R1 | ecosystem: Environmental > Terrestrial > Soil > Agricultural land | place: USA... | reverse complement strand
GTCTGTCTGCTGCCGGGATTGCCCGAAGCCCGGCGCGCCCGGCCCGGACAGGAACTTCCGGTCCACGTACCGCGCCAGCATCGCGCGGGCCACCGGCCGGGTGAACGGCAATACGCAGAAGAAGCCCACCACGTCCGAGAGGAAGCCGGGCGTCAGCAGCAGCGTCCCGCCGACCAGGATCAGCGCCCCGTCGGCCAGCTCGCGCGCGGGCATCCGCCGCTCGTCCAGCGCCTCCCGCAGCGCCCGCCAGGCCTTGGTGCCCTCGCGCTTCATCAGCCAGCTGCCGAGGAAGCCGTCCGCGACCAGCAGCAGCACGGTCCACCAGGCGCCGATGACCTGCCCGACCTGGATCAGCACGTAGATCTCGAGCACGGGCACCACCACGAACAGCAGCGCCAGCACCCACCAGGGAACCCGTCGCCTCATCCGTCCTCCTCGGTGCCGTCGGGGGCCCGTCGTGGGGCCCGTCGCGTGCTGGGCGGCCGCTCAGGAGCGGCCGCGTCGTGCCCTCGAGAATACGTCGGCCACCTGGTGGCGGCGCTCGCGCAGGCCCCAGGAGGTGATCCGGCGCAGCGACTCGGTGGCGACGTCGCGGCTCATCTTGGACTCGCCGCGCACCCGCTCGACGAACTCGATCGGCACCTCCACGACCCGCAGCCCGGCGTGCAGGGTGCGGTAGGCCAGGTCGGTCTGGAAGATGTAGCCGGCCGACTGGACGCTGGCGAGGTCGATCGCCTCCAGCGTCGTACGCCGGAACACCCGGTAGCCCGCAGTCACGTCCCGCAGCGGGATGCCCAGCAGCACCCGCGCGTACAGGTTGCCGCCGACCGACAGCACCTTGCGGGACAGCGGCCAGTTGACCACCGACCCGCCGGGCACCCAGCGCGACCCGATCACCAGGTCGGCGTCGGCGAGGGCCGCGAGCAGCAGCGGCAGCTGCTCGGGCTGGTGGGAGCCGTCGGCGTCCATCTCCCCCACGACGTCGTAGCCGCGTCCCAGGGCCACCGAGAAGCCGTGCAGGTACGCCGCGCCCAGCCCGGCCTTCTCGGTGCGGTGCAGGACCGTCACCTGCGGGTCGGCGGCGGCGAGCTCGTCGGCCAGCTGCCCGGTGCCGTCCGGCGAGCCGTCGTCGACCACGAGCACGTCCACGTCGGGGGTGGCGGTCCGGATCCGCTTCACGATCCAGGCCAGGTTGTCCCGCTCGTTGTAGGTGGGGACCACCATCACGACCCGCCCGAGGTCAGGTGTGCTCATGCGCCGGTCATGCTCCTGCTCGTGCGTCGACGGGATCGGCTCCGCCGCCGGTGGCCGAGGCGCCGGCGGGGTCTCCCCCGGCCCCGTCGTCGGGACCCCTGGGAGTCCGCCGACGATAGCCGACCAGGACGCCGGCGATCAGCGAGATGACCGAGATTCCCGCCAGCAGGAGCTCGGGCCAGGCGCCGGCCCGCATGGCCGGCGTGAGCCGCGTGGTCAGCGGCAGGTCCCGCTCGACCACGGCCTGCACCCGCTCCGGGGCGCGGGCGACGACGGCTCCGTCCGGGGCGACGATGCCGGAGATGCCGTTGGTGGAGGCGATCACCACCCAGCGCGCGGTCTCGATCGCCCGCAGCCGCGACATCGCGAACTGCTGCTCGATCTGCCCGGTGCCGGCGTACGTCGCGTTGTTGGTCGGGACGACGACGAGGTCCGCCCCGCCGTGCACGAGGTCGCGGACCAGCCCGTCGTAGGCGACCTCGAAGCACATCAGCACGCCCGCCCGGGCCGGGCCGACGTCGAGCAGCCCGGGACGCGACCCCCGGATCATGTCGCTGGGGATCTGGTCCAGCGCCGGGATGCGGGGGGCCAGGAAGGACCGGAGCGGGATGTACTCGCCGAACGGCACCGGATGGGTCTTGTCGTAGTAGCGCCCGGGCCGGCCGGTCTTCGCGGACCAGACGATCGCGCGGTTGTGCCAGCCTGTGTCCGGCCGGTCGCCGACGACCGCGCCCATCAGCAGCGGCGCACCCACCGCCTTGGCCGCGTCGCCGATGGCCGCCTCGGCGCTGGGGTCGGTGTAGGGGTCGATGTCGGAGGAGTTCTCCGGCCAGACGACGAGGTCGGGGCGCCGCGCCTGGCCGGTGCGGATCCGGTCGGCGAGGTCCAGGGTGGCCGTGACGTGGTTGTCGAGGACGGCCCGGCGCTCGGCGAACGCCTCGAGCCCGGTGCCGGGGACGTTGCCCTGCACGGCGGCCACCCGGACCGTCGCCGGGGCGCCGCCCGCGACGGGGTCGGGCGTCCCCGGGTCGAAGGGCGCCAGCGAGGCGAGGCAGGCCAGGGCCGCGGCGGCCGCGAGCCCGACGACCCCCCGCACCGGCGTACGGCGCGCCCTCAGCACCGCCCACGCCAGGGTGGTGCCCACCAGCGCCACCAGGAAGGTCACCCCGGCCGCACCGACGTAGGCGAACGCGGGCGCGAGGGGGGTGTCCTCGGTCGCGAACGCCAGCCGGCCCCACGGGAAGCCCCCGAACGGCACGACGGCGCGCAGCGCCTCCACCAGCACCCAGCTGGTCGCGGCCCACACCGGCCAGCCGGGCAGCCGCCGGACCGCGCGCGTGGCGAGGCCGGCCAGCCCGTAGAACAGGCCCTCGAGCAGGGCCAGCGGGATCCAGGCGTAGACGCCGATCACCCGCAGCCAGGGCAGCAGCACGAGCATGAACGCCGCACCGAACACGACGCCGACCCAGAACGCCGACCGCAGCCGGCCGGCACCGGCGGCCAGCAGTGTCACGCCGGCGACCGCGAGCGGCAGCAGCGCCACCCAGTGGTGGGGCGCGAACGCCAGCCCGGCCGCCACTCCGGCGAGCGCGGCCAGCGCACTGCGGGCGAGCAGCCTCACCGGTCCTCCTGGGTCCCCCTGGGGCGAACGAGTCGCTCCCAACCTACTGGGGCCGGTACGCGAAAAGAGCCCGGACCCTTCGGACCGACACCGCCACCACTGGGGATGGTGGACGCTGCCGTTGTCTACTGGGCGCCGGACTCTTGTTCGCGTGCCATCCCGCCGACTTCGCGCCGACCTCCGGCAACCGCGTCGTCCCTGGTTCGTGGTACCCGAACCCCGTCACGCGGCCACCTGGACGCCAGCACGTGACGGCGACCTGCTCGATGGAACCCGCAGAGACTGTCGGTGGCGGGTGGTAGGTGTCAACCAGTCGCTGACCAGGCAATTCACGTAAAATCGCAGGTCACCGCCCCTGCCCCATTACCGCAAGTTCATACGGGTTTTTACCCGCGTCGGCGTGTCGTGCGACGACACGCCGGGTCCGTGCTACGGCCGTGCCGGCACCACGACGACCCCGGTCGCGGTGGTCGCGACCACCGGCTCGTCGAGCATCTCCGCGGCCGACGCGGACACCTCGGGGCGTCCCCGGCCGACCACGACGGCGCGCAGCTCGAGCGTGCGCGAGCGGGTGCCGACCCGGACCACCTCGGCGGTCACCTCGAGCACGTCGCCGGCCCGGACCGGGCTGCGGAACTGCACGTCGGAGTACGACGCGAACAGCCCCTCGTCGCCGTCGGTGCGGATGCACACCTCGGTCGCGACGTCGCCGAACAGGCCGAGGCTGTAGGCGCCGTCGACGAGGTTGCCGGCGTAGTGCGCGTGGGAGTACGGCACGTAGCGGCGGTGGGTCACGGTCAGCCCGAGACGCGGGTCGGGGTCGCTCATTCGGGGTCCCTGCGAGAAGCGGAGCGCAGCGAGCATTCTCGTGGGGTGATGTTCATGCAGGGACCTTCTTCCGGTTCGTGACGAGCATGTGGGTGAGGTAGGAGGCGACCTCCCCGGGCGTCGTACCGCGCACGAAGACCCGGTCCACGCCCAGCTCGCCGGCCATCCTCTCGTCGAAGCGGGGGCCGCCGACGATCAGCAGCGGCCGCTTGTCGCTGGGATAGGCCTCGCGGAAGGCGGCGGACATCTCCTTGGTGTTGTGGAGGTGCGCGTCCCGCTGGGTGACGACCTGGGAGACCAGGATCGCGTCGGCCCGCTCCTCGCGGGCCCGGGCCACCAGCTGCGGCACCGACACCTGGGCGCCGAGGTTCACGACCTTGAGCTCGCGGTAGTACTCCAGGCCCTTCTCCCCCGCGAACCCCTTGATGTTCAGGATCGCGTCGATGCCGACGGTGTGGGCGTCGGTGCCGATGCAGCCGCCGACCACCGTCAGCCGGCGGCGCAGCGCGCTCTTGATCGCGGCGTTGACCTCCTTGGGGGTCAGCAGCGGGTAGTCGCGCTCGACGACCTCGACCTTGTCGGTGTCGACGAGGTGGTTGACCCGGCCGTAGACGACGAAGAACGTGAAGTCCGGGCCCATCGCCTTGGCGTGCACGACCAGGGCCGGGTCGATGCCCATCTTGTGGGCGAGCTGCGCGGCGGCGCCCTCGGCGACCTTCGAGTGCGGGAGCGGCAGCGTGAACGACACCTGGACCATGCCGTCGCCGGTGGTGTCGCCGTACGGGCGGACGATGCTCATGACCGGGCCTCCAGGATGTCCGTCGCCGGGTTGAGGTAGCCGGGTGCCTTGACGGCGACGCCGTCGAGCCCGCGGCCGGCGTCCGCGGGCCGCCGCATCAGGCCGAAGGTGCCGTCCGCGATCGCCTCGAGCAGCCCGTGCTTCCCCTCGTGGGCGATGATCTTCTCGAGCAGGTCGATGCTCTCGGCGAGCACCTGGTTGGCCCGCTGCACGATGTAGCCGTCGGGCCGCGGCACGAAGTCCTCGTGCAGGTTGCCGGCCGCATTGAGCACGTAGCGGACGTTCTGCAGGGCCAGGTCGCGGTCGGACAGCCACGGGGTCACCACGGCCTCGGTCATCATGCCGACGAGCAGGATGCCCTGCCCGGTCAACGTGCCGGCCAGGTTGAAGAACGCGTCGAGCAGGTAGCCGCGGAACACGTCGCCGGTCATGTGCCGGGTCGGCGGCATCCACTTCAGCGGGGCCTTCGGGAACAGCTCGCGGGCCAGCAGCGCGTGCGCGAGCTCCATCCGGAAGCTGTCCGGCAGGTCGGGGTTGATCTCGAAGGCGTGCCCCAGGCCGAGCTGCCAGTCCTCGAGGCCCGCCTCCTTGGCGAAGTACTCGTTGAGCAGCTGGCTGACGGTCACCGTGTGCGCGGCCTCCACGGCGTCGGCCGTGGTGAGGTAGTTGTCCTCGCCGGTGTTGATGATGATCCCGGCGCGGGCGTGCACCTGGCGGCTGAACCGCTGGTCGACGAACGTGCGGATCGGGTTGATGTCGCGGAAGAGGATGCCGTACATCGAGTCGTTGAGCATCATGTCGAGCCGCTCCAGGCCCGCCAGTGCCGCGATCTCGGGCATGCACAGCCCGGACGCGTAGTTGGTGAGCCGCACGTAGCGGCCGAGCTCCTTGCTCGACTCGTCCAGGGCGGCGCGCATCAGCCGGAAGTTCTCCTGCGTCGCGTACGTGCCGGCGAACCCCTCGCGGGTCGCCCCCTCGGGCACGTAGTCCAGCAGCGACTGCCCGGTCGAGCGGATCACCGCGATCACGTCGGCGCCCTCCCGGGCGGCCTGCTGCGCCTGCGGGATGTCCTCGTAGATGTCGCCGGTCGCCACGATCAGGTAGATCCAGGGCTGCTGGGCCGGGTCGCCGTGCCGCTTGACGAGCCGGTCCCGCTCGCGGCGGCGCGCGTCGATGCGCTTGACGCCGGCGCCGACCTGGCGGGCGGCCGCGGCCCTGGCCCGGGTCAGGTCGCGCCCCTCCGGCAGCCGGAAGCGCACCGATCCGGCGGACGCCTTCTGGGCGAGCACGGCCAGGTCGTCGGCCTCGCCGCGGACCAGCGCGTCCCACACCGGCAGCGCCACGCCGTGCTCGAGCCCGACGTCGCCGCGTACGGCGTCCAGCAGCCGGTTCACCCAGGGGATCCCGTCGGCGTCCGCGCCCTGGAGGCCGGCCAGCCGCAGGGTGGCCCGCTCCACGGAGACCGTGGTGTGCTTCCTGGCCAGGTTCACGATCGGCCGCCCGGCCTGGCGGGCCAGCGAGCGTGCCTTGCGGACCACGACCGGGTCGAGGTCCAGCTTGCCTCTCATGTGAGAGCTCCTTCTCGTTCGTGGGCGACCCGGCCCCCGACCAGCGTCAGCACGCAGGAGGGCAGGTCGACGTCGGGGTGCAGGTCCGGCAGCTGGGGTACGCCGGCGCGCGGGTCGGTCGACCAGGCGGCGACCCGGGCGTCAGGGGTCTGCACGACCAGGTCGCCGGGGACGTCCCAGACGGCCAGGTGCGCGGGGGCGCCGACGGCGATCACGCCGCCCTCGTCGCGCCGGGCCGCGCGCCAGCCACCGCGGGTGTGCGCGTTGAACGCCGCCCGGACCGTGATCCGCTCGCTCTCGGTGCGGTGCCAGGCGGCGGCCCGGACCGCCGCCCACGGGCCGAACGGCGTCACCGGGGTGTCCGAGCCGAAGGCCAGCGCGACCCCGGCCCGGTTCATCGACGCGAAGGCGTTCATCGGCCGGGCCCGCTCGGTGCCGAGCCGCTGCGCGTACAGCGAGGCGTCGCCGCCCCAGTAGGCGTCGAACATCGGCTGCATGCTGGCCGTCACGCCGAGCGTGCCGAGCACCGCCATCTGCTCCGGGGTGGCCATCTCGACGTGCTCGACGCGGTGCCGGCCCCGCACGACCGCCGGCGCGCCGAGGACCCCGGCCGCGGCCTCGAACCCGGCGACCAGCTCGGTCACCGCCCGGTCGCCGATCACGTGGAAGCCGGCCTGGACGTCCGCGCGGGTGCAGTCGACGACGTGGGCGGCGACCTGGTCGCGGTCGAGGTACAGGTGGCCGGCGGTGTCCGCGTCGGCGTAGGAGGTGTGCAGGGCCGACGTACGCGAGCCGAGGGAGCCGTCCATGCACAGGTCGCCGGCCGCGCCCGCGCAGCCGAGCTCTACGGCCTTGTCCACGCCGCCGAGCTCGCCCCAGTAGCCGACCACCTCGGGCAGCGGCAGGTCGGCGGACAGCGACGCCGCGATCGCGAGGTCCTCGGGCGGGCAGATGTGCGGGGCGCCGAGCTCGTGCACCATCCCGATGCCCTGGGTCGCGGCGGCCTGCAGAGCGTGCAGGATCGCGGCCTCCCGGTCGGCGGCGGGGGTCATCCGGAACAGCCCGTCGCGGGCCACGTGGTGGGCGTCGCGCGCCACCAGCCCCGACGCGTCGTACCCCTCGGCGTGCACGACGTCGGGGCAGGCGTCCAGGAACGCGGTGGACAGGACCGCGGAGTGCACGTCGACCCGGGACAGGAACGCCGCGCGACCGCCGGTGGCCCGGTCGAGCTCGGCGGCGGTGAACGGCCGCTGCTCCGGCCAGGTCGTCTCGTCCCACCCGAAGCCGAGCAGCACCGCGGCGCTGCTGTTGTGGCTGTGCGCGGCGACCGTGTCGAGCGCCTCCGCCAGCGACGAGGCGGTGCCCAGGTCGACGCCGGTCGCGGCGAACCCGGTCTGCGCCAGGTGTGCGTGCGCGTCGACGAACGCCGGCGTGACCAGCCGGCCGTCGAGGTCGACGACCCGGGTGGCGCCGTCCTCGAAGTGCACGGACGCGTCGTCGTCGCCGGTCCAGACGACGGTGCCGTCCTCGACGCAGAGCGCGGTGGCGTGGGGGTCGGCGGGCGTGTGGACGTAGCCGTTGCGCAGCAGGATGCGGGTCACGCTCACATCCTCACAGCCGGCGCTCGAACAGCGAGCGCACCCCCGCGTGGCCGCGCAGCAGCGCAAGGGCCCGGTCGGCGTGCCCGGGGACGTAGCCGTTGCCGACGAGCATGGTCACGTCGGCAGCGAGCCCCTCCGCGCCGAGCGCGGCGGCGCTGAACGAGGTGGCCATCGAGAAGAAGATGACGGTGCCGCGGTCGGCGGTGGCCAGGATCGCGCCGCCCTCGCAGCCGGGGACGTCGACGCAGACGACCGTCACGTCGGCGGGGCCACCCGCCGCCTCGACCGCCGCGGACAGGGCGACCGGGTCCCGGGCGTCGGCGACCGCGACCGCGTCGGCGATCTTCGCCTCGGCAAGCAGGTCGGCCTCGGCCTGGTGCGGGACGACCCCGATGGTGGTGCGGGCGCCGGCGTCCTTGGCGGCGGCCAGCGACAGGGACCCGGACTTGCCGGCGCCGCCGATCACGGCGACCACCGGGTCGACGTACTCCCCCACCACCCGGGCGGTCAGCGCCGGCGCGCCGCACACGTCCATCACCGACAGGGACAGTTCGGCCGGCAGGTCGTCGGGGATGACGGCGGCGATAGAGCGGCCGAACAGCACGGCGTACCCGTCGCACGGCACCTGCTCGGAGCGGCCGTCCCACCGGGTCAGCCCGTCCTCGATCACGAGCGGGGTGAGCGTGAGCGAGACCAGGGTGGTCACCCGGTCGCCGACGGACAGGCCGAGCGGGGACTCCGGTCCGACCTCCTCGACGGTGCCGACGAGCATGCCGCCGGAGCCGGTCTCGGGGTTCTGAATCTTGCCGCGGGCCGCGACGATGTCGAGCACCGCCTGCCGGACCCGGTCGCCGTCCCCGGCGTGCGCGCTCTCGAGCTGCCGGAAGGAGGCGGCGTCCAGGTTCAGCCGCTCGACGCGGATCCGGACCTCGTCGGGCCACAGCTCGCGGCGGGTGTCCAGGCGGTCGGCGGCCTGCGGGAGCACCCCGGCGGGGGCGATCACGCGGTGCAGGCCGACCGGGCTTGACGGGCTGGCCACGGGCCGTCCTCCCTCAGTGGTCGTCTTGTATGGGAAATCTTGCGGCGCTGCGTTCGACAGGCCGCAGATTCTTTGCGTATCGTGGCATGCCTCGGACGCGTCGTACAAACCCGACGCGCACTCTTCCTGCAACGGAGCACGCCATGAGCATCGAGACGTCGTTCGGGCTCGAGACGGGTCAGCCCTACCCCTACCGCCGCGCTGAGCTGGTCGAGCCGGACTGGACCCGGCTCCCGGGCTGGGCGGACGTCACGGCCGAGGACTGGGAGTCCGTGCAGTGGCAGCGCGCGCACTGCATCAAGAACGTCCGTCAGCTGCGCGCGCTGTTCGGCGACCTGCTCGACGAGTCGTTCTACGCCGACCTCGAGCGGGACCAGGCCGAGCGGGCCACGATGTCGATGCTGGTGCCGCCGCAGATGGTGAACACCATGGTGCCGCGGGAGACCCCGCGCGGCCCCGGCTCGCTGACGGAGGCGATGTACGCCGACCCGGTGCGCCGCTACATGCTGCCGGTGTTCTCCGACCGTCGCACCGACTTCCCGTCGCACCCGCACTCGACCCGCGACTCCCTGCACGAGCACGACATGTGGGTGGCCGAGGGCCTGACCCACCGCTACCCGACCAAGGTGCTCGCCGAGCTCCTGCCGACCTGCCCGCAGTACTGCGGGCACTGCACCCGCATGGACCTCGTCGGCAACAGCACCCCGGTCATCGACAAGCTGAAGTTCCTCGGCAAGCCGGTCGACCGGCACGCCGAGATGCTCGAGTACCTGCGTCGTACGCCGTCCGTGCGCGACGTCGTGGTCTCCGGCGGCGACGTCGCGAACATGCCGTGGCCCCGGCTGGAGGAGTTCCTCACCCGGCTGCTGGAGATCGAGAACATCCGCGACATCCGGCTGGCCACCAAGGCGCTGATGGGCCTGCCCCAGCACTGGCTCCAGGACGAGGTGCGCGCCGGCGTCGAGCGGGTCGCCAGGACTGCTCGCGACCGCGGTGTCTCGCTGGCCATGCACACCCACGTGAACCACGCGGCCTCGGTGACCCCGCTCGTCGCCAAGGCGTCGCGGGCGATGCTCGACGCCGGCCTGCGCGACGTACGCAACCAGGGGGTGCTGCTCGACGGCGTCAACGCGGACCCGCACGCGCTGCTCGACCTCTGCTTCACGCTGCTCGACGGGGCGCAGATCATGCCCTACTACTTCTACATGTGCGACATGATCCCGTTCTCGGAGCACTGGCGGGTCTCGGTCGCCGACGCCCAGCGGCTCCAGCACCACATCATGGGCTACCTGCCCGGCTTCGCGACGCCGCGCATCGTCTGCGACGTGCCGTTCGTCGGCAAGCGTTGGGTGCACCAGCTCGCCGACTACGACCGCGAGCTCGGCATCTCGTACTGGACGAAGAACTACCGCACGTCCATCGAGGCGACCGACCCCGAGGCGCTGACCCGCACCTACGCGTACTACGACCCGATCCACACCCTCCCCGAGGCCGGCCAGACCTGGTGGCGCGAGCACGCCGGCGACCCCGACCTCGCGATCGCCGAGGCCTCCCGGTCCGCCGCCGCCTCCCGTGCCGCCGCCGAGTCCCAGAAGACCCTCACCCTGTCCTGACTCCCCGTCCCGTTGACCCGGGTCATAGTTCCGGTCGACCCGGGAGATAGTTCCGGTCGCTGGGACTCTGCCCCGGGTCATTGGAGACTTTGCCCCGGCTCGACGGGAACTTTCCCCCGGCTCGACCCGAACTTTCCCCCGGCTCGACGGAGATTTTGGCCCGGGTCAGCGGGAGCGGAGGTCGGTGAGGGTCTCGACGAGGCGGGCGATCGGGCTCTCGAGGTTCCACTGGTCGGAGAGCTTGACCAGGGCCTCGGGGGCGACGGGCGAGAGCGGGAGGGTGAGGTCGGGCCGGCCGAGGTCGAGGTCGCGGGCGACCCGGGTGACGTGGGCGGCCACCTCCGGGTACTCGCCGGCCTCGATGATCCTGCGGCGCGGGCTCGGGGCGATGTTGGAACCCGGGTCGGTGGCCGCGGCGCGCAGCCCGGCGATGTCGCCGAAGCGCTGCAGCAGGGTGGCCGCGGTCTTCTCCCCGATCCCGCTCACGCCCGGCAGCCCGTCCGACGCGTCACCGCGCAGCGCCGCGAAGTCGGCGTACTGGTGCCCGTGGATGCCGTACTTCTCCTGTACGACGGAGTTGGTGACCCGCTCGTGCCGGCCGACCCCCCGCGCGATGTAGAGGACCCGCACCTCGGCGTCGTCGTCGACGAGCTGGAACAGGTCGCGGTCGCCGGTGACCACGTCGACGGGCATCCCGGCGTCCCGGGACAGGGTGCCGATCACGTCGTCGGCCTCGTAGCCGTCCGCGCCGACGACCGCGATCCCGAACGCGGCCAGCACGTCGCGGATCACCGGCACCTGCACCTCCAGCGGGTCCGGCACCTGCTCGACGTCCGGTCCGCCCGCGACGACGTACTCGACCCGGTGCGCCTTGTAGGACGGGATCAGGTCGACCCGCCACTGCGGCCGCCAGTCGTTGTCCCAGCAGCAGGCGAGGTGGGTCGGGGCGTACTCCCCCACCAACCGCGAGATGAAGTCGAGCAGGCCGCGCACGGCGTTGACGGGCGTGCCGTCAGGCGCCTTGAACGAGTCGGGGACGCCGTAGAACGCACGGAAGTACATCGACGCCGTGTCGAGCAGCATGAGGCGGGTCACGCGCCGAGTCTCGCACGAGCCACCCGCCGGTCCCGCCGGTTAGGGTGTCGCTCGTGGAAGACCTCGACCGGCGCATCCTGACGCTCCTCGCCACCGACGGCCGGATGTCGTTCACCGACCTCGGCAAGGCCACGGGCCTGTCCACCTCGGCCGTGCACCAGCGGGTCAAGCGACTCGAGCAGCGCGGCCTCATCAAGGGGTACGGCGCCACGATCGACTACGACCAGGTGGGCATGCCGCTCACCGCGTTCATCTCGATCCGGCCGATCGACCCCTCGCAGCCCGACGACTCGCCGGAGCGCCTGTCGGGGATCTCCGAGATCGAGAGCTGCTGGTCCGTGGCCGGCGACGAGTCCTACATCCTCAAGGTCCGGGTCAGCGCGCCCACCGACCTCGAGAACCTGCTGGCCCGCGTGCGC
>Ga0308173_10001441_pt1 | contig 11843 bp, 10 predicted proteins | sample PhyPR1_FD_203716 | JGI IMG/M metagenome (GOLD analysis project Ga0308173, IMG submission 203716) | Soil microbial communities from UC Gill Tract Community Farm, Albany, California, United States - DLSLS.P.R1 | ecosystem: Environmental > Terrestrial > Soil > Agricultural land | place: USA... | reverse complement strand
CCTCGGGCGTCCAGCCGCTCGGCGGGATGTTGTGGTTCGACCGGAACACGTTGGTCGGGTCCCAGGTGTCCTTGAGCGCGACCAGCCGCTCGTACTTCTCCTCGCCGAACCCGGACTTCACGTCCGCGATCGTGGTGCCCGGCTCGAAGTTGAGGTAGGTCCGGCCGGTCGTGGCCGGCGCCATCGCGGCCGAGAACTGCCGCACCCACTCCATCTCGTGCTCGCCCTCCTCGGGGGTGGCCCAGCACGCGATCGGGTGGCCCATGTACGGCGCCTGCCGGTTGCCGGCCGCCGTCTCGTTCTCCCCGACCCGCGCGATCGCGCCGCCGTTGCGGAAGACGATGCCCTGGGTCATCGGCGAGCCGATGTTCCGGCCGGCCTGGAGGTACGGCTCGATGATCTGGTCGGCGAGGCCGGACAGGTGCAGACCACGGTGGTAGTTGAACCAGCCCTTCGGGGCGAAGTCGTCGAGCATCGCCTGGAACGCGGTGTACGGCATCGGCTCCATGAGGTCCATGCCCTTCTCGCCCAGCGCCCGCAGCGGCCGCATCGGCTCCTCCGCGTCCGCGGGGTCGCCGATCCACATGCCGATGAGGGCGAGCATCGGGACGCCGACCATCTCCGGCGGCACGAACGGTGCCGGCGGGGCGAGCACGGTCGCCAGCGCGGTCACCAGCTGCTCGGGCGCCTGCTCGACATGAGCGCGGTAGGCCTTGATGATGTCGGCCGCCTCGTCGTCGTTGGGCACCACGATCATGCCGCCCAGCATCAGCGGCGGGATCTCGTGCACCCGCAGCTCGTACGACGTGACCACGCCGAAGTTCGCACCGGCTCCGCGCAGGCCCCACAGCAGGTCGGCGTTCTCGACCTCGCTCGCGTGCACCAGCTGCCCGTCGGCCGTGACCACGTCCGCGGCGACCAGGTTGTCGCAGGTCAGGCCGTACAGCGTGGACAGCCAGCCGTAGCCGCCGCCGAGGCAGAAGCCGCCGACGCCGGTCGTGGTGACCCGGCCACCAGGAGTGGCCACACCCTGCAGGGCGGCGTCGCGGTCGTACTCGCCCCAGAGCACACCCGCCTGGGCCACCGCGGTCCCGCGGGCCCGGTCCACGTGCACGCCCTTGAGCGGCGACAGGTCGAGGAGCAGGCCGTCCTCGACGAGCGACGTGCCCGCGATGCCGTGCCCGCCGCAGCGCACCGAGATCCGGAGTCCCCGCTCGTTGGCGTAGCGGACCGCGTCCGCCACGTCGGCGGCGCCGTGCGGTCGCACGATGAGCGCGGGCCGCCGGTCGATGCTGCCGTTGTAGATGGCCCGGGCCGCGTCGTAGTCGCGGTCCTGGGGAGCGAGGGTGGTGCCTTGGAACGAGGCGCCGAGTCCGGGCTCGGCGGCAAGGGTCTCGGTCATGCGGTCTCCAGGGTCTGGGGTTCCCCCGGCCTTCCGACCCAACTCCGGCGCCCCGGCACCGTCAATGACGAGCTCGGGGGGTTGACGCGCCTAGACGGCGGCGTCCGGCGCGACCAGCCGGGAGGCGGCCGGCAGCTCGCGCAGCGCGTCGGCGAGGCCCTGCCGCAGCGCGGTCCCGGTGCCCTCCGGCGCCTGGCGGTTGGTCAGCACGACCTCCGCCCACGCCAGGGCGTGCCGCACGACGGAGGGGTCGTCCGCGACCAGGGCGCCGGCGACGCTGCCGACGACGTGCGGCAGCTGGTCCTCGAGCACCCGCACCCACCCGGGCGCGTGCGGGGAGACCTCGGCGAGCACCGCGCGGGCGACCTCGTCGGCGATCGCCTCGCGGTCCCCGAACACCACGAACGCCTCGTCGGCGCCGGGGTGGGTGAGGGGAGGGGCCGGGGGTACCGCGGTCGGCAGCGCCTCGACGAGCTCGGCCACCCCGCTCGCGCTCGGCGCGAACGCGGTGGCGCCGATGGCCCGGGCCCGGTGTCCCGCGAGGTCGAAGGCCGAGCCGCCGACCACGACGGGAGTGCCGGTCTCCCGGACCGCCTCGACCTGGCGGCGGGCCAGCGGCAGGAACGCGGACAGCGAGGAGCTGAGCAGCACCGCGCGCGGGCCGACCTCGTGGACGTGCCGGACCAGGCCCTGGGCGGAGGAGTTCGCCCCCAGGTAGCTCACGGCGTAGCCCTGGGCCCGCAGGTGCTCGGCCACCATCAGCGCCGGCAGCGCGTGCCACTCCTGCTCGACGCAGGACACGACCACGGACGGCGCGTCCGGGCTGGGCCTCGACGACAGCTCGCGCTCGACCGCCAGCGTGGTCAGCACCGCCTCGCTGATCGCGGTCGCGGCGTGCTCCTGGGCGACGCTCCAGCTGTCGGAGACCCACAGCTCGCCGACCCGGAGCTGCGCGGGGCCCAGGAGGTGGTGGATCAGCGCGAGGACGTCGTGCCCCTCGCCGCGCAGGCCGCGCACCTGGCCGAGGGCGGAGGTCCGGTCGCCCTTGCCGAGCGCGCCGAGGTAGGTCTCCACCTCCTCGTCCCAGGCGACGTCGACGGTCACCGGGCGCTCGACTGGACGGCGAGGATCGCGATGTCGTCGTGGGCGCGGTCGCGCAGGTGCGCGGAGAGCGCGACCGCGAGGCTCTCGACCTGGGCGCTGGCGTGGCAGGCGCCGGTCGCCTCCAGCACCTCGCGCATCCGGTCCTCGCCGAAGCGGGCGCGCAGGCCCGGCGCCTCGGGGACGCCGTCGGTGTAGAACAGGCAGGTCTCGCCCTCGGCCAGCTCGACGTGCACCGCCGTGTAGACGCTGTCCTCCAGCAGCCCCAGGACGGTCCCGGACGCCGGCACCTGCTCGACCGACCCGTCGCGGCGTACGACGAGGGGCTCGGGGTGCCCGGCGGCGGCGATGTCGAGGTGCAGCACGTCGCCGACCTTGCGGCCCCGGGCGCAGACCGCGGTCACGAACGTCTCGTCGGAGTCCGCGAGCAGCACCCGGTTGGCCAGCCGCAGCACCTGCGCGGGGTCGCGGTCGATGAGCGCGCCGGTGCGCACCGCCTGCCGCACCCGGCCGGTCAGCACGGCGGCCTCGACGCCCTTGCCGCAGACGTCGCCCATCACGGCGGTCCACTCGGTGTCGTCGCCGTGCACGTCGTAGAAGTCGCCGCCCAGGGCCTCCTGCTCGAACGCCACCCGGTAGTAGGTCGCGAGCTCCACGCCGGCCAGGTCCGGCAGCCGCGGGGGAGCGAGGTCGCGGGAGAGCACCGCCGCCACCCGGCGCGACTCGGCCAGCGCCCGGGTGGTGTCCAGGGTGACCGCGACCCGGTGCGCGAAGTCCTCCAGGAACGCGACGGCGTCCGCGTCGAAGCCGATCCCGGTCCGCTGGGCGATGGTCAGCGCGCCGTACGTCGTCCCGCGGGCCGACAGCGCGATGGTCAGCATGTCCATCGGGCGGATGCTGACGAGCGAGCCGCGGAGCTCCTCGGCGGGCACCGCGGAGGCCAGCGCGCTGCTGTCGGCGTCGTCGCCGTCGGGGACCATCAGCAGGTCGGTCAGACCCGTCGTCAGGGTCCGGCCGAGGCTCGAGCGCGGGTCGAGCCCGCCGGCCGGGCGCACCGCCGTGGCGACCGGGCCCTCGAGCGCGCGGGCCCGGAACCGCAGCTGCCGGCGGTCGGTGAGCGTGACCTGGGCCCAGTCGACGACCGGGCCGACCAGCATCTCCAGGACCAGCTCGACGGCGCGGTCGGTGTGCAGCGCGCCGGAGAGGCCGCGGGCCACCCGGGACAGGTAGGCCGCGCGGTCGGAGGCCTGCTGCAGGCGCTCACGGACGGGTGAGCCCTCGGCAGGGGTCAGCAGGCCCTGCCCGGGCATCTGGGCGTGCTCGCCCACGTGGTGTACGTCCATAGGTCCTTCGACTCTAGCCCGGAGGGGCTCCGCGCATGGGACGCGGGCGAAAAGCCGCTCCCTGCGTTCCCTAGGATGGCGAGCATGCCTGACATCAGCCGCGACGAGGTGTCGCACCTCGCCGACCTGGCGCGCATCGACCTGTCGGAGGAGGAGCTGGACCACCTCGCGCCCCAGCTCTCCGTCATCTTGGAGTCCATCGCCTCGATCAGCGAGGTGGCCGCCGACGACGTGCCCCCGACGTCGCACGCGCTCCCGCTCACCAACGTCTTCCGCGAGGACGTGGCCCGGCCCGGGCTGACCGCCGAGCAGGCGCTGGCCGGGGCCCCCGCGGTCGACCAGCAGCGCTTCATGGTGCCGCGGATCCTGGGGGAGGAGGCATGAGCGACCTCACCCGCCGCACGGCCGCCGAGCTGGCCGACGCCCTCGCCGCCGGCGAGACCACGAGCGTCGAGGTGACCCAGGCCTCCCTCGACCGGATCGCCGAGGTCGACTCCGCCGTGCACGCCTTCCTGCACGTCGACGCCGACGGCGCGCTGGCCGCCGCCCGCGCCGCCGACCAGCGCCGCGCCTCCGGCACCGCCGCCTCCGCCCTCGACGGGGTGCCGGTCGCGGTCAAGGACGTGCTCGCCACCGAGGGGCTGCCCACGACGTGCGGCTCCCGGATCCTCGAGGGCTGGGTGCCGCCGTACGACGCGACCGTGGTCGCCCGCCTGCGCGCCGCCGGCCTGCCGATCCTCGGCAAGACCAACATGGACGAGTTCGCCATGGGCAGCTCGACCGAGCACTCCGCCTACGGGCCGACCCACAACCCGTGGGACCTCGGCCGGATCCCCGGGGGTTCCGGGGGCGGCTCCGCGGCCGCGGTCGCGGCGTTCGAGGCGCCGCTGGCGGTCGGCACCGACACCGGCGGCTCGATCCGCCAGCCCGGAGCGGTGACCGGCACCGTGGGCGTGAAGCCGACCTACGGCGGGGTCTCCCGCTACGGCCTGGTGGCGCTGGCGAACTCCCTCGACCAGGCCGGCCCGGTCACCCGCACCGTGCTGGACGCGGCGCTCCTGCACGAGGTGATCGGCGGGCACGACCCTCGGGACTCGACGTCCATCGACCGGCCGCTGCCCGCGCTCGTCGAGGCCGCCCGCCAGGGCGCGACCGGCGACGTGAAGGGGCTGCGCGTGGGCGTGGTCAAGGAGCTGACCGGGGAGGGCTACCAGGCGGGTGTCCAGCAGCGGTTCGACGAGGCGGTGCGGCTGCTGGTCGACGCCGGCGCCGAGGTCGTCGAGGTGTCCTGCCCGACGTTCGTGCACGCGTTGGCGACCTACTACCTCATCCTCCCGGCGGAGGCGTCCTCCAACCTCGCGAAGTTCGACGCGATGCGCTACGGCCTGCGGGTGCTGCCCGAGGGCGTGGAGGCGCCGAGCGCCGAGGAGGTGATGCGGGCGACCCGCGACCGCGGCTTCGGCGACGAGGTGAAGCGCCGGATCATCATCGGCACCTACGCGCTGTCCAGCGGCTACTACGACGCCTACTACGGGCAGGCGCAGAAGGTCCGCACGCTGGTCAGCCGGGACTTCGCGGCGGCGTTCGAGCAGGCCGACGTGCTGCTCTCGCCGACCGCCCCGACGACCGCGTTCAAGCTGGGCGAGAAGCTCGACGACCCGGTCGCGATGTACCTCAACGACCTGGCCACCATCCCGGCGAACCTCGCCGGCGTCCCCGGCATCTCGGTCCCCTCCGGCCTGGCCGACGAGGACGGCCTGCCCACCGGCGTGCAGGTGCTGGCGCCCGCGTTGGCCGACGACCGGGTCTACCGGGTGGGTGCCGCGCTCGAGACGCTGCTCACCGACCGCTGGGGCGGGCCGCTGCTCGACCGGGCCCCCGCCCTCGAAGGAGCCTCCGCATGACGACCACGACGACCCCTGGGGTGCTTTCTTTCGAGGACGCGCTGGCGAGGTTCGACCCGACCCTGGGCCTCGAGGTGCACGTCGAGCTGAACACCGCGTCCAAGATGTTCTGCTCGTGCGCCACCGGCTTCGGCGCCGAGCCGAACACCCAGGTCTGCCCGGTCTGCCTCGGGCTGCCGGGCGCCATGCCGGTCGTCAACGCGACGGCGGTGGAGTCCGCGATCCGGATCGGGCTGGCGCTGAACTGCTCGATCGCGTCGTGGTGCCGCTTCGCGCGGAAGAACTACTTCTACCCGGACATGCCGAAGAACTTCCAGACCTCGCAGTACGACGAGCCGATCGCGTACGACGGGTTCATGGACGTCGACGTCGACGGCGAGACGGTGCGCGTGGAGATCGAGCGCGCGCACATGGAGGAGGACACCGGGAAGTCGCTGCACGTGGGCGGTGCCACCGGCCGGATCCACGGCGCCGACTACTCGCTGGTCGACTACAACCGCGCCGGCATCCCGCTCATCGAGATCGTCACCAAGCCGGTCCGCGGCACCCGCGAGCAGGCGCCCACCGTGGCCCGGGCCTACGTCGCCCAGCTGCGCGACCTGCTGCTCGGGCTCGGCGTCTCCGACGTCCGGATGGAGCAGGGCTCGCTGCGCTGCGACGTGAACCTGTCGCTGGCGCCCGCCGGCTCCGACGTGCTCGGCACCCGCACCGAGACCAAGAACGTCAACTCGCTGCGCTCGGTCGAGCGGGCGGTCCGCTACGAGATCGGCCGCCAGGCGGCGGTGCTGTCCGCCGGGGCGAAGGTCGTGCAGGAGACCCGGCACTGGCACGAGGACACCGGCATCACCACCTCGGGGCGGGAGAAGTCCGACGCGGAGGACTACCGGTACTTCCCGGAGCCGGACCTCGTCCCCATCGCGCCGGAGCGGGAGTGGGTGGAGCGGCTGCGGGCCGCGCTGCCCGAGCCGCCGCGCGAGCACCGCGCCCGGCTCCAGAGGAAGTGGGGCTTCAGCGACCTGGAGATGCGCGACACCGTCGGTGCCGGCGCGCTCGGCCTGGTCGAGGAGACCATCGCCGCGGGCGCGTCCCCGGCGTCGGCCCGCAAGTGGTGGCTCTCGGAGATGGCCCGCCGCGCCAACGAGCAGGGCGTGGACCTCGCCGAGCTGGCGGTCACCCCGGCGGACGTGGCCCGGGTCCAGGCGCTCGTCGACGAGGGCAAGGTCAACGACAAGCTCGCGCGGCAGGTCTTCGACGGCGTGCTCGCCGGCGAGGGGACGCCCGACGAGGTGGTCGAGAAGCGCGGGCTCGCGGTCGTCTCCGACGAGGGCGCGCTGTCGGCCGCCGTCGACCGCGCGATCGAGGCGAACCCCGACGTGGCCGCGAAGATCCGCGACGGCAAGGTGGCCGCCGCCGGGGCGCTGATCGGCGCCGTGATGAAGGAGATGCGTGGCCAGGCCGACGCGGGCCGGGTGCGCGAGCTGGTGCTGGAGAAGCTGTCCTAGCGCGGTGACACGACCAGGATCCGGTCGTCCTGCGGTGCCGGGTCCCCGCGGCCGTCGCGGTTGCTCGTGGTGACCCACAGGTTCCCGCCCGGTGCGGCCACCACGGTGCGCAGCCGGCCGTAGGCGCCGACGAAGAAGTCGCGGGGCCGGCCGGTGGTGCCGTCACGACGCACGGGGACCCGCCAGAGCCGTCCGCCGCGCAGGGCACCCGCCCACAGCGAGCCGTCGAGGTAGGCCAGCCCGGAGGGGGAGGCGTCGGCGGTGCGCCACTGCACGTACGGGTTGCGGTACGCCGGGTTGCTGCCGCGTCCCTCCTCCAGCGGCCACCCGTAGTTGCGGCCCTTCTGGATGCGGTTCAGCTCGTCCCAGGTGTTCTGGCCGAACTCGGTGGCCCACAGCCGGCCGGCGCCGTCGAACGCGAGCCCCTGCACGTTGCGGTGACCCAGCGTCCAGACCCGCGACCCCTTCCACGGGTTGCCCGGCGCGGGCCGGCCGGCCGGCGTGATCCGCAGGATCTTGCCGCCCAGGGAGCTGCGGTCCTGCGCGAGCCGGCCCTGCCCGGTCTCGCCGGTGGACACGAACAGGGTGCCGTCCGGTGCGAACAGCAGCCGGCCGCCGTCGTGCACGAAGCCGTTCGGGATCCCGGTGAGCACCGGCCGGGGTGGTCCGAGCCGCCGCCCGTCGTACCGCATGGTCACGACGCGGTTGTCCTGCGCGGTGGTGAGGTAGGCGAAGACCAGCCGGTTGCGTGCGAAGTGCGGGGACGCGGCGAGACCGAGCAGGCCCGCCTCGCCCTGCGGGTGCACGCCGGCGACGGTGCCGACCGGCCGCACCCTCCCGTGGGAGATCGACAGCACCCGGGTGGTGTCGCGCTCGCCGACCAGTGCGCTGCCGTTGGGCAGGAACGTGACGCCCCACGGCGCCAGCAGCCCGGTGGCCAGCGTCCGCACCACGTGCGGGGTGCCCGGCCCCGGCGGCCTGGCGGCGGAGTCCCCGGGCCGGGCGGTCGTCGTGCTCGGCTGCGTGACGGTGCCCTGGCCGGAGGAGCAGGCGGTCAGGACCACGGCCAGGAGCGCGGTGGCGAGCGGGGCCGGTCTCACGCCGACCAGGCTACGTTCAGTCGCCGAGCGCCTCGAGCGCCTCCAGGAACGCCAGCAGCTGGCGGTGCACCTGCGCGGGTCGCTCCATCTGGAGGAAGTGCGAGCCGCGCAGCTCGACGTACTGCGCCCCGGGGATCCGCTCGCTCGCGGTGCGCATGTCCTCGGCGCTGGCCAGGATGTCGTAGGTGCCGGCCACGAACACGCTCGGCACCCGGACCCGGCTCAGCCGGACCCGGTCGTGCCGCGCGGCGGCGCGGGCCAGGTGCATGTACCACTGCACGGGCGTGGTGAGGAACTCCCGGGTCGCCCGCTCGACCACCGCCGTCTCGGCGTTCGGCAGCATGAACCCGCTGTGCCGCAGCAGGTTCGCGCCCAGCCGACCTACCGGCAGCCGGGTGGTCACCGGGCTCAGCGCCCAGCCGGTGTGCTCCAGCGCGGTCGCCACCCCGATGCTCAGCGGTCGCCGGAACCAGCGCGGGATCTGCAGCGGCGCCCCCATCGACGCGAACGTGCCGCCGGGGACGCCGGCCAGCGCGAACAGGCCGGTCACCCGCTCGGGGTGCTCGACGGCGAGCTCGAAGGCCGTGTTCACGCCGATCGACCAGCCCACGACCGGGCAGGACTCCACCTCGGCGTCGTCGAGCACGGCCATCGCGTCCTCGACCCAGGCGGTCACGTCGACGCGGGCCCGGTCGGCCGGGCGCTCGGACCCGCCCACGCCGCGGTGGTTCCAGGAGATGACCCGTACGCCGCAGTCGGACCGGAGCAGCGCTGGCCACGCGTACGGGTTCGTGCCCAGCCCGTTGCAGAGCAGCACGCTCGGCCCGTCGGCGTCGTTGGTCCACGCCCGCAGCCGCGTGCCGTCACCGCTGGTGACGTCGTAGAAGCGGAGCGACTCGTGGCCGCCCGGGACGGGCAGCGGCACGACGCGGCGGGGTGCGGCCATGTCGGACAGTGTGCCCGAGCCGCGAAGGGCCGCCGCGGGCCAGATCAGGCGCTCTCGGCCGTCGCCCGCGTCCGCCGGGCGTGCTCGGTGAGGAACTCCTCGACCTCGCGCAGCTCGCGCCGCCGCTCTGTCAGCAGGGTGCTGGCGACCAGCGCGTTGCGCCGCGACTGCTGCTGGCTGGTGACGTGCCACCGGGTGGCCGCGCTGACGAGTCGCCACGGCGTGCGCTGGATCTGCTGAAGCGTCATGTCGACTCCCGCGGAGGCTGGAGGGGCGGCCGGTTGCCGTGCGCACGACGCTAGGCCCGCGGTGCTTCCCGGCAGTCAACGACGTGTGACGTTCAGGTGAACGTCGTCGGGAGCCCGGCACTAGGTTGTCCGCATGGCTGATTCGCGACCGCTGGTGTGGCTGCCGTTCGACGTGGGCGAGCTGGGGGAGGTGCCCGAGGACCTGCGCTACGAGACGGTGGTGCCGACCCCGGATGACGTGCCGGACGCCGCGGACGAGGTCGAGTTCTACGTGCCGGCGTACAACCTCGGCCCGGGGCACGGCGCGGTGCTGGCCCGGATGAAGCGGCTGCGGGTCGTCCAGACCCTCACCGCCGGCGTCGACCACATCCGTGACGAGGTGCCCGAGGGCGTGCTGCTCTGCAACGGCCGCGGCATCCACAACGCGTCGACGGCCGAGCTGGCGCTCACCCTCACGCTCGCCTCGCTGCGCGGCATCCCGGGGTTCGTCCGCGACCAGGACGCCGAGCAGTGGCAGCAGGGCTGGCGCGCGTCGCTCGCGGACAAGACCGCGCTGATCGTGGGGTACGGCGACATCGGCCGGGACATCGAGCGGAGGCTGGTGCCCTTCGAGGTGGACGTGCTCCGGGTGGCGCGGACCGCCCGCGACGGCGTGCACGAGATGGCCGACCTGCCCGACCTGCTGCCGCGGGTCGACGTGGTGGTGCTGATCGTGCCGGGCACCTCCGAGACCCGGGGCCTCGTCGACGCCGCGTTCCTCGCGCGGATGCGCAAGGGCGCGCTGCTGGTGAACGTCGCCCGGGGTCCGGTCGTGGTGACCGACGACCTGGTCGACGCGCTGCGGTCCGGGCACGTCCGCGCGGCGCTCGACGTGACCGACCCCGAGCCGCTGCCCGCGGGCCACCCGCTGTGGTCGGCGCCGAACGTGCTGATCACCCCCCACGTCGGGGGCGCCACGCCTGCGATGTGGCCGCGGGCCTACCGCCTGGTGCGCGAGCAGCTGGTCCGGTTCGCGGCCGGCGAGCCGGTCGCGAACGTGATGACAGGGGAGTACTAGCCCGGACTCTGGTCCCTCCGAGCGATGACTTTCTGTCCCCGCCCGGGTCTACAGTCCGATGACGACTCAGGAGGTGGGTATGGCGACGGAGACGGTGGCCATGGTGGGCACGCGCAAGGGGCTCTGGATCGGGCGCTCGGACGCGGCGCGGCAGACCTGGCAGTGGGACGGTCCGCACTTCGACATGCAGGAGGTCTACTCCTGCCTGGTCGACACCCGCGGCGGCCGGACCCGGCTGCTGGCCGGGGCCGCGTCGAGCTGGCTCGGCCCGCAGGTGGGCTACTCCGACGACCTCGGCGGCAGCTGGCAGCACGGTCCCGACGGCGGCATCCGGTTCCCGGCCGACACCGACGCGTCGGTCGAGCGGGTCTGGCAGCTCCAGCCGGGCATCGACGACGACGTGGTGTGGGCGGGCACCGAGCCCGGAGCGGTGTGGCGCTCCGACGACCGCGGGCACACCTTCACCCTCGAGCGGGCTCTCTGGGACCACCCGCAGCGTCCCGAGTGGGGCGCGGGCTTCGGCGGCCAGGCGTTCCACACGCTGCTGCCGCACCCGAGCGACCCGCGCTCGCTGACCGCGGCGATCTCGACCGGCGGCGTCTACCAGACCACCGACGGCGGCGGCTCGTGGTCACCGCGCAACCAGGGCATCCGGGCCGAGTTCCTGCCCGAGGGCCAGCAGTACCCCGCCTTCGGGCAGTGCGTGCACAAGGTGGCGCGGCACCCCTCGCGACCCGAGCGGCTGTTCGCCCAGAACCACGGCGGCGTCTACCGCTCCGACGACGAGGGCGGCTCCTGGACCTACATCGCCGAGGGGCTGCCCTCCGACTTCGGCTTCCCGATCGTGGTCGACCCCCGCGACCCCGACACCGTCTACGTCTTCCCGCTCCAGGGGGCCGGCGGCCGCTACCCGCCCAAGGGCGCGGCCCGGGTCTGGCGCTCCCGCGACGCCGGTGAGACCTGGGAGGCCCTGGGCGGCGGCCCGCGCGACGGCCTCCCGGACGGCTTCTTCGTCGGCGTGATGCGCGACGGCATGTCGGTCGACGACCACGAGGAGACCGGGCTCTACCTCGGGGCGCGCGACGGCAGCGTCTGGGGCTCCTTCGACGACGGGGCGTCCTGGCACGAGCTGGTGCGCGGCCTGCCCGACGTGATGGTGGTGCGGGCGGCCCGGGTCGGGTGAGACACCGGGCGGGGCCGTCGTACGCCGGGCGTAGCATCCGACGCATGCCCACCGACG
>Ga0308173_10001439_pt1 | contig 11850 bp, 10 predicted proteins | sample PhyPR1_FD_203716 | JGI IMG/M metagenome (GOLD analysis project Ga0308173, IMG submission 203716) | Soil microbial communities from UC Gill Tract Community Farm, Albany, California, United States - DLSLS.P.R1 | ecosystem: Environmental > Terrestrial > Soil > Agricultural land | place: USA... | reverse complement strand
TGGTGAGGTCACAGCCGCCTATGTCGACCCGACGGTCGCCCGTGGGGGCGCGCCGGGCCCGGCGTCGGATGTGTTCGGTGTCGCGGCCGCCGCTTTCCACGCCCTCACCGGCGTCGCTCCCTGGAACGCCGCCACCCCCGGCGACACCCTCGAGGTCGCCGCGGCGGGTTTCCTGCCCGACCTCGCCGAGCTCGCGCCGGACGCACCGCCGGCGCTGATCTCGGTGGTCGCCCGAGGTCTCGCGGCCGATCCGCACGACCGCGGCACGGCGGCGGCGTTCGCCCTCGACCTCCGGCACGCCTGCCGCCCCGAGCCGGTGCAGCTGCCGGTCGCGGGAGCGCCCGACGGCGACCTCGGCCGCACCGGCCGGGGGCCCCGCACCGAGCTGACGCACCAGGTGCCGGGGCGGCGCCGGCACGCGGCACCGGTCGCCCCGGCACCGGCACGGCGGGCGCCCTGGAGAAGGGCGGCGGGGTCGGACCCGGACGCCCGCGCCCGTCCGCTCGGCCGGGTGGCGCTGGGCCTGGGCCTGGTGCTCGCCGTCCTGGTCGCCGTGGCCTGGGTGGAGGGTCGGAGGGGGAGCGGGACGACGGCCGGCGCCGCGGCAGAGGCGACCGTCGCGGCCGCGACCTCGGCCGCGCCCACCACCTCGGCTCCCCGCGCGTCCGGCGCGGCACCCTCGTCGCCTCCGGCCACCCACCGGCAGGCCGCCGTCGCGGACCAGCAGGCGGCTCCGACGGACGACGCCGGGTGGCAGGCCCTCGTGGCGCAGCTGTACGCGCGCCGGGCGCAGGCGTTCGCAGCGGCGTCGGCGGCGGCGCTCGACGGCGTCTACACGACGGACAGCCCCCAGCGGGTCGCCGACGAGCAGCAGACGCGAGCCCTCGCGGGCGCGGGGGAGCGGCTGCGTGGCTTCGCACCGGTGGTCGTCCTGGTCACCCGGCTCTCCGGCGCCGGAGATCGGGTGGAACTCCGGCTGATCGATCGTTGGCCCGCGTACGACGTCGTCGCCGCCGACCGCCCGGACGGGCAGGCGTTGCGGGCCGGCGCCGGCCGTGGCGACGCCGAGGTGCGCATGGTGCTGGTCCGGACCCCGGCGGGCTGGCGGATCGGGGAGGTGGCGCGGGTGACGCCCTGATGTGGCCGGCCGCGAGGGCCGCCGGCGGCGTTCGCTAGTGGCGGGCGATGGCGGCGCGGAGCGCGGCGTCGAGGTCGGTGTGCTGAAAGCGGTAGCCGGCCTGCTGCAGCTTGCCCGGCACGGCCCGCTGGCCGGCGAGTGCCCCGACGTCGGCGAACTCCCCGAGCACGATCCGCAGCGCCGGAGCGGGCACGAACAGCAGGGCGGGCCGGTGCACCACCCGGCCGAGCGCGGCGGTGAAGTCCGCGTTGCTGACGGGCGCGGGCGCGGTCAGGTTGACCGGCCCGGGCACGTTGTTGACGAGCAGGAACTGGATGGCCGCGACCTCGTCGACCTGGCTGATCCACGACATGTACTGCTGGCCGGACCCGAGGCGACCGCCGAGGCCCAGCCGGAAGATCGGGAGCAGCCTGGCCAGCAGCCCGCCGCGGCCCAGGACGAGCCCGGTCCGCAGGGTGGTCACCCGCACCCCGGCCGCGACGGCCGGTTCCGTGGCCGCCTCCCACTCGACGCAGACCCGGGCGAGGTAGTCGGTGCCGGCGGGGTCGTCTTCGTCGACGACCCGGTCGCCGGCGTCGCCGTAGAACCCGACGGCGGAGGCGTTGAGCAGCACCCGGGCCCGCGACGGGTCGGCGACGGCGGCGTCCGCCAGCGCCTGGCTGATGGTGGCCGTGCTGTCGACCCGGCTGGTCAGGATGGCGCGCTTGTGGGCTTCGGTCCACCGGTGGTCACCGACCCCGACCCCGGCCAGGTTGATCACGGCGTCGACATCGGAGAACAGCGAGTCGTCGATCCGGCGGTGCTGCGGGTCCCAGCGGTGCTCGTCGGCGGTGCGGGGCGTGCGGCGCACCAGTTGCAGCACCTCGTGCCCGTCCGCCCGCAGCGCCTGGAGCAGGGGGCGGCCGATCATCCCGGACGCGCCGGCGACGGCGATCTTCATGCTGGGCCCTCCCGGGGTGCGCAGGGGATGAGGGTGGAACGCGATCGGGCCCCGGCATCAGCCGGGGCCCGATCGTCGTCGTTCAGGCCAGCCCGAGCTCGCCCTGGAACTGTCCGGCCTCGAGCCGCTCCCGCACCGTGGTGAGGAAGCGCGCTGCGTCCGCACCGTCGACGATCCGGTGGTCGTAGGTCAGCGCGAGGTAGACCATCGACCGGACGGCGATGACCTCGCCGAGCTCCGGGTCGTTGACGACGACCGGCCGCTTGACCACCGAACCGACGCCGAGGATCGCCACCTGCGGCTGGTTGATGATCGGGGTGTCGAACAGGGCGCCACGGCTACCGGTGTTGGTCAGCGTGAAGGTGCCGCCACCCAGCTCGTCCGGCGTGATCTTGTTCGTGCGGGTCCGCTCGGCCAGGTCGGCGATCTTGCGGGCGATCCCGCCGAGGCTGAGGTCGCCGGCCTCGTGGATCACCGGCACGAGCAGGCCCCGCTCGGTGTCCACCGCGATGCCGAGGTTCTCGGTGTCGTGGTAGGTGACGGTGCCGGCCTCCTGGTCGATCGAGGAGTTCACCGACGGGTGGGCCTTCAGCGCCTCGATGGCGGCCTTGGCGAAGAACGGGAGGAACGAGAGCTTGACGCCCTCGCGGGCCTCGAAGTCGCCCTTCGCCTGCTGCCGGAGGTTCGCGATCCGCGTGACGTCGGCCTCGACCACGGTGGTCAGCTGGGCGCTGACCTGGAGCGACTCGACCATGCGGCGGGCGATGACCGCCCGCAGACGGGACAGCTTCTCCGTGCGCCCGCGCACCGAGGTGTCGGGGGTCGCGGCCGGAGACGGCGTGCGGGCCGTGGACGCGGCCGCGGCGGGCGCGGCGGGCGCCGGGGCGGCTGCCTTCTCGGCGGCGGCGAGGACGTCCTGCTTGCGGATCCGACCGCCGACTCCGGTGCCCGAGACGCTGCCGAGGTCGACCCCGCGATCGGCGGCCAACCGCCGGACCAGCGGCGTGACGTACGCACCCGAACCGTCGCCACCCCCCGCGGCCGGGGCCGCAGCGGGAGCCTGCGGAGCGGCCGGCTGCTGGGCCGGGGCCGTCGGCTGTGCGGGAGCGGGAGCCGGTGCCGGGGCCGACTCCGCAGCCGCCGCCGGAGCGGACTCCGCGGCCGCCTGCTTGTCGGGTGCCGGGGTGGGCTCGGGTCGCTGCTCGGCCTTCGGAGCCGGTGCGGGCGCCGGCGACGCGCCGCCGCCGGACGCGCCGGTACCGATGACCGCGAGCTCCGCGCCCACGTCGACGGTCTCGTCCTCGTTCACGGCGATCGACAGCAGCGTGCCGCTGACCGGCGCCGGGATCTCGGTGTCGACCTTGTCCGTGGACACCTCGAGCAGCGGCTCGTCGGCGGTCACCTCGTCGCCGACGGCCTTCAGCCAGCGGGTGACGGTGCCCTCGGTGACGCTCTCCCCGAGCGCGGGCATCGTCACCGACGTCCCGCTGCCACCGTCGGACGACGCGGCCGGGGCCGGCTGCTCCTCGGCGACGGGCTGTTCCTGCGCCGGCTCCTCCGCGGGGGCCTCGGCGGCAGGCGCCTCCTCCGCGGGGGTCTCCTCCGCAGGGGCCTCCTCCGCAGGGGCCTCCTGGGCCGGTGCGGAGTCGGACGCGCCGCTGTCGCCACCGATGACGGCGAGCTCGGCGCCCACCTCGACGGTCTCGTCCTCGGCCACGAGGATCTTGCTCAGCACACCTGAGGCGGGCGAGGGGATCTCGGTGTCGACCTTGTCGGTCGAGACCTCCAAGAGGGGTTCGTCGGCCTCGACCTGCTCCCCCTCCTGCTTCAGCCAGCGAGTGACCGTGCCCTCGGTGACGCTCTCGCCCAGGGCGGGCATGGTGACGGACGTCGGCATCGGGGCAGGACTCCTTCAGGCGTGGGGGAGGGGGAGCGGAACGGTCAGCCGTGCACGTGCAGGGGCTTGCCGGCGAGCGCCAGGTGCGCCTCGCCGAGAGCCTCGCTCTGCGTCGGGTGGGGGTGGATGAGGCTCGCGACGTCGTCCGCCTCGGCCTCCCAGTTGTAGATGAGCTGGGCCTCGGCGATGAGCTCGCCGACGCGGCTGCCCACCATGTGGATGCCGACGACGGGGCCGTCGGCGGCCTGGATGAGCTTCACCGCGCCGGTGGTCTTCAGGATCTGGCTGCGGCCGTTACCCGCGAGGTCGTAGGTCAGCGCCTTCACCTCGCCGTACTTCTCCTTGGCCTGGGCCTCGGTGAGCCCGACGGAGGCGACCTCCGGGTCGGAGTACGTGATGCGGGGGACGCCGGCGTAGTCGATCGGCGCCGGGTTGAGGCCGGCCACCCGCTCGGCGACGAGGATGCCCTCGCCGAAGCCGACGTGGGCCAGCTGCAGGGTCGGGATGAGGTCACCGACGGCGGAGACGGTCGGCAGGTTGGTGCGGCACAGCTCGTCGACCAGGACGAAGCCGCGGTCCATGTTCAGTCCGGCCTCCTCGTAGCCGAGGCCCTCGCTGACCGGCCCGCGGCCGACGGCCACCAGCAGCAGCTCGGCCTCGATCTCCTTGCCGTTCTCGAGCGAGACCTTGACGCCGTTCTCGGTGTTCTGGACGCCGGAGAACCGGCTGCCGAGCTCGAAGCCGATCTTGCGGCGCCGGAACGCGCGCTCCAGCAGCTTGGACGACGACTCGTCCTCGAGCGGGACCAGGTGGGGGAGCGCCTCGACGATGGTGACGTCGACGCCGAAGGACTTCCACGCGCTGGCGAACTCGCAGCCGATGACGCCGCCGCCGAGGATGATCGCCGAGGTCGGTACCCGATCCAGCTTCAGCGCGTGGTCGCTGGTGATGACGCGGGTGCCGTCGATCTCGAGGCCCGGCAGCGACTTCGCGTAGGAACCGGTGGCCAGCAGGATGTGCTTGCCCTCGTAGGACTGGCCGTTCACCTCGACGGTGGTCGGCGACGTCAGCCGCCCCTCGCCCTCGACGTAGGTGATCTTGCGGGCCTTCACCAGACCCTGCAGCCCCTTGTAGAGCTTGGAGACCACGCCGTCCTTGTAGGCGTTGACGCCGTCCATGTCGATGCCGGCCAGGGTGGTCTTGACGCCGAACTGCTCGCCTTCACGGGCGAGGTCGGCTACCTCGCCGGCGTGCAGCAGCGCCTTGGTCGGGATGCAGCCCCGGTGCAGGCAGGTGCCGCCGACCTTGTCCTTCTCGATGAGGACGACGTTCAGCCCGAGCTCGGAGGCCCGGAACGCCGCTGCATAGCCACCGGAGCCACCACCGAGGATGACCAGGTCGGCGGGGGAGGTGGATTCGCTCACAGGTGCTCCTCGAGGCAGTCGTCCGCCCCCGCTCTGCGGGCGGGGGCTTGCCCTCATCCTGCCACTCCGGGAACGGAGTGGTCGGGACCGCCGTTGCCTCGCCGAGGGTGGCGCTTCGTTTCCGCGCACCCCGGGACGACGGGAGCAGGACATGGGGCTGATCGACCGGCTCCGCGGCCGACCGCGGCGGGGCACCCTCGACCGCGGCCCTGGGCGCGCGGACGTGAGCCACCTCGAGCAGTTCGCGTCCACCCGACGCGGTGTCGAGGGGTACGTCGAGCCGCGCACCGCGGTCACCGAGACGACCATCGTGCTGGTCGCCGCCGACGGCGAATGGACCCGCCGCCGGATCGACGGGCCCGACACCGCGCGGCGGCTCTCCCGCGATCTCGCCATCCCGGTGTACGACGCGCAGGTGACCGGCTATCCCCAGCGCATGCGCGACTGGAGCGCCCGCCAGAAGCGGCCATGACATTGCGATCCTCCGGATCGCACCGCGGCCACGACATTGCGATCCTCCGGATCGCACCGCGGCCACGTGCAACGCGTGTCGCGTTGAGCCTCCTCCTCGTCCCTGCGCGGACCCCTCCGGGGCCCACTCGGGACGACACCCCGCGCGGGTCAGTCGGTGAGCAGCGCCTCGATGGTCGCGAGCAGCGTCCGCACGGGGACGCCGGTGCCGCCCTTGGGCGTGTAGCCCCACGGCGCGCCCGTGTTGTAGCTCGGGCCGGCGATGTCGATGTGCGCCCACGGCAGGCCGTCGGGCACGAACTCGGCGAGGAAGAGGCCGCCCACCAGCATGCCGCCCATCCGGTCGGCGTTGGAGTTCACGAAGTCGGCGATCGGCGAGTCGAGACCGCGCCGCAGCTCGGCCGGCAGTGGCATCGGCCACATCCCCTCACCGGCGCGTCGCCCGGCGGTCACCACGGCGTCCCGCAGGTCGTCGCTGCCCATCACGCCCGCGGTGCGGCCGCCGAGCGCGACCAGCTGCGCGCCGGTCAGGGTCGCCGTCTCGAGCAGGTAGTCGGGCTTGTCCTCGGCGGCGCGCGCGATGGCGTCGGCCAGGACGACGCGGCCCTCGGCGTCGGTGTTGGTGATCTCCGCCTTCTTGCCGTTGCGGAAGGTCACGACGTCGGCCGGGCGGTAGGCGGACCCGCTGGGCAGGTTCTCCGCGATCGGCACGGTGGCGGTGACCTCGACCGGCAGCCGGAGCTGGGCGACGAGGCAGACGGTGGCGATCACGGCGGCGGCGCCGGCCATGTCGCTCTTCATGTCCTCCATCTTCGCGGCCGGCTTGATCGAGATGCCGCCGCTGTCGAAGGTGATGCCCTTGCCCACCAGCGCCACCTTCTTGCGCGCGCCGGGGCCGGTGTAGGTCAGTCGCAGCAGCCGGGGCTTGCGGGTCGAGCCGCCGCCGACGGCGAGGATGCCGCCGTAGCCGCCCGCGGCCAGCGCGTCCTCGTCGAGGATCTCGGTGGCCAGGCCGAGCTTCTCGCCGGCCGCGGCGCCGCGCGCGGCGAGCTCGGCGGGGTAGAGGTCGTTCGGCGGGGTGTTGACCAGGTCGCGGACCAGCCAGACGGCGTCGGCGACCGCGCGCACCCGGCGCAGTGCCGCCTCGGCCGCGGCCGCGTCGGGCGCGACGAGGGTGAACTCCTGCGGCGGCACCGGGCGGTTGGCCGGCAGGTCGGACTTGTAGGTCGTGAACTCGTAGGCGCCGAGCAGCGCGCCCTCACCGACGGCGTGCAGCCGGTCGGCGTCCGGAGCCCCGCCGACGGCGGCCAGCAGGCTGACGACCGTGCGGCGGCCGGCCAGCGCGCGGCTCGCGGCACCGGCCGCGCGCCGGAGCGCCTCGGGGGGGTAGGTGCCGTTCGCGTCGGGGGCACCGAGGCCGGCGACGGCCACGACGGGGAAGGGACCCTGCCCGAACGAGGGCAGCCGGGTCACCTCGTCCTCCGCGCCGCGCGCACCCAGGTCGGCCAGCGCCGTCAGCAGCCGGCCGCCGAGCAGGCGGTCGACGGCTTCCGCGCCGGGGGTGGGCAGCACCCCGTCGGGGCCCTTGCCGACGGCGACGACGACGGCGTCGGCGGTCAGCTTCTCCAGCGGGTGGTCGGTGGCGGTGATCGTCGGCGGCACCGCTCGATCCTAGGGGTGCCGATAGCGTGCCCTGCGTGAGTCCCCGAACCTCGCCCCTCCATGACCGCCACGTTGCTGCCGGCGCCAAGCTCGCCGACTTCGGCGGCTGGTCGATGCCGATCGAGTACGCGGGGGGAGGAGTGCTCGCCGAACACGCCGCCGTCCGCGAGCGGGTCGGCCTCTTCGACGTCTCGCACCTGGGCACCGCCACCGTGCGCGGGCCGGGCGCGGCGGCGTTCGTCGACTCGTGCCTGAGCAACGATCTGTCCCGCATCGGCCCGGGCCAGGCGCAGTACACGCTGGCCTGCCTGCCCGACGGCGATCCGCAGGCGGGCGGCGTGATCGACGACCTGATCGTCTACCTGCACGGGCCCGACGACGTGCTCCTCGTGCCCAACGCCGCCAACGCCGCGACCCTCCTCGCCCGCCTGGCCGCCGTCGCTCCGGCCGACGTCGAGGTGGTCGACCGGCACGAGGACGTCGCCGTCCTCGCCGTGCAGGGGCCGAAGTCACTGCAGGTGCTCGAGCTGCTGGGGCTGCCCGGTGAGCTGGCGTACATGTCGTTCGTGACCGGCACCGGCGGCCACGGGGTCGACGTGACGGTCTGCCGGACCGGTTACACCGGCGAGCACGGCTACGAGCTGCTCGTGCCGGCCGAGCGGGCCGGTGAGCTCTGGGACGCCCTCCTGGACGCCGGTCAGGACGAGGGGATCCGGTTGTGCGGCCTGGGGGCGCGGGACACGCTGCGCACCGAGATGGGCTATCCGCTGCACGGGCACGAGCTGTCCCACGAGATCTCGCCGAACCAGGCGCGGGCCGGGTGGGCGGTGGGCTGGAAGAAGCCGGCGTTCTGGGGGCGGGAGGCGCTGCTCGCCGAGAAGGAGGCCGGGCCGGCCCGGCTGCTGTGGGGGCTGCGTGCCTCCGGTCGCGGTATCCCGCGTCCCGGCATGGCGGTGCTGGGTGCGGACGGCGAGCGGATCGGCGAGGTCACCAGCGGCACGTTCTCGCCGACGCTGCGCACCGGGATCGCGCTGGCGCTGCTGGACACGGGCGCGGGCATCGGCGAGGGCGCCGAGGTCGCCGTCGACGTCCGTGGCAGGCCGCAGGCCGTCGAGGTCGTGCGGCCGCCGTTCGTGCCCTCGCACGTGCGCTGATGGAGTCGCAGAGTGCCGCTCTCCGGCACTCTGCGACTCCGCTCAGGCGCTCTGCTTCGACTGCTTGGTCGGCTCCGGGGGGTCGGGCAGCGAATCGGCCATCGTCGCGTCGCGACGGCCCATCGGCTCGGGCTCGCCCTCGGTGGTGTCGCGGGCGGTCTGGTGCTCGGCCTCGGAGTTGATCTCGGCGCCGAGCAGCACCAGGTAGCAGGTGATGTAGAGCCACAGCATCAGCACGATGACGCCGGCGATCGCGCCGTAGGTCTTGTTGTACGAGCCGAAGTGGTTCACGTAGAAGCTGAACGCGACGCTGACCAGGGCCCACAGGACGGTGACGATGACCGAGCCGAGGCTGACCCAGCGGAACCGCGGGGCGTCCCGGTCGGGTGCGACGCGGTAGACGACGGCCAGCCCTCCCGCGAAGAACGCGAGCAGGACCACGTATGTCGCGATCTGGGCGAGGACGGTGCCGACGACCCCCAGCGGCAGCGCGCTGATCACCGCGGGCACGACCGCGACCAGGCCGAACGCGACCAGGACGAACGCGATCCCCCCGATCGTCAGCGCCAGCGCTGTTGCCTTCAGCTTGACGAAGCTGCGCGTCTCCACCTCGTCGTAGGCGAGGTTGACCGCGGTGATCAGGTTGCCGATGCCGCCCGACGCGCTCCAGAGCGCGCCCAGGATCGCGACGATCAGCCCGACGGTCAGCGCACCACCGCTGTTGCTCGTGATGTCCTTGAGCTGCGTCGAGATGAGCTCCGCCGCGCTCTGCGGCAGGTTCTTGGCGAGGTTGTCCACCTGCCGGGCGACCGTCTCGGGGGAGGCCACGAGGCCGTAGAGCGAGATCAGGGCGATCAGCGCGGGGAAGATCGCGAGGAAACCGAAGAACGCGACGCCGCCGCCGATGATCGGCATGTTGTCGGCCTTGTTCTCGGCGAACGCCCGCTTGAGGATCTGCTTCCAGCCGCGCCACGGGATCTGGGTGGGCTTGTCGGCGGTGATCCCGGGGAGTTCCTGGGCGCTCGGCGCGCCGGGGGGCGGCTTCTCCGGATCACCGTGGCCGGCGCCGGCCTTCGCCGCCGCCGCCCGGCGGGCCGCCTTCTCCTCGACCCGCTCGCGGATCCGGTCGACGGCGCTCTCGTGCTGCCTCGTTCCGGCCATGGCCGTCTCCCCCTGGATCGTGGGCCGTGTGCGGCCGTGTGTACGGGTGCTGCCGCTGACCGCCGGGCCGGACCCGGCGGTCAGCGGCCGGGCAGTCGCCGGGCCAGCTGCCGGTGAGCTTGGTGAACCCGCGGGCCCCGGCCCGGTCGATCGCGGCCTTCGTCGCCGCGAAGATCGCGCCCTGGACGGCCGCGGCCAGCACGACCTCGGTCATCGAGTACTCGCTCTCCAGCGCGCCCGGGGCGTCGTCCTCCTTGGCCACCGCCTTCCACACCTGCTTGAAGATCGCTCCCGAGACGACCCCGGCGAGGATCCCGCCCACCAGGCCGATCGGTCGGTAGGCGAGCTTGGCTCCCTTGCTCAACGCTTCCTCCTCCGTGTCGCACGCTTCTTGCGCCACACCACCAGACCGACCACCAGTCCCACCAGGGCCAGCGCTCCGCCGATGACCAGCGGGGGACTCTCCCGGTAGGTCTCGACCGCGGTGTCCTTGGCGCGGGCGGCGCTCTCCCTGGCGCGCGCGGGGACGTCGAGCCGCGAGCTGAGCTCGTCGACGGTCTGGCCCAGCTGCTCGCGGGTCGCCTCGATCTCGGCCTTGAGGCTCTCGACGTCGGTCGGCCCGCTGATGTCGGGTACACCGTTGCCCGTGGCGCCCTCGGCGGGGCGGGTGCCGGCGTCGCTCATCGCGAGATCCCCTGCTTCACCGTCTCGATGTCCGCCTGCACGCTGGCGATCGTGTCAGTCGGCAGCGGGGGCGTCGCCTGCTGGACGTCCTTCCTGCCCAGCAGCGCGAGCACGCCCGCGACCAGGAACAGGACGACGGCGACGAGGATCGCGGCGAGCCAGCCCGGCAGCACGTTGGCCAGGCCGAGGATGGCCGCCGTGACCAGGGCGCCGAGGCCGAGCAGCGCGACGATCCCGGCGCCGCCGAACAGGCCGGCGCCGATGCCGAGCCGCTTGGCCTTCTGGGTGACCTCGGCCTGGGCGAGGCGGACCTCGTCGCGCACGAGGCGGGAGAGCTGATCGGTCAGCTGGCCGATCAGCTCGCCGGTCGAGGCCGACGACGGATCGGGTGCGGGTAGTGGCGCGGCGGCGCGGGTGGCGCCGTTGCCCGGTGGCTGGGGCGTGGGTGCTGACATCAGTCCTCCGTGGGTCGGTCGAGAACCCTCATGCCCCACGTGGACCCCGATAACCCGTGGGTGATCACACTCGCGTCCGGCGGGGCCGCTAGCCTCGCCGGACATGACCTGGCACTGGCGCTTCGAGGACCCCTCCGGCACGGCCATCGACCCCGCCACGCTCGGGGTGGAGCCGGCCGAGACGGACAACCAGGGCGACGCGGAGTCGTGGCTGGGGGAGAACTGGCGCGAGCTGCTCGCCCGCGGCGTCGCGACGGTGACCCTGTTCGACGGGGACACCGAGGTCTACGGCCCGATGGGCCTCGCGGCCACCTGACGGCCCGCCGTCCGGACCGGACAACCGGTCCGGACGGCGGCTCAGCTCAGCCCCGCGCGGTCTTGCCGGGGTCGCGCTCGACGACGTCGCCCAGGATGCCGTCGATCCGCTTCAGGACGTCGGCGTCGAGCGTCACGCCGGCCGCCTTGACGTTGTCGGCGACCTGCTCGGGCCGGGTGGCGCCGATGATGGCGGCGGCCACGTTCGGGTTCTGCAGCACCCACGCGACGGCGAGCTGGGCCATGGTCAGGCCCAGGTCGTCTGCGACGGCGCGCAGCCCCTGCACGCGCGTGAGGATCTCGTCGGTCAGGAAGGGGCGCATCGAGTTGCCCGCCTCGGCGTGCCCGGCGCGGCTGTCGGCCGGCGGCTGCTCGCCCGGCTGGTACTTGCCGGTCAGCACGCCCTGGGCCAGCGGCGACCAGACGATCTGGGAGAGCCCCTCCTTCTCCGAGGTGGGCACGACCTCCTCCTCGATCACCCGCCAGAGCATCGAGTACTGCGGCTGGTTGCTGATCAGCTGGATCCCGAGGTCGCGGGCCAGCTCGGCG
>Ga0308173_10001438_pt1 | contig 11851 bp, 2 predicted proteins | sample PhyPR1_FD_203716 | JGI IMG/M metagenome (GOLD analysis project Ga0308173, IMG submission 203716) | Soil microbial communities from UC Gill Tract Community Farm, Albany, California, United States - DLSLS.P.R1 | ecosystem: Environmental > Terrestrial > Soil > Agricultural land | place: USA... | reverse complement strand
GACCCTCGCGGACAATCGCCTCTCCGGCGACTCCCTGAGTGCGACCTACAGCACCGCCAGTTTCGCGAACAAAAATGTCGGCACGGCAAAGACCGTCAGCGTCAGTGGCATCGGCCTCAGCGGCGTTGACGCGGCCAACTACTCCCCCAATTCTACCGCCAGCACCACCGCTGACATTACGGCTCGCTCCTTGAGCATTACGGCTACGGGAGTGAATAAAGTCTATGACGCGACTACCAGCGCCACGGTCACGCTGTCGGATAATCGAGTGGCCGGTGACAGTCTAGTCACCAGCTATACCAGCGCGAGCTTCGCGGACCCGTACGTTGGCACCGCCAAAAGCGTTTCGGTAAGCGGTATCGCTGCGACCGGCACGGATGCGGGTAACTACTCCGCCGCCAACACCACCGCCAGCACTACCGCCAATATCACCGCTGCCTCGCTCACCCCCCTGGTCACCGCCAGCAATAAGGTTTATGACGGCACTACCAACGCCACGATTGCTTCCCGATCCTTGAACGGCGTGCGCGGCAGCGATGATGTCAGCCTGAGCGGCGGCACTGCCAGCTTCGCCACTAAAACCGTCGGCACGAGCAAGACCGTCTCGGTCACAGGTTTGACCCTGAGCGGTGCCGACGCCGCCAACTATCAACTTGCTTCTACCAGTGCCACCACGAACGCCAACATCACTAGCCGCTTCCTTAGCGTCAGCGCCACTGGCGTCAACAAAGTTTACAACGGTAATACCACCGCCACCGTTAACCTCGCGGACGACCGCGTGGTGGGCGACAGCCTCTCCATGAGCTACACCGGCGCGAGCTTCGCCAATAAGAACGTCGGCGCGGCCAAGACAGTGAGCGTGAGTGGTATCGCCATCACTGGCACTGACGCGGCCAACTACACCGCCAACACCACCGCCTCAACCACAGCCGACATTACGACGCGCGCGTTGACGGTGAGCGCCACGGGCGTGAACCGGGTTTATGACGGGACCACCGCCGCGACAGTGACGCTCTCGGACAATCGGTTGGCAGGCGATGTTCTGAGCAGCAGCTACACCAGCGCCAGCTTCGCCAATAAGAACGCCGCCACGGCCACGACCGTGAATGTCAGCGGCATCGCTATTACCGGCACCGATTCGGCCAATTACAGCGCCAACGCGACCGCCACGACGACGGCGAACATCACCGCGAAGGTGCTGACCGTGACAGGTATCACCGCCAACGACAAAGTCTATAGCGCCACGACCGCGGCGACCCTCAATACCGGCGGCGCAACGTTGGTCGGTGTGGTGAGCGGAGACACCGTGACGCCCAACAGCGGCAGCGCGACTGGCGCATTTGCGGACAAGAACGTGGGCACCGGCAAGGCCGTGACCGTGTCCGGTCTGGCCCTCATCGGCGCGGATGCTGCCAATTACAGCGTGACGCAACCGACCACCACCGCCAGCATTACCAAAGCGACACTGACGGTGATCGCGGATAACAAGACCCGGACCTCGACGGCAGCCAATCCAACATTGACGGCCTCTTATACCAATTTTGTTGGCGGCGAGACCCTGGCCACCAGTGGCGTCACCGGCAGCCCCGCTCTGAGCACCACGACGACGAACGTCGTTGGCACCTACCCGATCACCTCCGCGCTGGGTACGTTGAGCGCCGCTAACTACTCCTTCAGCTTCGCGAACGGCATATTGACGGTGACCCCGGCTTCGGCCAGTTCCCTGGTCATTGCGACCCAGCCTTCCAGCACCGCCATCGCCGGCGTAGCCTTTGCTCAACAACCGGTCATTTACGTAACCGATGCCGCAGGCAACCTGGTTAACACCAACGGGCTGATCATCACCGCCGCGCGCAGCGCCGGCAGCGGCACGCTCCAGGGCACCCTCACTGCCAGCAGCGTCGGTGGCGTCGCTGCCTTCTCCAGCCTCGCTTACAACGTGGCGGAAACGATGACGCTCAATTTCACCAGCGGTTCGTTGACCAACGTCGCTTCGAGCAACGTTGTGGTCAGTGCTGCCGCCTTTGCCAAACTCCAGTTGCTGGTCCCTGGCGAAACCGCCGCGCCAGGCACCGCCAACGGCAAGACCGGCACGCCCAGCGCGCGCACTGCCGGCACGGCCTTCAATCTCACGGTCAATGCTGTGGACGCATTCTGGAACCAGGTCGGCAGTGTCACCGACACCGTGGACATCAACTCGAGCGACGCCAATGCCACGTTGCCTGCCGACACCAGCCTGGTCAACGGCAGCGGCTCGTTAAGCGTCACTTTCAAGAGCGCCGGCAGCCAGACGCTCACGGCGACGGATGTGACAGACGGGACGAAAACTGCCAACACCAGTCCGGCCATTACGGTAAATGCGGGCGCATTCGCTAAATTGCAGATCCTGGCCCCGGGCGAGAGCGCCGCGCCCGGAACAGCGACCGGCAAGAGTGGCATTCCTATCGCTCAAGCGGCGGGTACCGGATTCACCGTGACAGTCAACGCCGTGGACGCGAACTGGAACGTGGTCAGCTCCGCCCCCGCGAACACCATCAGCGTTACCGCCACCGATCCCAATGATATCAACCCGGCGAATAACACTCTGGCGTCTGGAACAAGAAATTTCATAGTCACCTTCAAGACGGCCGGAAGCTGGACGGTCACCGCCAGCAATGTCAGCGATGGGACCAAGGCCGCCAGCACCACTCCCGCCATTACCGCCAACCCAGGCGTCTTCACCAAACTGCAAATTCTCGTGCTGGGTGAAGCCGCCGCGCCGGGAACCGCTACCGGCAAGACCGGCACGCCGATCACTCAGGTAGCGAGCGCACCGTTCAATCTCACCGTCAATGCGGTGGATGCGAACTGGAATGTTATCGCCAACGTCACCGACACGGTGCATATCGGCTCTTCAGACGCCAACGCCACTTTGCCATCTGACACGGCGCTCCTGGCTGGCACACGAAACCTAAGTGCCACCTTCCACACTGCCGGGGCGCAGACGCTGACGGCCAGCGATGTGACCGACGGCAGCAAGACGGCCAACATGAGTTCTTCGATTTCGGTTGGCGCCGGGAATTTCGTGAAACTGCAACTCCTGGTCGCCGGCGAAACCGCCGCGCCGGGAACGGCAACTGGCAAGACTGGAACGCCCACGGCCCAGCCCGCTGGTACCGCCTTCAATATCACCGTTCGGTCCGTGGATGCGGATTGGAATCTGGTCAGCAGCATTCATACGGTGGGCATCTCCTCAACCGACGCGAATGCTACGCTGCCAGCCAATGGGTCGTTGTCCGCCGGTACAAGGACTGTGAGCGTCACCCTGTTGACTATTGGTTCGCAAACCGTGACGGTCACCGATCTCACTGATGGCACCAAGACCGCGAACACCAGCCCGCCTATCTCCGTCACTGTTGGCCTGGCCAACAAGCTGGTAATTCAAACTCAGCCCTCCTCGACGGCCACTGCCGGAGTTATCTTCGCGCAGCAGCCAGTCATTTACGTCACGGACAGTCTGGGCAACTTGCTCACGAACGATAATGGACGCGTCATCACCGCCACTCGTAGTGCGGGCACAGGCACGTTGCAGGGCACCGTGACCGCTACGACGGTCAACGGTTTTGCAACTTTCAACAATCTCTCCCATAACGTTGCCACGACCGTTACGATCAACTTCATGGCGAGCGGTTTGACCAACGCGACCTCAACCATCATCGTCGTCAGCCCGGCGGCGGCCACCCAGTTGGTATTTACGACGCAGCCAGACGGCCTGCGAAGCGGTTCGCCACTGGCAACGCAACCGGTCGTCAAGGCGCAGGATGCGTTCGGCAACAATTCGGCCGTGGGTCTGCCCACAAGCCTGACCGTCTCACTCGCGCTGACTTCCGGCACCGGCACGCTGCTCGGCACGACGAACCTCGACATCGGCACGTCAGCGGGCAGCGGCACAGCGACATTCGCCAACGTGCAATGCAGTGACGCGGGCACGAACAAACAAATCACCGCGTCCGCCACGGGCCTGACGAACGATGTGAGCACGGCGTTCTTCATCGGCGGCGTCGAGCGCGCGACCGGCGGCACGGCGATTTCGTCGAGCACTGCGGGCGGCACTTATACCACTTTGACGGGCCCGACGTACTGGGAGGCGGCGTCCGCCGACGTTGGGGCTGGAACAATCATTTTGAATGCGCCGAGTGGATTTAGTTTTGATACGGGCGGAACCGCGCCGACGGTTTTGATTACGCGCACCAGCGTCGGGAGTGATAGTCATAATATCAATGGCGTATCCACCGGAACTTCAGCGCCCATTACTTCCAGGACCACCACGCAGATTACGTTCACGGTTTCCAGCACCACCAGCTCAGCCGCGACGAATTCGCTCACCTGGCAAAACGTCCGCATCCGGCCCGTGGCCAGCAGTCCGCTGGCGAGCGGTGACATCACGAAGACTGGAACATCCACAATGCAGGCCGTGACCGCGAGCAGCACAAGCTTTGGACGTCTGATTGAATTCGGACCGGCGTCGCAACTCGTGATTCAAACCCAGCCGTCATCCACGGCCACTGCCGGCGTGCTGTTTGCGCAGCAACCAGTGATACGCACGTTTGATTCCGCCGGAAATTTCATCACCACGAACGGCCTTGTCGTTACCGCTGCGCGGGGCACAGGCACCGGCACGTTGCAGGGCACGCTCACGGCGACGACCGTCAACGGCGTGGCGACGTTCACGAACCTCTCCTATAACGTGGCCGAAACGATGACCATCAGCTTCAGCGCCCCCGGCACGAGCACGACGAATTCCGGAGCGATTGTGGTCAGCCCCGCCGTTGCGTCGCAGTTGGCGTTCACAACCCAGCCGGCCAACGGCACCAATGGTTTCGCGCTCGCGAGCCAGCCGGTCGTTCGCACTCGCGACCAGTTTGGAAACAATTCGACCATCGGGTTGGCCGCCAACAACAACGTGACCGTGGCGCTAACCGGCGGCACTGGCCCGCTGCTGGGTCTTACCTCGATGGATATTGGCACCAACTTCGGCAATGGTAATGTGGTCTTCTCAGATTTGGAAATTGACACGGCAGGGACGAACAAGCAATTGACCGCCAGCGCCAGTGGTTTGAGCAACGCTGTGAGCAGCACGTTCACGGTGGCCAAGGCCAACCAGGCCATCACGTTTGGCGCGCTACCCAGCAAGACTTATGGCGACGTTTCATTCACCGTCAGTGGAACGGCTTCTTCCGGTTTGCCCGTCAGCTTCAGCATCGTCTCCGGCCCGGCGACAATCTCGGGCAGCCTGGTGACCATTACCGGCGCGGGCACCGTAACTGTGCGTGCTGCGCAATCCGGCGATGCCAATTGGAATGCTGCGACCAGCGTGAACCAATCGTTCAGCGTCGCTCAGAAAATATTGACGGGAAGCATCACCGCGAACGCCAAGATTTATGATGGCACAACGGCAGCGACCATCGCGACCCGCACGCTCAGTGGCGTGGTCGGCAGCGATAATGTTAGCCTGACCGGCGGCACCGCCACCTTCGCCAATAAGACCGTAGCCAGCGCCAAGACCGTCACTGCGACGGGCCTGAGCCTGAGCGGCACTGCGGCGGGCAATTACCAACTCGCCTCGACCAGCGCCACGACCACTGCCGATATCACCGCCCGCACACTCACCGTGAGCGCCACGAGCCCGAACAAAGTCTATGACGGGACCAGCGCCGCAACGGTGACCCTCTCGGACAACCGGGTAGCTGGCGACACCCTCACCACCAGTTACTCCAGCGCCAGTTTCGCTGACAAAAACGTCGGCACCGCCAGGACCGTCTCGATTAGCGGCATCGCTGTCAGCGGCACGGATGCCGGAAACTACTCCGCCAACTCCACTGCCAGCACCACCGCGAACATCACTGCCCGCACGCTGATTGTTACGGCTACCGGGGTCAACAAAGTGTACAACGGTAATACCGGCGCTACGGTTACCCTCGCCGACAATCGCTTGGCCGGCGACAGCGTTTCGACGAGCTACACAGGCGCCAGTTTCGCCAGCAAGAACGTCGGCAATGCCAGGACCGTTACCGTCAGTGGTATCTCCCTGAGCGGGGTCGATGCCGCCAACTATGCAGCCAATACGACCGCCAGCACGACGGCGGACATCACCGCGCGCGCGCTGGCCGTCAGCGCCACTGGCGTGAACAAGGTTTATGATGGGACGAGTACGGCCACGGTCACCCTCTCCGACGACCGCGTGGCGGGAGACAGCCTCTCCACCAGTTACATCAGCGCCAGTTTCACCAGCAGGAACGTCGGCACGGCTAAGACTGTCATCGTCAGCGGCATCGGGATCAGCGGCACCGATGTCGCCAACTACACGGTCAACAGCACAACCAGCACCACCGCTGACATTACGGCCAGAGCGTTGGTGGTCAGCGCCACGGGGATCAGCAAAGTTTATGATGGCACGACGCTCGCCACCGTCACCCTGGCGGATAATCGGCTGGCCGGAGATAGCCTCACAACCAGCTACACCAGCGCTGCCTTCGTCGACCCCTACGTCGGCACAGCCAAAAGCATCTCGGTCAGCGGCATCGCAGTCAGCGGCGCCGATGCGCCTAATTACTCGGCCAACGCCTCCGCCACCACCTCCGCCAATATCACTGCGGCGACCCTCACCAGCGCGGTCAGTGTTAACAACAAAGTCTATGACGGCACCACCGCCGCTACTATCGCTACCCGCACCCTGTACAGTGTGGTGGGCAGCGATAACGTCACCTTAACCGGCGGCACAGCGAGCTTCGCCAATAAGAACACCGGCACCGGCAAGACCGTCACCGCGACGGGTTTGAGCCTGAGTGGCACCGCTGCCGGCAATTACCAACTCGCCTCGACCAGTGCGACGACGACAGCGGACATTACCGTGCGTTCGCTGAGCGTAACGGCTGCCGGTGTCAACAAGGCCTATGATGGCACCGCCAGCGCCACCGTCACCCTTTCGGATAACCGTGTGAGTGGCGACAGCCTTACGACAAGTTACTCCAGCGCCAGCTTCGCCAACAAGAACGTGGGCACCGCCAGGACCATCTCAATCAGCGGTATCACTGTCACCGGCACGGATGCCGGCAACTACTCCGCCAATTCCACCGCCAGCACTACGGCCAACATCACCGCGCGTGCGCTGAGCGTCACGGCCACCGGGAGCAACAAGGTGTATGATGGCACGACCAGCGCTACAGTTAGCCTTGCCGACAATCGCCTGGTTGGCGACAGCCTCTCTGCCAGCTACACCAGCGCCAGTTTCGCCAGCAAGAACGTGGGCAATGCTAAGAGCATTACCGTCAGCGGCATCTCCCTCAGCGGCGTCGATGCGGGCAACTACACAGCCAATACCACCGCCAGCACGGCGGCGAACATCTCGGCCAAGGGTTTGACGGTTAGCGGCGTGACGGCAGACAATAAGGCCTATGATGGCACGGCAGCGGCGACCTTGAGCACGAACGAGGTCGCGTTTGCCGGGGTAATTGGCGCCGAAGTGATTGACCTCGTTACTAATGGCTATACCGCCACTTTTGCCAGCCCCGACATCGGCACCAACATCGCTGTGATGGTCAGTGGGCTCACAATCGGCGGCCCGGACGCCACAAACTATACGCTGGCGCAGCCAACCGACCTCACCGCCAATATTACCGCCTCGGCCTTGACGGTGACCGGCATCACGGCAAACGGCAAGATTTATGACGGCACCACGACCGCGACGCTGAACCTGAGTGGCGCGACACTCAATGGTGTGGCCAGCGGCGACAACGTGACACTGAACACCGGGAGCTCGGCTGGCGCCTTTGCCGACGCGAATGTGGGCACAGGCAAGAGTGTAACCGTGAGCGGATTGGCACTCACCGGGCCCGATGCAGGCAATTACACGCTCACGCAGCCGACCACCACGGCCAGTATTACGACGGCCGCCGTGACGGTTGCGGGCGTGACGGCAAACAATAAGGTCTATGACGGCACGACTGCGGCGACACTCGATGTGGCCAGCGCCGCCCTGGTGGGCATGGTAAGCGGCGACGACGTGACGTTGGATACTTCCGCCGCCATGGGCGCGTTCGGCGACAAGAGCATCGGCACGGTCAAGAGCGTCACAGTCTCCGGCCTCGCGCTCAGCGGCGCCAATGCCGGCAACTACACACTGACACAGCCGACTGCGACGGCGAACATCACGCTGGTCGCTCTCACGCCCAGCATTACCGCCGCCAACAAGGCTTATGACGGCACAACGGCGGCCGCGATCACCACGCGCACCCTGGCCGGAGTAATCGGCAGCGATGATGTCAGCCTGACCGGTGGCACAGCCAGTTTCGCTGATAGGAATGTTGGCGCCGATAAGACTGTAACCGCCACCGGCTTGGAACTGAGCGGTGCCGACGCCAACAATTACCAACTCGCTTCAACTGGCGCCTCAGCCACGGCAAACATCACCACCCGCGCGATCACCGTAACGGCGGCGACCGATAGCAAGCCCTATGACGGAACGACCAGTTCAACGGCCGCGCCGACAATTACGGTCGGCAGTCTGGCTGACGCAGACACCGCTACCTGGACACAGAGCTTCGACAACAAGAACGCCGGCACCAGCAAGACGCTCACCCCAAGCGGCTCGGTGAACGACGGCAATGGCGGCGCCAATTACACCATCAGCTTCGAGAACGCCAGCACGGGTGCCATCACAACGCGGGTGTTGACCGTGAGCGCCACGGGCGTCAATAAGGTTTACGACGGAACGACCGCCGCCACGGTGATCCTTTCGAACAATCGCGTCACAGGTGACGTGCTGACCACGAGCTACACCGCGGCAACCTTTGCCGACGAGAACGCGGCCAGCAGCAAGACCGTGAATGTGAGCGGCATTACGGTCACCGGAACCGATTCCGGCAATTACACTTTCAGTTCGACGGCGACCACCACCGCGGATATCACCCAGGCTGGGGCGACCAACCTGGTTACTTCATCTGCCAATCCTTCGCCCGCTGGCGCGAGTATCACCTTTACTGCGACCGTGACCCCTGTTGCGTCCGGCGCGGGGACGCCTACCGGGACGGTGCAATTCCGCACAAACCGAGTAGCGGCAGGCGACCCGGTCACTCTAAGCAACGGTGCGGCCAGCTTCAGCACAGCTCTGCTTGGTTCAGGCACGAACAGCATCACTGCAGAGTATGCTGGGGATGCAAATTTTAGCGGCAGCACCAGCACCCTGACCCCCCCGCAGGTGGTGACCGAGCAAGTCTTCGGCATCCTGCTCGGTGCGCTGAAGAACCATTCGGTGGCGGTTAGGGTAGAGAAATTGCTGGCCACTGACGTTCCGGTAACGCTGGCCGGCGTTAGCGCCGACAGCACTAACGGCGGCACCGTCACGCTGACCAACGGCCTGGTGACTTACACCCCGGTGACGAACTTCGTCGGCGCTGACTTGTTCACTTATGTGGTCAATGATGGCTCCTCCTCAGCAACGGGCTCCGTCCAGGTGATTGTTGCGGATACCGGCACCCTGGCCCCGAATAGCATCGGGGTCGTGGTCGTGGACACAGACGGAGCGCACGCGCGATTCGCGGGGCTCCCCGGTCTCACCTACACCATCGAGCGCTCGACGGATGGAGTCGATTGGACTGCCGTCGGCAGCGGCGTCGTGCCCGCTAACGGCCTGCTCGAGTTTCTCGATAGTGCCCCGCCTTCAGGCTCGGTGTTCTACCGGACCACCGTTCCGTAATTTCAGACTGTTCGCCGACCGGAGCTATCGCACATCGCCCGGGCAAGGAACTCAGTTCCTGTCCCACACAACACGGAGCACGATGGCAGGAGGGTTCCCCGTCCAGTGGTGTGAATGCGGCGGTATGACAATCGGTCAAATCCTCCTCCAAAACCCTCAGAATCGGCCCTAAAAATTGGCTCCAAAACGCTTTGGGGCACACGCCTTGTTTTTTATTTTCACGACTGCGTCCCCGGGGAAACCCCTGAACTTTAATCCACATTAATCCGGTAGGACGATTGTAGTTTGCCCCGATTGTCGGAAACCATGGGCCATGGAAGAATGACAGCACGATAAAGGAATTTGGGTTGTGACTACGATAAGAAATATGAACCAGAGCGATAAACAGAACCGCGCGCGCCAGACACCAACCGCGCTCTCAAACCTGCTGAAGCCTTGCATGACGTTGATGGCAGTTGCCTGGGGCATCGCCGCCTCGGCTCAAACGGTCACAACAACAACCAATTTTACGGTTGGCGCAATAGTCCCGGACGGCAACGCGTCCGGTCTGGCCAGCGCCCAGATAATCTCGACGCCCATCACCAGTGTGACCGACCTGAAGGTGACGCTCAAAGTCAGCGGCACCTGGAGCGGGGACTTGTACTGTTTCCTAACACACGGCACGGGCCACTCCGTGCTGTTGAACCGCGTTGGCCGCAGCAGCGCCAGGGACCTCGGCTACAATGACGCTGGTTTGGATGTCACTTTCGACGATGCCGCGACGAACGGCGACAGCCACATTTATCGCCTCCAACTTAGCGGTAGCCAGGCGACGCCCATCTCGGGCTCGTTGACCAATAGCTGGGCGCCCGACGCCCGCGTTGCCTCTCCACTCAATGTGCTGGACACGGACACGCGCTCGGCGTTCCTGGGCTCGTTCAATGGCGTGGACCCGAACGGTGAGTGGGTCCTCTTCGTGGCAGACATGGAAGGCGGAGACATTCACATGCTGGACGGTTGGGGCTTGGAAATCACCGGCGACACGGCCCCAAGTATCCCTGAGCAACCCCTCAGTCAGATTGCTCAGCCTACCGCGGAGAACACGACCGCCGCCGGCACAGCCAGTCTGACGCGCTAAACTTTTTTTGGGGAGAACAAGGGAAATCACAGATATGAAGATAAGAACACATACACCTCGTCCAAGCCAGAGCGGCTGGGACTGCACACGCGCTCCAGCGGCTGGGTTTACCCTGATCGAAACCGTCATGGCTACCCTGCTAGCAGGGATCATGTTGCCGACGCTTTATGCGGGCCTGGCGGCCGGCTTTTCGATCATAAAAGCGACGCGGGAAAACCTGCGAGCCACCCAGGTTATTGTCCAGCGGATGGAAGCCGTTCGGCTCGTTTCCTATAAAACGCTTCCGACAGCATTTCCGACCAATGTCACTGAATATTACAATCCCTGTGGCCAGACCAACGGGACCGGCGGAGCTGTTTACACAGTCACCTATAACTGTGTGCCTGCACCCAACACGCTGCCACCCAGCTACCGCAGCAACATGATGCTGGTTACGGTCACGGCTGCGTGGAATTCTGGCAACGTCCAGCGCGCGCGCTCCATGCAAACCTACGTCGCCCGATATGGAGTGCAGCGTTACGTCTCCGGAAACTGATCTCCGAAAGCACGCTTTACCATGAACTTGAATCTCTTAACTCGAACAACAAAAGAATGAAGCTTTACCCGATTTACCCCTCCCGCCTGAAGCAAGCTGCGCTCAACCCATCCACGATTCCCGCTGGTTCCCGGGCGGTCAAGGCGATGACCTTGCCGGAACTGCTGATTGCGGTTGCGGTGGGTTCGCTGGTCTTACTGGGCATGGACATATTTTTCATGACCAGCGCCCGTAGCGTACTCGCGATCGGCAACTATGTCAGCATGGACGCCAACAGCCGCAACGCCCTGGATCAAATGACTCTCCAAATACGCCAGGCGGGAAACTTAACTGAGTTCAGCTCGACTCACCTGACGTTTACCCAACCGGCCCAGACCAACTCGGTCGTGGTCTATGATTGGAATTCGGCAACCGGCTGTCTCACGCAATGGCAAACCGGCGATACCGTCACGAACACCCTGCTGAT
>Ga0308173_10001437_pt1 | contig 11851 bp, 13 predicted proteins | sample PhyPR1_FD_203716 | JGI IMG/M metagenome (GOLD analysis project Ga0308173, IMG submission 203716) | Soil microbial communities from UC Gill Tract Community Farm, Albany, California, United States - DLSLS.P.R1 | ecosystem: Environmental > Terrestrial > Soil > Agricultural land | place: USA... | reverse complement strand
CGATCTTGTTCTCACCGTAGACAAGCTGAACATTGTCAAAGATATAGCGCTGGCTTGAGTCCGGCTTGGCGAAGCCGAGCAGTTCGCCGTTGCGGTAGATTTCCGCTTCCCACCCGCTGGGCAAGTTTCCTTCGAAGCGCGTTCGATCGAAGGCGACACGCGCGGCGAGCGGACGGTTGGTGATCACTGCGCCGCGGCCCGCGGCCATCGACCCCGTCAGACCGCTGTCGAATCCCTCGACGTCGCCGACAGCAAAGTGAGTCGCGTGCAGGGGGCCCAAAAGATTGCCGTCTGGATCAGAACGAAAAGCACGCAGGCGGATAATGTTCGGCTTACCTGTTTGGCTCGTGCTCACCTGAGCATCGTAAGACAGGCGAGCGATCTCTCCCGCGGCGAAGACGGCGCTTTGACGATCGACCCGCACGCCATCGCTCGCCCGATAAGTCATTCCCCCGCTGACGACGAAGTCGAGCGCTGGCGCTCGCCACATGCGGTACGGCACGCGCACCTGCGGCAGCCTGGAGAAATCGAAGCTCGCAAGGTGGAGATGCTTCGCGCGTTCAGCGCGCTCCATCGAGAGTTCGACCGGCAGCTTCGTCGGCGACTCCAGCATCAGGACCGAGCCGGCGGTCACGGGCTTGACGCCGATCCCGAACCAGCGGGTCAGCGCTTGCGTCTGGACGCACCATCCTTCCGGAGTTTCGCGGACGGTCCCCGGCTTGATCGCCTCGTTGCTTGTACCGAAGGACGCGTGGCCGGCCGAATAATCGATCGAGATTCGGTTGGTTTCCCTGAAGGCCCAGCCGCTCGCCTTCTTACCCGCCAGATCGATATGCATTGGTACATCGAGAGCGGTCAAAAAGTCGCCTAAGACGACACAAGTGCCCTCGGGCGTGTTGTAGGCGCGAACGCCGTCACCGAGACGAAGCTGGTGAATGTTGACGTCGAGTAGAAACTGATCGTCGGGATCAGCCTTCCAGGATGCCGCTGTTGCCGCTGGCTCATTTGAGGGCGCAGATGCGCCGACAGCCGCGCCGGCGCACAGCGAGACCAGCATGGCTGCCTTGCGCAGCCATTTGCTGCAGCCAAGCAATGAAAGAGCTCCGCGGCTCCCGCACTCGGCCTAGCGGAGCACCGCCTGGGTTTCGGCGATCACATGACTTCCGTCGTCGAATGTCTCGACATATTGAACGGTCACCGGACCGGCGAGCTGACCCTTGAACGCAGGGTTCACCGGCACAGCGACATGCCGTGAGCTCACCTCCGTATAGACGGCGACTCCGCGCTGAAGCGCTACCGGATCCTTGACGCCCGCCTTCATGACCCGGACCTCACCGAAGGTCGATCGTGAACCCGACCGGCTCAGGTCGAGCGCAACAATCGGCTCGCCGTCTTTCTTGTCGACGTGGACATTTGCGATTCCGGCAGTCGCCTGGAGATTGCCCAAACGCACGATCACGGGGATCGTCACACCGTAAACGGGCGTGAGCTGGAAGCGCAGGCCCTTCTGCTGTTCGGCGGCGGCCTGCTGTACAACCGGATTCGCAGGCGGAATGGCACGGAACAGCAGGTGGATTCGATATTCGCCATCAGCGACGCCCTGCGGCGGCCGTGCTGCGATCCGAATCGATTGCGGCTCATGTGGTGCCAGGGTCACACGGCGTGGAGCGTAGACGAGCATGTCTTCAGCCGTTTTATCTGCAGCCGTTGGCTCAGCCACGTCCTGTAGAGTGCCGGAGCCATCCATGCGCCGGAACTCGACAGATATTCGATACGTGGCCGGCTCGTCGCCGATGTTGTTGAGAACGACCTCGGTTCCCTTGCGCCCGTCGAGCACAATGCGTGTAGGGGCGACCAGCAGGTCGCCGACACCGGCTTCGGCGGGCGTCGAGGCGGCAACGAACGGCGCCACGGTGACGGCCGCGCAGACGAATACTCTGGTCCAAACAGTCATACTGGCGATCCCCACTTTGCTCCTTCGGAGCGATCACATTCTGTTTGCTCCAGAATGGTTGATTTTCGGTCAACCATGCGGCGTGAGCGGCAGGAAAATGCTGCAGGCGCGGCTCAATAGTCGCAGGTGACGTTGAAAGTGCCGACATAAGTGCCAGCCGCCGTCGTTGAATTGATTGCGATCGATCCGCCGACTGAGAAATTCAGTCCGGGCTGGCCTGAGTTCGTGAGCAGAATTGTGGCTGGCGCATCCGTAACCAGCGTGAGCGTCTTGGCGGGGTCGTTCTGGTTGACCATCGTGACGTTCGGCGCGCTAATGCGGACGGTCTGACCGTTGGATCCCTGAACGTTGTAAGTTGCCGGCTGCCTAGCGCCACTGCAGGTCGCGTTTGGATTGGCGCAGCTAAACACGCCGGCCCTTGACAATGAGATTGTGACGCCGGTCCAGTTTCCAGGCCCGAGCGTGATTGTGCCCAGGTTCAGGCTTTGTACCATCGCTACTGTTAGAGGCTTGACCGTTCCAGCGTTCACGGTGGCATTGATGGTTGCAGCGACGGCCGGCGAGCCACTCGCGCAGATGCCGAGCAGCACAACGAACAGGCGCATCTTCGACGCAACGGAAAGAGGCACGACGTTCCCTTCGCTCACACCGACTGCTCAGGAATGGCATAGAACCGAATTGGTTTAATTTGGGTCAACCATCGGGCGATCCTTAACTGCACCCGCACCGACACTTCCTTTGCGCCAAGGAAAAGGGGCCGCCTGGAAAGGCGGCCCCTCCGGCCCGCGGCTCGCGCCGCTGGACGTCGGACGCGACCTATTGATAGTCGGCGGTGACTGTCCAAGTACCCGTGTAGAGACCTTCGACGGTCGCCGAGCCGACGTTGATCGAAGCGCCGAGCACGACGTCGACACCCGTCGAATCACCAGTTGCGCCGAGGTTCACGACTTGGCTCGTCACGAGCGGCGTAACGGCGAGCGTACCAGCGCCGCCAAGGTTGAACCCCGGCGAATCGACTTTCACGTCCGCGGTGTTCTGGCCCACCAGGTGAAACTTCGCGGGGGTCGGAGCGCCACCACAAGTTAGGTTGCCCGTACCCGAGCCGCAGGTGACGGCGCCGGTTGCGGGAACGGTAACCGTCTCAGCAGCGAAGCTCGAGCCAGCGATAACGATCACACCAAAGTCCAGATTCTGAGCCTTGGTGATTTGAAGCGGCCTATAGATCTTCGCGGTTGCACTCGCCTGCGCGGAAGGCGCCGCGGCCTGAGCCGAAGTAGCCGAGAGAGCGAGCACGGCGATAGTGCCGGCGGTCGCGAGAATTTTCTTCATAACGAGTCCCCACTGGTTCTGAACACACCGGCTGCCGTGCCGGCATCCGTGCCTGCTCCATTAACCAGAAGCGCTTTCTTCTTTGCTCAAAGGAGTGGTTAACAGCGCTTTGACAGTTGCGCCGTTTCGGATCTTTCCTTCGTCAGAGATATTCGACAGTGATCGGCAGATCGCCGCGAAACTGGCCTTCCGCGCTGCCCGTGATCGTAATGCGCCCGCCGAATCGGAAAGTGAGATTCCCCGCCGCGTCGAGCTTGGGCATTGAGGAGAGGTCGCTCTGCACATCGTCAAAGCTGACGCGACCGCCGCTGATCGAGAACAGATCGATTCGCGTGGGCAGGTCGACACGGACCAGGCGATTCGGCTGGCCATGGACAACGACAGTACCGACCATCGCCCGCGGGCTCATCGCTTCGATCGAGCCGGTGGCCGCACTTGATCCGTCAGGGCGAATGACAGCGGTTCCGACGCCGTCCCCGAACAGGATCAATCGATCGAAGTTCAGGTTCGTTTCAAGTTCCAGACGAATGTCGTCGCTCGCCGCGGTCTGCTCGTGCCCCGTTACGGGCGCGTCGCACAGGCGGCACTGGGCGCTCGCAGGCCATGGCATGGCTGCGGCCGCGACGGATGTCGCAAGCACAAGCGCGAGGAGCTTAACGCCTCCCATGAGGGCTGCCGTAGCGCGCCGGTGCTAAAGCAGGGTTAATCGGCGGCTAACCTCCGCGCAGGCAGTGGGCCGCGCTTCAGCTATTGTCGCATCCCTCAGAGCTTTCTATCCACCGTCCCTGAATGGCCCGTACGCGCTCCGCATCTGCCTCTTCAGGGCGCTCGACATTCAGGACGATCCTCAAAGGCATGGTCTATGCTGCGCTCGTAGGAATCCTCGGGCTGGTCGTCGCGGTAGGCGTCGCGACCGCCTACCTCCCGAGCTATTCGGAACTTACGAAACGTTCCGACCTCGGCCAGATGATCCGTGTGCGCGCCGCCAACGGGCAAGTGCTCGTGTCACTCGGCCCAAGCTTCGGGCAATGGCTCAGTTACGATCAAATCCCGCCCGAGATGCGTGCCGCGATCATCTCGACCGAGGACCGGCGGTTCCGCAGCCATATCGGTATCGACCCGATCGGAATCGGGCGCGCACTCGCCTCTGCGATTGCCAAGAACCACCGAGTCAGCGCGACGTCTACGATCACCCAGCAGCTCGCGCGCAACATCTTCCTGACGAACAACCGCAGCTTCACGCGCAAGTTCAAGGAAGCCATCCTCGCAATGGCCCTCGAGCGGAAGTTCAGCAAAGACCAGGTCCTCGAGCTTTACCTCAACCGTGTGTATTTCGGAGGCGGTGCCTACGGGATCGACGCGGCGTCGCGCCGCTTCTTCGGCCACGGCGCCGACCATTTGAGTTTGGGAGAGGCCGCCATCGTCGCGGGGCTCGTGAAGGCCCCGTCCAACTATTCGCCGACGGCGGACGTCGAAGCGGCGCGTTCACGCTCCGGCGTCGTGCTGGATACGATGGTCAAGAATGGCTTCATCACGCCTGAGGCAGCGGCGAGCGCCGATCCGGCACACATTCGTATTCAGCAGACGACGAACAACAATAGCGTCCGCTACTTCACTGACTGGGCGCTTCCGCAACTCGATCAGCTGATCGATCAGACCCAGGATCCGATCGACGTCTGGACGACGCTTGACCCGGGCATGCAGGCGGTGGCCGACAAGGCGATCCGGGCGAACGCTCCGGGCGGTGCTCAGGGCGCACTGGTTGCCATTGATCGCGATGGGGCGGTGCGTGCGCTGGTCGGTGGCAAGGACTATGTCGATTCAATCTACAACCGGGCAACTCAGGCGACACGGCAGCCGGGATCAGCCTTCAAGCTGTTCGTTTATTTAACTGCGCTCGAATCAGGCATGAAGCCGACCGATACGATCGTGGACGAGCCGGTGACGATCGGTGGCTGGAGCCCCCGCAACTCGACACGCACCAATCTCGGGCCGGTGAGCTTGCGCGAGGCATTCTCACGCTCGATCAACACGATCAGCGCCAAAATCGGCGCCCAGCTCGGTTTCTCGACCATCGCCGATATGGCGCGGCGCTTCGGGATCACGACACCAATCTCGACTTACCCGTCGATGGTCCTCGGCAGCAGCGAAGTTCGCCTGATCGACATGACCCGCGCCTTCGCGTCGGTCCAGAACAAGGGCGTTGCGGTCACGCCTTATGCGATCCGCAGAGTGGTCACTGCAGATGGGCGGCTGCTTTATCAGCACGATCAGATCGAACAACGCACCCTGGTCGCGCCTTGGGTCGCAGCCGAGATGACCGATCTTCTTCAGTCCGCAGTCCTGAGCGGGACGGGGCGCGCGGCGCAGATCGGCCGTCCTGTTGCTGGTAAGACAGGCACTACCAGTTCAAACAAGGACGGCTGGTTCATCGGCTTTTCGAGCGGCCTGACGACCGGAATTTGGATGGGCCGCGACGATTCGAAACCGATCCCGGGCCTGCAGGGGGGCACCGCACCTGCGCGGGCATTCCACGATTTCATGGCCGTCGCGGTCGCCAAGCGCCCGGTAGAACAGTTTGAAACTCAGGTGCCGATGCCCGACTGGCAGCTGACGCCGGAAGAAGAAATGTACGGCGACACCGCGATGGATGTGAATTCGGCGACGCCTCAGCCCATGATGGTCGATGAAAACGGTATGCCGATCGGCACGCCTCCCGTGGAGCCTGGCAATCCCCAGCAGCAGCCGATGATCAGGCCTGACGGTACGGGTGAGCCCACGCAGCAGGAGCTCGATCAGGCCTTCCCACCACAGCAACAGCCTCCACCCCGCCCGCCACAACAGCAGCCAGAGCAGCCGCGGCGTGACCAACAGTCACCGCAGCCGGCCGACGCGTCGGATCCTGGGGGCTACTCGCCGTAGGCTTGACTTCGCCTGGGCCAGGCCCGGGCCGAACAGCAGCGCCTCGAAGGCCTTGAACTCGTGGGAATGGTCGAGATGCTTCAGGTGCGCTACCTCATGAGCGACGACGTAGCGTCGCGCCGGCGGCGGAGCGAGGATCAGTCGCCAGCTTAAGCGAATGGCGCCGCGTGACGAGCAACTTCCCCATCGGGTCGCGGCATCTCCCACGGTGACCGAAGTAGCCGAAACCCCGCCGACATCGCCAAACTCGCGAACCTCGGCTGACATGGTCTTGAGCGCATTTTCCTTGAGATACCGCTCAATGCGCCGCGGAAGTCCGCCTTCCGTGCCGCCGCAGCGCAGCTCGCCGTTGACCAAGCGCGGGGTGCGGGATTCCTCCGAAGACCAGATGATGCGCGTGTCTTCGCCTTCGATCGGAATGATGGCACCGTCCGCAAATGGTTCGGCGGGCACAAGACGCGCGATCTGCGACTCGATCCATTGTCGCTGATCCAGCGCCCAGGCGAGCGCAGCCTTTCGACTAGTCCGGGTAGGACAGGTGAGCTTTAGCGTGCCGCTTGCTTCGTCGAAGCGGAGACGGAGCCGTCGCGCGTTCCGGATTGGGCGAATTTCAATTGGAACCGGCAGCCCGGTGCCGGCAACAAGGGCTTCAGAGCGGCCGTTCGACCACATGGAATTCCAGGTCCCCCGCATCATCTTCGTGCACCGTCCAGCCCCGCGTCGACTGGCCAGCTTCGTGCACAGTTTCACGGCTTCCGGAAATCAGATAGTGCCACTTCGGCAGCGGCTGATCGGCGGCGCGAAGACGATAGGCGCAGGTCTCGGGAAGCCAGCCGAGACCGCCCAGCTTGGTGGGGTCCAGCTTCACGCAATCCGAAACGTGCTTCTTGCGGTTCTTATAATCCAGGCACCGCCCCTTCCTGCGATCGAGCAGTTTGCAGGCGACGTTCGTGGGATACAGTAGCCCCGTTTCTTCATCCTCAAGCTTGTGCAAACAGCAGCGCCCACAGCCGTCGCACAGCGCCTCCCACTCGCCCCGATCCAGCGTGGCGAGCGGCTTCTCCCAAAACGGCGTGCGATCCTTCACCACTGCATTCATGACAGGAGCAGCCTTGCTCTGCTAACCGGAACCGGGTCAAGCTAATAGATCAGGCATAAGTCAGTGAAACCATTCATCTTTGCGATAATCGGGCTTGCGAGCACAGTTGCATTCACATGCCCAGCCGGAGCGCAGTTCGGCGGCGGGGGCTACAACGGCGTCCAGTTCGTCGAGGCGGTTCGCAAAAGCGACGGCGACAAGGCAACCCAACTGCTCGAGAGCAATGCGCCCGGCTTGGTGAATGCGCGTGGTGAAGACGGCGACACTGCGCTGATCATTGCGATTGCGCGGCGCGACGATCAGTGGACCGGCTTCCTGTTGAACAAGGGCGCTGACCCGAACCTAGCGGGCAAGGGCGGCGACACGCCGCTCATCACCGCAGCGCGGGCGGGCTTCGGAGATGCTGTAGACTGGCTGCTTTCGATGGGCGCCAAGGTCGACGCGCCGAACAAGATGGGCGAGACGCCGCTGATTGCAGCCGTACAGACGAGGCAGACGCAGATCGTGCGAACGCTGCTCAGTGTGGGCGCCGATCCAGATAAGACCGATACCGCCGCCGGCTATTCGGCCCGCGACTACGCGCAGCGTGACGGCCGCGCCCGCGAAATCCTCCAGCTGATTCAGGCGAAGAAGCCCAAGCCGGTCGCAAAGTAGTTAGTTTGAGTCGCCCAGCGAAGGATCGACCTGCGCCGAGAGTCGTCGTGCGGCACGTCGAGCGAAACGCAAAAGCTCTGCCTTCCGTCGTGAAGGCGCAAGGGGACGGCGCGCCGCTTCGCGGATCACAGCCGCGTCGTACCGGTCGGCAACGATGAGTCCGGCCGCCTGTGGCAGATATCGATCTTCTTCAAGAATGCGCGCGAGATGCGGCGGCACGGCCCAGAAGAACTGGTCGCAGTAATCGAGATAGTCGGTCCACTTGCCGTCTCCAAGCAGGTCGGACTTCGCGACCTTGATCTCGACAATCGTGAAGCCGCCTTTCGCATCGATTGCCATGAGGTCGGCGCGGCGGCCATTCGGAAGAGGCATTTCGCATACGGCGAACAGGTCCTGCCGGCAGAAAAGACGCGTCACGCCACGCGCGACTTCGGCGGCAACTGGCGGGGCGTCGGTGAAGCAACGAGAATCGGGCAGGCTGGCCATCTCGGCAGCCTAGAACATCGTGAGAACAGGGAAAAGAAAAACGGGCGGACTCTCGTCCGCCCGTTTAGCCCCCAGTTCTCGTCTTAGCGGTAGAAGACGTGATTGCCGATTGAGGCCACTCGCTTCATGCGCCAACCCGGTGACACATAGCGCGCATGGAAGAACAGAGCGCCGCCGGCCGAAGATTCCTGCAGGTCCTGATCGACGATCTTCGCGAGCGCGACCGCCGTCTGCCACTGCTTGTTGGAGTGACTAACCGACGGAAGCCGGGCGCCATGAACGAAGGAGAATTGGCCGCGCTGAAACAGCACGCCGCAATAGGTTGGGGGGAAGCGTCCACCGCTCGCAGCTCGGTTCGCGATTACCTTGCCCACGGCCAGCTGGCCGGCGAGCGGCTCACTCTTCGACTCGAAATAGATGCCGGTTGCGAGGCAATCGAGCTCATGACTGCCCGTCTCCGAGCCCTTGAGCTGAGCAACCATGGTGGAAAGATCGCCGCTCGCCTTGATCGGAGCAGATGCGGTCGGAGTCGCCGTGCCGGCAGCGGTATCATCGCTGTCCTGGTCCTGTTGCGACTTGGAATCGGTGAGTTGAGGCTCGTCCTGAGAGTCGAGCAGATTTGGAATCGCAACCTTCGTAATCGAAGCGCTTTCCAACGAAGCAACTTGATCCGGAACAGGCCCTGCCTGAGCGGGGGCCATTGAAACTGCGCTTATCGTAGCACAAATCAGCATGGCTGACCGAAGCTTAACCAACATGAACACTTTTTTCGTGCGGTGAACGCGCCAGTAATGAACGAAGCAAATTACTTGCGAATACTGTCGCTATTTGCTCGTCGGCTGTTCCCCGTCTCGCGTGGCATTCCGGCTCGATTTACCCCAGCGGAATGCCCCCCGCTCTTGGTGTTGTTCAGGGTTTCTCCCGGCTCGCCGCAGGGGTCAACCCAAAGAGGTCGTTTCAGCGATGAACCGTTCAGGGTCCGCGATGTCCAGTTCCAAAGCCCAGGAATCCCCGTCGAAACGTGCACGTTTGGCGAGGAAATCAGCAATTTCGGTGGAACTTGCAGACTCAGCGGGCCCAACAGCCCTCCAAGAGTAAGCCCCGTCGAGTGACAAAACGCGCTCAAGGCAGGCGAAATGCCGACCGCGGCTGCCGATCATGAGCAACAAGGAACCGCGCTCAGGATCACCCTTGCGGAGGACGGTAGCGAACCCGCCAAGTGCCTCGGCCCGGCGCAAGATCCCGGCAGCCTCTATGTGCGCGGGGAGCCTGTGGCTCAGGCCGCGTCCCGCTCGTCGGCGCCCATCAGCACGGCCGCCAGAGCATCCCGGCTGCGCGCACCACGCATCTTTTCAAGCGTTGCCGCATGTCGAGTGACGCGACTCACCGCAGCCAGGGCTTTCAGATGCTCGGCGCCCGCATCCACTGGCGAAAGAAGCAGAAAGACGAGATCGACCGGCTGACCATCGATTGACTTATAGTCGATGGCTTCGCTCAGCCTAACGAACAAACCATAGATCCGATTCAGCCCGTCGATCTTGCCGTGCGGAATGGCGACGCCGTGACCGAATCCGGTCGAACCGAGCTGCTCGCGCTCGTTAAGGCTTGCGAGTAGCGCGGCGCTGTCCATGCCGAGCCGCTGCGCCGCCAGGTTGGCAAGCTGTTGCAGCAGCGAACGCTTATTTCCACCCGGTACGCCGGTGCGGATCGCTTCGAAGTCGAGGAAATCTGCAAGCTGCATCGTTCGAATCCGTCACTCGGCGGCAGGTGCGCCGCACTTCAGTTCCCCAGCAGATGGTGTCAGTTGCCCCGTGGCTCAACCCAGCCGATGTTTCCGTCATCGCGGCGGTAGACCATGTTGAACTCGCCCGTACCGCTATTCTTGAACAGCAGCGCGTTGGTATTCCGCAGATCCATCAACATGACAGCGTCCGAAACACTGGCGTCGGGTATGTCGACCCGCGTCTCCGCGACGATAGCCGGCGCGTCCGCCTCCTCGGCCTCTTCGGCTGCAGGCGAAAAGATCGTGTAGGACGCATTCTCTACAAAGGCCTGCGCGTCGTCGCCGATCTTATGTTCCTTAAGTCGCTTGGTGTAGCGCCGAAGCTGCTTCTCGATGCGGTCGGCCGCACCGTTGAAGGCGATGTCCGGCTCACGCGCGCTGTGGGAGGCCTTCAACACCACCCCATTCACGACCGGGGCGACGATGTCGCACGTGTAATCGTTGTTGGGCCCGCGGCCGAACGTCACGTTCGCCCCAACGGCCCGCGAGAAGTATTTTCCGGTGATTTCGGCGACCCTACGCTGCGCGTGCTCCCGCAGCGACTCGCCGGTGTCGACCTGATGTCCAGCGACCCGAACGTCCACTAATCTTGCTCCTTAATCGACGGCGGGGCGTTAAAACCGCCCCCAACCTGCCGTCAACTCGCTCCAGCTAAACGTGCCCAAAGCGGGTTGACCAAGCGGGAGATAAACGCCCTGTGCCGTGCAAGTTCCTCTTCAGCCGGAAGATGCGGACGCGGTGTACGCGGCTCACGCACGGTGACGGGCCGCGCCGAAGGTTGAACGGACACACTGCCGGTATCGGCAACCAGGCCAAGCCCGATCTGCCGTCCGCCCGTCAGCTCTACATAGACCTGCGCGAGAAGCTGGGCATCGAGGAGCGCTCCGTGCTTCACGCGGTGGCTGCGATCGATGCCGAAACGCATGCAAAGAGCATCGAGACTGTGTTTGGCGCCCGGGTGCCTGCTCCGTGCAAGTTGAAGCGTGTCCCTCATTCGCGACATGCACACGGAGGGGCGACCGCATTGCTCAAGCTCGAAATTCAGGAAGCCGAAATCGAAGGATGCATTGTGGGCGACAAGCGGCGAGTCCTCTAGGAAGTCGAGCAACTCCTCGGCCTTGTCTAAAAAACGCGGCTTGTCCGACAGGAAGATACTTGAAAGGCCATGCACGGCTTCAGCCTCAAAGGGCATGTCGCGATCTGGATTGAAGTAGGCGTGGAAATGACGGCCGGTCTCGACTCGATTGTAGATCTCGATGCACCCGATCTCGACCATCCGGTCGCCGCCAGCCGGGTTGAGACCAGTCGTTTCCGTATCGAAGACAATTTCCCGCACGCGTGAATCTATCTACCCGGCGCGATTCCGAGACAAGCGAGAATATCCCTGACCTGCGCCTCAGTTGTGGATAGGCTGCCGCTGGTGTCGATGACGAAGTCTGCGTGACGGCGCTTCTCCTCGTCCGGCATTTGCCGCTGGAGAATGGATTCGAATTTCTCGTCGGTCATGCCTGCACGACGGAGTACGCGTGCGCGCTGAATGTCCGCAGGCGCGGATACGACGATGACCTTGTCGAAGTCCTTCTCGCCACCGGTCTCGAACAGTAGCGGAATATCAAACAGCAGA
>Ga0308173_10001436_pt1 | contig 11853 bp, 8 predicted proteins | sample PhyPR1_FD_203716 | JGI IMG/M metagenome (GOLD analysis project Ga0308173, IMG submission 203716) | Soil microbial communities from UC Gill Tract Community Farm, Albany, California, United States - DLSLS.P.R1 | ecosystem: Environmental > Terrestrial > Soil > Agricultural land | place: USA... | reverse complement strand
TTTGGAAGCACTGGCAAGCACGATTCGATCCTTGAGGTATTCTTCGGAGAAGCGCTCGTCCCGATTGACTCTAGCCAGATCCTCGCGCAACACCTGCTTATACGGTGCGGCGAGGGCGGCTTGTGCAGTTTTCACCGAGATACCCGGCCGCAAGCGCGCGAACATCCGTAGCCAGGTGCTGTTGCGGCGCTCCATATCGTCCCAGGTGGGGGTCACGATCGGCTTCATCGCCATAGGAACGAAGAGGTCGGCGGGGCTGATCTCGTCAAAACCTGCGAAGCCTCGCGCTGTGACCCCAACCACAGTCATCGGATGTCCATTGACGTCAATCACGCGATTTAAGACTGCTGGATTTCCTCCGAAACGTTGTTGCCAGTAACGGTAGCTGAGAACGGCATAAGGCTCAGCCGATTTCAGTTTGTCGTCTTCCGGTGTGAGAGTGCGGCCGATTGCTGTATTTACGCTGAGCACGCTGAAGTAATTTCCAGATACCAGCTCTGCGTTCGCTTTCTGGGCGGAACCGTTCACGCCGAGATCGACCGTCTCCTGATAACGCGCCGCGATATCCGTAAACACGTCTTCCGCGCTATCTCGCAGCTCGGTATAAGCAGGATAGGAAAAAGTATTCTTGCAGGGCCTGCAGGACCCTCCGATGAAATTGCCTTGATAGTTCAACAGGTAAAGCTGCCGGGGTTCTTTGACGGGTAGCAGCTTGAGAAGCATCTGGTCCGCCAAAGAAAAGATCGCGGAATTCGCGCCGATTGCCAAACCGAGCGTGAGAACAATCGTGATACTGAAAGCCGGATTCTTGCAGATCGTGCTGAGCGAATGCCGGAAGTCCCGGCCGAGGATCTCGAGTTGCGGAATGGATCGATTTTCGCGTCGTATCTCTTTGAGTTGAGTCACTCCACCGAACTGCCGTTTAGCGGCATGACGAGCTTCATCCGGAGCCATGCCGCGCCGCTCAAACTCTTTTGTCAACAGCGCGACGTGTTCGCCGATTTCATCGTCAAACTCGCGCTCGAGGCGCCCGGTTGTAAACAGGGCAAGGACTTTCGAAAGAAAGATGCGCAACCGAGCAGGCATACCATTTCCTCAAAACATCACTCTTGACTGGCCAGCCGGAGCAGGCGGGCAATTACGCCCGAGATGCGTTCCCAATTGTCTGCTTCGCTCGCAAGCTGCTTCCGGCCGGCGCGCGTAATTGAGTAGAACTTGGCCCGGCGGTTATTCTCCGACGCTCCCCACGCGGAGCTGATCCATCCTTGCTGCTGCAGCCGCAGCAACGCCGTGTACAGCGTTCCCTCGTTCAATTGAAGTACATCATGGCTTATCTGTTCTATCCGCCGCGCGATTCCGTAGCCGTGCAACGGTCCCAAAGCATCCAGCGTTTTCAGGACCATGAGGTCGAGCGTTCCTTGAAGAATCTCGGATCTCTTCGAATCCGGCTCGTGTTTTCCATTGGACATTCCATAGGGATAATAACACGACTCTATTGGAATATCCATAGGTCTGTGACAGTTACACCCGACGGCCGGCGTGTTTGGATTGGGAAGGGATTGCGCCCGCCTTCTCCCACGGCCATTGCGCAATCTGCCTCGCCCGCAAGAGATACGCAACAACTCCCAGCAAAACCACCGTGACACCGGCAATAACATAAGTTCGCCCGCTCGACCCCAGAATAAAAATCCATCCTGCAAGCGCTATAAGCACGGGCAGAGGATACAGCGGCATTGAGAACGGCCGGTGAATATCTTTGCGGACGCGCCGTATCAGAATCACCGCAATGCACTGCGCGGCGAATTGAGTCACGATCTGAATGATAATTAGCGCCTTGATCAGAGCTTCCAAGGGAAGCAGGCAGGCCGCCGCCGACATTACGCCCATAAACACCACAGAGAAGGACGGGAAGTGGCGCTTCGGATGCACGCGGGCGAAGGCCGAAAAAAAGTGGCCTTCCGCCGCGGCCGCATAGGGCACGCGCGAATAACCGAGCAGCACGCAAAACACGGACGCAAAGGCAACCCACAAAATCAGGCCGGTCATCAGCGCAGCGGCTTTAGCGCCGTACAGCCGTTCCATAAAATCCGAGACGATGGCCGTGGAATGAACCGCGCTCTGCCACGGCAACACCCCGATAATCGAAAAGCTCATCGCCAGATACAGAACCGCCAGGATGCCGATCGAGAGCAGCACCACACGCGGAATGTTAACGGTCGGGTTCTTTATTTCGCCGCCAATTAGGCAAACGTTAAAATAGCCGCTGAAGTCATACATGCTGATTAACGTCGCGCCACCCAATCCCATAAAGAACGAAGGAGACAAATGAAACGCGCCGCCCGGGAAGTTGAAGGCCGTCGCAGCCTGAAAATGCCAGGCGCCGCCCCAGATGATAATTCCCATTGCGGCGATCAAGCCGAACCAGAGCACGGCCGAAATCTTTCCGATTGAGCGGATGTCCCTATACAGCAGTCCGGTTGAAACCAGACAAACGCCGATTGCGATTAGCTTCTGCTCTACAGGCGTAAGCGAGGGAACAAGATAGCGGGCGTAGTCTGCGAATCCAACCGATCCAGAGGCCGCCGTCAGAGGCGCGGAAAGCATCACTTGCCAGAGAAAAAGAAATCCCATCAAGCGGCCCAGGGAGCGTGGTCCAAAAGCCTGTTGAAGGTAGTCATAGGAGCCGCCGGAGCCTGGCATGGCTGCTCCTAATTCCGCCCACACCAAGCCGTCGGAAGCTGCGATGATTGCGCCCAGTATCCAACCCAACAGCGCCTGCGGCCCACCCATGGCGGATAAGATGAGCGGGATGGTTATAAACGGGCCAACCCCAACCATGTTGAGCATGTTGGAAGTAAGGGCCGGAAACAGGCCCATCTCACGCCGGAGTCCGGAACCAGTCGGTGGTGCGGCGTTGTTCACAAGCAATAGCCCGCTTCAGCCGCCGGAACCGAATTGTTCATACTGGAAGCCTATAACAGCCATGAATCTGCTACCCAAAGATGAAAGATTCTTCGATCTCTTTCAACAACACATGCGACTCGTATGCCAATCTTCAGAGTTGCTGATCTCGGGCCTGAGGTCCGGATACGAACGCGTATGCGATCTCTCTAAGCAAATGGAGGTTCTCGAAAGGAGCGGGGACGAGGTGATTCACCAGATCTTTCGCACTCTCCAGTCGACCTTCATCACGCCTTTCGATCCCGAGGATATTCAAACTCTGGCAACCACTCTCGACAACGTTCTGGATTCTATTGAAGACGCCACTTTCCGGATTGTCGCGTACCGGCTGGACCCCATCCCGGAGCCGGCCGTTCAACTCGGGCGCATGATCGACGATTGCTGTCAGGCCCTTTCGAGAGCTCTGGCTGCCTTGCGTGCGCGCAAGCCGGTTTGGGATGACTGCATCGAAGTGAACCGGCTGGAAAACGAGGCCGACGCAGTTGAGCGCACCATCGTCGCGAAACTGTTCGGCTCCCAAATCGATCCAATCGCCTTAATCAAGCAAAAGGAAGTTTTCGAGATTCTGGAGAATACAACGGACATCTGCGAAGATGTTGCGGACGTGATACAGAACGTGGCCGTGAAGAACAGCTAATGTCGACGTTCGAACTCGTCGCCCTGATTGTCTTCATCGCGTTGATATTCGACTTCGTCAATGGATTTCACGACGCCGCGAACTCAATAGCCACGGTAGTTGCCACCAGGGTGCTGACGCCCATGCAAGCCGTTGCAATGGCGGGCCTCTTCAACTTTCTGGCCGCGTTTTTCCTTGGCACCGGTGTTGCCTCAACCATTGGAAAGGGCTTCGTAAACACCGATATTGTGACCCCTTACGTTGTGCTCGCCGGACTTTGCGGCGCGGTGATCTGGAATCTTTTCACCTGGTACTTCGGACTTCCAGTGAGTTCGTCACACGCACTCATTGGCGGATACGCGGGAGCGGCGCTTGCCAAGGCTGGAACGAACGGCCTGACCCTGGGCAAATGGCCCAGCACGCTTGCGTTCATCGTGGTCGCACCGGTCATTGGCCTCATTCTTGGCTATGGCTTCATGGTGGCGGTTTACTGGATTTTCCATCGCTTCTCGCCCGGCTATATGGACCGCTTCTTCCGGCACGCGCAGATATTTTCGGCAGCGCTGCTGAGCTGCGCGCATGGCACCAACGACGCCCAGAAAACGATGGGAATTATAACTGCCGTGCTGGTGGCAGCCGGGTTTCAAAGCGGCTTCCACGTCCCTGATTGGGTAATTCTCGCCTCGGCCACAGCTATGGGATTGGGAACTCTGAGCGGCGGCTGGCGCGTAGTCCGTACGGTCGGAATGCGGCTGACACGCCTGAAGCCTCGCAGCGGATTCTGCGCGGAAACCGGCGCGGCGCTTTCTATTCTTCTGGCTACCTGGCTGGGGCTGCCCGTTTCAACCACTCACGTGGTAGCTGGAGCCATCGCGGGTGTCGGTTCCATTCAGCGGGTACGCGCAGTGCGCTGGCATGTTGCCGGAAACATCGCCGTGGCCTGGATCCTGACAATTCCCGCTGCCGGACTGGTGGCAGCCCTCACCTTCTTACTGCTTCACCTTTTCGTACCGGATGCGTAGGATCAGAATGCAAACCGCAGTTGCAGTTCAATACGCCGTTGATTGCTGGCCGTCGACTCTGCCCCGAAACCGCCGGTGATGCCGGTAGATTCCAGAAAGAACGGAGAAATAAGCGCTCCATTCGGAGTATTCAGATTCTCGTGGTTGAAAATATTCCGCGCGCTGGCCGAAAGCGTCAGGTTGTAGCGATGCTCGCTCGCCTCGCCGAATCCGTGGAAGCCCCTATACCCGCCTCCGCCTGCTCTTGCGCCACCTGATGGGCCTTTGAAGTGGGTGGTCCCGAAGCCCCAGGTCTTGCTGACGCGCAGATTCAAGCCGATGTAGCCGGGTCCGTCTCCGGCGTTGCGCTCGATCATATTAGAGGTCCCTGGAGCGGCAACGATGGGGAGCGGATTCAGGATGCCGTAGGGTGTATCGAAATAGCCGGGCAAGGTCGTATCCACAACGCTCGGACGCGCCGTTGCACTTCCCTGGCCTTGCAGAAACAGGTCCGTGCCAGTGGTGATGTTAAACGGTGTTCCCGTATGCGCCACGATGAATGGCGAAAATCGTAGTCCCCAGGGAGCCGCTATCGAACCGCCCAGGAATAACGTTTGCGTCACGTCGAGATGCGATCGCCCCCAGTCTTCAGCGAAATTGTATGGATTCGCCGGCAACGTGGAGAGGCCGTCGGTATCGCTGTGGGCGTTGTTGTAGCTGTATCGGCCAAAGAGATTGAGCCAGCGGCCGGCGCGGCTATTGACGTTCACCATAAGCTGAGTTTGCTTGTAAATGCCGTCGGATTCGTAATTGTATATATCGCCGACGTTGCCAAAGGGCCGGCAGCACACATTGTTCGGATTTCCCAGCGCGCCGGGTGGAAGTTGTCCCGGTACCGGATACGGGGCGTTAATGTCCACAGTCCGCAGTTCATGTGTACCGCGGGAATTCATCAGGTTTACCGAAAGAGTGGTATGCGCGAACAGTTGCCGTTCCACACCGATCGCGGTTTGCATCAGGCGAGGCGCTTGTAAACGGCTGTCGATCTGGTATTTCTGTGCCGCGTTGGCCGTTGCTCCGGTCAAGTCGGCGACCGGAATGGGACTTGAAAATGTCGAATCGAAGATCGTGGGCCTGTCCAGCGTATAAGTTTGTTGATTGCTGAGATTGTAACGGTACGCGGTTTCGACGTCTGAAATATCGAAGCGCTCGTAAAACATGCCCCAGCCGCCGCGGATCACGGTTTTCGAATGTCCGTTCGGGCCCTTCGCATCGGGCGACCAGGCGAAACCAAATCGCGGAGCCCAATCGCTATGATCGGGAATGTTTGTCTGCGATTCCCAGCGCAGGCCCAGGCTCAACGTCAGGTTGGGCTTAACCCGCCAGTCGTCTTGAAAGAAAGGACCAAAATCCATCTGATAGAAGCCGATGCTGGGATCGCCGGTGTGAACCGTGTATTTGGACGGACCGTAGCCCATCTTGGTGACTTGCGCGCTGCTATACCCGGCGTTCAAAAGCTGTACCGTCGCAAGATACTGCTGGATGGAAAGCAGGCTCACCTCGCCGTTCTTATTCGGAGCCAAACCTGGCTGGAGCACCGGCCCCAGATAGGGAAAATTAGGGCCGCCCAGAAATTGATACTCGCCATTGAAGCCCTTCGGACTCAGATCGTTTAGCGAATCCGTTCGAATCCGAAAACCGAATTTTGTGGTGTGTGCGCCCCATGTGAGCGTCGTGTAGTTTTGCAGTTCGAAGCCGTTCTGCACATCGTAGCTGGACGGATAATTCAGGGACGTGTACCCGGCTCCTCCGGAAACGAACGATTGGGACACGAAAAGCCCCGGAGCATTGCTCTGGCTGTTGTAAGTCGCGCTTTCGCGGTCGAACCGAAAATGCGTCTCGTTCACCGCTTTCGCGCTCAGAACTGCTGTTTCGACAACTTGCGCCATCTGCTCCGTCGTTGAGTTGCTATATCCGGTGCCCGGAAATGTCAGGCCGCCGATTGTCGTCGTGGGTAGATCGAAGCTCCCAATGCCTGTAATGATGTGATCGTTCTTGAGATAGGCGTATCGCACACTCAGCGTGTTGTTCGCGCCAAGCTGATAATCGATCCGGGGACTTACCGTGGTTCTCCTCTGCGGGGTTGCATAGTAGCTCTGAAATGGCTGATAGCTCAGAAACGTATCCGTCGGGATCGTCGCGTTAATGATTCCGTTATCGTCGATGTTGCGGCGATCGACATCCAGAAAGAAGCTGGCATGCTTGCCCAACGGCCCGCTGACGTTTCCGCCGAAATGTTGAGTCCGGAAAGGCGGGTTCACCGAGAGGAACGGGTTGCGCGAATTCCAGATGCCGTCGCTGATGTTGTAATATCCTTCGCCGTGAAATCGATCGGTCCCCGGCTTAGTGAAGATCTGGATCCGGCCATAACCCAGCTTCTCGAACTCGGCTGAGAACGGGTTCGAGTTGATCCTTATTTCGCGGATCGTATCTTTAGGAGGAAGCCGGCCGCCGGTAAACCCGTCGACATAAATCTGGTTGCCTCCGGGACCAGCTGACGGCCCGGCAAGCGCCTGAAGATCGGCTTGCAAATCATCCGGGTCGTCCGGAAGCGCATCAAGATCCTCCTTCTGCAGAACCAAAGCGGTCGCGTTATTGGAGGGTTCGGTGTTCACCGTATTCGTGGTGGTATCGGTGACGGTAACTTCCTGCCGCTGCGCCTGCACCACCATCACGATGTTGGCTGTGGAGCCGCTGCTCTGCGTCACCGTCACGGCAAGCGCGCTCTGCTGTTGCATTCCTGTATAAGCCGCCGATACGGTGTAAGCTCCGGGAGCGACATGGCGAAAGACGTAATTGCCATCGGCATCGGAACTCGTCGTTTGCACCGCGCCCGTCGCGCTGGACAGTGTTACCGTAGCACCCGGAATCACCCCGCCCGTATCGTCCTTGATTGAACCCCGCACCATGCCCCGCGCACTTGGATGCACCGACTGGGCGGCAGGTGTCGCGCTCGCTCTTGTTTGATTCGTGGTGTTCTGCGCGCAAACCGCCGTTGCAAAAGCTAACCCGATCAGGAGTACACGTCTTGTCTTATCGTTCATCTCACCTCTGAAATAATCTCCGCACCGGAGTCGTCCCATGTTTATTTACTGCTGCTTAGTTACTGCGGAATCGTCATTTCTCCCAATCCCCAATCGCCGCCCGTGGCTTGGCCGCCTTGCCGGGCCGGAGCGGATTGAAGAATGGGTTCCACCCCTGCAATGATGTTTGTTGCAAGCAGCCGGGAACCGTCCTCACCGGTTGCTACTCCTGAGATCACTACCGCATCGCCGGGCTTGAGCTCGGAAAGGCTGATCGCCGGGAGATGCTCGATCATTTGGCCGATATCTCCGCGCGAAGAACCGCCCTGCATGCCTCGCGGCCCGTTGCCGTTCCCAGCTTCGGGCGCTTTTGCGCCATGGGCCGGAGCCCCTTCCGGATTCCCGCTGTTTTCTCCCTGTGGCGCACCCTCTGAACCGGGCGCGCGCCGGGTGCTGGGATTGAAGCGGCGGGCGAGCATCATCGCCATTGGAGGCGGAAGTTTCCGGATCTCCGATCCACTGTTTAAACTGACTTCGACCGGGCGCTTGGTTGCCAGATTCTTGACCGTCAGCGATTTTCCATCGGGCGAAATGGAAACGATGGCGCCATTGATGGTGCGGAATGCTCCTGAATAAATCTTCTCCGCGGTAATCGTAGAGCCGTCCTCGCTCTTTGTTCCGATGATCCGAACTTGATCTCCCGGCTGGATCTGCCCCAATTCGGACACACTGGGCGTTTTCGGGCTCTCGGGCGAGTAGCGCGTGAATTGCGTCGTCTTCTCTGTCTCAACCGTGACCGGCTGCTTCCCTGCCGGGGTTGCAAGCGTGATCGACAGCTTTCCAGTTGCGGGATCCACCGAGGACACGATCCCCGCCGTACTGTGCTGCCAAGCTGCGGCTTCGGCCTGATGCGCCTGTTGTAGATCGCGGGCCGTCATCAGAACGACGCTTCGGGCGGCAATCGCGTTGGGATCATCGGCGGGATTCGATCCGCGCACATCCACGCGATCTCCCACTTGCAGATCATCCGCGGCAATCCGAACAGCCTTCTTTAAATCTTTTGCGCCGGGCTCAACCTTAAGAAGTGTTCTTGTGCTTCCAACCAGTACCTTTTTTTCAGCTCCGGTCTTGTCTTCCTTCACCGTGATCGCATGAGTGGCGGCATCCACCGCAGTGATCGTCCCGATCAGGTGCTGCATAGGCGCCGGACCCGGTGAGGCGGTCTGTTGCGCCCGGGACATAACAGCCAGGAGAGCAAACATGGCGAAGCATGCTGCCAGGCATTTCAACATAGTAGTTCCCCTTGGGTTGGGCACGCTATGCAGCGAGCCATTACAGGAGAGGCGAAAACCTTCCCCCATAAGTTACGCGGCAAGCCACACCGGAAAGATCCGAATTGTGCCGCGAATTCAAACGGAAAAGGGGAATTGGGGTGGGAAAAGCAAATCTCCCTCCGGGCTCAGGTTAAGCGAAGGAGATTGGGCCCGGAGGGAGTTCGGCAGGATCGAGGCTTAAGCTGCGTTGACCAGCAGGTCTTCTAACGTGTCGTTGCCTTCATCCCGGTTACGATCAGCCTGCTCTTGGCATTGAATGCAGAAGGGCGCCCATGGCAGCGCATCCAGACGCTTCGGGCTAATCTCCTCTTCACAATGCAGGCAGGTTCCGAATGAGCCGTCTTCCAGGCGGCGGAGGGCGGACCGGACATTCCGCAGCAGGTTCGATTCGCGGTCAAGATTTCGAATGGCCAGCTCGCGCTCTGATGCATGCTGGACCTCGTCCAATGCATCGGCGCTCTTTTCGATGGTGATTGCATCACGGTTGCGAACAATCCGCTCCAACTCGTCCCGCTTGGTTTCCAGGATCTTTTTAAATTTGTTCAGTTCGGTCTTCGTCATTTCCTTCTCCTTCAATTCGACCAGCTTTGCTCACTCATAAAACAATTCGAAGCAGCCAAGTCTTCACTTAAAGACGCAGCTTATGCAAAAAGGGTTCATCAACGGTAACACAGCTTTTGAGACCACGGTAGAGGTCCTTTTGCTAGTACCGGTTTGAGAGAACCGGGAGAGAGAAGAAGCTATAGCGCTGTGCTTCCGATCGCGGGAATTCAATCCTGAATTCCGGACGCCCGGTGCTTCTATCCCGATAAGCCGACGCTTTTCGGATCTCCAGATCATACCACAACCCGCAAGCAATTCAAGAGCCAATTTTGATCGCCCAATATTCGCGCCCAATCCGCTTCGCCGTGCTCCCGTTTTTATCCATCCCTCCATCCTGTTTTCCCGCATAGAGCACCTATCGACCGGAGCTCGCCAACACCTTACGGTGCAACCACATTCCCGGTAACACTCGGGAACGCTTTCTAGCCGCACGGCCGTTCTTCACCTTTTCCAAACAGAAGTGTGATGTGACTTTGAGCACGGATGAATCCACCTCACTTCTCGATTTCAGCCTCTCTGATCACAAGTAGGTACGTCGAGGTGGAACTTTCTCTCTATCCGGCCCGGAAAGAAAGTAAGCCGCCCTGTAAAGTCTGGATTCTGGGCAGTGTACGAGTACCGGCGGCGGTACGGAGATGACGTCAGGTTTACAGTACGGGCGTTACTTCCACCAGGCAACTATAGAACGTTGGGCCTCGTCCAATGTCGGTCAGACGCTCTGAGGTAAGCTGATTGACGCCTCGTTGTTCGGGAGCGCAGCGATTCCAACGGACGCTTCGCGCACGAAGTACGCCGCGAGGAACATCGCCGTCCACGCTTGCCGTCAGCACCGAGGAGCCGCGATCGTTCTGAATCCGGACCAACATTCCCTGCACGATTCCACGGAGGTTTGCGTCATCGGGATGAATGGACAGCCTGGCTGTCTGTTCGTCTACATCCATGCGGTGTCCGAAAGTGGAATTCAGGCTGTCGTCGTTTTTCGCTGAGATCAACTCCAGCGGATAGCGGGTTGAAAGCGTGCGATCTCCGAAGCGCGACTCCAATGGAGGAACATAGCCAAGTGATTCCGCGCCGAACTCAAACTTACCCGAAGGCGTGCGGAAATTGCCGTGTGCAAATGGCGAGAACGGTTCACCGGGCGGCGCGACATTTAACCGGATCGAACGCTCGCGATCGAGCCTGTCCAACGTAATTCCGTCCAGGTAAGGTGAGTGGCTCGCCAAAAGGCAGCGAATCATTTCGTCCGCGCTATCGCTGAAGCAGTCATCGGCAAAACCCATTCGCTGCGCCAGCAGGCGGAAAATTTCGACGTTTGATTTCGTCTCCCCGGGGGCCGCTAAAGCCGGCCGGGACAACTGCAGATAATAATGCCCGTACGCCAGGTAAACATCCGTGTGCTCCAGAAACGTCGTTACCGGCAGCACGATATCGGCGTACGTTGCGGTGTCGGTCAGGAATTGCTCCAGCACAACCGTAAACAACTCGGGACGCCGCAACCCGGCGATTACCTTGGATTGATGCGGAGCGATTGCCGCGGGATTCGAATTGTAGACCACCAGCGCCTTTACTGCCGGACGATCGAGTTCCAGCAGGGCATGGCCAAGTTGAGCCATGTTGACGAGACGCGCCTCGCGCCCAAGCGGCGATCGAAGCTGCAAATCCGGACGCTCCAGCCCTGCTCGATTAAATTCGAACGCACCGGACGTGGTCAATTGCAATCCGCCGCCGATTTCGCGCCAGGCGCCGGTGAGGACCGGAAGCGCCGCAATCGCTCGTACTGCATTTCCGCCGCGTTCGCTGCGTTGTACGCCATAGTTCAGCCGTATCGCAGTAGTCTGCGTGGCCGCGTACTCCCGGGCCAGAAGTTCAATATCCGCTGCGGCGATTCCCGTCAGACTCGAAACCCGTTCGGGCGGATATTCCGCCGCAAGGCGGGCCAACTCTTCGAATCCATTCGCATACCGGCTGACGTAATCCTGATCCTGCAAAGATTCGCGCAGAATGACATGAATCAGGCCAAGCGCCAGCGCAAGGTCCGAACCGGGATTCACGACGAAGTGCTTGTCGGCGGCTCTCGTGGTCCGGTTCCGAACTGGATCGACAACGTAGAACTTCGCGCCCTTGCGGCGAGCTTCGACGATCCAGGGCCATAGGTGGACATTCGTCCCAAGGATATTTGCGCCCCAGGCGATGATCAGTTTCGAGTGCGCAAACTGCTCCGGCTCCATTCCCAGCCGAATGCCCTGCGAAAGCTG
>Ga0308173_10001435_pt1 | contig 11855 bp, 11 predicted proteins | sample PhyPR1_FD_203716 | JGI IMG/M metagenome (GOLD analysis project Ga0308173, IMG submission 203716) | Soil microbial communities from UC Gill Tract Community Farm, Albany, California, United States - DLSLS.P.R1 | ecosystem: Environmental > Terrestrial > Soil > Agricultural land | place: USA... | reverse complement strand
GCCTTGGACGTGTGGCGGTCGAAGGTGAGGACTCGGTACTCGTAATCCGTCATCGCCGTCCATTCTGGCACCAAGCGTGACCGCACCGAGACCGTATGCCGTCGGTGGGGGACAGGTGCCCGCGATACGGTCTCTGGGTCATCCGACCGCACGGTCCGCCGAGCGGGCAGGGCCGAGCAGCACCGGAACAGGGGAACCGCTGGCACCGCCCGGCGTCGAGGGCCCAGGAGGTCAACACACATGAAATGGAACACCCGCCGCATCGCGGCAGCAGCCATCGTCCTGCCGGCCGTTCTCGGCGTGGCGGCCTGCGGCAAGGCCGAGTCACCGGCGCCCGCCGCCGGCACGACGCAGGCCGGCTCGACCGCCGCTGCCACGACGACGACGGACGCCCCCGCCGCGGGGCAGCCGTACAAGGACAAGGCCTCGTTCGTCGCCGCGATGAAGGCCGCCGGCAAGGACACGACGACCGCACACGTCACCATGGACATGGACGCTGCCGGGCAGAAGATCTCCATCGCGGGTGACACGAAGGTCGACCCGAAGAACCCGGCCATGAAGATGACGATGAACCTCGGCTCGTCGGGCAAGGTGGACCTGCTCCTCGTCGACAAGAAGGTCTACATGAAGGGGGTCCCGAACCTCCCCGCGGGTAAGTGGGCCGTCATCGACAGCAGCTCGGCCATGGGCAAGCAGCTCATGCAGTCGCTCGGCCAGGCCGACCCGACGAAGATGTACGACCAGTTCGGCGCCGCCGTCAAGGACGTCAAGTTCGTCGGCGAGGACACCGTCGACGGCGACAAGACCTGGAAGTACGACCTCACGGTCGACACCACGGCGATGCAGGCGCAGCTCCCGGCCGGCCAGCAGACCAAGATGCCCGCCACCATCGACTACACCGTGTGGCTCGACGAGCAGGACCACCTGCGCAAGGTCACCTTCGACCTGTCGGGCGTCAAGGCCGACATGACGATGAGCAAGTACGGCGAGCCCATCGACGTCACGGCGCCCGCGGCCGCCGACACCGTCAAGGCGCCGATGTGAGGCGACACCACGGCTGACGTCAGTCGGGTGAGCACCTGACCGACACCACCTGAGCGGTCCCGCAGCGAGCACGTCCTCGCTGCGGGACCGTTGTCGTGCAGGGGCGTCCACGTCGCGGCCGGCGGCCGAGCCCCGGGTCGAAGGGGTGCTACGCGTGCCGCGCGTCGACTACGGTCGACTCATGACCGTCGACCCGCGCTCCGCCCTCGGGCAGCTCATCGCCGCCCTCGAACGCCACTTCGAGGCGGCCAACGCGAGCCGCGACCCCGACCACCCGATGGTGCTGGCGGCGGCCCAGGACCTGGCCGAGGCCTTCGACGACTACGACGAGGCGCTCTACGACGCCACCGAGGTCGCGACGCCCTTGGCCATCTACGGCGACGACCTCGGCCCCGAGGAGGACGACGGCCCCGAGACCCGCGTCTACGCCGGGCTCGATTCCGAGGACTACGAGGAGGACGACGACGAGGACGACGACGATGACGAGGATGACGACGAGGACGACGAGGACGACGACCTCGACGACGAGTACGAGGACGACGACGATGAGGACGATGACGATGACGATGAAGAGGACGACGTCAGGGACGGCGTGTCGGGGCCTCGCGCCGGAGGCGTGAGCAGCCGGGACTAGACGGACACGTCGTCGAGCGCGGCCACGATCTCCTCGGGCAGCGTCAGCTCGAGGCTGCTGAGGGCCGACCGCAGCTGGGCCGAGGTGCGCGCGCCGACGATGGGCGCGGCGACACCGGGGCGGTCACGCACCCACGCGAGGGCCACCTCACCCGGCTTCACGCCCAGGCCGCGAGCGGCCATGGCCACCGCGTCGGACACCCGCCGCGTGTGCTCGTCGAGGAAGCGCTCCGCGAAGCCGGGGAAGTCCCCCGACGCCGCCCGCGAGCCCGACGGGATGCCGTTGCGGTACTTCCCGGTGAGCACACCACGCCCGAGCGGTGACCACGGCAGCAGCCCGAAGCCGAGCGACGACGCCGCGGGTGCGACCTCGTGCTCCGGCGTGCGGCACACGAGGGAGTACTCGACCTCGTTGGCCACCAGGGGAACTCGCGCGGACTCGAGCAGACTGAAGGCGCGGGCGGACTGCCAGCCCGAGTAGTTGCTCACCCCGACGTAGCGGGCCCGCCCGGAGGCGGCCGCCCACTCGAGCGCCGACAGCGTCTCGGACAGGGGCACGTCGTCGGACCACGTGTGGACGAGCCACAGGTCGACGTGGTCGGTGCCCAGCCGGCGCAGCGAGGTCTCGAGCTGGCCCATGAGGCCGCGACGCGAGACGTCGACCCGCCGCTGCCCGCCGGCTCGCGAGATGCCGGCCTTGGTGCAGACCACGACGTCGTCGCGCGGGATGCTGCTGCCGAGCAGTCCGCCCAGGATCGTCTCGGCGTCGCCGCCGCCGTAGCCGTATGCCGTGTCGACGAGGTTGCCTCCCGCGTCCACGAAGGCGCGGAGGTGGTCACCGGCCTCGTGGCGGTCGACGGCGTTGCCCCACAGCATGGTCCCGAGGGCCAGGGGGGTGACCGTGAGACCGGACGAGCCGAGACGCCTGCGCATGGCAGGAACGGTAGTGGGCCATCCCACGCCCGCTGCGGGCGGCACGTCGCTCGGCGCGCCGATAGCCTGCGCTGCATGAGGATCGGCGTGAATCTCGGCTACTGGGGACGCGGCACCACGGGCCAGGACCAGGTGGCGGTGGCCCGGGCGGCCGACCGCCTGGGCTATGACAGCGTGTGGGTCGCGGAGGCATACGGCTCCGACAGCCCGTCGATGCTGGCGTGGATCGGCGCCCTCACCGAGCACGTCGGGCTCGGCAGCGCCGTCATGCAGATCCCCGGACGCACGCCGGCGATGACCGCGATGACGGCTGCGACGATCGACACGATGTCGGGGGGCCGGTTCCGGCTCGGCCTCGGGGTCTCGGGACCGCAGGTCAGCGAGGGGTGGCACGGGGTGCCGTTCCGCCACCCGCTGGCTCGCACGCGTGACTACGTCGAGATCGTGCGCGCGGCCCTGCGTCGCGACACGGTCACCCACGCCGGCTCGCACTACCCGCTCCCGCTGCCGGGCGGCCCGGGCAAGGCGCTGAAGCTCGCGGCGCGCCCCGTGCGGGCCGACCTGCCGATCTACCTCGCGGCGGTCGGACCGAAGAACCTCGAGCTGACCGGCGAGATCGCCGACGGCTGGCTGGCGATCTTCTTCAGCCCCGAGCACGCCGGCGACCTCCTCACCACGCTCGAGAAGGGGCGTCTCCGCGGCGGCCGCGCCTCCGCCGACGCGCCGATGGACGGGTTCGACGTCGTGGCGGCCACCCCGGTGGTCCTCGTGGACGACGTCGAGGCCGCCGCCGAGCACGTGCGCGACTACTGCGCGCTCTACATCGGCGGCATGGGCTCGCGCGAGCAGAACTTCTACAACCGGCTGGCCTGCCGGATGGGGTTCGAGGAGGACGCCGCCCGCATCCAGGACCTCTACCTCGCCGGGCGCCACCGCGAGGCGGCTGCCGCAGTGCCGCTCGAGTTCATCGACGAGACCGCGCTGCTCGGCTCCCCCCAGCGGGTCGCCCGTCGGCTCGGCCGCTACGAGGAGGCGGGCGTGACGACGCTCGCGGTCGCCGTGGGCGGCGGGATGACCCGGGACCAGGCCCTGGCGACGCTGGAGGTCGTCGCCGGGGTCGGAGGCCTGGCGCCACGCAGCTGAGGCGAGCCCTTGCCGTGCCGCCTCGGCACCCTGGACGTTCCCCGGACGTTCGTGCGGTGCTTGCCGTGGCTGCCTCGGCGGGGTCCCGGATGTCGATAGGGTGCGGCATTGTCTCCAGCGGTCGCCGCCTGCGGTGAGTGGCCGTCCCGTCCCTCCTGCAGAAGGCCCACCCTGACCCATGGCTGACCTCAGCTACCTCGACGCCGTCATCCTCGGCGTCGTCGAGGGCCTCACCGAGTACCTCCCGGTCTCCTCGACCGGCCACCTCACCATCACGGAGCAGCTGCTCGGGCTGAAGGTGGACGACCCGGCCGTCACCGCCTACACGGCGGTCATCCAGCTCGGCGCGATCGCCGCGACCCTGCTCTACTTCTTCCGCGACATCATCCGCTTCGCCGTGGCCTGGTTCCGCGGACTGGTGCGCCCGGCAGCGCGCGAAGGCAGCGACTACGGCCTCGCCTGGGCGGTGGTCATCGGGTCGATCCCGGTCGGCATCGTCGGTTTCCTGGCCCGCGACCTGATCTCGGGGCCGCTGCGCAGCCTCTGGGTCGTGGCGGTCGCCCTCGTGCTGTGGAGCGCCGTGATGGTCGCGGCCGAACGCGTGCACGCCCGCATCGAGTCGCGTGGCGTGGTGCGTGGTGAGCACGACGTCCGGCCGGTCGACGGCCTGGTCATCGGGCTGCTGCAGTGCTTCTCGCTCATCCCCGGCGTGTCTCGCTCGGGTGCCACCATCTCGGCCGGCCTCATGCGGGGTCTCGACCGCGTCACGGCCACCCGCCTCAGCTTCTTCCTCGCCATCCCCGCGCTGACGGCGGCGGGGCTCTTCCAGGCGGTCGAGGAGCGGCACGGCCTGTCCGCCCTCGGCCTCGGCCCGGTGGTCGTGGGTCTCCTGGTCGCGTTCGTCGTGGCCTACGCCTCGATCGCCTGGCTGCTGCGCTTTGTCGCGACCAACACCCTCATCCCGTTCGTCTGGTACCGCGTCGTCCTCGGCCTCCTGCTGGCCGGTGCGCTCGTCGCCGGGTTCATCAACGCGACCTGACGACCACCACGCCTGACCGACGCGGCGGCCGGCTCCCCGACAGGGGCGCCGGGCGCCGTCGTCGCTACAGCCAACCGGACCGCTTGAAGGCGCGGTAGAGCCCGATGCAGGAGCCCGCCATGACGGCGATGGCCACGAAGTAGCCGTAGTAGAGCTCCCGGCCGCCGACGTGGACGCTCGCCGTCAGCTCCGGGATGTACTGGAAGTTCATGCCGTAGATGCCGGCGATCATCGTGGGCACCGCGGCGATGGCGACCCAGGCAGAGATGCGGCGCATGTCCTCGTTCTGCTTGACCCCCACGCTCGCGAGGTGCGCCGACAGCACGTCGGTCAGCAGCCGGTCGTAGGACTCGACGTGGTCGTTGACGAGACGCAGGTGGTCGGCCACGTCGCGGAAGAACGGGAGCAACTCCCTGCCCACGTCGCCGCCGCGCACGGGGTCCATGAACTGGACCAGGGTGTCGGCCAACGGCTGGCTGGCACGGCGGAACTCGAGCACCTCCCGCTTGAGCCGGTAGATCGTGTTCGCGTCGCCGCCCGCGTCGGAGGCGAAGACCTGCTCCTCGATCTGCTCGAGGTCCTGGCGCACCTCCCGGTCGACGACCGTGTAGTTGTCGACCACCGAGTCCATGACGGCGTGCAGCACCGTCATGGGCCCGAGGCGCAGCCGCTTGGGCATGGCCTCGAGACGCTGGCGCACCCCGGCCAGCGGGTTGCCCTGGCCGTGGCGCACCGTCACGACGAATCGGTTCCCGAGGAAGAGCATCACCTCGCCGGTCTCGATGTCGCTCGTCGCCTCGATGTAGCGCAGCGTCTTCAGGACGACGAAGAGGGACGACTCGTAGTGCTCGATCTTGGCCCGCTGGTGCCCCTTGACGGCGTCCTCGACGGCGAGCGGGTGCAGGTTCAGCTCGGCGTTGACGAGGGCGAACTCGTCGTCGGTCGGGTCCTGGAGCCCGATCCACAGGAACCCGTCCTGCTGCAGCCGCAGGGCGTCCAGCTCGTCACTGAGGTCACCGCAGGGCTGACGACGACCGCTGCGGTAGATGGCCTTGTCCACGATCACAGGGCTACTCCACCACGTCTGCGCGCGAAGGTCGCGGAGCCCCTCGGTGTCCGCGACGCGTCCGGCCCGCAGGCGGTCCACCGGGCAGGTCGTTCGGGCATCCACGGGGCCTGAGCCGCGCGGGCTAGGGTGACGAGCGTGCCCACCGTCCTGTTCGTGCGCCACGGGCGCTCCACCTCCAACACCGCCGGGACCCTCGCCGGCTGGATGCCCGGGGTCTTCCTCGACGAGACCGGCGAGGCCCAGGCGGCGGCCGTCGGGCAGCGGCTGGCTGCCGCGGTGCTGCCGGTCGCCGAGGTCGTGAGCTCACCGCTCGACCGATGCGTCCAGACGGCCGACCTGCTGGCGGCCGCCCTGCCCGACCACGTCGGCCGGAGCGTGCACCAGGGCCTCGGAGAGTGCCGCTACGGCGCCTGGACCGGCCGCCCGATCAGCGAGCTCGCCAGGGAGGAGCTGTGGAAGGTCGTCCAGGACCGACCCAGCGAGGCGCGCTTCCCCGACTCGGCGGCATACCCCGGGGAGTCGATGGTCGAGATGCAGGACCGCGCGCTGCGGGCCGTGCGCGAGACCGACGCGCGCATCCTCGAGACCCACGGCAAGGACGCGATCTGGGTGGCCGTGTCGCACGGCGACGTCATCAAGTCGATCCTCTCGCACGCCACCGGCGCGCACCTCGACGACTTCCAGCGCATCCACGTCGACCCCGCGTCCGTGAGCGTCGTGCACTACACCAGCCGCAAGCCGTTCGTGCTGCGGCTCAACGACGTCGGCGGGGACCTCGCCGGCCTGCGCCCGGCCGCCCAGCCGGCTGCGGAGGAGGGCGATGCGGTCGTGGGCGGGGGCGCCGGATCGACCACGGGCGTCGGATAGGGTCGGAAGCATGACGGTCCAGGACTTCGATCCCGCTGACCGGTTCGTCGCCGGGACGGTCGGCCCGGCCGGCCAGCGGGCCTTCTACCTCCAGGCGAGCACCGGCCCCCTCGTGGTCACCGTGGGCGTCGAGAAGCAGCAGGTCTCGATCCTCGCCGACCGCATCAACGACGTCCTCGACCAGCTGGCCCCGGCCGACGCGGTCGAGCCGGGCGAGCCCGGCGGCGTCGCCGAGGACACCGAGCCGCTGGAGACCCCCTTCGACGAGGACTGGCGGGTCCAGACCCTGTCGCTCGCGTGGGACGAGGACCGCCAGAAGCTGGTCATCGAGTGCCACGACCACGACCCCGACGAGCTCGACGAGCCGTCCGAGGACGAGGTGGGCGTGCTGGCGCGCAACTCGATCCGGGTGAGTCTCAGTCCTGCTGAGGCGCGGGCCTTCGCCCGACGCAGCACGGCCCTGGTGGCCGCGGGGCGTCCGCCGTGCCCGTTCTGCGGCAACCCGCTCGACCCCACGGGCCACATCTGCCCGCGGGCCAATGGCTACAAGCGCTGACCGCACTCCGTCGGCGGTCGACCTGACCGGCGAGGTCGAGGTGCTGGGCCGGGTGGCCGACTCCTCCAACCACGCCGTCATCGCGCGCGTCTCGACGCTCCCGGGTGGGCACGTCATCTACAAGCCGATCCGCGGGGAGCGCCCGCTGTGGGACTTCCCGGACGGCACCCTGGCCGGACGCGAGGTCGCGGCGCACGTGGTGTCCGAGCTGGGCGGCTGGTGCGTCGTGCCGCCCACCGTGCTGCGTGACGGCCCGCTCGGCCCGGGCTCCGTACAGCTGTGGATCGGCGACCCGTTCGACCCGGTTTCCGACGACGTCGTCGTCGACCTCGTCCCCGAGGGGCACACGCCCGAGGGCTGGCACGAGGTGCTCGACGGCGAGACGCCCGGCGGCCGGGCCGTCACGGTCGTGCACTCCGGGGCCGACGACGTGCGCTCCCTGGCGGTCCTCGACGCCGCGCTCAACAACTCCGACCGCAAGGGCTCCCACTGCCTGCGCGACCGCGACAGGAGGCTCTGGGCGATCGACCACGGCGTGACGTTCTCGCCCACCCCGAAGCTGCGCACCGTGCTGTGGGGCTGGGCGGGGGAGCGCCTCACCGGCGCCGACCGGGCGCGGCTCGAGCGGCTGCGCTCGGCGTTGGCCGACGACACCGACCGCGCACGGCTGCTCGAGCTGCTGCCCGAGCCGGACGTCGAGGCCCTGGCGCTGCGCGTGCAGCGCCTCCTGGAGCGGGGAGTGCACCCGTACCCGAGCCACGACTGGCCGTCCGTGCCCTGGCCGCCGCTCTGACCCCGTCGTCGCCGGTGGCCACCGGCGCCTCGTGGCTCTCGCGCAGGTCGCGTCGTCCCGACCGGCCCCGGGGGACCCGAGCGGCCCGGGATAGAGTCGGCGGGTGAGAAGCTGGCCGATGCCGTTCATCCCCAAGGTCCCGGGCAGCGCCCCCGAGGTGCTCGTACGCGACACGGCATCCGGTGAGCTGGTTCCCGCCGCGAACGGCGACGTCGTCACGCTCTACGTCTGCGGCATCACCCCCTACGACGCCACGCACATGGGGCACGCCGCCACGTACGTGACGTTCGACCTGCTCGGCCGGGTGCTGCGCGACAGCGGCCACGGCGTGCGCTATGTCCAGAACATCACCGACATCGACGACCCGCTGCTCGAGCGGGCCGAGCGGGACGGCCTCGACTGGCGCGACCTCGCCATGCGGGAGATCGCCCTCTTCCGCGAGGACATGACGGCCCTCGCCGTCATCCCGCCAGACGAGTACCTCGGCGCCGTCGAGAGCATCCCCACCTTCGTGGCCCCGATCGAGCGGCTCGTGGCCGAGGGATGGGCGTATGCCGTGCCCGCGCCCGACGCCTCCCGCGACGAGGCGTACGACTACTACTTCGACGTGGCCCGCGACCCGCGCTTCGGCTCGGTCAGCCACCTCGACGAGGCGGGGATGATGGAGGTCTTCGCCGAGCGCGGGGGCGACCCCGACCGCGCCGGCAAGCGCAACCGGCTGGACGCGCTGCTCTGGCGGGCCCACCGCGCGGGCGAGCCGCAGTGGGACGGCGCGAGCCTCGGCTCCGGGCGCCCCGGCTGGCACATCGAGTGTGCGTGCATCGCCCTCGACCACCTGGGCATCCCGATCGACGTACAGGGCGGCGGCACCGACCTGGTCTTCCCGCACCACGAGATGAGCTCGGCCCACGGGCGCGCCCTCAGCGGTTCGGCCTCGTTCGCCGGCGCCTTCGTGCACCAGGGCATGGTGGGCCTGGACGGCGAGAAGATGAGCAAGAGCCGGGGCAACCTCGTGCTCGTCTCGCAGCTGCGGAGCCAGGGCGTGGACCCGATGGCGATCCGCCTCGCCCTGCTGGCCCGCCACCACGCGCACGACTGGATGTGGACCGACGACCAGCTCGTCCAGGCCGAGCAGCGGCTCGAGACCTGGCGGAAGGCGCTGTCCGGCAACGGTGGTCCCGTCGCGGACCAGACGGTCGACGACATGCGCGCGGCGCTCGCCCAGGACCTCGACAGCCCCCGGGCGCTCGAGGCGGTCGACCGGTGGGCCAGCCAGGCACTCAGCCGCGGCGGCGACGACCCCGGTGCACCCGGCATACTCGGCCGCGCTCTCGACGCGCTCCTCGGCGTCCGCTTCTGACGGCGGCCTGACCCGCGCCCGCCCACGCGGGACGCTACGACGACTGAGCGATGTCGACCGGCCACGAACGGGTGCGGGCGGGCACCTTCGGCGACGGACTGCACGCTCAGCGCAGCAGTCGACCAGCTGGCGCGTTGTCGCGGTCGAAGTGGGCTGGGCGCCGCGACAACCGACCAGCTGGTGCGGTGTCGCGCGGACGATGAGCCGTTGCGATGACGCCCGTACTCTGCTGCTGCCCGACCTCGACGGCCGGCCTAGCGGCCCGGCTGGTCGTCGTCGCGGCCGCGGAGGTAGCGCTCGAACTCCCGCGCGATCGCGTCGCCGCTCGCCTCGGGCAGCTCGGCGGTGTCCTGGGCCTCCTCGAGCGACTGGACGTACTCGGCGACCTCCTCGTCGGACTGCGCGAGCTCGTCGACACCACGCTCCCAGGCGCGGGCGTTCTCCTCGAGCTCGCCGTGCGGCACGGTGATGCCGAGCAGCGACTCGATGCGCCGCAGCAGGCTGAGGGTCGCCTTGGGGGAGGGCGCCCCGCCGGCGTAGTGGGGCACGGCCGCCCACGCCGACACCGTCGGGATGCCGGAGTCGCTGGCGGTGTGGGTGAGCACGCCGACGATGCCCGTGGGCCCCTCGTAGCGGGACGCCTCGACGTCGAAGCGGTGGATCGCCGCCTCGTCCTCCGCGGTCGCGGTCACCGGGATGGGCCGGGTGTGCGGCACGTCGGCGAGCAGGGCCCCCACGGTGACGATCGTCGTGACGCCGAGCTGCTCGGCCAGCTCGAGGAGCTCGACCGAGAAGGCGCGCCACCGCATCGAGGGCTCGATGCCCTGGACGAGGACGACGTCGCGCTCGAAGCCGGTCTCGGTGGCCACGAGGATGCGGGTGGTCGGCCAGCTCAGCAGACGCCTGCCCTCCTCGAGCGCCACGCGGGGGCGGTTGACCTGGAAGTCGTAGTAGTCCTCGGGGTCGAAGGCTGCGACGATCTCCGCGTCCCACACCTCGGCGAGGTGCCGAACGGCGCTCGTGGCCGCTTCGCCGGCGTCGTTCCAACCCTCGAACGCGGCGATGAGCACCGGGTCGGTCAGCTCCGGCACGTCCTCGAACTCCAGCACGTCGTCTCCTTCACCGTGCGCGCGGTCGCGCCCACCCCTCAAGCCTAGGACCTGCGGGAGCCGGTGAGCCGGAGTCGTCGACGGCGCGTCCCCCGGCGCCCCGGGGGCGTTCGTCGCCGAGCCGTGTGCCGGATGCGTGGGTGCGCGGCAGGGGGTGACCGCAGTGCGGGCGGTGCAGCATCAGCTTGCAGCCCTCCGTAGAATCGGCCCGGTCCCGTCATCCGGCGCGAAACCCGCGCCGCCGAGAGGAGCCACGTTGTCCCAGTCGCAGCAGCGACCCGACGCCACCGAGAGCCTGACCGCCACGCTCGGCCAGCGCATCATGATCCTCGACGGCGCGATGGGCACGGCCATCCAGCGTGACCGTCCCGACGAAGCCGGCTACCGCGGCGAGCGCTTCGCCGACTGGCCGAGCGACGTCCAGGGCAACAACGACCTGCTGACCCTGACGGCGCCCGAGATCATCGCCGGCATCCACCGCGAGTACCTCGAGGCCGGCGCCGACATCATCGAGACCAACACGTTCAACGCGAACGCCATCTCGCTGTCGGACTACGGCATGCAGGAGCTCGCCTACGAGCTCAACCACGAGGCGGCCGCGCTGGCTCGCCGCCAGGCCGACACCATGACGGAACGCACTCCCGAGCGGCCCCGCTACGTCGCGGGCACGCTGGGGCCGACGACGCGTACGGCCTCGATCTCCCCGGACGTCAACGACCCCGGGGCCCGCAACGTCTCCTACGACGAGCTCGTCGCGGCCTACCTCGAGGCGGCCCGCGGGCTCGTCGACGGCGGCAGCGACCTCATCTTCATCGAGACGATCTTCGACACCCTCAACGCCAAGGCGGCGATCTTCGCCGTCGAGACGCTCTTCGAGGAGCAGGGCCGGCGGTGGCCGGTCGTGGTGTCCGGCACCATCACCGACGCCTCGGGGCGCACCCTCTCGGGCCAGGTCACCGAGGCCTTCTGGAACTCGGTCCGGCACGTCTCGCCCATCGCCGTGGGCCTCAACTGCGCGCTGGGCGCGAAGGAGATGCGGCCCTACATCGCCGAGATGTCGCGCCTCGCCGACTGCTTCGTCTCGTGCTACCCCAACGCGGGCCTGCCGAACGCCTTCGGCGAGTACGACGAGGCGCCAGACGAGACGGCCGCCATCGTCGGCGAGTTCGCCGAGGCCGGCCTGGTCAACCTCGTCGGCGGCTGCTGCGGCACCACCCCGGAGCACATCGCGGCGATCGCCGGCGCGGTCGAGGGCAAGGCGGTGCGCGAGTTCGGTGCCATCGAGCCCGCCATGCGCCTCTCGGGGCTC
>Ga0308173_10001434_pt1 | contig 11856 bp, 12 predicted proteins | sample PhyPR1_FD_203716 | JGI IMG/M metagenome (GOLD analysis project Ga0308173, IMG submission 203716) | Soil microbial communities from UC Gill Tract Community Farm, Albany, California, United States - DLSLS.P.R1 | ecosystem: Environmental > Terrestrial > Soil > Agricultural land | place: USA... | reverse complement strand
AAGGGAAGGCCGAGGGAAAGAGCCACGCCTTCACAAAAGTGCGCGTCCGTGTCCGCGGCATCCCGGAGCTGATGGTTCAAGTGCGCGACGCCGGCAAGTTGCAGTATGCCCTCATCGCGCAGCGCGACGAGCGCGTGGAGGAGCGCCATCGAGTCGGGGCCACCCGACACGGCGACCGATACCCGGGTCGTTGATGTCGCGAGATGATGCCGCCTGAGCGTCCGCCGAACACGATCGATCAGCGTCATGCGGTGCCCTGAACGGGTTGAGAAGGAAAGGAACTCTGGCTTTCCGGGCCAGCACCAAATCCGGGTCGAGTGGTGCCGGAGGGCGGACTTGAACCGCCGACCCCGCGCTTATGAGACGCGTGCTCTCACCAACTGAGCTACTCCGGCGCCGGAACTTGAAATGATAGCACGGGGGTCAGAGCGGACGGGCCGTGTGAAGGATGGCTGCCGCGAGGAGCGGGATCATGATCTCGTGATGACCGACCAGCGAATAGCCGCGTCCCTGGGTGCCGGCTGTCGGTCGCGACACGACGTTGGTCTGCGGACGATAGCCGCGGATGAAATCGAGATTGACGGTCGTCAGTTGGTCGAGCGACACACCGCGATTGCGAGCGATGGCAACAGCTTTCAGGAACACTTCCGGGAGCACCACCGCCGAACCGCAATTCAGAAACACGCCGCGTTCGAGCCGCGCAACATTCGAGACGAAGTAGCGGAAATCGCGAAGGCTGCCTTCACCAAGCGCCGCGCCGGATGCCGCAGGGTGCATGTGGATGATGTCGGTGCCAATCGCGACGTGCACTGTCACGGGAATGCCGAGGCGTCCCGCGGCGGCGAGGACGCTGGATTGTCCGTGCTGCGGACTGCGCTCGTGAAGGTAGCGCGACACAGCCTGACCGATGCCGAGGCCCTGTGCGACGCCGTCGTTGATGGCTCCGTTCAGAAGGCGACCGGTCTCGTCCGCCATCCCAAATGTGCCCGGACCGAGCGCCTGGTCGACGTCCTCCGATGTCGCACCCGAGAGCGCCACTTCGAAATCGTGAATAATCGCGGCGCCGTTGGTCGCGATCGCTGACACGAAGCCGCGTTCCATCAGGTCGATCAGGACGGGGCCAAGGCCGGTCTTGATCACGTGCGCGCCGAGACCCCAGACAACGCCGGCGTTGCCGCGTGCCGCGCCCGCCACCGCGCCGGCAACGGCCTTGAAATCGGCAGCGGCAAGGATGTCGGGAAGGGAGTCGAGCAGGTCACCAACGGTCGGCAAGGCGCCGATCGGTCTTGCGAAGTCCTCGACCTTCGCCTTGCTCGGTCGCGATTTCAACGGGTAGGTACGAATTCCGGAGAGATCGAATTCCTCGTAGTGGAACGGCATGGTCGGCTGCCTAACGTATCAAAGGATCATCATCGCGTCGCCATAACTATAAAACCGGTAGCGTTCCAGAACCGCCGCACGGTACCCATTCAGCACCGGCTCGAGGCCGCCCAGCGCGCACACCAGCATGAGCAATGAGGACTGCGGCAGGTGGAAGTTGGTGACGAGTCCACTCAGGACGCGGAACTCGAAACCTGGATAAATGAACAAGTCCGTTGCGCCTCGGCCCGGAACGATGCGGCCGCCGTTGGCGCGCGCCACCGACTCCAGCGTCCTCGTCGTCGTCGTTCCCACGGCAATGACGCGGCGTCCTTCGTCCAGCGCCGCGTTGATGGCCGCAGCCGCGGTGTCTGCGATCTCGAAGTGCTCGGTCTCCATCCGGTGTTCTTCGACCGTGTCCACCCTGATGGGCTGAAACGTGCCGTAACCGACGTGCAGCGTGACCTCCACGCGGTGGACGCCGCTCGCTGCAATCGCTTCGAGCAGCGCCGGGGTGAAGTGCAGCCCGGCGGTCGGCGCGGCAATCGACCCGCGCGACCGGGCGTAGACCGTTTGATAACGATCGCGATCGCTCTCGCTGTCGTCCCGCTTGATGTAGGGAGGCAAGGGGACGTGGCCTATCGTGTCGACCGCGCGCTCCACCGGACTCCCGTCCGAAGTCCAGAGTCGGACGATGCGCCGTCCGAAGAAGCGGCGCTCCAGGATTTCGCCGTGAAGCGTCACGGCTCCGTCGAAGACCACTCGCGACCCCGGCTTCAGCTTCTGCCCCGGATGAACCAGCGCCTCCCAGACTTCGACACCAGATTGGTCGGCAGCTTGAACGCGCGTGACAAGCAGGCATTCGACATTCCCACCGCTCGGGTCACGCCTGCCCAGCAACCGCGCGGGGAACACGCGCGTGTTGTTGACGACGAGAAGGTCGCCGGCTCGCAGGAGGCGTGGCAGATCGCCGACGAACAGGTGCGACAGCGCTCCGCTTTTCCAATCGAGCCGCAAGAGCCTCGACGTGCCGCGCTCGACGGCCTGCTGGGCGATGAGTTCGGGAGGCAATTCGAAGTCGAAATCGCTGACCTGCACGGCCCACCATCGTACATCCCTCGCCAGCCAGCTGATCCTTGCACGGCTCAGGTCGATGCCTGCCGCTCCACCCGTGCTTGGTTACTTCCTTGCAGAGGTCGGCCGCGTGTTCGACGTGATCGTCGTCGGTGGCGGACCTGCAGGGCTAAGCGCGGCACTCATGCTGGGGCGATGCCGTCGACGCGTGCTCCTGTGTGACGACGGGCAACCGCGCAACCGGCACTCACACGCACTGCACGGATATCTCACGCGCGACGGCATCGACCCGGCGGAATTGAATGCGATCGGCCGGCGCGAACTGGAGCAGTACAACATCAGGTGCCGGGCCATCCACGTGACGGCCGCCGAGCGACGCGGCGAGCTTTTCCAGGTCACCTTTGAAAATGGCGAAGTGGACCAATCGAAGTACCTGCTGATTGCCACGGGTGTCGTCGACGACCTTCCCGGAGTCGCGGGCCTGCGCGAGTGCTACGGTCGATCCGTGTTCCACTGCCCGTACTGTGACGGGTGGGAGCGTCGCGACCAGCGCATCGCCGCCCTGGGCAAGGGCAAGAGCGGCGTCCTCCTTGCACTCTCGCTGAAGACGTGGAGCCCGCATGTCGTGCTGTTGACCAACGAATCGCGCGTGACCGGGCGCGGCCTCGCGCGGCTGGCGCGCAACGGTATCGACGCTGTTCCCGATCGGATCGTGCGCATCGTGCACGACGAAGGACAACTGTCGGCCGTCGAATTCGAGTCGCGTGACGCGCTGGCGCTCGACGCGGTGTTCTTCACCGCCTCGCAACACCCCCGATGCGACATTGCCGAAAACCTTGGGTGCGCGTTCAGCCGCAAGGGGACGGTCGATACCGGAACGCTCAGCGAGACCAATGTGCCTGGCGTCTTTGTCGCCGGCGACGCGTCTCGCGACGCGCAGTTCGTCGTGGTTGCCGCAGCCGAGGGGGTCAAGGCTGCGCTGGCAATCAACCAGGCCCTTCAGCGCGAGGAACTCCGTCCATGACGCCAGAGCCAGCGAAGTTCGTGTCGAGAAACGAAGCGGAACGACCGACGTTGCCGCCGGATGAGCAGCCGCCCGACGGCTCAGCGCCGCTCGTGACGGTCCCGGTCGACACGCGCAATGCGGCGGTCACGCTGCTGGCCGTCATCGCGTGCGTGCTGATGCTGCAGTACGCGCAGTCGGTGTTCATCCCGCTGGTGCTCGGGTTGCTGATCAGTTATGCGCTCGACCCGGTCGTCACGAAACTGGAGAAGGTTCGAATCCCGCGCGCAGCTGGCGCGGCGATCCTGCTGCTCGCGCTTGTCGGCGGAGGCGGCGTCCTGCTGTTGCAGCTGCGAGGGCAGGCCCAGCAGATCGTCGAGCAGTTGCCTGGCGGAGCGAGGCGCCTGCGTGAAACGCTCGCGCGCGAGCAGAAGGGCACGAGCCAGGCGCTCCATCAGGTTCAACAGGCGGCAACCGAGCTCCAGAAGGCGACCGACGCGGCGGCGCCGGCGCAGACACGGCCGGGCGTCATGCGCGTGCAGGTCGAGGATGCGCCGTTCAACGTGGGCGACTACGTCATGTGGGGTTCGCTTGGCCTCGCCGGGGCGGCCGGTCAGCTGCTGCTCATTCTCTTCCTCGCGTACTTCCTCCTCGCGACAGGCGATCTGTACCGCCGGAAGCTCGTGAAAATCGTCGGACCGTCGCTCACGAAGAAGAAGATCACTGTCCAGATCCTGCAGGAAATCGACCGTCAGATCGAATCGTTCCTGATGGTGCAGGTGTTCACGAGCGCAATCGTCGGCGTGGCGACGTGGCTGGCATTCCTGTGGCTCGGGCTCAACCAGGCGGCCGTGTGGGGACTGCTGGCCGGTCTGTTCAACTCAATTCCATACGTCGGACCGGTGATCGTGTCGGGCGCGACCGCTATCGTCGCGTTCCTGCAGTTCGGCACCATCGAGATGACGCTGATGACCACCGGGGCGGCATTCGCCATCACCAGTCTCGAAGGGTTCCTGCTGACACCGTGGCTGACCAGCCGTGCAGCGCGGATGAACGCCGTGGCGGTGTTCGTCGGACTGCTCTTCTGGGGATGGGTGTGGAGCATCTGGGGAATGCTCCTCGCAGTCCCTCTACTCATGGTCGTGAAGGCGATTTGCGATCACGTCGAAGACTTCAAGGGCGTGGGAGAACTGCTCGGAGACTGATGTGCGTCAGAAGATGGTGTCCAGGTCGAAGCGCCCGCGCTTCTGAAGCAGCGGCTTCCACAAGTCTCCCACGCGAGCGATCCGCTTCGGAACGGTTCGCATCGTGAAGTCGCTCAGCGAGACTCCTCGCTCGACTTCTTCCCACGAAACAGGCGTCGAAACAGTGGCTGCGGCCGTTGGCCGCACCGCATAGACCGAGGCCAGCGTTCGTCCCCAGGCGTTCTGGTTGTAGTCGACCAGAACCCGAGCGTGAGGCCGCTTCGCCACGCGGTACTCCGCCGTGATGAGCGCGGGGTGCCGGCGCGCCAGTTCCTGCGCCAGCGCCTTGGCGAAGGTCCACACCTTCTTCTGATCCGGCCCCCTGACGATGGGCACGTACACGTGAAGTCCTTTCGAGCCGGTTGTCTTGACGACGGACGGCATCTTCAGCCCATCGAGCGCCTCCTTGACTATAAGACTGGTCTCGAGCACTCGCTCGAATCCGGCGCCTGGGCCGGGATCCAGATCGAAGTGAAGATAGTCCGGCCGGTCGACGTCGTCACACGTGGCGTACCACTGGTTCAGGTCGATGCACCCAAGATTGACGACCCAGAGCAGCGAGGCCCTGTCCTGCACCATCGGAAAATCGATGCGCTTCTCGGAGCCATGGTCGATTGAACAGATCTCGATCCAGTCCGGCCTTGGAGACGGCGCGCGCTTCATGAAGAAGAACTCGCCCGCAGCGCCGTGCGGATAGCGCTTCATCACCATCGCGCGGTCGTGCAGGTGCGGCAGCAGGACGTGCGAGACGTCGAGGTAATACTGCAGCAGGTCGCCCTTGGTGATGTTCAGATCGAGCCAGAACAGCTTGCGCAGGTTCGTGAGGCGGACCTCGCGCCCGTCGATGCGGACGACCGCGTTATCGAGGTCTCGTGGCAGCGGCTGCAGCTGCGGCGCCATCAACGCCTTGAGCGGGCCCGCGTCGAATCGCTCCCGGTCGTTCCGGAACGAAGCGGAGGCAGTTTCGGCGGCCGTCGTCCATGGCGTACCGCGCCTGCAACCGGTGCGTATTCGAGCTCGACGCCGGCGGCTGCCTGGCGCAGAAGCAGGCCGCCCCGGCTCATGTCGCCTCGTCCGACGAAATCGAGCGGAAAGCAGAGACGGTTGCCGAAGATTCCCAGCAGGATGTCGACGTACTTCGGCGACGCAATGCTGCCAAGCAGGACGACCTCGCAGTCGCCGATCTGGTCGAGCAGCATGCGCGCGCTCTGCTCGAGAGGCCGGCGATAACCATCGTTCGACAGATCCACCGACGCGGCGGCGAATGCCCTGACGGCGTCCGCGGTCACAGGCGTGTCCGGACCGCGGAGTCCGGCGTTGGGAGTGATGACGTAAACGCCCTGGCCGACGATTGCGTTGGACCGGTCCGGCGGCGCGGCGAAGCGCTGCGCGTAGGTGAGTTTTCCCCGGAAATACAGTCCGCTCATGAACGCGAACAGTTCGCCAATCGGGGCGCCACCCGGTCCGCGCAGCTTCACGGCTACGCTGGATTGCGACTTCAACGTGAGCGCGTGCTGCGCGCGCCGGCCGCTGCAGTTGGCCGGTGAGAGCAGGAAGACACGGCCGGCCGATTCAGACGAGGAGGTCGTGGAGGACGACATCGGGAGGCCAGTACAACACGGCTGCGGCACCGGGGCAACGGGCCCGGCCAGGAAGTTCGTGCGCTAGATAGCCCAGCGCAGCAGAACGGACCCCACCGTGAACCCGGCGCCCACCGAGCACAGCAGCACGAGGTCGCCCTTCTTGAGGCGTCCGTCCTGGACCGCGTCGTTCAGGGCCAGCGGAATGGTGGCCGCGGTCGTGTTCCCGAAGCGCTCGATGTTGATGACCACCTTCGCCTGGTCGATCCCCAGCTTCTCGGTCGCCGCCTGGATGATGCGGCGGTTCGCCTGGTGCGAGACGAAGAGATCGAGTGCGTCGGCGGAGATGTTGTTGCGCTGCATGATGCGACGCGCGATCTCCTCCGTCTTGCGGACGGCGAACTTGAAGACGGTCTGACCATCCTGCTTCACGTAGTGCATCCGCTGGTCCACCGTTTCGTGCGAAGGCGGATGCAGGCTGCCGCCCGCGGGCATGCACAAGGCGGGTCCGCCGCCGCCGTCGATTTCGTGTTCGAAGTCGAGAATGGAAGGTTCGCCCTTCGATGCGGCCGACACGACGATGGCCCCCGCGCCGTCTCCGAAGAGCACGCAGGTGGACCGGTCCTTGTAGTCGATGATGCTCGACATCACATCCGCGCCAATGACCAGCGCGTGCTCGTGACAGCCCGCCGCCACCAGCTGACTCGCGGCCGTCAACGCATAGGTAAACGCAGAACAGGCGGCGCTGAGGTCGAAGCCCCACGCGCGATGCGCCCCGATCTTGTGCTGCACCAGGCAGGCGGTGCTCGGAAACAGCATGTCTGGCGTCACCGTGCCGACCACGATGACACCGATGTCGTCCGGCGTCAGTCCCGCCTTCTCGATGGCCTTGAGGGCCGCTTCCTTCGCAAGGTCCGACGTCGCGACTCCCGGATCGACGATGTGCCGTTCACGAATGCCGGTCCGCTGCAGGATCCACTCGTCGGTGGTCTCGACCATCTTTTCCAGATCGCTGTTGGTCAGGACGCGCGGCGGCACATAAGTCGCCAGCGATCTGATGTACACGGGTCGTCCCCCGCAACGCGTTGCACGCTGCCCCTGGCCTTGCTCCTGAGCGGTTACCACAGTCGTGAGTCCCTTCCTGGCGCGGTCAGTCCGAAGTATTCGTAGGCGCGCGGTGTCGCCACGCGGCCGCGCGGCGTGCGATCCAGAAACCCGATCTGGATCAGGTACGGTTCGTAGATATCCTCGATGGCGTCGCGTTCCTCGCTGATGGCTGCTGCAATGCTGTTGACGCCAACGGGTCCGCCGCCGAACTTGTCGATGATGGTGCGCAAAAGCTTCCGGTCGACCTCATCGAAGCCGTATTCGTCCACTTCGAGCAACTGCAATGCGGCTCGGGCCACTTCGAGGTCAATCGTACCGTTCGCCCGCACCTCTGCAAAATCGCGGACGCGGCGCAGGAGACGGTTGGCAATCCGCGGGGTTCCGCGCGACCGCCGGGATACCTCCGCGGCAGCCGCTTCCTCGATAGGCACGCCGAGGATCCGGGCCGAACGCCGCACGATCTCGTTCATGTCGGTCAGCTCGTAGAACTCGAGCCGGTGCACGATGCCGAACCGCGAACGAAGCGGCGACGTCAGCAGCCCAGCCCTGGTGGTCGCTCCGATCAACGTGAATTTCTGCAGCGGCACCTTGACGGAACGAGCACTCGGTCCCTGGCCGATGAGGATGTCCAGCTCGTAGTCCTCCAGCGCGGGATAGAGGATCTCCTCGATCGCCGGAGACATCCGGTGGATCTCGTCGATGAACAGCACTTCGCGCTCGGCGAGGTTGGTCAGGATGCCGGCGAGATCACCCGGCTTCTCGAGCACGGGTCCCGACGTGGTGCGGACGGGTGCGCCGAGTTCGTTGCCGATGACGTAAGCAAGCGTCGTCTTGCCCAGGCCTGGCGGCCCATACAACAGGACGTGATCGAGCGCTTCGTTCCGCCGGAGCGCCGCGGCAATCGAGACGTGCAGGTTCTCGCGGACGCGGTCCTGCCCGATGTAGTCGTTCAGCGCGCGCGGACGAAGTCCCGATTCATACTGGGCATCTTCATCGGCCTTCGCGGCCGTGACGAGTCGATCGTCCATCTGCTACCTGGCCAGTTCGCGGAGAGCCTGCCGCAACGTCTGCTCGAAGTCGCCGGCTTTCGTCTTGATCGCCGCATCGACTGCCTTTTCGGCGAGCGGGCGATGGTAGCCCAGATTCATCAGCGCCGACAGCACGTCGTCCTTCATCAGTGACGGCTCGGTGGCGTCGCCTTCATGGACAGGCACGTGCTCCACGCGGGGCAGGCGATCTTTCAGCTCGAGGACGATGCGCTCGGAGGTCTTCTTGCCAACGCCGGGAATCGCCGTCAGGCGGGCAAGGTCGCCACGCTGAATGGCGGTGATCAGATCGCGCGGCTCGATGCCCGAGAGCACGGCGAGCGCGACCTTCGGACCGATGCCGCTCACCGAGATCAGGCGCTCGAAGAGATCCTGTTCGAGCTTCGTCGCAAAGCCGAACAGCAGGAATGCGTCCTCGCGGACGTGGGTGTGAATGCGAAGAGCGATGTCGGCACCCGCTTCGCCGAGTCCGTAGAAGGTGGACAGAGGCACGGCAACGTCGTAGCCGACGCCATTGACGTCGACGAGGATGCGATTCGGCTGCTTGTCGAAGATGCGGCCGCGGAGGTGCGCGATCACGAGCTTTCGGGCCTGTAATGGCGCCAGCTCGTCGCCGCACGCGACCGTGAGACCTTTGCGACCTCCACGCCGGCCGGAGCCTGCGAGTGGCTGTGGCAAATCGCGATGGCCAGCGCGTCGGAGGCGTCGAAGGGCGTCGGCGGAACGGCGAGACCGAGAATCAGCGTCACCATCTGCTGCACCTGGTGCTTCTCGGCGCGGCCGTAGCCGACGACTGCGCGCTTCACTTCAGCGGGTGTGTATTCGAAGACCGGTACGCCGGACTGCACGGCTGCGAGCATGGCCACGCCACGCGCATGCCCGAGTTTCAAGGCGCTGCGCGCGTTGTTGGCGTGAAAGAGGTTTTCGATGGCGACACAATCGGGCTGGCATTCGCCAAGGAGGACCGCCAGCCCGGCGTGAATCTTCAGGAGCTTTTCGGGAAACGACGCGGCTGCGCCGGTCCGGATGGCGCCGCTGGTGATGATCCTGTGGCGCGATCCATCGGTCTCGACGCAACCGTAGCCGGTGCGCTCCGAGCCGGGATCGATGCCGAAGATCTTCACGCCAGCGAGGCCTCGATCTCCTTTTCCTCGATGTCGAAGTTCGACCAGACCTGCCGGACGTCGTCGTGCTCGTCGAGCGCTTCCATCAGCTTCACCATCTGCTGCGCCTGCTTGCCTTCGAGCTTCAGGTAATTCTGCGGAATCATCGAGATTTCAGCAGCGGCTGGTTCGATGCCCAGACCCTTCACGGCATCCAGCACTGCCTGGAAGGCGTCGACCGAAGAAAACACCTCCCAGTTGTCCTCGTCGTCTCGCAGGTCGTCGCCGCCGGCCTCGAGCACGGTCGACATCAGCGTCTCTTCGTCGGCCTTGTCCTTTGGAACGACGATGTAGCCCTTCTTGGAAAACATCCAGGCCACGGCGTTGGTCTCTGCGAGGTTCCCGCCGTACTTCGTCAGCATGTGGCGCAGTTCGCCGACGGTGCGGTTCTTGTTGTCGGTGAGGACATCGATGATGACCGCGGCGCCGCCGGGGCCGTACCCCTCGTACTGCGCTTCTTCGTACGACACGCCCGGTTCTTCGCCCGTCCCTCGGCGAATCGCGCGCTTGATATTGTCCGAGGGCATGTTACTCGCCTTCGCCTCGGCAATGATCGTGCGCAGACGCGGGTTGGTGTCGGCGTCGCCACCGCCGTTGCGGGCGGCCACCGTCAGTTCCTTGATGATGCGCGTGAAGACCTTGCCGCGCTTGGCGTCGGCTGCGCCCTTCTTATGCTTGATTGTGTGCCACTTTGAATGGCCGGACATGTTGGAACCCTCTTTAAATCAACAAGATCGGACCAGAAATGTTATCACAGCCGACGGGCGAGCATGATCCACACGTCGGCCCGCTCGTCCCAGGGTCCACCGCGATAATCGCCCAGAACCGCTTCAATGACGAATCCGGCTTTCTCCAGGCGTCTGGTGAAAACGGGGATCGGCAGGGTGCGAAAGGTGAGGTCGAAGGTGTGCTCCTTGAGTTCCCGGCCACGACGCTCGATATAGGTCTGCTCGAAGATCGTCAGGTGCCGTTTCCGGTCCTGGCGAACCGACTCGACGAGGGTGAGATGCGATCCGCCCGCGGCCTTGCCTTTGAGCTGAATGCGGTTCGAGTACTCGCGCCAGTTCGGGACGTCGGGCACGAGGTCGACGCCAAAGAGTCCGCCCGGCGCCAGCACGCCGGCCACCGCTGACAGTGTCGCCGTGAGGTCGCGGTCGCGCACGAGCGATTGCAGAATGCCGTATGGGGCGAGCACAGTCTTGAAGCTTCCTTGTTCGAACGGGAGAAAGCGGATGTCCCCGCGAATCAGCTGAAGACGGTTCTTGCCGCGAGTTCCCTGCCGCCGGCGCAACGCCGCGAGCCGCCTGGCTGCGCGCTGGAGCATCGCGGCGGAGCGGTCGATGCCCACGAGCGAGATGCCGGCACGTGCAAGCGGAAGGGAAATCCGCCCGGTACCGCACCCGAGTTCCAGAACCGGTCCACGCGTCTGCAGAGCGATGTCTCGCCAGAACGGCACATCACGCCGGCCGAGCGTGCGTGCGTTTTCCCAGTCGTAGAAGGGTGCGTACGCGTCCCACCCGGTCCAGCCTTCGCGTTTCGCCATGAGTGTGCACATTGTACGGTGGCGCCCGTGCGACGCAGGGGGAGCGCATGCTGGCGTGCATGCGTGCGACCGCGAGAAATGTGATGGGTCAGTCCGAGACCGCGAGTTCGCCCGGAACGATCGGACGCGTCCGGGGCAAGCGGCCCAACCGCGCGAGGTTACCGATGAACGCGAGGACCCCGAGAAAGATCGCCAGCTTGAGAATGTCGGAGGGTCTGTTCCGGGGCAGAGCTTTCCAGAAGAACCAGAGGATGGGTTGCGCGAGGGCAACCGCCCAGACCGTGCCGTAGAAGTAGCGGCGTTCGTGTCCTTCGCCTTTAGTCGAGGCCTTGACTCTCGGGAGTTGCCCAAAAAGTCCGAGGACCCAGATCGTTCCCGCGATCGGAAAGTAGGCGGCCTGGTAGATCTGCTTCAAATACCAGTGGCCGGTCACGATAGCGATGACCAGTCCCGTGATGTTGAGCACCGCGAACGTGATTGCCTCGCTCCAGGCGAAGGTGTAGCAGACACGGCGGTACAGCGGGTTGGGTCGATCTTCCGTGAAGCGGATGATGTACGGGCGCGGCTCAACACCAGGAAGAGCTCCGCGCAGGCCCGCGATGGCGGTGCCAACGAGCACGATGCCCAGCCACAGGCCCATTCGCCAGTCGAACCCGCGCTCGAACAGATCGAAGGTCAGCGGCCCTGGCGCGATGAAGAACACGAAGATCCAGATCGGCCAGTGATTGAATCGGTAA
>Ga0308173_10001433_pt1 | contig 11860 bp, 11 predicted proteins | sample PhyPR1_FD_203716 | JGI IMG/M metagenome (GOLD analysis project Ga0308173, IMG submission 203716) | Soil microbial communities from UC Gill Tract Community Farm, Albany, California, United States - DLSLS.P.R1 | ecosystem: Environmental > Terrestrial > Soil > Agricultural land | place: USA... | reverse complement strand
GCCTGGGCTTTGGAGCGTTCAAGCCGATGCTTGCGGACGCCCTGGTCGCGCTGATCGCGCCGATCCGGGAACGGCTCGAGCAATTGCGGGGCGATCCAACCGAACTCGATCGCATCCTTGCCGAAGGGGCGGCGCGGGCCAATGAGATTGGCGCCCCTGTCCTTGCCAAGGCCAAGTTCGCGGTCGGGCTTCCGCAGTAGCAGCGCGCGCCTTGGACAGCACCCACTTCTCGCCCCATGAGCGGCCGCCGGCCCTCTCGAAAAGGCTCGAGCAGATCATAGAGGAGACCGGACCCGAGCGCCTGTCCTTCACCGAGCTGGCTGCGCAGCTTCACGGCCGCGCGTGGGGCGGGCTCCTGTTCATCTTCGCGGCAATCAACGTGCTGCCCCTCCCTCCTGGGACCAGCGCGTTCTTCGCGATCCCGATCCTTCTGGTCGCCGGCCAGATGGCGTTTGGCCGAACAAGCCCCTGGTTCCCCGCTCGGCTCGACAGGCGCGGCGTTACCAAGAACGAGCTTCAGCGGCTGATCAGTAAGCTTGGCTGGCTCGAAGCGCGCGTCGAACGGCTTTTCAAGCCGCGTCTTCCGCGATTGACCGGACCGACAGCCGCCCGCGTCATCGGTGCGATCTGCTTTGTGCTTGGACTGATCGCCGGAATTCCGATCCCTCTCCTCCATATCGCCCCGGCGGGAGCGGTCGTGCTTTTCGGACTGGCGTTGATCTACCGCGACGGGGCGCTCGTCGTTGTCGCCGCGATTGCTGCCCTGCTCAGCCTGCTCATTAGCGGCCTGATCATCGGATCGGGCGTCATCGCACTGAGCTATGCGGCTTCTTGGCTGCACCGCTGACGAGAACTCCGGCGCGGCTGGTCGGTTGTAAGCCACGCTTCATCGTCCGTTCACAGCTGTTGTTGGAAGCGGCACCTGACCTTTTGTCGTCTCAACCCGCTTGAAGGGGAAGTAACCATGCGTACCCGCAAATTCGCGGCCGCGATCGCGCTTGGCGTTGCCGCCCTTGCGCTTTCCGCTTGTGCCCAGTCGCTGAACACCACCGTATCGCGCTACCAGGCCATGCCGGCGCCGCAGGGCCAGACGTTTTACGTCGTTCCGGACGGCGGCATGGCCAACAACGGCGGCCTCGAATTCCAGCGCTACGCCGGTCTCGTCGCCCAGCAGCTTGCAGCCCGCGGTTACCAACCTGCCGCCAATGCACAGAGCGCGAACATGATCGTGCAGTTCGGCTATGGCGTGGACCGCGGCCAGGTCCGATACGTGTCCGAGCCATACCCGGGCCCGTTTGCCTCCTACGGCGTCGGCGGGTTCTACGGGTCTCGCTTCGGCTGGCACCGTCCGCGAGTCGGTTGGGGCTTCGGCGGCGGTCTGTACAACTGGGGATGGGATGACCCGTTCTGGTATGGCGGCGGGATCGACAGCTATGTCGAATACCACAGCCAGGTCGGGCTCCACATCCGGCAGGCCGGCACGAACGCTCCGCTGTTCGATGGCCGTGCCCAGGCGCGCTCCTCCACGAACCGTCTCGATGTCGTGGTCCCGAGCCTTGTCGATGCGATGTTTACCGGCTTCCCGGGCCGCAACGGCGAAGTGGTGAAGATCACCATCCCGGCGCGCCAGCAACCGCGCTAACCGGACTCCGGATCGAAACAGAAAGGCCCGCCGGAGGACATCCGGCGGGCCTTTCCTGTTGTCTGTCCGCTGATCAGCCTTCGAGCTGCCTCATCAGGAGCCGGATGTCGGCGTCTAGCTCGGCGTCCGCAGCGCGGAGCTTCTCGATCTGGCGCACGGCGTGAATGACAGTGGTATGGTCGCGACCGCCGAAGCGCCGGCCAATGTCGGGCAGCGATTTCGGCGTCAGCTGCTTCGATAGATACATCGCCACCTGGCGGGGCCGGGCTACCTCGCGGGCACGTCGGGCAGAGGTCATCTCCGCCTTGCGGATGCGGTAATGCTCGGCGACCTGGGTTTGAATCTCGTCGATGGAGATGCGGCGCTGGTTGGCCCGCAGGACATTGGCGAGCACTTCCTCGACGAACGCCACGTCGATCGTCCGGCCCGTCATCATCGCATAGGCACCGATGCGGTTGAGCGCGCCTTCGAGCTCACGAACCGAGCTCGTCACGCGGCGCGCAAGGAAGTCCACCACCGGCCGCGACATCTCGACGCCCGGAAGCGATTCCAGCTTCGACACGATGATATTGAAGCGCAGCTCATAGTCGGCCGAATTGATGTCGGCGACGAGGCCCCACGACAGGCGCGACAGGATGCGCGGCGCGATACCGTCGAGGTCCTGCGGTGCTCGGTCCGATGTGATCACCAGCCTCCGTCCGGCAGTGATGATCTCGTTCATCGTGTGGAAGAATTCTTCCTGGGTCGAATCCTTGCCGGCGATGAACTGGACGTCGTCGATCAGCAGCAGGTCGGCGTTCCGCAGACGCTGCTTGAAGCCGATCGTGTCGTTTTCCTTCAAGGCGCGGATGAACTCGACCATGAACTTCTCGGCCGACATCGAAACGACGCGAGCGCCGCGGTTGCGGGCGAGGAACGCGTGGCCGATCGCGTGCAGCAGGTGAGTCTTGCCGCGTCCTGTGCCGCCATGGATGAACAACGGGTTGAAGTTGACGGCAGGAGAAGTCGCCAGCGTTCGCGCGGCGGTGGCTGCCACCTCGTTCGCCTTGCCCACCACGAAGGTTTCGAAGCGATAGCGCGGGTCGAAGTTCGGGGCGTTCGGGTCGCGTTCTGCCGGCGGCGGCGTTTCCTCGAGGATCAGCAGTGGCGCCGGCCGCGGCGCGCCGTCCGCCGCGATCACGCGAACATCGCGAACGATCGGGAGAACGGTCTTCCAGGCGAGTGTGAGGCGCTCACCGAAATGCGAGCGAACCCAGTCCGCCATGAACTGGCTGGGCATGACGAGATCGAGGGTGCCGCTGTCCGGCTCGAAAGAGCCAAGCTCCGCCGGCTTCAGCCAGCCATCGAACGTGCGTGCACCAAGATCGCGGCGAAGTCCGGTGCGGATCGATTCCCAAGCCGCTTCGAGCGGCGCCGCCACCTGCGTGGATGCCGGCTCAAGTGACGCATTCACCCCACTCGCTTGCACTGGTCCGCGCCTCCCTCTCAAAAGCCCCCGAGCGAGGAGCAAAGCTCTCCCGCCGCCCGCAACCGAGTCGCGCGCCGGAGTTCGTTTCTCTCTCTTGCCCCCCGGCGCGGAATCGCACCCGGAGGAGCTTTTGTGTGACTGTCGGAGAGCGCATGCAAGTGCCGTTTTTTCACATGAGTGAAATAATCAGCCTTGACATAGGAATATGGCCGAAAGTTAGTGAAACCGGCAGAAAACCGCTATTTTTATCGTTAGCACCGCGTTAACAGCCGTGCGAATCGCGGGAATTACTGCATTTTTTTGACGGTCCAGAAACGGGACGAGCCGCCTGTTGCCAGGCGGCTCGAATTAGTTCCCTTATCGGACGAGTTTTCAGCCGAGCGACGAAACGCGCTTCGAAAGGCGAGAAAACTTCCGCGATGCCGTGTTCTTGTGGATGACGCCACGAGCCACGCCGCGGAAAATCTCCGGCTGGACCTTCTTCAGCGCCTCGACCGCCTCGGTCTTCTGACCCGACGCGATCGCTGCCTCGACGGCCTTGATGAAGGTCCGGATGCGGCTGACGCGCGAATGATTGATGGTCTGGCGGGTCGCATTGCGACGGATGCGCTTCTTGGCCTGCGGCGTATTCGCCATGTTGTTCCTCTAGCTCAATGAAAAACGGCGCGGCCCAGAGGCTCGCACCGAAGCGGCGCGTCCCCTACCCCGAAGAGCCGCGAAGGTCAACGCTGGCAACGCGCGCAATAGAAGGTCGAACGGCCACCCTGGACGATGCGCTTCACGCCGTCGCCGCAAGCACAGGCCGCGCCTTCACGATCATATACCGAGAAACTTTTCGAAAAATAGCCGAGCTCGCCGTCGGGCGAGGCGAAGTCGCGCAGCGTGGAGCCGCCTGCGGCGATGGCTTCAGCGAGCACATCGTGGATTGCCGGAACGAGGCGCTGCAGCCGGCCGACGGAAATGGACCCGCCGGCTCGCTTCGGGTGGATCCCTGCCCTGAACAGCGCCTCGCAGACATAGATGTTGCCGAGCCCCGCGACGATGCGCTGGTCGAGCAACAGCAGCTTGATCGGGGCGACGCGACCCGCCAGCCGCCCCCGCAAATCCTCAGGCGTAAGGTCGAGCGGCTCCGGTCCGAGCGACGCAAACGCCGGCCAGGAGTCCAGATCATCGGTACGGACGAGATCGAGCGACCCGAAACGCCGCGGATCGTTCAGCGCCAGCCTTCGCCCGTCATCCGTCTCCAGCAGTAGATGATCGTGCTTCTCTATCTCGCTCGGGTCGATCCGCCAGCGCCCGGACATGCCTAGGTGGAAGACCAGAGTATCGTCCCGGTCCGTATCGATGAGACCGTATTTGGCGCGCCTCCGAAGCGACATGACACGAGCCCCGGTCAGCCGCTGCCCAAGGTCGACGGGCAAAGCGCGCCGCAGGTCCGCACGGCGTGCCTCCACGCGCGCAATGCGCCGGCCTTCGAGCACGCGCTGAAGCCCGCGAACAGTGGTCTCGACTTCGGGAAGCTCAGGCATATCGCGGCGATATGGCGGACTGCAGGCAAGCCCGCTAGAGCCGCTGCCCTATGCCCGAACAGGTGAATTTCGGCGACGAGCTCGTCAGCCCCGAGGAGAAGACGCGTCGCGTCGGCCATGTCTTCAGCTCGGTCGCACGCCGATACGACATGATGAACGACCTGATGTCGGGCGGCATGCACCGGCTGTGGAAGGACCGCTTCGTCAACCGCGTAAAGCCCCGCGCGGGCGAGGACATCCTCGACATGGCTGGCGGCACAGGCGACGTGGCGTTCCGCATGGCTCGCCGCGGCGCGCGTGTGACCGTGTCCGACATCAACGCTGACATGCTCGCGGTCGGAAAGCGGAGAGCCGAGGCGAAGGCGCTGGTGGGCCTCAACTGGAAAGTCGAGAACGCCGAACAGCTGACGTTCGGTGACGGCAGCTTCGACGCCTATACGATCGTGTTCGGCATCCGGAACGTGACCGACATCGCCGCTGGGCTTCGTGAAGCCCATCGAGTGCTGAAGCGCGGCGGCCGTTTCTTCTGCATGGAATTCTCGTCGAGCGACTGGCCGGGTTTTGCGAACCTCTACGACGCCTATGCATCCAGCGTGATCCCCAAGGTGGGCAAGGTCGTGGCCCGCGACGAGGAGAGCTACCGCTACCTTGTCGAGAGCATTCGACGCTTCCCCCAGCCGGCGGCTTTCAAGGCCATGGTCACTGAAGCGGGCTTCGTTAGCGCCAAGGCCGAGCCAATGCTCGGCGGACTCGTAACGATCCATTCGGGCTGGAAGATTTGACCACGAGCGTCACCCATCTCTGGAGGCTCCTCAAATGGGGCCGAACGCTGGCTCGTCACGGCGCCTTGCGGGGGATTGAGGAAGACCCGCTCACTCCGGTCCCTGTTCGCCGGCTGGCGCGGATCGCGCGCTTCGGCGCTCGAGGCCCCAGGACTCCGAACTATGCCGACGCGCTGGTCGCGATCGGCCCGGCCGCGGTGAAGCTTGGGCAGGCACTCTCCACCCGTCCTGACCTGGTCGGCGACAAAGCTGCGGCGAACCTGTCCCAGCTCCAGGACGACCTGCCCCCTGCCCCGTTCGCCAAGATCAAGCACACCATCGAAAGCTCCTTCAGCGCGCCGCTGGAAAGTCTATTTTCCCGCTTTGACGAAGAGCCGGTCGGCGCCGCGTCGATCGCCCAGGTCCACCATGCAATCACCACCGACGGCCAGGAGGTCGCGGTCAAAGTGCTGCGGCCCGGCATCGAGGAGGACCTCACCAAGGCGATCGAGACCTACGAGTGGGCTGCCGCGCACATCGAGCGCTTCGGCGGTGAGGCCGCGCGGCTGCGGCCCAGGCTGGTCGTTGCCCAGTTCAAGCAATGGACCGCGCGCGAACTCGACCTGCAGCGCGAGGCCGCGTCTGCTTCCGAGCTGCGCGAGAACATGGTGGCGGAGCCGGGCTTCTACATCCCTGCGATCGACTGGCGGCGAACTGCGCGGCGGGTCCTGACGCTCGAATGGCTCGACGGGATCAAGCTCAACGACCGTGAGGCGCTGATCGCGGCCGGCCAGGACTGCCACGCCCTCGCCTCGACGCTCGTGCGCGCGTTTCTTCGGCAGGCGGTGGTCGACGGTTTCTTCCACGCCGACCTCCACCACGGAAATTTGTTTGCGCTCCGGGACGGGCGGATTGCGGCGATCGACTTCGGGATCATGGGGCGCATCGATCGCCGGGCACGAATCTGGCTGGCCGAGATCCTCTACGGGCTGATCACCGGCAATTACCGCCGCGTGGCCGAAATCCACTTCGAAGCGCAATACGTGCCGCCGCATCATAATGTGCAGGAGTTCGCGACCGCGCTGCGCGCCGCTGGCGAGCCCATCCGCGGCCTTCCGGTGAAGGATATTTCCGTCGGCCGCATGCTCGAGAGCCTATTCTCCATCACGCGCGACTTCGACATGCCGACGCAGCCGCACCTGCTGCTACTGCAGAAGACAATGGTCATGAACGAGGGGGTGGCGACCGCACTCGATCCGGACATCAACATGTGGGAGACGGCCGAGCCTTTCCTGCGCGAATGGATGCGGTCCGAGCTGGGGCCGGAAGCCTATTACGCAGATCGCCTGATCGACCTGGTCCGGGCCTTCAAAAAGATCCCCGAGCTGATCGAGAGGATCGACGATTATTACCCGCCGCTTGGGGCTGCTCCCCCACCGCCGCCGCTCCCGGAAATAGCCATCATCGAGCATCGCGCCTGGAGCGGATATGCGCTGACCGCCGCGATCGCCGGGGCCCTGGGCGCTGCTGCGGCCTGGCTTTTCGCCTAGCAGGTCGTCGACTCCGCTGCACGCGAGGATCAGTCCTGCTTGAAGGCCCGTGGCTGCCGGAAACGCGGGTCGCCGCGAGGGCCGGCCTAAGGGCAAGTTCGCAAGCCGCGAGATCATCTCGACGCTGCGCGGACGTTCGGGCTATGCGCATGTCACATGGCTCGCGTCCTGCTCATCGTCGGCGGCGGCATCGCGGCGTACAAGTCGCTTGAGCTCGTGCGGCTTCTCAAGAAGGCCGGCCACTCCGTCACTCCCGTGCTTACGAAGGGAGGCGAGCATTTCGTCACCGCGATGAGCCTGGGCACGCTCGCGGAGAGCCAGGTCCACACGTCTCTGTGGGAGCTGAAGGACGAGGTCGAGATCGGCCATATCCAGCTCAGCCGGTCGGCCGACCTCGTGCTCGTCTGCCCGGCGACAGCAGACCTGCTGGCGAAGATGGCGTCCGGCATCGCCGACGATCTCGCCACCACCCTGCTGCTGGCGACGGACAAGCCGGTAATGGTCGCGCCTGCCATGAACGTCCGCATGTGGCTACACTCCGCCACGCAGCGGAACGTAACTCAGCTGAAGGCCGACGGCATCCGTGTGATCGAACCCAACGAGGGCGAGATGGCGTGCGGCGAATTCGGGCCGGGCAGGCTGCCGGAACCACAGGACATCGTCGACCAGCTCTCCGACCTTATCGCGTGACGCTCGCCGGCAAGCACATCATCGTCACTGCAGGGCCGACGCACGAACCGATCGATCCAGTACGAGTCATCGCCAATCGTTCCTCAGGCAAACAGGGTTTTGCGATCGCCGCCGCGGCCGCGCAGGCCGGCGCGCGCGTAACGCTGGTCGCCGGGCCCGTTGCGCTCTCCACGCCCGGCGGCGTGCATCGCATCGATGTAGAGACTGCCGAGCAGATGGCCGACGCGGTCTTCGGCGCACTGCCAGCCGACGCCGCGATCCTGGTTGCCGCGGTCGCTGACTGGCGGGTGGAGCCCTCGCGGACGAAGCTCAAGAAGAGCAGCGGCCCGCCGCAGCTTCACTTCGTGCCCACACGCGACATCCTCGCAGAGCTTGGCGCCAGCCACCGCCGTCCGCGCCTGCTGGTGGGCTTCGCTGCCGAGACCGACGATGTCGTCGATCAGGCCACTGCGAAGCGGGCAAGGAAGCGCGCCGACTGGATCGTTGCCAATGACGTCTCTGGCAACGTGATGGGCGGTGACGCCAATCGCGTGCAACTCGTCACTGCTGCAGGCGTGGAGGACTGGCCGGAGGCTCCGAAGGACGAGGTCGCGCGAAAGCTCGTCGGCCGCATCGCCGAAGCGTTACGCTGATCCGCAGGCTCTGCAGCTGGCGTCCGGCGGGATGGTGATCGCCCGCCAGTTGAGCTTCTCGCCATCGAACAGGTGGAGGCGGCCGGACTGGTCCTCGCCGATGCCCACGATGCTGTTGATGGCGAGCAGCGCTGCGAAGCTGCCGACCGTCGCGGTCAGCGCGCCAAGAACCCCTAATTCGGCGCAATTGTCGCAATCGTCCGCGTCGAAGGCGTTGCCGACGAAACAGCGGTAGCAGGGACTGGAGCGGAATAGCCCGACCTGCCCCTGGAACTGCACCGCGGCGGCCGACAGCAGCGGGATACGGAGCCGCACGCAGGCGTCGCTCACCGCCAGGCGGGTCGCAAAATTGTCGCTGCCGTCGATCACGAGATCGTGAGCGTAGAGCAGGCTGGCGGCATTGCCCGCATCGATCCGCTTCTGGATCGGGGTGGCTTCGACGAAGCGATTGAGGCGATGGACGAACTGCAACGCGAGGTCCGACTTGGAGTAGCCGGCGTCCCGCTCGCGGAAGAGTGGCTGGCGATGCAGGTTCGACTCGTCGACGGTGTCCGCGTCGATGATCGTCAGCCTGCCGATCCCTGCGCCGGCGAGCGCGGGGATGACCGCGCTGCCAATCCCACCGGCACCGATGACGGCGACGCTGGTCGCCTTGAGCTTGCGTTGTCCGACGCCGCCGACCTGCGGCAGGACGATGTGCCGGGCGTAGCGGTCTAGCTCGGCGTCGCTGAGGCTCACCGGCCGGTCGATCCGAACCCTCCCGCGCCGCGCGCGGTGTCGCTGAGTTGCCCCACTTCGCGGAAGCTCGCCTTCAGCACAGCAGCTGGGACCAGCTGTGCAATCCGCTCCCCACGGCGAACTTCGAAGGGATCGGCGCCAAGGTTGGCAAGGATGACCTTCACCTCACCGCGATAGTCATGGTCGATGGTGCCCGGCGTGTTGAGACAGGTGATGCCATGCTTAAGGGCAAGACCCGAACGGGGACGGACCTGAACCTCGTAGCCTTCCGGGATGGCGATCGAGAAGCCCGTGGCGACAGCGTGGCGCTGACCCGGCGCGAGCGTCACATCCTCGGCAGCCACGACATCGAGGCCCGCTGCACCGTTCGTGGCGTAGCTTGGCGCGGGAAGGCCTTGCCCGTGCGGGAGCCATTGAAGATCGATATCGATCATTTCGCTTTCTTCCGGGCCGGCTTGCGGCCCTTCTTCTTTGCCGGCGGCCCCTTGGCGGCGCGCTCGTCGATCAGTCGCACCGCTTCCTCGAGGGTCAGCGACTTCGGCTCCGTGCCCTTCGGCAAGGTGGCGTTGGTGGAGCCGTCGGTGACGTAGGGCCCATAGCGGCCCTCCATCACCTTGATCTCGCCTTCGCTCGTCGGGTGCTTGCCAAGCACGGCGACCGGCTCGCGGGTGGCGCCCTGCCGCCGACCGCCGCCGGATGCTGCGTCGGCGAGCTTTGCCACGGCGGCGTTCATGCCCGTTTCGAACACCTCGGCGGTCGAGCCCAGCTTGGCGTACTTACCGTCATGGGCCAGATACGGCCCGTAGCGGCCGATGGAGGCGGTGATCGGCTTGCCACTCTCCGGATGCGTGCCGATTTCGCGCGGCAAGGAGAGGAGCCGTTCGGCAACCTCCAGCGTAACGTCATCGAGCGGGATGTCCTTCGGAATCGACGCGCGCTGCGCTTCCTTGCCCTCGCCGCGCTCGACGTAAGGACCGAAACGGCCGCTCTTCAGGCTGACGCCATCGCCGAGGTCCTGCGGCCCGTCGCTCTGCGCCTGATCGCCGCCCTGCCCGAACTTCTGCGTGTACTTGCACTCGGGATAGTTCGAACAGGCGACGAACGCGCCGAACTTGCCTCCGCGCAGCGACAGCCGGCCATTCCCGCAATTGGGGCACAGTCGCGGGTCGGTGCCGTCGGCACTCGGCGGATAGAGCCAGGGTGACAGGAACTCGTCGAGCGCCTGGGTGATCTCGCTCGGCTTCTGGTCCATGACCTCGCCGGCCTTCGGCTTGAAGTCACGCCAGAAGGCGTCAAGCAGCTTCTGCCAGTCGAGGCGTCCGCCCGAGACGTCGTCGAGCTCCTCCTCGAGCTCGGCCGTGTAGTCGTAGCTGACGTACTTCTCGAAGAAGCGTTCGAGGAACGCGGTGACGAGGCGTCCGCTCTCCTCCGGGATGAAACGGTTCTTGTCGACGCGGACGTACTCGCGGTCCTTGAGGGTCTGCAGCGTCGCCGCGTAGGTCGAGGGACGGCCGATGCCGAGCTCTTCCAGGCGCTTCACCAGGCTGGCTTCCGAATAGCGTGGCGGCGGCTGGGTGAAGTGCTGGGTAGCGTCGACCCCGGTCTTCACCGGAGCGTCGCCGCTGCGGAGCGCCGGCATGCGGGCGCCCTCCTCGTCCTCCGCCTTGTCGTCGCGACCTTCTTCGTAGAGGGCGAGGTAGCCGGGGAAGAGCACGACCTGGCCGCTGGCGCGAACCACCGCCCTGGCTGCGCCGTCCGACAGCTCCACCGTCGTGCGTTCCAACCGCGCCGACGCCATCTGGCTCGCCAGCGCACGATTATAGACAAGCTCGTACAGCCGCGCATGATCGCCTGACGCCGCGCGCGAGCGGCTGAAGTCGGTCGGCCGGATCGCCTCGTGCGCTTCCTGCGCATTCTTTGCCTTGGTCTGATAGTGGCGCGGCTTGTCTGGCACGAAACCCGAATCGTAGCGGCTGGCGATCGCCTTCCGGGCAGCACTGATCGCCTCCGGCGCCATGTCGACGCCGTCGGTCCGCATGTAGGTGATCAGCCCGTCCTCGTAGAGGCCTTGCGCCACGCGCATGGTGTGGCTGGCCGAGAAGCCGAGCTTGCGCGCTGCTTCCTGCTGCAGGGTCGAGGTGGTGAACGGCGGCGGCGGGTTCCTGGAGAAGGGCTTCGTCTCGACCGAGGAGACCGTGAAGCGGCCCGCCTCAACAGCAGCCTTGGCCGCCTCCGCATCGCCTTTGTTGCCGATCGTAAGTCGGTCAATCTTCTTGCCGTCGAGCTGGACCAGGCGGGCCGTGAACTTCTGCCCGTCGGCCTCGAAGGTGGCGCTGACCTGCCAATATTCCTGCGGCTTGAAGAGCTCGATCTCGCGCTCCCGATCGACGATCAGGCGCAGCGCGACGGACTGCACCCTGCCCGCGGACTTAGCGCCTGGAAGCTTGCGCCACAGGATCGGCGAGAGGGTGAAGCCGACGAGATAGTCCAGCGCGCGGCGCGCCCTGTAGGCGTCGATCAGGTCCTCATCGAGCCCGCGCGGCTTCTTCATCGCCTCGGTAACCGCCGAGTTGGTGATCGCGTTGAAGGTGACCCGCTGTACGTCCTTGGGCAGCGCCTTCTTCTGGCGGAGCACTTCCTGCACGTGCCAGCTGATCGCCTCCCCCTCGCGGTCAGGGTCGGTGGCGAGGATCAGCGTGTCGGCCTTCTTCGCCTCGTCGGTAATGGCCTTCAGCTGCTTGCTGCGGTCCGGCGAGACTTGCCATAGCATGGCGAAATGATCGTCCGGATCGACCGACCCGTCCTTGGGCGGAAGATCGCGCACGTGGCCGAAGGACGCGAGCACGCGGT
>Ga0308173_10001432_pt1 | contig 11861 bp, 10 predicted proteins | sample PhyPR1_FD_203716 | JGI IMG/M metagenome (GOLD analysis project Ga0308173, IMG submission 203716) | Soil microbial communities from UC Gill Tract Community Farm, Albany, California, United States - DLSLS.P.R1 | ecosystem: Environmental > Terrestrial > Soil > Agricultural land | place: USA... | reverse complement strand
CGCCGCGGCGCACGCCGACCCGTCGCGGCCGCGCGACCGGCATCGCTAGGCGGGAAGCCGGGAAGCGCGTGTCGGCTTGCGGGGCGCACGCGCCTTGTCGTTGCGGAATGCGGCTGCCGCGAGCTTGGCCACCCGCGACAGCATCAGCAGCTCCGGCCGGTTGCGCGCAGCCACGCGCTGCACCGCGTGCTCGCCCGCGGCGGTGAGGTGGATGTGCACGTGGCGCTTGTCGGCGCCGTCGCGGACCCGGCGCACCCAGCCCGCCCGCTCGCAGCGCGACACCAGCGCGACCGCGCCGTGCTGATGCATCTGCAGACGCTCGGCCAGCTCGCCGACGAGCACCCAGTCGCGGCGTCGCTCGCCCTTGACCTGGAGCAGCAGCTGGTACTGCAGCGGCGTCAGGCCCTCCGCCCGCGCGTTCTCCTCGCTGATGCGAAGGAAGCAGCGCAGCGCGTAGCGGAAGTCCGACAGCTCCTCGAACTTCCACTTGCCAATCGCACGTGATGGCATGTTTGGGTCAGGGTCAATGGCGGCAACGAAACGCTCGCCGCCCAGCGGCGTATATATCACGACATGATGTATTTGCGGCAAACCGGCGCACGACGACCCTGGTTGCGAGCGACACCCTGCCGCTTCCGCGGGAGCAGCGAGTGAACGCCGACGCGGGCGCCGTTGTGGTCGACGCTGCCGAGGCCATCAATGGCGAGGGCCCGCGATGGGACGAGCAGCGCAAGCGCCTGTACTGGGTCGACATGCGCGCGCCGTCGCTGCGCGCGTTCGAGCCGGCCAGCGGCCGCGCCCTGTCGTGGGAGATGCCGGCATGGATCGGCTGCTTTGCCCTCGTGCACGACGGACGCGTGGTGGTCGCACTTCGCACCGGCCTGGCGTTGTTCGATCCCGATGACGGATCGCTCGCGTCGCTCGCCCCAGCGCCGTACGACCAGCGCCGCTTCTGCTTCAATGACGGCGGCTGCGACCGCGCCGGTCGGTTCATCGTCGGCCCGATGTACCACCCGCTCGCACCGGGCGACTGCAGTCCCGGCGCAGCGCGCGAAGCGCGCCTCTGGCGCTTTTGCGGCGGCGACAACCGCGCTGGCGATGCCGCGGGTTCATGGGTGCCGCTCGAGCTGCCGCCGGTGCGCATCTCGAACGGACTTGCGTTCAGCCCGGACGGCCGCACGCTCTACCACGCCGACACGCCGGCCAAGACGATCTGGGCGTGCGACTACGACGCCGGCGAAGGCGCGGTCGAGAACCACCGTGTCTTCGCGCACGTCGACGAAGGCGGCGACTCAGGGGGTCCCGACGGTGCCGTCGTCGATCGCGACGGCTTCTACGTCTGCGCGGTCTTCGGCGCCGGCTGCCTGATGCGATTCGATCCCGACGGCCGGCTCGAGCGCCGCCTGCCGCTGCCGGTGCGCTATCCGACGATGCCCGCGTTCGGCGACGACGACCTGGCGACGCTCTACGTCACCTCGGCGTCGTTTCCGCACCGCGCCGGCAGGACCGATCGCAGTCCTGCCGCGGGCGGGCTGTTGGCGCTGCCGGCCCCCGTGCCGGGCCTGCCGACGAACTACATGAACCTGCAGAAGGAGAGTTTCCGTGGCAAAGACGGTCGGTGAATTCTTCGTCCGGCGCCTGAAGGAATGGGGCGTCCGCACGATCTTCGGTTACCCCGGCGATGGCATCAACGGGGTCCTGCGCGGCCTCGAGAAGGCGGGCGACGACTTCCTTTTCGTGCAGGCCCGGCACGAGGAGATGGCGGCGTTCATGGCGTGCGCGTACGCGAAGTTCTCGGGCGAGCTCGGCGTGTGCCTCTCGACCGGCGGCCCGGGAGCGACGCATCTGCTCACCGGCCTCTACGACGCCAAGCTCGACCACACGCCCGTGCTCGCCATCACCGGCCAGGCGTCGCGTTCGGTGCGCGGCGCGCACTACCAGCAGGAGCTCAACCTCGACCGCGCCTTTGCCGACGTCGCCGACTACGTCCAGGAGGGCACGACGCCGCAGCAGGTCGGCGTGATCCTCGACCGAGCGATCCGCACCGCGAAAGGCCGCAACGCCGTCGCTGCGATCGTCATGCCGAACGACCTGTCCGATTCGGACTACGAAGAGCCGGCGCGCGCACACGGCTATACGCGATCCGGGCCGGGCTACACGCCGCCGCACGTCGTGCCGCGCGAAGGCGACCTGCGCCGCGCCGCCGACGTGCTCAACGCCGGCAGCAAGGTGGCGATGCTCGTCGGCGCCGGCGCGCTGCAGGCGACCGACGAAGTGATCGCCGTCGCCGACCGCCTGCAGGCCGGCGCGGCGAAGGCGCTGCTCGGCAAGGCGGCGCTGCCGGACGACCTGCCGTGGGTGACTGGAACGATCGGCCTGCTCGGCTCGAAGCCGTCGTCGGACCTGATGGATGACTGCGACACGCTGCTGATGGTGGGAACGGGCTTCCCGTGGTCGGAGTTCTTGCCGAAGAGCGGCAAGGCGCGCGCGGTTCAGATCGACATCGACCCGACCATGCTCGGCATCCGCTATCCCACCGAAGTGAACCTGCAGGGCGACAGTGCCGAAACCTTGCGCGCGCTGCTGCCGCTTCTCGAGCAGAAGACCGACACCGCCTGGCGCGAGGGCATCGCCAAGGGCCTCGAGAGCTGGTGGGAGCTGATGGACCAGCGCGCGCACGCCGCTGCCAACCCGGTCAATCCCCAGCGCGTGACGTGGGAGCTCTCGCCGCGGCTGCCCGACGACGTCATCGTCACCTCCGATTCCGGCAGCTGCGCGAACTGGTTCGCGCGCGACCTGCGCATGCGGCGCGGAATGATGTGCTCGCTCTCGGGCGGTCTGGCCTCGATGGGCGCCGCCGTCCCATATGCGATCGGCGCGAAGTTTGCGCATCCCGGTCGGCCCGTCGTCGCGCTCGTCGGCGACGGCGCGATGCAGATGAACAACCTCGCCGAGCTGATCACCGTCGCCAAGTACTGGCGCCGATGGAGCAACCCGACCTGGATCTGCTGCGTGTGGAACAACGAGGACCTGAACCAGGTGACGTGGGAGCAGCGCGCCATGGAGGGCTTTCCGAAGTTCGAGACGACGCAGCAGGTCCCGAACGTTCCTTATCACCGGTTCGCGGAGCTGATCGGGCTGAAGGGCATCTACGTCGACGATCCGGAGCGCGTCGCGAGCGCGTGGGACGAGGCGTTCGCCGCCGGCATGCCGGTCGTCCTCGAGGTGAAGACCGATCCCGAGGTGCCGCCGCTGCCGCCGCACATCACGCTCGCGCAAGCGAAGAAATTCATGAGCACGCTCGTCAAGGGCGACCCCGATGAAGCCGGGATGGTGAAGGGCACGCTGGCGCAGGTGCTCGCCGGCGTGACCTCCGATCGCGAGCGATGAAGCACGCTCTGCCGGCGCGCGCATCCGCCTCGCGGGTCGAGGCGAAGCACCTGCGCGCGGCGGCAACCGCGCTCTTCGCCTCGGTTCTCGTCGACAGCGCGATCGAGCACTACCGCGGCGGCTTCGAGAACCCGGCGATGTTCGCGCCGCTCGTCGCCTCCGCGCTCGGCGTCGCTGCGGGCGCCGAGGCGGCGTTCGGCGGTCGTGCGCCGGCGCGCGCGCGCGCCGGTGCCTTCGTTCTCGCGCTGGTCGTCGGCGCCGCCGGGCTCGGCTTTCATCTCTACAACGTGCTGAAGCGTCCGGGTGGCCTCGACTGGCTGAACCTGTTCTACGCCGCTCCGGTCGGCGCCCCGGCGGCGCTCGCGCTCGCCGGCGCGATCGGCGCCGCCAGCGACCATGTCGCCGCGAGCGACGGCCGCGCTGGAGCGCCGCGGATCGCCGGCGTGCCCGCCGGTCGCGCCCTGTGCGCGGTCACCTCGCTCGGCCTCGCGGGCACTGTCGGCGAGGTCGCGCTCCTGCACTACCGCGGCAGCTTCCAGAACCCGTTGATGTGGCTGCCGGTGACGCTGCCGCCGGTCTCGGCCGTGCTCACGGCAAGGGCGGCGACCGAGCGCAGCGCGCCGGCCCGTCGCCGCTTCGCGCGGGCATGGCTGCGTCTCACGGCGTGGCTCGGCATCGGCGGAGTCGCCTTCCATGCCTACGGCGTATCGCGCGCCATGGGCGGCTGGCGCAACTGGCGCCAGAACGTGCTCGACGGCCCGCCGTTGCCTGCGCCGCCGAGCTTCTCGGCGCTCGCGCTTGCGGCGCTCGCGGCACTGCGGCTGAGGGACCGCGAAGATGGCTGAGGGGGGCGAGGTTGTCCGCAACGACCGCTACGACGTCCTGGCGAAGTGGTCGACGCCGTCGTTCGACGCGTTGACGCGATCGGTGATCTCGCGCCGCCTCGGCGCGCCGCCGCCGCGGCGGTTCTTCAGCGCGACCGAGTTCGCGGTGCTCGAAGCGGCGTGCGCGCGCCTGCTCGCCACGCCGCGCGGGCGGCCGCCGATCGCCAGCGCGATCGACGACGATCTTCACGCCGGTCGCGGCGAAGGATTCCGTCGCCCCGACACGCCGCCCCTCGGCGCCACCTGGCGCACCGGACTCGAAGGCCTCGACGCCGAGGCGAGGCGTCGCCACGCGGGCTGCGGCTTCGCCGCGCTCGACGGCTCGGCGCAGAACGCGCTGCTGCACGCCGTGCAAGTGGGCGACGTCGACCCGAGCCGGTTCGGCGCGCTCGGGCCGCGCCGCTTCTTCAGCGAAGTGCTCCTCAAGGCCGTCGCCGCCCATTACTACAGCCGGCCCGAGGCATGGAACGAGATCGGCTTCGGCGGACCGGCGAGCCCGCGCGGCTACGTGCGCATCGGCCTCGATCAGCGCGACCCGTGGGAGGCGCCGTTCGCGCCTGCGGCGCGCGGCAAGCCATGAACGCGCTCGCCGAGTCGCCGCGCGCAGTCGGCGGTCGTGCGCCCGACGTCTTCGCGCGCGGCGCCTGGCAGCCGATGCGCGAGCACGACGACGACGATGCGGTCGACTTCGCGATCGTCGGCGCCGGCGCGGGCGGCGCGACGCTCGCGTGCGCACTCGCGCGCAAGCACTTTTCCGTCGTCTGCTTCGACGCGGGCCCGTACTGGCGTCCGCTCGAGGATTTCGCGTCCGACGAGACCGAGCAGCAGAAGCTCTACTGGACCGACGAGCGGATCAGCGGCGGCGACGACCCGATCGCGCTCGGCGGCAACAACTCGGGGCGCGGCGTCGGCGGCTCGACGGTGCACTTCTCGATGATCTCGCTGCGCTGGCGACCGGAGTGGTTCCGCTCGCGAACGCTGCTCGGCCACGGCTTCGACTGGCCGATCACCTACGACGAGATCGCGCCGTACTACCGCGCCGCCGAGCGCGCGCTCAGCGTCGCCGGCCCGGTGCGCTACCCCTGGGGGCCGCCGCGCGGCGCGTACCCGTACCGGCCGCATCCGATGAACGCGCCGGCGCTCCTGCTCGCGCGCGGCGCCGAGGCGCTCGGCGTGCGCTGGGCGCCGACGCCGCTTGCCACCGTGTCGGCTCCGCACGGCAAGAGCCCGCCGTGCGTCTACCGCGGCTTCTGCAACTTCGGCTGCTCGACCAACGCCAAGCAGAGCGCGCTCGTCGTCTGGGCGCACCAGGCCGTCGCCGCCGGCGCCGAGATCCGCGATCTCGCCATGGTCGGCCGCATCGAGACCGACCGCGTCGGTGAGCGCGTCACGGGCGTGCACTACCACCGCGCCGGCCGCTGGCGCTTCCAGCGCGCGAAGAACGTCGTCGTCGCCGGCTATGCGATCGAGACGCCGCGGCTGTTGCTGAACTCGGCAACCGCACGCCATCCGCAAGGCCTCGCCAATCGCTCGGGCCTGGTCGGAACGCACCTGACGACGCATGCCGGACCCGGTGTATGGGCAACCTTCGAAGAGGAGGTGCGCTGGAACAAGGGGCCGCCGAACATGGCCGTGTGCGAGCACTGGAACTACTGCGACGAGGGCAAGGACTTCCACGGCGGCTACGCCTTCATGAGCCAGGGGCCGCTGCCGCGCGCCTGGGCACAGGTCGTCGCGACGGCGCGCGGACTCTGGGGCGAGGCGTTGCGGGCCGCGATGCGCGACTACAACCACAACGCCGGCTACGTTCCGGTCGCCGAGGTCGAGTCGCGCCCGGAGAACCGCGTCGAGCTCGCCGACGAGGTGGATGCGCTCGGTCTGCGCATCCCGCGGGTCACGTTCGGCTACTCCGACAACGACCGCCGCCTGCAACGCCACGCGCTGCAGTTCATGGCCGAGATGCTCGAGGTCGCCGGCGGCCGCGATCTCTGGACGAGCGACGACACGAGCCATCTTCTCGGCACCTGCCGCATGGGCGGCGATCCGCAGACGAGCGTGGTCGACTCCGACGGCCGCAGCTGGGAGCTCGGCAACCTCTGGATCTGCGACGGCTCGCTCTTCGTCGGCAGCGGCGCGGTCAACCCCTCGCTGACGATCCAGGCGCTGGCACTGCGCATGGCCGATCGCATCGAAGCGCTCGCCGCGCAGCGTGCGCTGTGAGCACGCGACGTGCCGGCGACAGGAGAACAGGACCATGAGCGATCGAGAGCCGCGCGTCGTCGTCGTCACCGGTGCCGGAGCCGGCGCCGGCCGCGCCATCGCCCGTCGCTTCGGCCGCGAGCGCTGGCGTGTCGCGCTGCTCTCGCGCGACCCCGAGCGCTTGCGCTCGGCCGCCGATGAGATCTCGCGCTTCGGTGGCGAGGCGCTCGCGCTGCCCACCGACGTCGCCGATGCCGATGCCGTGTTCGCGGCGCGCGACCGGGTCGTCGAGGCGTGGGGGACGATCGACGCCTGGATCAACTGCGCGATGGCGACCGTCGTCGGACCGATCGAGAACCTGGCACCGGCCGACTTCAGGCGCGTCGTCGACGTCACGTTGATGGGCTACGTGTACGGCACGCAGGCGGCGCTCTCCGTGATGCGGCCGCGCGACCGCGGCGCCATCGTGCAGATCGGCTCGGCGCTCGCCTACCGCGCGATCCCGCTGCAGTCGGCGTACTGCAGCTGCAAGTTCGCAATCCGCGGCTTCACCGACTCGCTGCGCGCCGAGCTGATCCACGCCGGCTCCAAGGTGACGGTGTCGATGCTGCAGATGCCCGGCATGAACACGATTCAGTTCGACTGGGCGAAGAATCTCTTCGATCGCAAGTACCAGCCGGTCGGCGACGTCTTCGACCCGGACGTCGCGGCCGAAGCCGCCTGGCGCGCGGTGCGCGACGGCCCGCGCGAGCTCTGGGTCGGCGGCAGCGCGATCCAGGCGATCGTGGGCCAGCTGCTGTTGCCGCCGCTGCTCGACCGCGTCGTCGGCAAGAGCGGCTTCGATCAGCAGATCAGCGACGATGCCGAGCCGCCCGGCCGGCCCGACAACCTCTACCGGCCGGTGCACGCGGACGTCGCCGCGCGCGGGCGCTTTTCCGCGCGCGCCAAAGCGAGCGCGTGGACGATCGAGGCCACGCATGCGCGCGTGACGACGGCCGCGGCGGCGGCGGCCTTCTTCGCTGCGGCACTTCGGGCGGCCTTCCTGGCCGGCCGGCGATGAGCGTTTCGCTGCACGAGCTGCAACGCTCGCCGGAGCGACTCACGCGCGTCGACGACCACCCGGCGACGCGCAAGCCCACGTACGTCATCGCGACCGGCATCGAGTGCAGCTACCCGACGGTGCAAGGCGGGCGGCGTCGCGACGAGCTCGAGGAGACCGGCCACTACGCGCACTGGGCCGACGACGTCGAGCTGTGCCGCGAGATCGGCGCGCGCTATCTCCGCTACGGCATCCCCTACTACCGGACCCACGTCGCACCCGGGCGATACGACTGGGCGTTCGCCGACGAGGTGCTGCCGCACCTGTGGGATCGCGGCCTCGTCCCGATCGTCGACCTCTGTCACTTCGGCGTTCCCGGCTGGGTCGGCGGGTTCCAGAACACCGACTGGCCGCAGCACTTCGCCGAGTACTGCAGCGCGTTCGCCGAGCGCTATCCGTGGATCAAGCTCTACACGCCGGTCAACGAGATGCTCGTCTGCGCCCGCTTCAGCGGCAAGCTCGGCGCGTGGAACGAGCAGCAGCGCAGCGAGGAGGCGTTCCTGCGCGCGCATGCGAACCAGTGCCGGGCGACGCTGCTCGGCATCGCCGCGATCCTGAAGCGGCGGCCCGATGCCGTCTTCATCCAGAGCGAGGTGACGGAGGCGTACGTGCAGCTCGCCCCCGAAGCCAAGGAGAAGGCCGACTTCCTGAACGAGCTGCGCTTCCTCACCTTCGACCATCTCTACGGTCGAGCGCCCGACGGCGGCGTGCAGCGCCACCTGCTCGAGCACGGTCTCGGCGACGAGGAGCTTCGCTGGTTCCTCGCGCACGGAAAGGCCGCCGCGCCGCACTGCATCATGGGAATGGACTACTACGGCGTGAACGAGATCGTCGTCCAGGCCGACGGCTCCCTCGAAAGCCAGGGGCAGATGCTCGGCTGGCACGCGATCGCGCGCGACTACTACACGCGCTACCTGCGGCCGATGATGCTCACCGAGACCAACGCGGTCGACCGCGGCCACGGCGAAAGCGCGCGCTGGCTGAAGCAGACGTGGAGCCAGGCGCATCACCTGCGCCACCAGGGCGTGCCGGTGATCGGCTTCACCTGGTACAGCCTGACCGACCAGATCGACTGGGACATCCAGATCGTCGAGATTCGCGGCCACGTCACCGCCAACGGCCTGTGCACGCTCGACCGCAAGCTGCGCGACGTCGGCAAGCTGTTTCGCACGATCGCTCGCGACAACGCCGACGCGCAGCTGATCCAGGGCGTTCCGACCGACCTGCTCGTCCGCTGAGAGAAGCGACGAAGGCACGGAGCAGCGCATGGGCAACCCGAACCGCGATCTGTCCATCGCCCAGCTCGACGGCACGCCCCGCCGGCGCTACTACAGCGGCGCGGATCTCGGGCGCGCGATCGCGATCGACGACCTGCGCGCCCGCACTCACAAGCGCATGCCGCGCTTCGTCCTCGAGTACCTCGAGGGCGGCGCCGAGGACGAGCAGACGCTCAAGCGCGAGCGCACCGCCTACGCCGAGCGCTGCTTCACGCCGCTGCAGCTCGTCGACATCTCGCAGCGCCAGCTGGCGACGACGATCCTGCACCGGCCGGCGCGCATGCCGCTGGTCGTCGCGCCGACCGGCCTGAATGGCTTGTTCTGCCACCACGCCGACACCGCGCTCGCCCAGGCGGCCGCGGGCGCCGGCGTGCCGTTCGTCCAGAGCACGATGTCGAACGACACGATCGAGGAAGTGGCGCGCGTTCCGAACCTGCGCCACTGGTGGCAGCTGTACGTGTTCGGCGGCGACGAGGTCTGGCAAGAGCTGCTGCGCCGCGCCGACGCCGCCGGCTGCGAGGCCCTCGTGCTGACGACCAACGCGCAGATCTTCGGCAACCGCGAGTGGTCGTCGCGCACGCAGCGGAGCAAGACGCAGCTGTCGCTCGCCAGCGTCGTCGACGCGGCGCTGCACCCTCGCTGGCTGGCCTCGACGCTGCTCGCCCACGGCATGCCGGAGTTCAGGAACGTCATCGACTTCGTGCCGCGCGACAAGCGCAGCTTCTTCGAGTCGGCGTTCTGGATCCGCGAGCACCAGCCGACGTCGATGTCGTGGCGGACGGTCGCGCGCATTCGCGAGCGCTGGAACAAGCCGTTCGTCCTGAAGGGAATCCTCCACCTCGACGATGTGCGGCGATCGCTCGACGCCGGCATCGACGCGATCGTCCTCAGCAGCCACGGCGGCCGCCAGCTCGACGGCGCCGTCGCGCCGCTCGAGCTGCTGCCGGCGGCGCGCGAGATCGTCCGCGATCGCGCGGAGCTGTTCCTTTCCGGCGGGCTGCGCCGGGGCACGGAGCTGCTGAAGGCTGTCGCGCTCGGCGCGCGTGCCGTCCTCGCCGGTCGCGCGCCGCTCTACGGCCTGTGCGCGGCCGGTGCGCCGGGCGCGGAGCGCGCGCTCGCCATCCTCGAGAAGGAAGCGCTCGACGCGATGGGGCTGCTCGGCGCACGCTCCGTCGACGAGCTCGGTGCCCAGTTCCTAGCGCCCCGACCCGTGGCCGCCGAGCGCGGCCGCGCCGCCGCGCGCGGGCTCGCGTCGGTGGCATGAACGTCATTGCGCTGCCATGCCGCAGGTCTTTTCCCGCCGCAGCGCCCTCGCCGTCAAGCTGGTGGTCGTCGGCGTCGCCGCAGCGATCGTCGCGCTGGTCGCCGTCGGCGGCGTGTGGCGCGAGCATTCCGTGCAGGCGCTGGGCGAGCCGCTCGTGCAGCCCATTCCCTTCAGCCACAAGCACCACGTCGGCGACGACGGCATCGACTGCCGCTATTGCCACACGACGGTGGAGACGAGTCGCCACGCCGGCCTGCCGTCGACGCACGTCTGCCTGACCTGCCACTCGCAGCTCTTTCGCGATGCGCCGCTGCTCCAGCCGCTGCACGAGAGCGCGCGCACCGGCACGCCGATCGCGTGGCAGCGCGTTCACGACCTGCCGGACTTCGTCTTCTTCGACCACGGCGTGCACGTCGCCAAGGGAGTCGGCTGCGTCGAGTGCCACGGCCGGGTCGACCAGATGCCGCTCACCTGGCGGGCGCAGCCGCTGCAGATGCAGTGGTGCCTCGACTGCCATCGCGACCCGGCGCCGCGGCTGCGGCCACCGAGCCAGGTGTTCGACATGACGAGCGTCGCGCCCGGCGGCGCGGAAGGACGTCGGCTCGCTGCCGCGCTGCACGTCGAGAGCACGCGCCGGCTCACCGATTGCTCGACCTGCCACCGCTGAACGAGCGATCATGGACGACGACGTCAGGGGCGAGCCGCTTCACTTCCATCCGCCGGGCGCGCCGGCACTCAGCCGGCGCCGCGCCCTCGGCGTCATGGCGGCGTCGCTGGCACTCGCGACCGGCGCGTGCTCTCGGCCGCCGCGCGAGCGCATCTACCCGTGGGTCGACATGCCCGAAGGCGCGAGCGGCGAGCTGCCGGTCTACTACGCGAGCGCCTTCGTGCGCGACGGCTACGCGCTCGGTGTGCGCGTCGGCACGCGCGACGGCCGGCCGATCAAGATCGAGGGCAATCCGCTGCATCCCTCGAGCCTCGGCGCGACCGACGTCTTCGCGCAGGCGTCGGTGCTCGAGCTGTGGGATCCCGATCGCTCGAGTGCCGTGCTGCAGCGCCTCGGCGTCGCCTCCGAGGCGGGCGGCGCCCCGCCGGCGGCGACGTCGAGCTGGACCGCGTTCGAGAGTGCATGGCGCGGCATCGCGGCGCGGCTGCGCGCCGACGCCGGCGCGGGATTTCGCATCCTGACCGGGCCGATCACGTCGCCCACGCTGCGCGCACAGCTGGCGGAGCTGCTCGAGCGCCATCCGCGCGCGCGCTGGCACCAGCATGCCCCGCTGCACGACACCGCCGCCGAAGCCGGCGCGCGCGCCGCGTTCGGCCAGCCGGTGCAGACGGTGCTGCACCTCGACCGAGCGCGCTGCATCGTCGCGCTTGCCAGCGACCCGTTCAGCGAGGGGCCCGGTGCCGTGCGCCACGCCGCCGACTGGGTGCAGCGCCGCGACGCCGAGCGCGGCGGCGGCGAGCTGCCGCGCCTGTTTGCCGCCGAGATCGGCCCCGGCCTCTTCGGCGCGCGCGCCGATGCGCGCATCGTCGCCGCGCCGGCACGCATCGATGCGCTGGTGCGACGGCTCGCCGCGACCGTCGTCGAAGGCGCGCCTGCCGGCGCTGACGCCGCCGCGGTGGCGCCGTCCGAAGCGGCTTTCGAGACCGCGCTCGTCGCAGCGCTGCGCAGCGCGGGCGGCGACGCCGCCATCGTTGCTGGCGCGGCGCTCTCCGCCGAGAGCCACGCGGCCATCCATGCGATC
>Ga0308173_10001431_pt1 | contig 11864 bp, 10 predicted proteins | sample PhyPR1_FD_203716 | JGI IMG/M metagenome (GOLD analysis project Ga0308173, IMG submission 203716) | Soil microbial communities from UC Gill Tract Community Farm, Albany, California, United States - DLSLS.P.R1 | ecosystem: Environmental > Terrestrial > Soil > Agricultural land | place: USA... | reverse complement strand
TGCCCGACCGCGAGGACCGCGTCCGGGTCGCCGAGCGGTGGCTCCGGGCGGTGCGCGAGGCCGACTCGCTGCAGCACAAGATGGCCGAACGGACCGGCTCCCTGACCCGCCAGTTCGACGCGACCTGCGACGTCCTGGAGGAGCTCGGCTACCTCGTTCCCGAGGTCGCGCCGCTGGTACCCGCCGACACCGAGGTCGTGGTGGCGACCGACGACCTCCCGGTCGTCACCGACGACGGGCGCCGCCTCTCGCGGATCTGGTCGGAGGCCGATCTGCTCGTCGCCGAGTGTCTCCGGGCGGGGGCCTGGCGTGGGCTGACGCCGACCGAGCTGGCCGCCGCCGCCTCGACGGTGGTCTTCGAGGCGCGCCGCGACAACCCGGCGCTGCCCGCCGTCCCGGCCGGCAAGGTGGCCGCGGCGATCGGCGAGATGCGGCGCATCCGGCTCCGGCTGCACGACGTCGAGGCCGATCACGGCGTCCGCGTGACGCGCGATCTCGACCTCGGCTTCGCCTGGGCGGCCTACCGCTGGGCGGACGGCCAGAGCCTGGACCGGGTGCTCGCCGGCGCCGAGCAGGCGGGCACCGAGCTCTCCGGCGGCGACTTCGTCCGCTGGGCACGCCAGCTCATCGACCTCCTGGACCAGATCGCCAAGGTCGCCGAGGAGCCCGTGGCGTCGGTGGCGCGGGGCGCCGTGGGGCGGCTGCGCCGCGGTGTCGTCGCGGTCGCCATCGGCGGCTGACCAGCGATCCGACGCCGCCCTGCGGCGGTCGCCGTGGGGCACAATTCGCCGCATGACCCATCCGCCGCAGGACGGCGAGGAGCCCGGTCCGGACGACGGCCGCGGCTCGTCCCGCGCGGACCCCGACCGGTTCCCCACGGAGCCCGCGCCGACCGTCCCGCCCGGCTCCCCGCCGCCGGGGTACGGGCAGACGCCGCCGCAGGCGTGGAACCCGGCCTACGGCCAGAACCCTCCGTATCCCGCGCCGGAGCCCGGGGCCGCGCCCTACGGGGGCCAGCCGTACACGGGTCAGCCGTACGCCGGGCAGCCCTACGGGAGCCCGTCCTACGGGGGGTACGGGGCGCCGCAGTACGGGAGCCCGCCGTACACGGGCCAGCCCTACGGGGCGCCGCAGTACGGCGCCTCCGGACAGCAGTTCGGCCCGCCCCCCGGACCGCCGCAGAAGTCGAAGGTCGGCCTCATCGCCCTCGTCACCGCCGTCGTGCTGCTGGTGATCGCCGGTGTCGTCGTCCTGGTGATGGCCCTCCAGCCCACCGTGCTGGACGCCGCGTCGGTCGAGCGCGACGTCGCCGCCCAGTTCGAGCAGCGCGAGGGCGTGGCGGTCGAGCTCGACTGCCCCGACACCATGAAGGTCCGCGCCGGCGCCACCTACACGTGCACGGGCACGACCGCCGACGGCGAATCGGTGACCCTCCGCCTCTCGATCACCAACCCGAAGACCGCGGCCTACACGTGGACCGAGGCCTGACGGAGCTCAGCCGACCGCGTCCTCCGGCCAGCCCAGCGCGGCGCCGAGCCGCCTGAGCGCCGACTCGAGCCCGTGCGCGGCCGCCAGCCCCGCGAGCGCGGCCGGGTCTGCGGGCGAGCGGGGGAGGGTGCCCTCGATGGGCGGCAGGTCGATGTCACACGCGACGGCGACCACGACCGGTGCCGCGTCGAGGTAGGCGCCGGCTGCGTGCATCTTCTTCAGCACGGCCGCGGTGAGCGGCGGCCGGGGCACCACGGTCCGGGCGACCGCATCCCGGATGCCGGCCAGGTCGCCGAACTCGTTGATCAGCGCCGCGGCCGTCTTGGCGCCCACGCCGGCGACCCCGGGCAGCCCGTCGCTGGGGTCGCCGCGGAGGACGGCGAAGTCGGCGTAGGACCGGCCGGGAATCCCGTACTTGGCAGCCACCGCCGCCTCGTCGACCAGCTCGATGTCGGCGATCCCGCGGGCCGTGTAGAGCACCCGGATGCCGCGCGCGTCGTCGACGAGCTGGAACAGGTCACGGTCACCGGTGACGACGTCGACCGGCCCGCGGGCGCGGGTGGCCAGCGTGCCGATGATGTCGTCGGCCTCGTAGCCCGCCGCTCCGACGCGGTCGATCCCGGCCGCGGCGAGCACCTCGATCAGCACCGGCACCTGAGGGTTCAGCTCGTCGGGCACCTCCTCGCCGCCCTCCGGCGCCACGCGGTGCGCCTTGTAGGACGGCAGGGCCTCGACGCGGAAGGCCGGCCGCCAGTCGTCGTCCCAGCAGGCGACCAGCCGGTCGGGCCGGTGCGTGGTGAGCAGCCGCGCCGTCATGTCGAGGAAGCCGCGGACGGCGTTGATCGGGCGGCCGTCGGGCGTGGTGATGCTGGTCGGGACGCCGTAGAACGCGCGGAAGTAGAGGCTCGCGGCGTCGAGGAGCATCGTGGTCACGTCAGCGGACGGTAGCGGTCCGGGAACGGGAGAGGTGAACGCCGTCCTCGCTGGCTACTCTTCGCGCGTGGTAACCGATTCAGCTCCGGCCGCGCTCGTGACGATCGACCGGGTACACGCCGCCCGCGACATCGCCGCCGACACCGGCGTCGACCTGCTCGTGCTCACCCCGGGCTCGGACCTGCGCTACCTCTGCGGCTACTCGGCGCACGCCATGGAACGGCTCACGGCGCTGGTCGTACCGCGGCAGGGAGAGCCGTTCCTCATCGTCCCGCGGCTGGAGGCGCCGATGGTCGACGCCAGCCCGGCGGGCGGTCTGGGCCTGGAGCTGCTGGCCTGGGACGAGACCGAGGACGCGTTTGCGCTGCTGGCCCGCACGGCCACCGCCCGGCTCGGTGCCGCGCCGACCCGGGTCGCCGTGGGGGCGCGCTCCTGGGCCGAGCACGCGCTCGGCGTCCAGCGGGCGCTGCCGGGCTCGGCGCTGGAGCTCGCGAGCCCGGTCGTCGACCGGCTGCGGATGGTGAAGTCCGCGGCCGAGGTGGAGGAGCTGGCGTTGGCCGGCGCGGCGATCGACCGGGTGCACGCCCGCATGGCCGACTGGCTCCGGGTGGGCCGCACCGAGGCGGAGGTGGGCGCGGACATCGCCGCGGCCATCCTCGAGGAGGGACACACCGGCGTCGACTTCACGATCGTCGGGTCGGGTCCGAACGGGGCCAGCCCGCACCACGAGCTCTCGGGGCGGACGGTGCAGGCCGGCGACGTCGTGGTCGTCGACATCGGTGGCGAGACGGCCACCGGGTACCGGTCGGACTGCACCCGCACCTACGTCGTGGGCGGTCCGGCCCCCTCCGACGTCGCCGAGTGGTATGCCGTCCTCCAGGCCGCCCAGGAGGCCTCGACCGCCGCGGTGCGGCCGGGCGTCACGGCCGAGGACATCGACGCCGCGGCCCGCCGGGTGATCGACGACGCCGGCTGGGGGGAGCACTTCATCCACCGCACCGGGCACGGGATCGGGCTCGACACCCACGAGGCGCCCTACATCGTCGCCGGCAACGACCTGCCCCTGGTGCCGGGCATGGCATTCTCCGTGGAGCCGGGCATCTATCTGGCGGGCCGGTGCGGCGCGCGCATCGAGGACATCGTCGTCTGCACCGACGACGGCGTCCGGAACCTGAACGGCGGTCCCCGTGAGCTCGTCGAACTCCCCGGCTGATCCCGGCGCGGCTGGCCCGCCGGCCGCTGACGTCGACCGGGCCCTGCTCGCGGCCCTCGCGCGCGACGGCCGGGCCAGCTACACCGACCTCGCCGAGCGGGTCGGCCTGTCGGTCTCGGCGGTGCACCAGCGGGTCCGGCGGCTGGAGCAGCGGGGCCTGATCACCGGCTACCACGCGAAGCTCGACGCCAAGGCCCTCGACCTGCCGCTGACGGCGTTCGTCTCGATCACGCCGATCGACGTGGCCCAGCCAGACGACGCACCCGCGCGGCTGGCACACCTGGCGGCCATCGAGGCCTGTCACTCGGTCGCCGGCGTGGAGAGCTACATCCTGAAGGTGCGGGTGGCCTCGCCGGACGCGCTCGAGCAGCTGCTCCACCAGATCCGCGCCGCCGCCAACGTGAGCACCCGGACGACGGTCGTGCTCTCCACCTCCTACGAGGACCGCCCGCCGATCTGAGCCGCGGCTGGACATCTGTTCGAACGTGTGTTCGGATGGATGTCATGCGGTGGGACGCGCAGCGGCTGGATGTCGAGGATCCGACGACGTTGCCCGGCATGCCGTCGATCCGCGGTCTGCTGCGCAGCGTCCAGGTGCCGGAGTTCCCCGGGCTGACGTTCCACGAGGTCCGGTCGAAGAGCGCGCTGAACCACGTGCCCGGCGAATCGTCGATGCCCTTCCCCTGGACGATCAATCCGTACCGCGGCTGTAGTCATGCGTGCACCTACTGCCTGTCCGGGGAGACGCAGGTTCTCCTGGCCGACGGTCGCCAGCGAGTGATCGCCGACCTCCGCGTGGGCGACCGGATCATCGGTACCGAGAAGCGCGGCACCTACCGGCACTACGTGACGACGGAGGTTCTGGCGCACTGGTCGACGGTGAAGCCGGCTTTCCGTGTCGCGCTCGGGGACGGAACAGAGCTCGTGGCCAGCGGCGACCATCGCTTTCTCACCGGCCGCGGTTGGAAGCACGTCACCGGTTCCGACAGCGGCCCGAACGGGCGCCCCTGCCTGTCGACGGACGACGTGCTGCTCGGGTTCGGCAGCTCGCCGATCGGGCCGGGACTCTTCGACGGCCTCCCGGTGAAGGGCGACGCCGATCTGCGGGTTGTGAGCATCGAGTCGCTCGGCCTCGAGATGCCCATGTACGACATAACGACGGGCACGGGCGACTTCCTCGCCAACGGGGTCATCAGCCACAACTGCTTCGCCCGCCGCACGCACGAATGGCTCGAGATGGACTCCGGTCACGACTTCGACAGCCAGATCGTGGTCAAGACCAACCTGGTGGACGTGCTGCGCAAGGAGCTGGCCCGCCCGTCGTGGCAGCGGGAGCACGTCGCGCTGGGCACGAACACCGACCCATACCAGCGGGCGGAGGGGCGCTACAAGCTGATGCCCGGCGTCATCCGCGCGCTGGCGGAGGCGCGCACGCCGTTCTCCATCCTGACGAAGGGCACGCTGCTCCGCCGCGACATCCCGCTGCTGGTCGAGGCGGCAGAGAAGGTCCCCGTGGGCCTCGGTGTCTCCATGGCGATCTGGGACGACGACCTGCACTCCTCGCTCGAACCGGGCGTTCCCACGCCTCGGGCGCGCCTCGACCTGGTCCGGGCGATCACCGACGCCGGGCTGCCGTGCGGCGTCTTCCTGGCGCCGGTGCTGCCCGGCCTCACCGACGGCGTTGCCGAGCTCGACGCTGCTCTGGCTGCGATCGCCGCGGCCGGGGCGACCGGTGTCACCGTCATCCCGCTGCACCTGCGTCCCGGCGCCCGGGAGTGGTTCATGGCCTGGCTCGCCCGCGCCCATCCCGAGCTGGTGCCGCGGTACGAGCAGCTGTACGCCCGCCGCGCCTATGTCCCGGCCAAGTACCGGACCTGGCTGGCGCAGCGGGTGGCTCCGCTGCTGGCCACGCACGGGCTGGACCGGCAGAAGGGCGGCGCGGCGCGGCAGATCGAGGACCGGATCGCGAGCGGCGTCCCTGGTGACGAGGAGGTCGGCTTCCCCGCGGGCAGCCTGCCGTCCGGCGGACTTCCCGTGCATGCACCGGCCGGCGGAACGGCGGCACCGAGCCCGGCCGGGGAGCAGCTGGCGCTGCTCTGAGCGCCCGGCTGGGGACACGGACGGGCGACCTGCGCGCGCGGTCCCGGAATGTCGCGCACCAGCGCCCTACGGTGCGCGGCAGGAGGTGCTGATCATGGCCAGTCCCGCCCCCACGACGGGGACGTTCAGCCGCGACCAGGTGCTGCAGGCGCTGCAGCGCCTGCAGGCCGACGGCCGGTGGTCCCACCAGCAGGCCGCCGCACTGCTCGACGAGCTCGACCGGTCGACCGCGACGGGGCCCGCCGCGCCGGCCCGTGCCCCGCAGCCGCGGCTCGGGAACCGGCTGGCAGAGGCCGCGGGCTACGTCGGCGCCGTCCTCGTCGGGTCGGCGGGCGCGGTGCTCGCGGGGGAGCACTGGGCGGAGCTCGGTCGTGGCGGCCGGGTCGCGATCCTCCTCGGCGTCACGCTGGTCCTCGCGGTGACCGGGGTCGCGGTCGCCCTGGTCCGGCCGGGAGGCTCGGCCGCCCTGCGGCAGCCCGCGCACGCCGTCCGCCGCAGGCTCGCCAGCACGGCGCTGACGATCTCGGCCGCGACAGCGGCCGGCGCCGTCGGGAACCTGGTCACGGAGCACGAATTCCTGCTCGGCACCGGCACCGCGGTCCTCGTGCTCGCCGTGACGCAGTGGCTCGCGCCGAGCGCCGTCAGCGAGACCGCGGGGCTCGCCGCGGTCGCCCTGCTGGCCGGCGCCGTCCTCGAGGAGACCGGCGCACCGGAACCCGTCTTCCTGGGCACCCTCGTCGCGGTCGGACTGGCCTGGGCGGCCCTGGCGTGGACGCCGGTGCTCACCGTCCCGACGCTCGGTCTCACCCTGGGGCTCGGGTTGGCGCTCTATTGGGCCGCGGTGGCCGCGTTCTACGGCACCCAGCCCGAGGAGGGCCTCGGCATCGTCGTCCTCGTCCTGCTCGTGGCGGCCGGCCTGGTCGGCTACGTCCGCACCGGCAGGTGGCCGCTCGCCGCTGCGGCGGCCGTCGCACTCACCGCGCTGGTGTTCCGGCTCACCAGCGACAGCCTGGGCGCTCCGGTCGCCCTGCTGCTGACCGGTCTGCTCCTGCTCGGGATGGGCGCCGTCGTGCTGGTCCGGCGGCGGTCCGCCGAGCAGTCGTAGCGGTCAGCCGGCCAGGCGCGCGGAGCGGGCGAGCGCCCGACCGGCCCGCACCACGCCGCGTGGCGACACGGGCTGGGCGCCGGCGGCCAGGGCGAGCCGCCGGTAGGAGTCGTAGGACAGGTCCCGGTACACCAGCGCCAGCTCCTCGACGGCGTCGGCGCGGGACGGCACCGCGGTGGCCCTCAGGTACTGGGCGGTGCGCCGGGCGTGCTTGGTGAAGGTGACCTGCAGCGCCTGGGAGGAGAGACGCCCGCCGATGGATGAGTCCAGACCCGGTCCGCGGCGCAACGCCGGCAACACCCACGGGCTGTCGGCCAGCGCCGGGAAGCGGCCGCGGACGGCCTCCCACGCGTGCCAGGCGGTCAGGGCCCCGGGCACCGACCACTCGCCGTCGTCGGTCGCCACCAGCAGCCGCCGGGTGGTCGCCTGCACCTGGTCGCGACGCAGCGAGCGGAACACCGCCACCGGGGCCGGCCACGCCAGCGCCAGCGCGCACCACGCGACGGCGCGCAGGTGTTCCGGGTCCTCGGTGCGTACCTGGGTGAGCGGGCGCAACTCCAGCGCCGGCGGGTCGGGTTCCGGGGTGGCCACCCGCGGCAGCGCGATCCCGCCATAGCGGGCGACCTTGGTGTAGAGGGCGACGGTGGCCGGCTTCCAGCCGCGCGCGGCGGCCAGCGGGTCCAGCCCGGTCTCGCCCAGCTGTTCCGGGCCGAGTCCCAGTTCCAGGGCGGCCTCGGCGAGCCGCCGCCACTGCGCCTCGTACCCGGGCGGGCCGTCCAGCCGGCGCCAGGCGCGGGCCGGGGGAGGAGCCGGCATGTCGGGCAGCGGCTGCTGCCACCCACCTCGCATGACGGAATACTACCGTTATCCCCAACAAAAACGCGCGTCCGTTTCGTCGGCTCCTGCCGAAGCAGAACCCCCGCCGCCCTCCGGGCGGCATCGCAGCAATCGCGGGAGCCGGCGGGGCGGCTGGATGGTGACCGACAGGAGGAGCGGGACCGGAGGTCCCGTAGAAAGACCGGCCGAGATGTTAGGGATAACGGACTGATCTCCTTCGTGACCCGATGGGGTGGGCGTGCCCGATCCGTCCGGCGGCCCGGCCGGCGCCTGGGAATCATGAGCACGTGCGAACCGTCGGTGTCGAAGAGGAACTCCTGGTCGTCGACCCCGCCGGGCGGCCGGTGCCCCTCGGACCTCGGGCCCTCGAGAGCGCCGCGCACCGCGGCGAGGGGGAGACGGCCGAGGAGCACGACCGCGAGGACGGCCCGGACGACGAGGCCTCGGCCGCGCACCTGATGCCCGAACTGAAGGCCCAGCAGATCGAGCTCGGCACCCGGGTCTGCGCGAGCCTGGCCGAGATCGACGCGGAGCTGCGGTTCTGGCGCGGCCGTGCGGAGGCGGCCGCCGCGACCGTCGGGGGACGCGTCGCCGCGCTGGCCACCTCGCCGGTCGCCGTCGAGCCGATCCCGACCGAGGGGGACCGCTACGCCCGGATGCTGGACGTGTTCGGGCTGACCGCGCAGGAGATGCTCACCTGCGGCTGCCACGTCCACGTCAGCGTCGAGGACGACGACGAGGGCGTCGCCGTCCTCAACCGCATCCGGGTCTGGCTGCCGGTGCTGACCGCCCTGACCGCCAACTCCCCGTTCTGGCAGGGCGTCGACACCGGGTACGCCAGCTACCGGTCCCGCGCCTGGCAGCGCTGGCCCTCCGCCGGTCCCACCGAGGTTTTCGCCGACACCGCCGACTACCACCGGATGATCGACGCCGTCCTGGCCACCGACACGGTGCTCGACGACGGCATGGTCTATTTCGACGCCCGGCTGTCGGAGAAGTGGCCGACCGTGGAGGTCCGGACCGCCGACGTCGTCCTGCGGGTCGAGGACGCCGTCACCCTGGCCGGTGTGGTCCGGGGCCTGGTCGAGACCGCCGCCCGCGAGGCGCGCGCCGGCACCGCACCGCCTCCGGTGCCCGCCCAGGTCCTCCGGCTCGCCGGATGGCGGGCTGGACGCTCCGGCCTGGCCGGCGACCTCGTCCACCCGTGCACCGGCCGCCCGGCACCCGCCGCCGCGGTGGTGGGCGCCCTGCTCGCACACGTCCGGCCGGCGCTGGCCGACGCCGGCGACGACCAGCGGGTCAGCGACGGCCTGGCCACGATCCTGCGGCGGGGGACGGGCGCCGATCTCCAGCGCCGCGTCCACCGGGAGACCGGTGGCGATCTCGCTGCCGTCGTCCGGACGGCGGTGAACGTGACCGCGGCGGTGCCGGAATCCGACCCGGCAGTTCCCGGCTCCGGGCGCTAGATTTCGGGCATGTACACCGCGAGCTGGCGCGACGTCGTCCGCCGCGACCTGTTCGGTCCCATCCCTCCCCGGCGTGACCGGCCGTACCGGTTCGTCATCCGGATGGCCCTCGTGGTGTTCCGCCTGTTCGGCTTCCGCTTCGACGTCCGCGGCTCCGAGCACGTGCCCACCACCGGCGGGGCGATCATCTGCAGCAACCACGTCAGCTACTTCGACTTCACCTTCCTCGGCCTGGGCGCGCTGCCGCAGCACCGGATGGTGCGGTTCATGGCCAAGGCGGCGGTCTTCGACCACTGGTTCGCCGGCCGGTTCATGCGCGCCATGCTGCACATCCCCGTCGACCGCCGGGCCGGTGCCGCGGCGTTCGAGGCGGCCGTCCGGGCCCTGAAGGACGGCGAGGTCGTCGGCGTCTTCCCCGAGGCGACCATCAGCCCCAGCTTCACGGTCAAGGACCTCAAGGCCGGCGCCGCGCGGATGGCCGTCCAGTCGGGGGTCCCGATCATCCCGGCCGCGGTCTGGGGCGGGCACCGGGTCGCGACGAAGGGCAAGATCGACCTGCGCCGCGGCGTCGCCGTCACCGTCATCCTGGGCGAGCCGATCGTCGCCGAGCCGGGGGAGAAGGCCCAGTCGATCCTCCGCCGCACCCGCACCGCCATGGAGTCCCTCCTGGACGAGGCGCAGCGCAGCTACCCGCAGCAGCCTTCCGGCCCGGAGGACCGGTGGTGGTTGCCGGCGCACCTCGGCGGCACCGCGCCCACCCCCGAGGCGGCCGCGGCCGACGACGCCGTCCGGGCCGCCGGCAAGGAGCTCAAGAAGGCGAAGCCGACGCCGGTCGCCCGGCTGAAGGCCCTGGTCGGCCGCCGCCGCTGATTCGGCCCCGTCCAGAGGCTCGCCGTGAGCCTGCGAACGGTGAGGAGGACGGGGTCCTTTTTCACTCCACCACCACCGGCGCCATCAGCCGGAAGGCCTCCAGCTCGACGTCGTACCACCGGCGCAGCCGGCCCAGCGGCGCCATGCCCAGCCGCCGGCAGACGGCGATCGACGCCTCGTTGCCCGGACGGACGACGGCGTAGACCTCGGGCACGCCGGCGCCGAATCCGCGCTCGATGACCGCCCGGGCGGCCTCGGTCGCGTACCCGTGGCCCCAGGAGTCCGGATGCAGGTGCCACCCGACCTCGATCTCGCCGACCCCGTTGGGCAGGGGCTTGAACAGCACGGTGCCGGCCGGTGGACCGTCCGGTGCCTCGATCGCCCAGCAGCCGTACCGGTCGTCGAGAGCGTGGACGGTCGCCCAGCGCTCGACCAGGACCGGCGGCGGCACGGACGGGGTCCCGCCCACCCAGCGCTGGATCTCCACGCGGCCGTAGATGTCGGTCAGCCGAGCGACGTCCTCCGGCGCCGTCGTCCACGGCCGCAGCCGAAGTCGTTCGGTGCGCAGCACGTCGTCGTCCCCCATGGGGCGTGCCTACCCGACCGAGGGGCCTTTATGGCCATAAAGGCCCCTCCGGTCAGGCGAGCAGATCGGCGGCCGACGCCGCCCGGGACGCCACGGCGCGCAGCTCGGCGGCGACCGGGTCGTGCTCGCGCTCGGCCCACCACGCCTGCCCGCTCTCGGGCAGCGTCGCGATCGGGTCGTAGTAGGTGTAGCGGCGATCCAGGGCGGCCTCGTCGGTCCGCTCGATGCCGGTGCGGTAGTTCTTGGTCCAGTAGCTGATGCCGCGCTCGCGGTCGTACTCGGCGACCTGGTGCACCCAGCGCTTGCCGACGTAGGGCACGTCGCAGACGATCCGCGGCGTCGCGAAGCCCGGCAGGTAGCCCATGATGTCGTGCTGCAGCGTCTGGGCCTGGGCGAGCGAGACCCGCCAGTGCTCGGCGCTGGGGATCATGTCGCACATGTAGAAGTAGTAGGGCGTGATGCCGGCGCCGTCGAGCAGCGCGAAGCACAGGTCGAGCAGCCGAGCGGCGGAGTCGTTCACCCCGCGCAGCAGCACGCCCTGGTTGCGGACGTCGCGCACGCCCGCGGCCAGCATCGCCTGCGCGGCCTCGGCGACCAGCGGGGTCACCGACTGCGCGGCGTTGACGTGGGTGTGCACGGCGAGGGAGACGCCGCGGGCCCGGGCGGTGGTCGCCAGCCGGGTCATGCCCTCGACGACGTCGTCCTGCAGCCAGTGCTGGGGCATGCCCATCAGGGCCTTGGTCGCCAGCCGGATGTCGCGGACGGACTCGATCTCCAGCAGCCCGGCGACGAACGCCTCGAGGTTCTTGAACGGCAGGTTGGCGACGTCGCCGCCGGACACCACGACATCCCGGACGCCGGGGGTGGCGCGCAGGTAGGCCAGCATCTCCGCCTGCCGGTCCACCGGCTTGAGCTCGAACTTCAGCTTCGGGACGGCCGGCGTCGAGTTGCCCACCAGGTCCATGCGGGTGCAGTGGCCGCAGTACTGCGGGCAGGTGGAGAGCAGCTCGGCGAGCACCTTGGTGGGGTACCGGTGGGTGAGCCCCTCGACGGCCCACATCTCGTGCTCGTGCAGCGAGTCCCGGGCGGCGTACGGATGGCTGGCGGCCGCACCCGGCAGCCGGTCCGACCGCACCGGGAGCATGTAGCGGCGCACCGGGTCGGCCAGCATCGCGGCCGTCGTCGGCACCGCCCCGGGCACCATCGTGTTGAGCATCTGCGGAGGCAGGAGCAGCGACATGGTCGCCCGGGTGGCCTGGTCGGCCT
>Ga0308173_10001429_pt1 | contig 11868 bp, 10 predicted proteins | sample PhyPR1_FD_203716 | JGI IMG/M metagenome (GOLD analysis project Ga0308173, IMG submission 203716) | Soil microbial communities from UC Gill Tract Community Farm, Albany, California, United States - DLSLS.P.R1 | ecosystem: Environmental > Terrestrial > Soil > Agricultural land | place: USA... | reverse complement strand
TCAAGATCGACGGCATTCTCGGCTCGGCCGTCATCAAGGGACAGGCTACCGAGGTGATCGACGTCGGTCACTTCCTGCCGATGGCGTTCGCCGACTGGTTCATCCGCAAGGAGATGAATGCCGATTCGCAGACCCAGTCGGTGCTGCTGGTCGACGACAGCGCATTCTTCCGCAACATGCTGGCGCCGGTGCTGAAGTCGGCCGGCTACAAGGTCCGCACTGCCAACTCCGCGATCGAGGGTCTCGCCGCGCTGCGCGCCGGCCAGAACTTCAATGTCATCGTCACCGACATCGAGATGCCGGAGATGAACGGCTACGAATTCGCCGAAGCGATCAAGTCCGACCAGAACCTGAGCCATCTGCCGGTCATCGCGGTCTCCTCGCTGGTGTCGCCGGTCGCGATCGAGCGTGGCCGCCTGGCCGGCTTCCATGACTACGTCGCCAAGTTCGACCGTCCGGGCCTGATCGCGGCCCTGAAGGAGCAGATCGAAGAGCAGGGCAGGGCCGAAGCAGCCAGGATTGCGGCGTAACGCTTCGGGTTAGGGACTTGGGGTCAGGGAGCAGAATGTGATGAGCAGCAAGGTCGAAGTCAGCGACGGCAAGGCCGCCGAATACGTCACCGTCGTGATCGGCGGGCAGTTGTTCGGGCTGCCGATCTCCCGCGTGCAGGACGTGTTCATGCCGGAACGGGTGACGCGGGTGCCGCTGTCGTCGGCCGAGATCGCCGGCGTGCTGAACCTGCGCGGCCGCATCGTCACGGTGATCGATATGCGTGCCCGCCTCGGCCTGTCCAAGGCCGACGACGTCAAGCCGCCGATGGCGGTCGGCGTCGACCTGCGCGGCGAATCCTACGGCCTTCTGATTGATCACATCGGGGAGGTGCTGCGTCTGCCCGACGACGGCCGCGAGGAGAATCCGGTCAATCTCGATCCACGCATGGCCAAGTTCGCCGGCGGCGTTCATCGCCTCGAGGGACAGCTGATGGTCATCCTTGACGTCGAGCGCGTGCTCGAACTCGCGCCCAAGGCGGCACTCGCAGCGTAACAAGCGCGCCCGCAAACACCCGGCGGAGATGATGGAAGTGAAGACTTGCTTAGTTGTCGATGATTCAAGCGTGGCTCGCAAGATCGCGCGGCGTATCCTGGAAGAGATCGGGTTCAACGTGATCGAGGCCGAGGATGGCGAGCAGGCGCTGGAAGCCTGCAAGGCCAGCTTGCCGGAGGCGATCCTACTCGATTGGAATATGCCGGTGATGGACGGCTACGACTTCCTGGGCAATCTGCGCGGCATGCCGGGCGGCGATCAGCCCAAGGTCGTGTTCTGCACCACCGAGAACGACATCGACCACATTTCCCGCGCGCTGCATGCCGGCGCCAACGAGTACATCATGAAGCCGTTCGACAAGGACATCGTCTCGGCCAAATTCCAGGAAGTCGGTCTCATCGCCGAGGCAATGTCTGCTGCCTCTGCCTGATCTTTCCGTTTTGCTCTTTCACTTCCGCTCGCCTAGAAGAGGCCGTCCGTGAACCAGCCCGACTACGAATTCCTGCGCAAGTTGCTTCGTGACAAATCCGGTCTCGATCTGTCTAGCGACAAGCAATATCTGATCGAAAGCCGCCTGCACCCGCTTGCGCGAAAAGCCGGCCTCCCGGGTCTCGGCGAGCTCGTCCAGAAGTTGAAGGATGGCAATGGCGGCCTGACCAGTCAGGTGGTCGAGGCCATGACCACCAACGAAACCTTCTTCTTCCGGGACAAGGTCCCGTTCGATCACTTCCGTGAAGCGATCGTACCGGAGCTTTTGAAGGCGCGTGCCAGCCGCAAGTCGATGCGGATCTGGTGTGCCGCCGGCTCGACGGGCCAGGAGCCGTATTCGCTGGCGATGTGCCTCAAGGAGATGGGCGCGGCGCTCAGCGGCTGGCGTGTCGAGATCATCGCGACCGACCTGTCGCAGGAAGTGCTCGAGAAGTCCAAGGCCGGCCTCTACAGTCAATTCGAGGTGCAGCGCGGCCTGCCGATTCAGCTACTGGTCAAATATTTCAAGCAGGTCGGCGAACTCTGGCAGATCAATGCCGATCTCCGCGCCATGGTCCAGCACCGGCAGCTCAATCTGCTGCACGATTTCTCCCAGCTCGGCACGTTCGACGTGATCTTCTGTCGCAACGTGCTGATCTATTTCGATCAGGACACCAAGATCAACATCTTCGGCCGGCTCGCCAAACTGATGGAACCGGATGGCTTCCTGGTGCTCGGCGCCGCCGAAACGGTGGTCGGTCTCACCGACGTATTCAAGCCGCTGGCCGAGCGGCGCGGTCTGTACCGGCCGAGCGGAACGGTGGCCGCCAAGGCGCCGGCGCTCGGCATGCTGCAGAAGATGGCGACAATGGCGGCACGTTGAGGCCGGCGGAGGACATAGAAGATGGCCGACGAAAACAAGGGCACGGAGCGCGTTACATTCAGTCGCGGTTACGATGTCTGCATCATGGGCATCGACGGCACGTGGCGGCGGGATTGTCAGCTCAATGCGATTTCGGACAATGACGCGATCCTGACCGTCGAAGGCTCGATCCAGGGCCTCAATCTGAAGGAATTCTTCCTGTTGCTGTCATCGACCGGCCTCGCCTATCGTCGTTGCGAGCTGGTGCGCGTGAACGGCGCCGAGATGGACATCCAGTTCATCAAGGGCAAGAACAAGAGGAAGCGGGAAAACTCCTCCAATCAGGAGGCCGTGACGGTCTGAAGCGGCAGCCGCCTCGCTCTTGACGCTGGCGGGCGCGATGGCATTGGTGCATTGAAAGCCCGATCGCTGCATATTTTCTGAAACGAAGCCGACATTTTGCGAATATTGATTCACGCGACGTCAGGCTGACGCCATGTATCTATATGGTCGATCAGAACGGGGATCAGCAATGTCGGTCACCAGCAAGGATGTCGCGTCCATCTCGGCGGAGACGGCGCAAGACGCTGAACGGCGCGGGCTGCATCTACTGGTCGTCGATGATGACGCATCGCAACAAGCCTTGATTTCAGTCGCGGCAAAGCAGGCGGGCCATGCGGTCACGGTGGTCGCCACCTGCGCCGGCGCGATCGACGAGATCCGCAGCAATCGATTCGATTGCGTGACGCTCGATTTGTCCCTTGAGGATGGCGATGGCACCGGGGTGCTGAAGGCGATCGCCGAGGCCAAGTTTACCGGCTCTATCGTCGTCATCAGCGGCGTGGATTCGACGCGTCGCAGCGCGGCGCGGCTTTACGCGCGCTCGCTCGGTATCGATCTGCACAGTCTGCCCAAACCGATCGATATGGCGGCCCTGCGCATTTTTCTTGCCAATCTCGCCAAGACCACGCTCGGACTTCCAGTGGTCCACACATGGGGCGGCGTCGCAGCCGATCGCGTGGCGGCCAAGCACCGGGTGTGATAGCTCGTTGCTTCGGACCTAATGCCAATTATCGTGCACAGCAGCACAAACGCCATTTCGAACGCGTCGATACTGGCACAGACGCGTTATGCTTTTGAGCACGGCGCAGCTCTCGGCTGTGACCGACTTGGTTCCTGACGGCTGCGATCTCAGATGTCCACCGAGCGACAATGCATGGATCACGCTCCGTCAATGCAGGTTTGTCGGATCGCAACTACTATTTGTGAGTTAAGGTCGTAAACCGTACAAATACGGGTGCCCAAAGTGTACACGGAGTGTGGTATCATAACACGCGTGTTCAATTTATTCTTCTCTTTCGAAGAGCGATCGACATGACCGAACAGACAACTTCCCGCGGTGAGATTTTTGTCGTCGATGACGATCCTGCGGTGCGCGACACCCTCTCGATGGTCTTGTCGGCGGGCGGATATGAGGTGATCTGCTTCGCGGACGGCGCAGCACTGCTGGCCGTCGCGCGGAGCAGGACGCCGGCCTGCATTTTGCTCGACGTGCACATTCCAGGAAAATCCGGGTTAGATATTCTCAAGGAACTGCACGGCGAGGATTATCCGGCCCCGATTTTCATGATCTCGGGACAGGGCGACATTTCGATGGCGGTGAACGCCATCAAGAACGGTGCGCTCGATTTCATCGAGAAGCCGTTCCGCGGCACCGAGATCGTGGCTCGGTTGAACGAGGCGATCGGCGCCTTCGCGCGGCGGCAGCAGGAGAACGCCTCGCCGAAGATCGGCTCGCTGCATTTCCCGGGTCGCGAGCCGTTGACGCGGCGCGAGCGCGAGGTGCTGGAGCAGTTCACGGCTGGCGCCTCGAACAAGGAGGCCGGACGCACGCTCGGCATCAGCCCGCGCACGATCGAGGATCATCGCGCCAACATCATGAAGAAGCTCGGAGCTCGCAACGCCGCCGACCTGATCCGCATCGTGATGACAGCCTCGCGCGCCTCCTGAGCTGACACCGCACTGCAGGCGGCACTGCTTCTGCCCCTGGCCCGGACGACATCGCGTCCGTTTGGCTCTTCACGTCATGCGATCAGGCTTCCAGCGCCTTGCGAATCATCCGCGCCAGCTCCGACTTGCGGTAGGGCTTCGCGAGCAGCAGTATTCCCGTATCAAGCCTGCCATGATGCACGATCGCATTCTCGGTGTAGCCTGAGGTGAACAGCACCGGCTTGCCAGGCCGGGTCCGCTGCACGGCCGATGCGAGCTGGCGCCCGTTCATGTTGCCCGGCATGATGATGTCGGTGAACAGCAGGTCGAACGCCTCGCCGGCGTCAGTGATCGCGAGCGCCTCGGCGGCATTGGCGGCCTCGAGCGTCGCATAGCCCAGCGAATGCAGCTGCGCGAGCACATAGCCTCGCACCAGCCGGTCATCCTCGACCACCAGAATGGTCTCCTTGCCGCCCTCGATCGACGCCGAAATGACCTCGGTGGCGGCCGACAGCGCGCCACTGCCGGGCGGCAAATACATCCGGATCGTGGTGCCGTGGCCTTCCTCGCTGTAGATCCTGATGTGTCCGGCGGACTGCTTGACGAAGCCGTAGACCATCGACAGGCCAAGCCCGGTGCCCTTGCCAGGTCCCTTCGAGGTAAAGAACGGATTGAACACCTTGTCGATGATCGAGGCCGGAATGCCGCTGCCGCTGTCGCTGACTGCGATCATCGCGTAGCGGCCGGGCCTGACATCGTCATACATGCTCGCATAGGTCTCGTCGAGATCGGCCCAGCCGGTCTCGAGTAGCAGCTTGCCGCCCTCGGGCATGGCGTCGCGGGCATTGAGCGCGAGATTGATGATCGCGGTCGCCAGCTGGTTAGGATCGACATGCGCAGCGCAGGTCTCGTCCTCGAATGCGGACTCGATCTCCACCTGCTCGCCGAGCGTCGGACGCAGCAGCTTGGCGGTATCGATGACCAGCGTGTTGACGTCGATCTCGCGCGGCTGCAGCGGCTGTCTGCGCGCGAACGCCAGCAGATGCTGGGTGAGATCGGCGCCGCGCGCGGCGGCTTCGTCGATCATCCTGGTGATGGCGGCGAGCTGCGGCTCCTTGGCGACGGCGGCGGCGAGGATTTCGATGGTGCCGGTGATGACGGTCAATATGTTGTTGAAGTCGTGCGCGACGCCGCCGGTGAGCTGGCCGATCGCCTCCATCTTCTCCGATTGCCGGATCCGCTCCTCGGCGGCGACCTTGTCGGTCAAGTCACGGAAGAAGCCGTTGAAGACGAAACCGCTCCGGGTGCGAAGCGCCGTGACGCTCAATTCCGCCTTGAATTCGCGGCCGTCACGGCGACGGACCATGACCTCGCGCCGCAGGCCCTGGCCGATCACCTGACTTTCTCCGGTCAGCACGATGTGGCCGAGCCCGGCACGGAATTCCTCGCGTTCCTCCTCGGCCGCGATCAGTTCGAACGCGTCCTTGCCGAGAATGTCCGCCCGCGGCCAGCCGAACATCCGCTCGGCCTGCGAATTCCAATTCAGGACATTGCCGTCATCATTGATCTGGACGAATGCATCGAGCGCGGTCTCGACGATGTTGCGTGCGAGCTGCTCGCTCTCGCGCAAGGTTTCCTGCGCGAGCCTGCTCTCGGTCATGTCGCGGCCGATGAAGAAGTGCCGCTGCACCGGCTCCGACCAGCTCGCTGTCCAGGACAGCGTCACCTGATGCCCGTCCTTGTGGGTGTAGCGCGAGTCGGAGCTGCGGGCGCGGCTGCCGCGCCGCGAAGCGCGCATCTCTTCGCGCGCCTTCTGCAGGTCGTCGGGATGGATGAAATCGCCGCCGCTGCGGCCGATCATCTCCGCGGGCGTGTAACCCAGGATGGCCGCGCAGCTTGGGCTCACCTGGACCAGGATGCCCTTGCGATCGGCGATCAGGATCAGGTCCTGGGACGTCTCAAAAATGCGGCGGCGTTCTTCGGTCTGTTGCCGCAGGGCCAGCTCGGTCCTTCGGCTCTCGGTGATGTCACGTGCGATCTCCGAGGCGCCGACGATCTGTCCGCTCGGCGACCTGATCGGCGAGATGCTGAGCGAGACCTGGATCAGCCCGCCATCCTTGCGCCGTCGTATCGTCTCGTATTGCTGCAGCCGCTCGCCGCGACTGACCCGATCGAGGATCTCGCGTGCCTCACTGGCCCGGTCCTGGGGGATGATCAGGCTGATGGTGTTGCCGACGGCTTCCTCGGCCGGATAGCCGAACACGCGTTCGGCTGCCGGATTCCAGGCTGTGATGGTGCCATCCAGCGACTTGGTCACGATCGAATCGCTGGATGATTCCACGGCTGCGCTGTACAGCCGCTCGCGCGCGGCGAAATGATCGCGCGCGGCTTCGGTCAAATAATGTTCCTGAACCTCGCGCTCGAGTTCGGTGGCCTTGGCCCGGACCTCGTCCATGGCGCGAAAGAAGGCACGCGCCAGCACGCCGGTCTCGCCGCCGGCATCGACAGGGATGCGGACGTGCTCGCCGCGGCTGATTCCCTCGACCGCCTCCGTCAGCTGGTGGATCGGACGGGTCAGCGAGCGCGCAACCAGCACCGCAAGCGCAGCGGCGCTCAGCATCGCGATCAGACCGACCTGCACGGCCGTTTTGCGAATCGTGAGCGCAGGGGCCATGAAGGCGGTGTTCGGGATGGTCTCGATCACCGCGACCCATTGCTGCCCCGCGAGCAGCGCTGGCGCGAACGCGACGCCGCCCGGCCGTCCCTGTTCGTCCTGCACGACATGCGCAAAGCCACGCGTGGTGTTGATCGCGCCTGCGAGGGAAGGAAAATCGTCCTGCCATCGTGCGGTGCCTCCGTGCTTGGAGGCGAACTCCTTTGCCGGATCAGGATGGAACAGATATTCGCCTTTGGCATCGACGACGTAGAGCTGCGCGCCCGGCCGCATCGATGCGCGCAAATGATCGAAGATCGGCCGCATGTCGATGTCGAGCAGCAGAATGCCGAATGGCGTGCCGTCCGGAGCAGGCACTGGCGTGCCGACGCATAGCATCGGGATGTCGGAGCTGGAATCGCGGCCGTTGCCGTCGAGGATGACGGGCGAGACTCTCGTCTCGCCCGGCTTGAGCTTGAGCGTCTCCGTGAAGAAGGGACGATCGCCGCGTGCGATGAGCTCGTTTTCCGGGACGATCCTGACATTATCAGACTGTCCGAAGCGGTCGACGCGGATGAGCTCGCGCCGGTCGCGGTCCATGCCGATTAGGCGAAACATCGCATAGCTCGGCTTGGCATTGAGCTCGGCGAAAAAGCGCGCCGCGACCCGCTCTCGCCAGACCTGTGTGGACTGGCCTTCACGCGGGTCGGTGCCGCCGGCGACTGAGGTCCGGATCATCGTCGACAGGCTTGGATCGGCACGATAGCTCATCAGATCGCTATGCGCGCCGGCCACATAGAATTCGAGCTCGGTCGCCATCAGCCGCGAATGCGCTTCGACCCGATCCAGCGCACGCGGCAGCAGCGCCTGCTCGAGACTCCGGTAGCTGAGCCATCCGACGGCGAACACTGCGAGCGTCGCCAGCAAGATCATCGCCAACGCGAGCCGGGTGGTCAGCGATATGCCCCGCTCGAACCGGCGGATGCCGTTCCCGTGCTGGTCGAAGCCGCCGGAACCGAGGTGCGAAGACCCTTTGACGTCAGGAGTTCGAAATAGCATTGCGGTCCGGCCTGGATTGGGCAGAGGCCGGGCTCGCGGATGCGAGACAATCGGCGACCATCGCAAGCAGAGCTGCCGGCTTGAACGGCTTGGGCAAGGCCTCGACCGCGCCAAGCTTGGTGGCCATGGTCAGATAATCCGGTTCCTGCATCGATTCGGGCGTGTTCGGCCGACCCGATGTCATGATGATCGGCAGGTCCGGCTGCTGCTGCAGGACGCGCCGCATGGTCTCAAATCCGTCCATGCCCGGCATGAAGATATCCAGGACCAGCAGGTCGAAACCTTCAGCCTGAAGCCTCGCGAGGCCTTTTGCACCATCTTCGGCCGCGACCACGGCGTGCCCGACCTGCTCGAGCACGCGCTGTACCGTCATCTGCATGACCGGATCGTCGTCCACGACCAGAATCTTCGCCAAGGTCCCAACCCCGATTCACTGCAAATCAAGGCCAACAGCCACATCTAAAGGGTTGCCCAATTCGCGGTTTGCCGCAAGCGGTTACGTGCGGGGGAACCACCTCATCCCGTACTCGTTGCAGGGGATGTGGTTCCCTCGGTCACCTTCTCATTCCTTGAGATAGTCGGGATGGCGGCTGCGGATTGCAGCAAGCTCGCCGAGCGTGCCGGAGAGATGGGTGCGTAGATGGGCCTGCGCTTCATCGGGCTTGCCGTTGCCGATCGCCTGCGCGATCAGACGGTGATGCCGCATGATATTCTGCGCCCGGCCGGGTGAAGGCAGATGCAGCCGCCGCAGGCGGTCGATATGGCCGCTGCGGCTGCGCACCAGCATCCACAGATCCTGTTTGTCGGCGGCGGCATAGAGCTGGGCGTGGAAACCATCGTCGGCGGTGATGAAGGCTTCGAGGTCGCCGTCTTTGGCGAATCGCCGCTGGCGCGCGATCAGTTCGTCGAGCTCGCCTGATAGCGCCGGATCCGCCTGGATTGCCAGCCCGCGCACGATCTCGAGTTCCAATGCTTGCCGCAGGAAGTGCGCTTGTTGAGCCTGCCGTACGTCGATGCGGCTGACCAGGGTCGCGTGCTGCGGGAACACCTCGACCAGGCCCTCCTCGGCGAGCCGCATCAGCGCGTCGCGAATCGGCGTCGAACTGAGGCCGAATTCGGACGCGAGCGCGGTCCGCGACAGCGGTGCGCCGGGCGGCAATGTCAGCGCGGTGATCAGGCTCCGCAATCGCGCAAACACCTGCGGCGCCGCCTGACGGCTGCGGTCGAGGCGCTCGGCGGCAGCTGCCGCTCGATGTTGCGCGGAAAGAGAGGCCATGAGGACACTTGTCACAGATGTACTAATGCATTAGTGCGTCTGTTACATCCGACCGTCAAGACACGGCCGGATCTACCGGAGGAAAAGCGTCCATCGGTCCTCAATCGCGCCGCGCGAACGCGCGTTGGATCATGGCGATAGGGAGCGCCGATCATGACTGACACGCGTAAACGTCCCGACCAGCTTCGCAGCGCGCGCTGGTTCGCGCCCGATGATCTCAGGTCGTTCGGCCATCGCTCGCGCGCGATGCAGCTCGGCTACGCCCGCGAGGAATGGCAGGACCGGCCGCTTATCGCGATCCTCAACACCTGGTCGGACGCGCAGCCCTGCCACATGCATTTCAAGCAGCGGGTCGACGATGTGAAACGCGGCGTGCTGATGGCGGGCGGCCTGCCGATCGAGCTGCCGGCGCTGTCATTGTCGGAATCGCTGCTGAAGCCAACCACCATGCTTTACCGCAACATGCTGGCGATGGACGCCGAGGAACTGTTGCGCGGCCATCCCGTCGACGGCGTGGTGCTGATGGGTGGTTGCGACAAGACCACGCCTGCGCTGCTGCTCGGCGCCACCAGCATGAACCTGCCGGCGATCTATCTGCCGGCCGGGCCAATGCTGCGCGGCAATTGGAAAGGCAAGACGCTCGGCTCGGGTTCGGACGCCTGGAAATATTGGGACGAGCGGCGCGCGGGAAAGCTGTCGGAGAAGGACTGGGACACGATAGAGGCGGGTATCGCGCGCAGCCACGGCACCTGCATGACCATGGGCACGGCTTCGACCATGACGGCGATCGCGGAAGCGATCGGCATGACCCTGCCCGGCGCTTCGTCGATACCCGCTGCCGATGCCGAGCACGTCCGCATGGCTTCCGAATGCGGCCGGCGCATCGTCGAGATGGTGTGGGAGGACCTGACGCCGTCGAAGATCCAGACCAGGGCCGCGTTCGAGAATGCGATCGCGGTGGCAATGGCGATGGGCTGCTCGACCAATGCCATCATCCATGTGATCGCGCAGGCCCGCCGCGCCGGTGCCGATATGGGCTTGGACGACTTCGAGCGCGCCAGCCGCAAGGTGCCGGTGCTCGCCAATGTCCGGCCGAGCGGCGATACCTATCTGATGGAGGATTTCTACTACGCCGGCGGGCTGCCCGCGCTGATGAACCGCATCCGCGAGCATCTGCATCTCGACTGCGTCACGGCGAACGGCAAGACGCTCGGCGAGAACATCGAAGGTGCCGAGGTCTATAATGACGATGTCATCCGCTCCGTCGCCAACCCGATCTATAAGGAGGGTGCGCTTGCGGTGTTGAAGGGCAATCTTGCGCCCGATGGCTGCGTCATCAAGCCGTCCGCCTGCGATCCGCGCTTCCTCAAGCATACCGGGCCGGCGCTGGTGTTCGACGACTATCCGTCGATGAAGAAGGCGATCGACGATCCCGATCTCGACGTCACGCCGGACCACGTGCTGATCCTGCGCAATGCCGGACCGCAAGGTGGCCCCGGCATGCCGGAATGGGGCATGCTGCCGATTCCGACCAAGCTCGTGAAACAGGGCGTGCGCGACATGGTGCGGCTGTCGGACGCGCGGATGAGCGGCACCAGCTATGGCGCCTGTATCCTGCATGTATCGCCGGAGGCCTATATCGGCGGTCCGCTGGCGCTGATCAGGAATGGCGACCGCATCACGCTCGACGTCGCCGCGCGCACGATCAATCTCGATGTGCCGGCGGAAGAGCTGGCGCGCCGCCGCGCCGCATGGAAACCACCGGCACCGCGCTTCGAGCGCGGCTATGGCTGGATGTTCGCCCGCCACATCAAGCAGGCCAATGAAGGTTGCGATTTCGACTTCCTGGAAACCGGCTTCGGCGCGCCGGTCGGCGAGCCTGTGATTTATTAGTTGCTCAACCGTCATTCCGGGGCGATGCGCCAGCATCGAACCCGGAATCTCGAGATTCCGGGTTCAGGCTTCGCCTGCCCCGGAATGACGATCAGAGAGATAGCAGCATGACCAAACTCAGCAACGCCACCCGCAACAAATTCAAGACCATCTCCACCGCGACGGTCGCGACCGCGCTGTTTAAGCGCGGCCTGCGCGTCCAGTGTATCCAGGGCGTTCGCCCGTTGAATCCGGAGCAGCCGACGATGGTCGGCGAGGCCTTCACGCTGCGCTACATTCCCGCACGCGAAGATCTCAACAAGCTCGATGTGTTCCGCGATCCCGCGCATCCGCAGCGCAAGGCGGTCGAGGAATGTCCGCCGGGCGCGGTGCTGGTGATGGACAGCCGCAAGGACGCGCGGGCTGCATCCGCCGGTGCAATCCTGGTCAGCCGCTTGCATCAGCGCGGCGTCGCCGGCGTCGTCACCGATGGCGGCTTCCGCGATTCCGGCGAGATCGCCAGGCTCGGCATCCCCGCCTTCCACCGGCGACCGAGCGCGCCCACCAATCTGACGTTGCATCATGCGATCGAGATCAATGGCCCGATCGCCTGCGGCGATGCGCCGGTATTCCCCGGCGACCTCA
>Ga0308173_10001428_pt1 | contig 11868 bp, 9 predicted proteins | sample PhyPR1_FD_203716 | JGI IMG/M metagenome (GOLD analysis project Ga0308173, IMG submission 203716) | Soil microbial communities from UC Gill Tract Community Farm, Albany, California, United States - DLSLS.P.R1 | ecosystem: Environmental > Terrestrial > Soil > Agricultural land | place: USA... | reverse complement strand
CCTGACGGGGTGTTCCAACGACAGCAACAAGAGCTCCGGCAACAGCGGCCTCGGTGGCAGCGGTGGCGGTCAGACCTACAAGATCGCCTTCCAGGGCCCCCTCTCCGGCGACAACGCCCAGCTGGGGATCAACGAGGTCAACGGTGTCGACCTGGCGATCGAGCAGGCCAACAAGAAGGGCGACCTCGGCTTCAAGCTCGAGCTCGTGAAGGCCGACGACCAGGGCTCGCCCGAGCAGGCCCCCACGGCCGCCGCGCAGGTCCTGCAGGACGACGCCGTCCTCGGTGTGGTCGGTCCGTCCTTCTCCGGTGCCACGAAGGCCATCGGTGCCACCTACGGTGACGCCGGTCTCTCCTTCGTCTCGCCGTCGGCGACCAACCCCACGCTGTCGCAGCAGGGTTTCCCGACGTTCCACCGGATCGTTCCTTCGGACAACGTCGAGGGCTCGCAGGCCGCCGACCTGTTCGCGAAGAAGGGCTACAAGAAGGTCGTCGTGATCGACGACCTGTCCGACTACGGCAAGGGCGTCGCCGACGCGATGCAGAAGGGCCTCGAGGCCAAGAGCGTGTCGGTGCAGCGCATCGGCGTCGACGCCAAGACCACCGACTACGGCTCGACGGCGACCCAGGTTGCCTCCTCGGGTGCGCAGGCCGTGTTCTACGGCGGTTACGACGCCCAGGCCGGCCTCTTCGCCCAGGCGCTCCAGTCCGCCGGCTTCACCGGCGACAAGTACACCGGCAACGGTGGCAAGTCCTCGGTGTTCACCGACGGCGCCGGCCCGGCGGGTGACGGCTGGTACTTCACCTGCGGTTGCTCGGACGCCACCGTCGCTCCTGCGGCCAAGGACTTCACCGCGGCGTACAAGGCGAAGTTCAACACCGACCCGTCGACCTACTCGCCGGAGGCCTACGACGCCACCAACGCCATGATCGACGCGATCAAGTCGGCGGCGAAGGGCGGTACCCCCACCCGTGAGTCGGTCGAGAAGGCCGTCGACGGGCTGGACTACAAGGGCATCACCACCCAGGTGAAGTTCGACAAGACCGGTGAGGTCGACGCGAGCGCCCAGGTCGTGAACCTGTTCCAGCAGAAGGGCGGCAAGATCGTCCTGCTCGGCAACATCAAGGACCAGGGCTGATCACCACCCAGTAACACGCACGTCGTGTGTTGACACCGGAGGGGCGGGGCGGGTCCGCAAAGGCCCGGACCGCCCCTCCGGCCTGTCATCATCACGAACGGCCTCTCGCGGACACCGCGGGAGGACGCTGGCCCCGCCCGCTGGACGCGAGAGGCGCACGTTCTTGACCGACTTCCTGAACTATCTGATGCTCGGGCTCACCCGAGGGTCGATGTACGCGCTCATCGCGCTCGGCTACACCCTCGTCTACGGCGTGCTGCAGCTGATCAACTTCGCCCACAGCGAGGTGTTCATGTCGGGCGCGTTCGGCAGCTTCCTCGTCGTGCACGCCATCGTCGGCGACGGCAAGAACATCGGCGGCGTGGAGCAGGTGCTCGTCGTCCTGCTGGGGCTCGCGGTCGGCGCCCTCACCGGTGCCGTGGTCGCCTACGCCCTCGAGCGCGTGGCCTACCGACCGTTGCGACGACGAGGGGCGCCGAAGCTGGCCTTCCTCATCAGCGCCATCGGCGCCTCGTTCTTCCTCTCGCAGCTGTTCGGCAAGCTGTTCAACCGGCTCGGCAACAACCAGTTCCCCGACTACCTGAACAAGAACTCCACCCTGTTCACGGTGTTCGGGGCCCAGGTGAAGTTGCTGCAGGTCGTCATCATCGTCGCCGCGGTGCTGCTGATGATCTTCCTCGACCGTCTGGTGTCGGGCACCAAGCTGGGCCGCGGGATCCGCGCCACCGCCGAGGATGCGCCGACGGCAGCCCTCATGGGCGTCGACATCGACCGGACCATCTCGCGCACCTTCATGATCGGTGGCGCGCTCGCCGGCGCGGCCGGCTTCCTGTTCGGCTCGGCCTTCGTGTTCACCAACACGATGGGCTTCATCCCCGGCATCAAGGCATTCGCCGCCGCGGTGCTCGGGGGTATCGGCAACATCCGCGGCGCCATGATCGGCGGCCTGCTGCTCGGCGTCGCCGAGAACCTGATCCCCACTGCACCGTGGTCCGGCGGGAACGCATGGATCGGCCAGCAATGGACGGACGTCGTGGCATTCGTGATCCTGATCCTGATCCTCGTGTTCCGGCCGACGGGCATCCTCGGCGAGCGCCTGGGGCGTGCGGCATGAACCAGCGGCGCAGCGTTCCCGAGTGGGCCGGCCGGGCGGTCGCCTGCTTCGTCGGTGCCGTCGTCCTCGCGATGATGGTCGGGCCCCAGCAGGGCTCGAAGAGCGACTACGGCCTGACCTTCCGACACCAGGTGCTCAGCCCGCGGATCGTCGCCTTCCTCGTCGTCGGCGCCCTGGTCTTCCTGGCCATCACCTACCGGGACGCCGTCTCCCGCTACGCCCGCCGACCGGGCGTGCGGCCACTGATCATCGGCGTGCTGGTGCTGCTGGCGTCCTACTTCCTCATGCGGTGGTACGACCCGCTGGGCAACAACGGGAAGTTCGGGGGCCTGGCCGGCGCGGTCGCAGACACCCAGGGGCTGGCGCCCGTCGCCACGATCTTCTTCGGCTGGCTGTGGTGGGTCTCGATCCTCGTGCTGATCGCGGCCATCTTCGTGGCGATCGCCCGTAGGCTGCGCTGGCTCGGCTGGGCCTCCGCCGGGTTCGCGGTCGTCATGGGCGTGCTCGCCCTGGTCGCCCACTCGGCGGCTGTGAGTGCCGGTGGCGGTATCGACCACTCCTTCGGCGCCCCCGCGGCGCTCGTCGGCTACCTGGTGCTCGCCGGCGCCGGCGTCCTGGCCGCCCGGTCGCAGGCCGAGACGGCCGCCACCCGCGAGTTCATCGAGCGCGTCATGGCGTTCCGGCCCGGCCTCCCGCTCGTGGCGATGGGCCTGGTCCTCGGGATCCTGGCCCTGGGGATCGCCACCTGGTTCGCGCCGCAGCGGAACAACGCCACTCTGGTCGACACCAGCTCGCTGTTCAGCGGCACCTCGGCGTCCGGGCTGACCATGGCCTATCTCGGGTGGCTGGGCTACGTGCTGTTCGTCGTCGTCCTCGCCGTCGGCGCGGCCGCGGTCTGGACGAGCCGGCGGATGCTCGGGTACGCGGCGGCGGCAGTTGCCCTCGTCGCCATCCTCCTCACCGTCATCACGCTGCACGACATCAGCAAGACGGCGTTCGAGGCCGGTGCCGGCGCCGGACCCTGGCGGGACCTGGGCACGGGTGGCTGGCTGCTCGCGATCGCGCTGTTCAGCATCGGCGCCGGGGGGTTCGTCGCCGCCCGGCGCGACCCGCTGGCCGTCCGCAGCGGCGGGTCGGAAGGCGCAACGGCGACGGGCCGGCTGCACCAGCTGGGCGCGTCCACGACCACGCTCAGCATCGCGCTGTTCGGTGTCGGCCTGGCGCTGTTCTACCCGCCGACGGCCACCACCTTCTGGCAGCAGGCGCTGGTCACCGACATCGGCGTCTACGTGCTGCTGGCCATCGGGCTCAACGTGGTCATCGGCTGGGCCGGACTGCTCGACCTCGGTTACATCGCCTTCTACGCGCTGGGTTCCTACACGACGGCGTACCTGACCGGCTCGCTGCCGGTGAAGCCGCCGTCGTGGCTGACCCTCTCGCCGTTGTGGGCCATCCCGTTCGCGATCGCCGTCTGCCTCCTCGCCGGCGTCCTGCTCGGCGCGCCGACCCTGCGTCTGCGCGGTGACTACCTGGCGATCGTGACCCTCGGTTTCGGTGAGATCATCCGCATCATCGCGGTGAACAACCCGGGGAACTTCACCAACGGTCCCCGCGGTGTCGCCTCGGCGGTGCCGCACCCGGTGATCAACCTGGGCTTCTTCCGGATCGAGTGGGGCGGCAACCAGCTCCAGTACTGGTACCTGCTGCTGGTGCTGGTGGCCCTGCTGGTCTTCCTGTTCTACCGGCTGGAGGGCTCCCGGCTCGGCCGGGCCTGGGCGGCGGTGCGTGAGGACGAGGTCGCGGCGCAGGCCAGCGGCGTCAACACGACCCGCGTGAAGCTGCTCGCCTTCGCGATCGGCGCCTCGACGTCGGGGCTCGCGGGTGTCTTCTTCGCCAGCGACATCGGCTACTTCAACCCGCAGAACTTCATCCTCAACAACTCGATCCTCATCGTGGCCTACGTGGTCTTCGGCGGGATGGGCTCGCTGACCGGCGCGATCGCCGGCGCGGCGGCGCTGACCTGGCTCCCGGACTTCCTCCGCGACCAGGTGCCGAGCGAGGACCGCGTGATGTGGATCGGCGCGGTGCTGATCATCATGATGATCTTCCGGCCGGAGGGCCTGATCCCGGCGCGTCGGCGCAAGGCCGAGCTGTCGGGGTTGGCCGGCCATGACACGGCCGTCGACCAGGATCTCCGGGCCGTTCCGGCCGCGGAAGGGGTGTGACCGGCATGAGCGAGTCCGCGACCGCGGTGCGTCCGGCGGCCGACGCCGGCGACCTGGTGTTCGACGTCCGGGACATCACGCTGCGCTTCGGCGGTGTGACGAGCCTGAACAACGTATCGCTGCAGATGCGGCGGGGCGAGATCCTCGCGGTCATCGGGCCGAACGGGGCGGGAAAGACGTCGCTGTTCAACTCGCTGACCGGGGTGTACACGCCGCAGGAGGGCGAGATCCTGGTCGCCGCCCGCCCCGGCGACACCCAGGTCAGCGTGCTGGGCAAGAAGACGCACGTGGTGAACCACCTCGGCGTCGCCCGGACGTTCCAGAACATCCGGCTCTTCCCGGCCCTCACGGCCCTGGAGAACGTGAAGGTGGGCATCGAGACCCGGCAGAAGTCCGGCCCGGTCTCGGCGATGCTCGGGCTGCCCTGGCAGCGGCGGGAGGAGCGGGAGTCCACCGAGACCGCCTACGGACTGCTGCACCGCGTGGGCCTCGCGCACCGGGCGAACGAGCTGGCCGGGTCGCTGCCCTACGGCGAGCAACGGCGGCTGGAGATCGCCCGCGCGCTCGGCACGGGCCCCGGCGTGATCCTGCTCGACGAACCGGCCGCGGGCACCAACCCCGTGGAGAAGCGCGAGTTGGCGGCGCTGATCCGCCAGGTCAACGCCGACGGCGTGAGCGTCCTGCTCATCGAGCACGACATGAAGCTGGTCATGTCGGTGGCCGACCGGATCGTCGTCCTGAACTTCGGTCAGCGGATCGCCGAGGGCACGCCCGAGGAGATCCAGCGTGACCCGGCGGTCGTCGCGGCCTACCTCGGCACCTCCGAGGAGGAGGCCGAGCAGGAACTGGAGACGCACGACCAGCCCCAGCTGCACCGGATCGACATCACCGGTGACCCGCTGGGCACCTCGGAGGGGGAGCAGGCATGACGGAGCAGAACGCCGGCCGCGCACTCGGTGGCACGCTGCTGGACGTCGTGGACCTCGAGGTCCGTTACGGCGCCATCGCCGCGATCAAGGGCATCTCCTTCTCCGTGCGGGAGGGCGAGATCGTCGCCCTGCTGGGCGCCAACGGCGCGGGCAAGACGACCACCCAGAAGACGGTCTCCGGCATGCTCCGCCCGGCCGCGGGGTCGATCAGCTACGACGGCCAGCGGATCGACGGCATCCCGCCGCACCACCTCATCGAGCTGGGCATCTGCCACGTGCCGGAGGGGCGGCACGTCTTCCCGCTGATGACGGTCGAGGAGAACCTGGTCATGGGTGCGTTCCGGTTCAAGTCGCCGGACCAGGACCTGCTGGCCCACGTCCTCGACCTGTTCCCGCGCCTCAAGGAGCGGTACGGGCAGCAGGGGGGCACGCTCTCCGGCGGTGAGCAGCAGATGCTGGCCATCGCGCGTGCGCTCATGGGCAAGCCGCGGATGCTGCTGCTCGACGAACCGTCGATGGGTCTGGCGCCGCTGATCGTCGAGCAGATCTTCGAGATCGTCCGGGGCATCAACGCTGACGGCGTCTCGATCCTGCTGGTGGAGCAGAACGCTCGTCAGGCGCTGCAGCTGGCCGACCGGGGATACGTCCTGGAGACCGGTGAGATCGTGCTGTCCGGCACCGGCCGCGATCTGCTCGCCGACGACCGGATCCGCGCCGCCTACCTCGGTGAGGAGCTCGCCAGCTGACGCAGCGGTTACGGTGCGTGCCGCTTCGGCGCGTCACCGTGATCGGAGCTGGTGAGGGGTGCACTCTCGACCCCACCGCCCGGGGGAGGATCCCGTGTCAGGAACCGGTTCTCGATCTCGCGTCGTCACGCGCACCGCGCGCCCGAGCGATCTGGCCGCAGTGCTGTCGCTCGTCCGCCAGCACCGAGCCGATGCGCACGCCGAGGACGTCCTCAGCGGCTCCGCCCGGCTGCGTGCGACCGCCGGTTTCCGGCGCCTGCTCGAGGACGACGGGCACCGGGTCGTGCTGGCGGTCCTGCCGGGCTCGACGGCGCCGGGCCCCGGTGACTCGGGCGAGGTGGCGGTCGGCCTCGCCGTCCTCGGGCTGGACCCGCTGTCGGTCGTGCTCGGCAACCCTCAGGTCACGGTGCACACGTTCGTCGTCCATCGCGATCACCGGCGCTGCGGCACCGGCGTGCTGCTCCTGGACGCGGCGGCGGCGTTCGCCCGCGAGTCCGGGGCCGACCACGTCGTGGTCGCCGTCGGCGGGCACGAGGCCGAGCGGCAGCGGTTCTTCGCGCGGATGGGCTTCGCGCCCCTGACCACGCGGCGCATCGTCCCGGTCGACTCGCTCGTCCGGACGCTGGCCGCGTGGCACCGCGGTGGGGTCCCGGTGCCGGCCCCGCGGCGCCCGCTCGGCCGGCGCCGTCCGCTGCTGCGCGATCTGCCGGCCCTGGCAGAGCGCTAGCCGTCCTTGGTCAGGGTGGTCAGCCGCCCGGTCGCCGTCGGCCGGCCCTGGTCGTCGGTGAGCTCGATGAGGAACGTCGACAGCGTCCGGCCCCGGCGGACGGGCGTGCAGACGGCGGTCACCACGCCGGACGTCGCCCCGCGGAGGTAGCTGGCGTTCAGCTCGATGCCGACGACCTGCTTGTCGGGGCCGGCGTGCAGCGCGCCGGCCCACGAGCCGATCGTCTCCATGAGCGCGCAGCTGGCGCCGCCGTGCAGCAGGCCGAACGGCTGCTCGTTGCCCTCGACCGGCATGGTCGCGACCAGCCGGTCGGGGTTGTAGTCGGTGATCCGGATGCCCAGCTTGTCGTCGAGGGGGCTGAGCTTGTCCGCCGGGATCCAGGGCGGGGGAGCGGTCGTCACAGGAGCGACCGTATCCAGTCGGTGCCCGCACATAGGATCGGACCCGATGTCCGCACCGGTCTCCACCTCCGCGCCCACCGCCACCCTCGCGTCGGGGGAGCGGCCGCGGCTGCTCCTGCTCGACGGCCACTCGCTGGCCTACCGCGCGTTCTTCGCGCTGCCGGTCGAGAACTTCTCGACGACGACGGGGCAGCCCACCAACGCCGTCTACGGCTTCACGTCGATGCTGATCAACATCCTGCGCGACGAGAAGCCCACGCACCTCGCCGTCGCCTTCGACGTCGGCCGCAAGACGTTCCGCAGCGAGATCTTCGCCGAGTACAAGGCCAACCGGTCGGAGAGCCCGACCGATTTCCGCGGGCAGGTAAGCCTGGTCCAGGAGGTGCTGGCGGCCCTGCACGTGCCGGTGATCACCGCCGACAACTACGAGGCGGACGACGTCATCGCCACGCTCACCGTGCAGGCGGTCGAGCAGGGTATGGACGTGCTGATCGCTACCGGCGACCGCGACGCGCTGCAGCTGGTCAACGAGCACGTGACGGTGCTCTACCCGCGCAAGGGCGTGTCGGACATGACCCGCTTCACGCCGGAGGAGGTCGAGACCAAGTACGGCCTGTCGCCGGTCCAGTACCCCGACTTCGCCGCCCTGCGCGGCGACCCGAGCGACAACCTGCCGAGCATCCCGAGCGTGGGGGAGAAGACGGCGGCCAAGTGGATCCGTGAGTACGGCTCGCTGGATCAGCTCGTCGACCAGGTGGACACGGTCAAGGGCAAGGTCGGCGAGAAGCTGCGCGAGCACCTGTCCTCGGTCCTGCAGAACCGCCGGCTCACCGAGCTCGACCGTGCGGTCCCCCTGGAGCTGGGCCCGGCCGACCTCGCCGTCCAGCCGTGGGACCGCAACGAGGTGCACACCCTCTTCGACAACCTGCAGTTCCGGGTGCTCCGCGACCGGCTGTTCGCGACGCTCACCAGCGCCGAGCCCGAGGTCGAGGGCGGGTTCGACGTGGCCGAGGACGAGGTCCCCGCGGGCGAGCTGGGGGCATGGCTGCAGGCAAACGCACGCACCGGCCGCACCGGCCTCATCTTCCGGGGCTCGTGGGGTCGCGGCGGCGGCGAGCTGACCGGCATCGCGTTGGCCGCGGCCAACGACCACGCCACGTTCGTCGACGTCGGTCCCGACCTGGATGCCGCCGACGAGCGGGCGCTGGCCGCGTGGCTGGCCGACCCGTCGACCCAGAAGGTGGTGCACGAGGGCAAGGGCCCCTACCTCGCGATCTGGGCGCGGGGCTGGGAGCTCGAAGGCGTCGTCAGCGACACCGCGCTGGCCGCGTACCTGGCGAATCCGGGGCAACGGTCGTTCGACCTCGGTGACCTCGCCGTCCGGTACCTGAAGCGGGAGCTGAAGGACGCCGCCGAGCCCGAGGGGCAGCTGACCCTGGACGGTCTCGGGCCGAGCGACGCGGACATCGCCGCGGAGGCCGACCACGCCGACGTCCTCAAGGCCGTTGCCGTCAACGACCTCTCCGATGCCCTCGAGACCGTGCTCGGCCAGCGGGGTGGCGACGCCCTGTTGGGCGGCATCGAGCTGCCGCTGACCCGGGTGCTCGCCGCGATGGAGTACCGCGGCATCGCCGCCGACGTCGACTACCTGCAGGAGCTGCAGCGCGAGTTCGCCGACGCGGTCTCCGCCGCGGCCGCCGAGTGCTACGCCGTGATCGGCCGCGAGGTGAACCTCGGCTCGCCCAAGCAGTTGCAGGCGGTGATCTTCGACGAGCTGGGCCTGCCCAAGACGAAGAAGAACAAGACCGGGTACACCACGGACGCCGACGCGCTGACCTGGCTGCTCGAGCAGACGGGGCACCCGTTCATGGAGCACCTGCTGCGCCACCGCGACGTCACGCGGCTGCGCACGGTCATCGACGGGCTGCTGCCGATGGTCGACGACGCGGGCCGAATCCACACGACGTTCCAGCAGACGATCGCGGCGACCGGCCGGCTCTCCTCGACCGACCCGAACCTGCAGAACATCCCGATCCGCACCGCCGAGGGTCGCCGCATCCGGCAGGCGTTCGTCGTCGGCAAGGGCTACGAGTCGCTGATGACGGCGGACTACAGCCAGATCGAGATGCGGATCATGGCCCACCTCTCCGGCGACGAGGGCCTGATCGAGGCGTTCACGTCGGGCGAGGACCTGCACTCGTTCGTCGCGTCGCGCGCGTTCGACATCCCGATCGAGCAGGTCGACCCGGAGATGCGGCGGCGGATCAAGGCCATGAGCTACGGCCTGGCCTACGGGTTGTCCGCCTACGGCCTGTCGCAGCAGCTGAAGATCACGCCGGAGGAGGCGCGCGGGCAGATGCACGCGTACTTCGAGCGGTTCGGCGGCATCCGCGACTACCTGGACACCGTCGTCGAGGAGGCCCGGCTCACCGGCTACACCGAGACCACCCTCGGGCGGCGCCGGTACCTGCCCGACCTGACCAGCGACAACCGCCAGCGCCGGGAGATGGCCGAGCGGATGGCGCTCAACGCGCCGATCCAGGGCTCGGCGGCCGACGTCATCAAGGTCGCGATGCTCAACGTCGAGAAGGCGATCGCGGCCGAGGGGCTCGAGTCGCGGATGCTGCTGCAGGTGCACGACGAACTCGTGCTCGAGGTCGCGCCGGGGGAGAAAGAGAAGCTCGAGGCCTTGGTGCGGCGCGAGATGGCCGGCGCTGCTGACCTGTCGGTGGCGCTGGAGGTCTCGGTCGGCTTCGGTCCCAGCTGGGACGCCGCGGCGCACTGAGGACGGACCTCGGCTGAGGTCGCCCCCCGAAGATCATCACTGCCTGAGCGTCGCCTCCCGGGCGGGGAGACCGCGCTCAGGCAGTGGTGATCGTGGACGGCGACTCAGCCGGCGGCACCGAGCGGGAAATCGGCGACCGGCCGCCAGGCGCCGGGTTCGGGCCTCCCGGCCAGCAGGACCGCCCGGTCGACCCGCGCCCGGATCGGCAGGTGCGCGTGCACCGCGCGCTCGGCGTCCGCCAGCTCGTCCGCACTGCCGAGTCGCAGTTCGCCGACCGTGAGGTGCGGGGTCGGCTCGTCGTAGAGGCCGCCGTAGGGCTGGTGCGCCGGGAACGCCGCGACGACCGCTCGGGTCAGCTCGCGGAACGGCGCATCCGGTTCGGGGGCCAGCCACAGGACGTCGTCGCCGAACCAATCGGTGCGGGAGAACACGCAGTCGAACGCAGGCACGCCGACGACCGCGGCCGCGAGCCGGGCGAGGACCGCGTCGTCGACGTCCGCCGGCGGAACGAACGGGTACACGACCGACAGGTGCGCCGGCACCCCCCATGACGCGGCCATGTCGAGGTGGGCCCGGTGCTCGGCGACGGCGGCCTCGGCCTCCGGCACCAGGACCAGGACGGCGGTCTGCGTCGCGCCTGCGAGAGCGGACCGTGCGGTCTCGTTCATTGCGGCAGGCTACAGACCAGGATCAAGGTCCCGGGGACCAGTGCGCCGCGCTCCGGCGACCACTGCCCCCACTCCTGGGTGCGGCCCGGCGTCCACTCCGGCTCGACCAGGTCCTCCAGCACGAGACCCGCGCCGACGACCGCCCGCACCCAGTCGCCCACGGTGCGGTGGTGCTCGGCGTACACCGTGTTGCCGTCCGCGTCGGTCTCCACGTAGGGCCGGCGGTCGAAGTAGGAGGAGGTGACCTGCAGGTCCTCGGGGTCGGGCGAGTCGGGGAACGGCCAGCGCATCGGATGGTTCACCGACGCGACGAACCGGCCACCGGGCCGGAGCACCCGCGCCACCTCGGCGAGCGCGCCCTCGACGTCGGCCACGAAGGGCAGGCCACCGAAGGCCGAACACGCCAGGTCGACCGATCCCGGGGCAAGCGGGAGGGCCCCGGCGTCGGCCTGCAGCAGGGGCACGTCGACGCCGGTCGACCGGTTCAGCTCCGCGGCCCGGGCCAGCATCCCGGCCGAGAGGTCCAGGGCGACGACGTCGGCACCCTCGCGGCGCAGCCAGCGCGCACAGGGCGCCGAACCGCAGCCGATCTCCAGCACCCGGCGTCCGGCGACGTCCCCCAGCAGGGCGGCGTCGCCCTCGCGCACCCCCTCGGGGCACCACAGGAAGTCCACGTCACCGAGGTCGGAGCCGTGCTCGGCGAGATAGGCCGGGGTGGCGGCGTCCCACCAGCGCCGGTTCGCCCGCACCGACTCGTCGATGCCGACGGGGCGCCGGGCGACCCCGCCGGCGGCCGGGTAGCCGTCGTCGGCGAGCGGCAGCGGCGGGGGAGTGTACGGAGGCTGGCTCATGGCGCGCCGATCGTGACACGCCGGGACGGGGGTCGGGGCCGCCCACCCTGGTGGACCGCGCGGTCTCGGCGTCCGTACCATGGGAATGCGCCAGAGGTCTGTCGTGCTCTTCCCCACACGAGGAAGGGACCCGCGCCGGCTCTCCCCGCAGTTCCATCCCCGCGGTCGACGACCGCGGGTGCCCTGTCCCTACGCATCCACCGTCCGGAGCTACCAACCACATGACCTCCACTCAGGTCCGTCCTTCCAGCACCCCCCAGGTCGCCATCAACGACATCGGTTCC
>Ga0308173_10001427_pt1 | contig 11878 bp, 13 predicted proteins | sample PhyPR1_FD_203716 | JGI IMG/M metagenome (GOLD analysis project Ga0308173, IMG submission 203716) | Soil microbial communities from UC Gill Tract Community Farm, Albany, California, United States - DLSLS.P.R1 | ecosystem: Environmental > Terrestrial > Soil > Agricultural land | place: USA... | reverse complement strand
CTCGGTCATCGACTGCGAGAGCCCACACAGCGCCGAACCGATGAGGAAGATGACGATCGCGATCTGCAGCACCTTCTTGCGGCCGTAGAGGTCGCCGAGCTTCCCGTACAGCGGGCCGGTGATCGTCGAGGCGAGCAGGTATGCAGTCACGACCCACGAGAGGTGCGCGATGCCGCCGAGGTCGCCGACGATCGTCGGTAGCGCCGTCGAGACGATCGTCTGGTCGAGCGCTGCGAGGAGCAGCACCAGCAGGAGTGCGGTGAAGATCAGGCGGACGCGTGGCTGGGCCTCTGGCACGGCGTGGAGAATACCAGACAATCCGAAACTATTTCACTATGCAATAATCAGGGGGTGAGCACCGACACGGCCATCCTCGACCAGCTCGGCCGGCTCCTGCGCCAGTTGACACGGCTCGCGGGCGGCGCAGACGAAGGGCATTCCCTGACCTCCTCCCAGCGAATCGCGCTGGTCGAACTGGGTCAGGACGGTCCGCTGCGCCTGAACGACCTCGCGCACCGGATGGGTGCGAGCGCGCCGACCGCGAGCCGCGCAGTCGACGCCCTCGAGGCGCTCGGCCTCGTCACGCGCTCGACGGAACCGTCCGACCGGCGCGCGCTCAGCATCGAGCTGAGCCCGGAGGGGCGCGGACTGTTCGACGAGCGCGTCGCTCTCGCCGCGCGCGCGTTCAAGCCGGCCGCGAAAGCGCTCAGCGCCGCCGAGCGCCGCGACCTGCTCGGCCTGCTCGAGCGCATGACTGAGGCGCTCCGCGAAGCCGGCTAGATCGTCGCCTCGGCCGGCCGCGATGCCACCCAGTCGGCGGCCGGCGCCGGCCGGAAGCCCGGCAACCGGAGGAGGAATGACGCGCCGTTCGTCCGGCTCTGCGCCACAGCCGCACTGCCGCCGTGGGCGTGGGCTACCGCCTTCACGATTGCGAGGCCGAGCCCCGCGCCTCCGTCCGACCGTGTGCGAGCGTCGTCGCCGCGGGCGAAGCGGTCGAAGATGCGATCGGCCGCCTCCGGTGGCACTCCGGCGCCGCCGTCTGCGACCTCGATGACGAGATCGCCGAAGAGCGCGTCCGCGGATATCTCGATCGGCTGGTGCTCTTCGGTGTGTTTCACCGCGTTCTCGACCAGTGCGTCGATCGCCGCGCGCACCGCCTCGGTGTCGATGCGGATGCTGCCTGCCGGCACGGAGCCGAGGTGCCAAGCCCGCGGCGCCGCACCCGACCAGCGCATGAAGATGTCGCCGAGGAACGTCTCGACGTCGACCTCGACGGTCAGCACAGAGTCGGCGCGCTCTGCCTTCGCGAGGAGGAGGAGCCTCGAGATGATCCGGTCGATCCGGCCGAGCTCGTCGAGCGCGATTGCAAGCTCCGGCGCGTCAACGGCGCTCCGCAACAGGTCGAGGTGGCCACGCGCGATCGTCACGGGCGTGCGCAGCTCGTGCGATACGTCGTGCAGGAAGCGCTCCTGACCCTCGGCGAGCATCTCGGCTTGGTGCACCGCGGCCTGTCGCCGCCGGGCGTGCCAAACCATCGCCAGGAACATCGCCGACATCAGCGGCACCTCGAACAGCTCGCCCCAGAGCTGGATCCCCTCGAACGCGTCGGCGAAGATCGCCGCGCCGGTCGTGATGATGACGAGCCCGAGGACGAGCGCCGTCGCGCTGAGCTTCCAGACACGGAAGCCGTAGACGAGAGTGAGACTGATCCAGACGAAGTGGAACGGAACGGTCTCCCAGCTCGGCCACGCGATCATCGCCGTGTAGTTCGCGGCGGCGAACACGCCCCACGCGGCCTCGACCTGGTGTCTACGCAGCCAGCCGATACCCGGCATTGCGCACCGTCTCGATCGCGACGTTCGGTCCGAGCCGCTGACGAAGCCGACGAATGCACACCTCGACGACGTTCGAACCCGGGTCGAAGGAGTACCCCCACACCTCGGAGAGCAGCCGCTCGCGGCTGACGATCTCCCCCTCGCGCAGAAGCAGCTGGTAGAGGACGTGAAACTCGCGGTCGCCGAGGTCGCAGCGCACCTCGCCGACGACGGCCTGCCGCCGCGCGACGTCGAGGTCGACGCGCGTGCCACGGATGACGTTCACCTCGTCGCCGTGCGTGTGCGTGTGCGCCAAGTGGGCGCGCACCCTGGCAAGCAATTCGTCGAGCGCGAACGGCTTCGGGACGTAGTCCACCGCGCCGAGCTCGAACCCCTTCAGCTTCGTCTCCAGGTCCGAGCGCGCAGAGAGGATGATCACCGGCAGGTCCGGCCGGTTCGCGGACACGCCCTGCAGCACTTCCATCCCGCCGAGCACGGGCAGCATCAGGTCGAGGACGACGAGGTCGCACGTCCCGTGCAGCGCCCGCTCGAGCCCGTCGCGCCCGTTCTCTGCCGCCTCGACGGCGTAGCCCGCGGCGGCCAGGCCACGTGCGACGAACGAGAGGATCCGCTCCTCGTCCTCGATCACCAGGATCCGCATCCGCCGACCGACCTTAACGCGCTCGGCAGCTCAGGTCGAGTTGCCGTGTCGAAGCCGGTACGGTAGTCATGGCCCGTGCCTCGTGTTCTCGTGCTCGTCCTCGCCGCGGCGCTCCTCACCGGTTGCGGCGGGACGCGGCCGGCGGCGCCCCGCCACACCGCGGCAACGCCTCGGCCTCCCACGAAGCCAAAGCCTGGCCCCGGACAGTTCTTGCGAGTCGACGCTGCCCGTCGCGCCGTCGACCTGACATTGATCGCCGGTGACGGCGCCGGCAACGGCGGCTTCAACTTCGACGGGTACGGCCGCGGCGAGCTGCTCGTGAACGTACCGAAGGGTTGGCGCGTGACGGTGCATTGCAGGAACGCCGGCTCGCTGCCCAACTCCTGCGTCGTCGTGTCCGGCCCCGGGGCGGTGGCTCCGGCCTTCCCGGGTGCGACCACGCCCGCGCCGGTGATGGGCCTCAGGCCGGGCAGCTCGTCGACGTTCTCGTTCGTCCCGACGCGTGTGGGCAGCTACCGGCTCGCCTCGCTCGTGCCGGGCCACGAGCAGGCGCGCATGTGGGACGTCCTCGAGGTGACGTCCGGTGGGCGTCCTTCGATCGACGCGCGCCCCGGGCCGTAGCCTCGCGTCAGAGCGCTGCGTCGAGAGCGGCTGCGACAAAGAGCAGCGCGAGGTAGAGCAACGAGGCGTGGAAGAGCAGCGCGGCTCGCCGCCTCTCCGGCCGCCTGGCAAGACGCACTGCGAGGGCGAGGAATCCGGCATCGAGCACGAGCGCAGCGCCCAGATACACGGGCCCGAAGGTGCCGGTCACGACCGGGAGCAGCGTGACCGCCGCGAGCACGAGCGTATAGCCGACGATCTGCCGCAGCGTCTCCCGCCGGCCGCGCGCGACCGGCAGCATCGGCACGTCGGCCGCGGCGTACTGGTCTTTCAGGAGCAACGCCAGCGCCCAGAAGTGCGGCGGTGTCCAGAAGAAGACGATCAGGAACAGCCAGAGGGCGGCGAGGCCGAGCCGGCCGTTCGCGGCCGCAAAGCCGACGAGCGGCGGCACGGCGCCGGCAGCACCGCCGATCACGATGTTCTGCGGCGTCGAGCGTTTCAGCCAGCGCGTATAGATGCAGACGTAGAACAGGTTCCCGGCCAGCGCGAGTGCGGCGCTCTGGAGGTTCACGGCGCTTGCGAGGAGCACGAACGAGAAGGCCGAGAGGGTGAGCCCGAACTCGAGCGCCTGCGCCGGCGCCAGCCGGCCTGCGGCAACCGGCCGGTGCTCCGTCCGCTTGCCCATCAACCGGTCGATGTCGCGGTCGAGCAGGTGATTGAGCGCGGAAGCGCCACCGCACGCAAGCGCGAGTCCGGCGAGCATCGCGCCGAAGCGGCCCGCTGGAGGCAGCCCGCCGCGGCCGACGACCATGCCGCAGGCTCCGGTCAGGAGCAGGAGCCACATGATGCGCGGCTTCGTCAACGTCAGGTAGTCGCGCCACGCACCCGCAGTGGCCCGCGGGCCGCGGAACGCTTCGATGGAGACGCCCGCCGTTGCACCGCACGCGAGCGCGGCGAGCACGACGTGCGCCGGCCGCGCCGTCAGCCCGGCAGCCCCGCCGAAGAGCACGAGCGCGCCGAGGCTCGCCGGCAGCAGGCGCCGGTGCGCACTCCAGGACGCTCCGACGAGCGCGATGAGCGGCGGGGCCGCGAGCGCGGCCAGCAGCCGGTGCGCCGGGCCGAGCGCGCCCGCGCCGGAGACCGTCGCGAGCAGCGTCGCCGCAGTCGCGGCGAGGGCGGTCAACCGCAGCCATGCGCCGGGCGCGAGCTCGGTGCGGAGGTCGAGCGCGAGTGCGCTCACGCCGCTCCTCGCGCGAGGGTACGCAGATCGTCGGCGAGGAACTGCGGCTCGAACGGCGCGATGAAGCCGGCGCGCTCGAAACCGCGACCGTCGACGACGTAGATCGCCGTGCTGTGGACGATGTCGCCCTTCGTCGGGATCACGCTGATGTCGTAGGCGTCCCACACACGCGCGAGCTGCTTCCGCGAACCGAGCAGCCAGTGCGCCGGGATGCCCCATTTGCGATTCGCAGCCTTCGCGTCCGCCGGCCGGGCGAGCGGGTTCACGCTCACGATCAGGAGCGTCGCGCGCTGCGCGGGCGCGACCTGGCTTTCGGCGCGGGCGAGGGCACGGCCCTCGAGCGGGCACTCCTGCTTACAGAGCGGATCCATGAACGCGAGGACGACGCGGCGGCCGCGCAGGTCGCCGAGCGAGATGGTGCGGCCCGCCTGGTCGGCGAGGGTGAACGCGGGCGCCGGTCGCCGATCCTCGGCCCAGACTGCCTGGCCGTGCAGCGTCGGAAGGGCGAGCGTCGGCCGCGCGGGGCTCGAGCCGAACGCGAGGTGGCCGGCCGCGCCGGCGCCGATCCCCAGGAGGACCGCGAGAAGAACGGCTCCGAGGAGGGCCCGCGACGACGGACGCCGTCCAGACAAGCCCTAGAAGTCCTCGTCGTGCTTGCGAACGAAGAGGGCCCAGTAGATGCCGATCACGACGAGCAGCGCGAGCGGAATCCCCCAGGTCATGATTCCGTTTCCGAGGTAGCTGGCGAGGAGCACGAGGCGGTTTCCTTTCGATCAGACCTGGCCGACGAGCCGGGTCGGACTGCGCGGCCGCTCCGGTGCGAGCCACGCGTAGAGGGACCAGCAGGCGGCGGCTGCATAGACGATCGAGCCGGGCACCCACATCACACCCGCCGCGACCTGTTGATCGGCGAGGGCCGAGATGCCGCCCGGGCGATGCGCGAGCGCGGCGTAGTCGTACAACGGCGCCCCAGCGGAGGCGAGCACGATCGCGAGGATCCAGCCCGGGACCAGCGCGAGCACGAGGTACAGCGTCCGGCGGGCGCCGTCGATCCGGGTCCGCAACGGCGGAGCGCCGAGGATCGGCGCCCAGAACATGATTCCGACGACGACGAACGAGAGGTGCTCCAGCTGATGGACCAGGTTGTCGTGGAGGGTCGCGTTGTAGAGGACAGGGACGTGCCAGGCTCCCAGAGTCCCCGCGAGCAGAACGAGTGCCACCTCGGCCCGCGCGACCGGTGCGCCGGCAGCGAAGAGCCGCGCCGCCGCCCGCCGCGCCGAGACGGGGAGCGGCTGCCAGAGCCTCGGCCAGGCGCGTCCGAGCACGAGCAAGGGCGGCGCGACCGTCAGCAGGAGCACGTGCTGGGCCATGTGCACCGAGAAGAGGCGGTCTGCGTACGCATCGATGGGCGTGTCGAGCGAGAGCAGGATCGTCGCGATCCCGCCGTAGAACGCGGCCGCGCGACGGCGATCGTGGGCGCGCCCGCGGCCCCCTTGCGCATAGAGCAGGGCGAGAACCACGCAGACGACGAAGGGCGCGCCGAGTGGCCAGTTCGACGGGTTCGTCAGCACGCCCATTCGCGGCTACACGAGATAGAGGACGATCCAGGTGATGACCGCGATCAGCGCCATGAAGTCGAGATAGAAGCTGACCGCAGTCAGCTGCGGACGCACGAGCGAGATCGGGTCTGCGACGTCGTGGGCTTCGCGGTGCGGGTCGCCCGAGGCGTGACCCGGCGGCGGGTCGCCGCCCTCGGGGATGTTCCGGTAGCGAACCGCGGTCGCGAACACCGTCTCCAACCAGTAGCCGGTTCCCACCACGAACACGAACAGCACGGCGGTCCAGCCGCAATAGACGCTCGCGTAGGAGCCCTGGGTGGGGCCGAAGCCCTGGGTCGCCCACTCCGCGATCTGCAGCCCGAGCGAGGCGACGACGAGCGCGAGGCCGACCGCCCCCTCGCGGCGCCACTCCGACCGGTGGCCGGACCGCTGGCTTTTCATTCCCAGCCTGATCGCCACAGCCGCTGCGACGAGACACGCCATGGAGGCCGTCCCGAGCGCGAGCGACGGGCTGACGTGCTTCGGATGCCACATGCCGCCGTTGTTCAGCGAGCGGAGATAGAAGAACGCGAACAGGAAGCCGATGAAGAAGAACGAGGTGGCGCTCGCCCACAGGTGCGCCCCCGAGATGACGTTCTTCCCGGCGAGCTCCGGCGGCTCATGCTCGACCGCCTCGTAGCCCACGCGGCCAGACACCAACTCGCTCATGCTTCACCTCCTGCGGGAACGAGTGTCGGTGGCCGCGCGACGAGGGAATCCTCCTCGCCGTAGCCGTACGGGTCGTTGAGGATCACCGGGATCCGGTCGAAGTCGTGCACGGGCACCGGCGACGGGAGCTGGAACTCGAGCGACTTCGAGCCCCACGGGTTCGCGGGTGCCGGCTCCCGCACGAAGAGCTGCGAGTAGACCAGGTTGAAGAGGAACACGAGCATCGAGATGCCGATCACGAACGCCGAGACCGACACCCAGTCGTTCAGGAACTGCAGGTTCGAGGGGTAGGTGACGACGCGACGCGGCATCCCCATGAACCCGAGGGCGAACAGCGGCCCGAAGGTCGAGTTGAACGAGATGAACAGCAGCCAGAAGTGCCATTTGCCGAGCCGTTCGTTCAGCGTGAAGCCGGTCATCTTCGGCAGCCAGTAGTAGATCGCCGCGAAGAACGTGAAGACCAGGCCGCCCATGATCGTGTAGTGGAAGTGGGCCATCGAGAAGAAGCTGCCGTGCGTCGTCACGTCGCTCGGAACGTCGGAGAGGAAGATGCCCGAAAGACCGCCGAAGAGGAAGTTGAAGACCCAGGCGAGACAGAAGAGCATCGGCACCGAGTAGCGGATCTTTCCGCGCCAGAGCGTCCCCATCGCACAGACGAAGATGAACCCCGTCGGCAGCGAGATCAGCTCGGTCGAGAGCATGTAGAAGGGACGCAGGTCGGAATCGATGCCGCTGACGAAGATGTGGTGCTGCCAGACCGTCCAGGAGAGCAGGGCCACACCGAGCATCCCGGCGACACCGAGCCGGTAGCCCCAGAGCGGCTTCCGCGCGAACACCGGCAGCAGCTCGAGCACGATCCCGAAGCCCGGCAGGGCGAGGATGTACACCTCGGGGTGCCCGAACACCCAGAAGAGGTTCTCGAACAGGTAGCTCGAGCCGCCCATCGCCGGGACGAAGAAGCTCGAATTGATCGTCCGGTCGAGCATCGCCATCGTCAGCACGCTGATCAGCACCGGCGCAGCCAGCAGCATCAGCGTCGCGGTCGAGATGACACCCCAGACGAACATCGGCAGGCGCGTCCAGGTCATGCCGGGGGCGCGCATGGTGATCACGGTTGCGAGCATGTTCAGCCCGAGCAGGGTCATCGAGAGACCGACGAGCGCGAAGAACATGATGTAGGCGTCCATCCCCAGGTTCCCCTGGAGATTGAGCGGCTCGTAGCCCGTCCAGCCGGTCGGGACGCCGCCGAAGGAGATCGCACTGATCAGGATCACGCCCGCGGACATCAGCAACCAGAACGTCAGCGCCTCGATCCGCGGGAAGGCCATGCGCCGCGCGCCGATCATCAGCGGCAGCAGGTAGTTGGCGAACGGGCCGAGGATCCCGCTCGTCATCATCCCCATCATCATCGTCCCGTGCTCGGTGACGAGTGTCAGGTAGTTCCCGGCGGGCCAGACGTTCGGCTGCGGGCGCAGCAGCTCGAAGCGGATCAGCATCGCGTTCAGGCCGGCGATGAAGAAGAACAGGCCGATCCCGATGAAGTACTGCATGCCGACCACCTTGTGGTCTGTGCTGAGCGCGAAATACCGGCTGATCCCCCGGTCCTCCTTCTCGCGCATCGACGCCGGGTAGCCGCGCATGCGCGCCAACGGGTAGTTGGCGAAGCCGAGCCCGACCAGGAAGCCGATCACGCCGAGGATGTAGGCGAGGAACATCGCGACGTCGTTCTGGCCCGTGTCGTCGAAGTAGTCGAGGCTCTCGATGTCCAGCCCGCTGGCCAGCCAGTGGCCCCCGTACCAGCCGAGGTAGAAGCCGCCGACGCCGAGGACGATCCCGGTCAGCAGGTTGAAGCCGAGGAGGCGGCGCCAGAGCGGTCTCGCAGCCGTGCTCTCGACGCTCATGCGCATCTCCTTTGGTCGGCGAGGACGCTCATCCGGCGCGGAATGCCGGGTCCGGCAGGTAGGTGTGGTGGTACTTGGGCAGGTAGTGCGTCACGGAGGAGACGAACTGCCGCATTCCCTTCGCCCAGGCGGTGAACGCGCTCTGGCTGACGACCCGGGCCGTGTTGTCGAACATGTAGCCGTGGAACAGGCCGCACAGCTCGGCACAGTGGATCGCCAGCTTCTCGATGCGCTTCGGGGTGACGTAGGCGATGTTGTCGGCGCCCGGGTTCGCGTCGGCCTTCACTCCGAGTGCCGGCACCCAGAAGGAATGGATCACGTCGAGCGAGGTGACGTGCAGTTCCACCTGCCGGTTGACCGGCAGCACGAAGCGCGCCGACTCGAAGCCGCCCTCGGAGGGATAGCGGAACGTGAACTGCCACTGCTGCGCGATCACCTGCACCTGCAGCGGCGGATCGCCCGGCGTGCCCTTCGCGTCGCCCGAGAACGCCTTGAAGACCGGGTCGGATCCCTGCCCGCCGCCCGCGCCGCCGAGCAGCTCGTAGGTGCCGAAGCCGGCGAGGCAGAGCACGAGCGCCGTCGTGAACACGATCCAGAGCACCTGCGCGCGAGCGTGACCGCGGATCGGTGGACCGTCGAGCGCCGGGTCGGCATCGCGGAGCCGGAACGCGGTCAGCACATAGCCGAAGTAGGCGAAGATGCCGAGAGCGATCCAGACGGAGATCATCGTCAGCACCTCGTTGTCGACCTGCTGCCCCTTCGCCTCGACGCTGCCCGTGCCGGGCGGCAGGTGCGGTGTCAGGAAGATCGCGATCAGGGGCAGGCTGATCGCGCTCGAGACGACCCAGAGCGCCAGGATCCGGCCCCCGTGTCCCATGCGTGTCACGCGCCCAACCCCTCAGGCCACATTCAGGAAGCCGTCCATGTAGCCGAGCGTCTGCATCGGCCCGCCGAAGCCGTCCAGGAAGCCCGCCGCGCAGGGAACGAAGCACTGCCAGCGGTAACGGCCCTTGCCCGGAGTCCGGAAGGTGAACGTGATCGTGTTGTGCGCCTCCGCCATCGTGCACGGCGCCGTGTCGCACTGGTTCTTCGCGTCGTCGGCCACGCCTTTCAACGGCACGATCAACCCGAGCGCAGGAACCGCGAAGGTGTGCGACGCGTCATCCGGGTTGAGCACGTTCATCGTCTTGCCGTTGACCTGCATCGTGTTCCCGACCGTGCCGCGCACCTTGGCCATGAACGGGTTGCGCAGGCCGCTGTCGCCGTCGAATTGGTAGACCGTCACGTGCACCAGCGTGTGCGCCGGCAGCGACCAGATCGTCGTGCGATGCCACTGGTTCTGGTTGTTCCGCACGACGTACGAGACCCACGATGCGTTCGGTGAGAGCGTCGGCCCCACGGCGGCGACCGTCTGGATCGTCAGGTTCACGCTCTTCTGCGCGCCCTGCGTCACCGGCGGGTGATACGCGGTCGGGCCGCTCATCAAGAACCCGGTGATGTAGAAGCCGATCGCGACGCCCGCGCCTGCGACGACGACGACGATCCCGAGCAGCTTCTTCTGAACCGACGTCATACGTCTCCAGGGGGTAGTGATCGGCGCCCGAACTGCCCCATACTCCCGCTGTCCCGAAGCGGCAGTCAACAGAGATGACGAATATGTAATCCCGCCGTCATGTACCGGTCATCTTCGGCGGAACGGTCGTCAGCCGTCGGTGTGCTTCAACGACGATTCGCGCCGCTGCCCTTCCGCGAGCGAGATCTTGCCGTCGCACACGAGCGCGTTCAGCTGGTTCTCGACCGAGTCCACCTTGGCCGCCCGCGGGTACGGCTCCGGCCAGAGGTTGCGCGGATCGACCGGGTCGCCACCGAGCTCGAGGCTGATCAGATGGTCTTCTTGGTAGGCGGACGGTGGGCCACGCAGGCCGTACTGCCGCAGCCCTCGCTGCTTGAGGGCATTCGTGTACGAGACCGGAGGCCGGACCGTGCGCGTCCAGCCGTGCCGGCAGATCGTCGACGCGATCGTCGCCTGGGTCACCGCTGCGTTCAAGACCCCCGGCGTCATCGACCACGAGGCACGGACGACTCGCGTGTGCGGCGCACCGGAGCAGCGCGGCAGAGCGGTCGCAACCGCGGCGGCCGCGGCGAGGAGAAACGCGATCTCGATCACTCCGATGCGCATGAGATCCACGGTACGGACGGCCGGCCGCAACGCAAGGGCGCGCGGCGAGAAGTCACAGATTTGGCACAGATCGCCTGGCCTCCCCCGGCGGAGGGATGCCTCGCCCTCCGGATCGGCGAGCACACGAACCCGTCGAAACGCCGATGCACACCATGTGACCTGGCCTGGACTGCGGCTCCCGGTGTCTCTGCCCGTGCGCGCTGACCGCACGCACCTGCGCCTTCTCCTCTTCCTCATCGCCTGGGCGCTCGTATCGCTGCACTGGCTCTCCTGGTCGGCGTTGCCGTTCCAGGCGGCGATCGCCGCCGCAGTGCTCTGGCAGGCGCTCCGGCGCGAGTCGCTGGTGCGCACGCTCGAGTCGGAGCGCGCCCAGCACCACGCCGTCGATGCACAACTTCGGGTTGCCGAAGAGCGCTACCGGGCGCTCCTCGAGACGCTGCCGCTCGCAACCTACGTCGACCGTCCCGACTCGATCACGGGCGCAGCGTGGGTGAGCCCGCAGATCCGGAGCATCACGTCGTACGGCCCGGAGGAATGGGTCGCGGACCCGGGCCTGCTCGAGAAGGTGCTCCACCCAGACGACCGCGAGCGCGTGCTCGCCGAGATGACGCGCACCAAGTCGACAGGTGCCGAGCTCGCGCACGAGTACCGGCTGATTCGCCGGGACGGCAGCGTCGTCTGGATCCACGACTCGGCGGTCACGGTCGAGAGCGACGGCACGCGATTCGCGCGCGGCTACATCGTCGACGTCACGGCGCGGCGCGAGGCCGAGCTCGAGCTCGAGCAGCAGAACGAGCAGCTGCGCGAGCTCGATCGGCTGAAGGACGAGTTCGTCGCGCTCGTGTCACACGAGCTGCGGACGCCCCTCACGTCGATCCGCGGCTACCTCGAGCTGATGTCCGAGGATGCGAACCTGACCGGCGAGCAGACGCACTTCCTCGAGACGATCGACCGAAACGCGCAGCGGTTGCAGCGTGTCGTCGGCGACCTTCTCTTCTGCGCGCAGGTCGAGGCAGGCAAGCTGTCGCTCGAACAGGGGCTCGTCGACCTGAACCAGGTGGTCGCCGAAGCGATCGACACGGGGCGGCCGGCGGCCGCTCAGAAGCAGATCGAGCTCGTCGCCGCGGTGCAGGACGCGCCCGAGATCCCGGGCGACCGCGCGCGACTCGCGCAGGTGCTCGACAACTACGTCTCCAACGCGATCAAGTTCTCGCCA
>Ga0308173_10001426_pt1 | contig 11881 bp, 13 predicted proteins | sample PhyPR1_FD_203716 | JGI IMG/M metagenome (GOLD analysis project Ga0308173, IMG submission 203716) | Soil microbial communities from UC Gill Tract Community Farm, Albany, California, United States - DLSLS.P.R1 | ecosystem: Environmental > Terrestrial > Soil > Agricultural land | place: USA... | reverse complement strand
GACGACGCACTGCGGCCCGGACCCCCCGGGCGTCGGCTTGTCGGTGGCCAAGGCCGGATTGGGCGTGCGGGCCCCGGTGACCCAGTAGGCCGTCGCGCCGTTGAGTGGCGGCGCGGGTTTCAGGATCGGTTCGGGGTCGCCGGTCATCTGCCGCTTGGAGGTCAGCACCACGCTGATCGGGTCCGCCGTGCCGGTGGCCGGGTCCGCCTCCAGGAACACCCGCTCGCGGTCGTTGGTGACCGACCGGGCGGGGAACCCGGAGGGCAGCCAGCCGAAGTCGGCGTACTGCACCAGCGGGTCGAACCGCTCCGGAGCGCTCTTGGCCGCGCCGACCGGCTCCGGAACGACCGCTCGCTGCTGATGATCTCGTACGGCCACGAATCCGACGGCCACCAGGACCGTCGCCACGACGGCCGCCGCCGACTCCAGCAGCCGCCGGTTGCGCCGACGGGCCCGGCCGCGGCGTACCGCCAGCTCGACGTCCACCCCGGAGACCGGCGCGGGCTCGGTGGCCAGCACCCCGAGCAGCGTGGTCACGTTCTGCTCGTCCATCACCGCACTCCCTTCACGTCGATCCGGCGGCCCGTCCCCTGTCGTTCAGCCATCGCGCTGCTCCCTACGGCTCGGGGCCGCCGCGACGTCCTGGTCGCCCAGGGCACGGCGCAGGGCGGAAAGGCCATGGGCGGTCTGGCTCTTGACCGTGCCGGGTGAGCAGCCGAGCAACTCGGCGGTCTGCTCGATCGACAGGTCGGCGAAGAAACGCAGCACCAGGACGGCCCGCTGGCGGGGCGGCACGGTGGCCAGGGCCCGGCGGACGTCGAGCGCGGTGTCCGGATCCGGTCCGGCGAGCACCGCGTCCGGCGGGTCGGCGGTCACCGAGACCCGGGACCGCCAGCCGGACCGCTGCTCGCTGAGGAAGACCCGGACCAGGATCGTCCGGGCGTACGCGTCGACGTTGTCGGCCCGGCGGACCCGCCGCCACTTGTCGTACATCTTCTCGATCGTGGTCTGCACGAGATCGTCGGCCCGGTACCAGTCTCCGGACAGGAGATAGCCCAGGCGACGCAGCCGTGGCAGGAGATCCCGGACGCAGGCGGTGTACTCCTCGTCCAGGTCCCTCACGTTGTCAGCCCCATGTCTCCAAGACGCGTCCGGACGACCGGCAGGTTGTACGGAACCCGGTGAATGCCCCGACCGTCCATAAAGCGACACCGTAGGGGAGGAACGCCATGCCGTTGCCGCTGCTGTCCGCGCTCGCGGGCCTCGGCGTGCTGCTCGGCCAGCGGCCCGACGGTCATGGCGCGGTGCTGGCGCTCGCAGCGCTGGCCCTGGTCGCGCTGGCGACGCTGGCCGTACGGTCCGGCACCGCCCAGGCCGGGGCGGCCGTCCCGGCGAGCCTGGCGGCCCGCGAGCAGCGTGCCGCCCGTGTCCGCTATCTGCGGCTCCGCGACCCGGACGCGGCCGGCCGGCCACGACCCAGAGCACCCTCCGCATAACCCGGTCCTCGCCATCGCGTAGGCGCGTCCGAATGCGCCCACGCGTCTCCCTTTCTCGATCGCCCCGGGCCGGGGCTTCATCTTCGGAGAGTTCTCATGTTCGTGTTCGACGCGCCGGTGGGCGCTGCTTATCAGGTCGTCAACGGGTTGGCCGAGGGGCTCGGCCCGATCGCGGGCGGGATGTCCGCAGTGCTGGCGATCATGCTGTTCACGGTGGCGGTACGGCTCGTCCTGCTTCCGCTGGCCGTGCGACAGGCGCTCGGGGATCGGGCCAGGGCCCGGCTGCAACCGCAGGTGGCGGCGCTGCGCGCGCGCTACCGCAAGGATCCGGAGCGGCAGCGGCGGGCGCTGGTCGAGCTGTACGAGAAGGAAGGGGTCTCCGCAACGGCCGGCTGCCTGCCGGCGCTGGCGCAGTGGCCGTTCTTCGCGGTGATGTACCGGCTGTTCGAGTCGGCCAAGGTCGCGGGCGGCCGGAACGCGCTGCTGGCGCACACCCTGCTGGGCGCGCCGCTCGGTCACAACGTGCTGACCGTGGTGTCGATGTACGGGGTGCTGGCTCCGCAGGCGCTGGTCTGTTACGGCGTCCTCGCCGCGATCGCCGGGGTGGCCTGGTGGTCGGCCCGGCGGATCGAGGGCGACCGGCTGGTCCGGCTGGCGCCTTACGTCACCGTGGTCGCCGCCGGGTTCGTACCGCTGGCGGGTGCGGTCTATCTGCTGACCACGACGGCGTGGACGGCGGCGGAGCGGGCCCTGCTCCGCCGCGATGTCGCGCTGGCCGCCTGAGTCAGCAGTCGCCGTCCCACGGGATGCTGGTGTCGAGTTCGTCGCGGGGCTGAGTGAGGCTGAACCAGTTGCCGGAGTCGTCGCGGAAGATCGCTTCGATCCCGTACGGCCGCTCGGCGGGCTCGTGGATGAACTCGACGCCCTTGGCGGTCAGCTCCTCGTAGGTGGCCCGGCAGTCGTCGGTGCTCAACGCCGCCGCGCCGAGGACGCCCTTGGCGATGAGCGCCTTGAGCTGCTGGGCCGACTCGGGGTCCAGGGCCGGCGCGCTGGGCGTCATCAGGGCGAACTGGGCCTCGTCGCCCTTGGGCCCGACCGTGATGAAGCGCGCGCCCGGCCCCATCTGGACGTCCTGCCGTACCTCGAAGCCCAGCTTCTCGGTGTAGAAGCGCAGCGCAGTCTCCTGGTCCAGCACCCAGACCGTGCTGAAGGCGATACTGGTGATCATCTGACTTCTCCCATCGTGCGTTCTGCCTGGTTGAAGGCTAGGAGCCGGGCGCAGCGAAGGGCTTCTCGAAAGTTGCGGGGTCGCGTTCGATCTTGAACCCACCGGCCCACAGGAGGGCGAAACAGCCGGGTACCGGGGGCGGCCCGTTCTTCAGCGCCCGCCGCCGGTACTCGCTGGGGGTCAGCCCGGTGAGCTGCTTGAACCGCGTGCTGAAGCTGCCCAGGCTGTCGAAGCCCACGGCCATGCAGATCTCGGTGACCGTCAGGTTGGCGGTCCGCAGCAGGTCCTGGGCCCTTTCGACCCGGCGCCGGGAGAGGTACTGGCCGGGCGTCTCCCCGTAGGCCTCCTTGAACAGCCGGACGAAATGGTAGCGGGAGTAGCCGGCCGAGGCGGCGACGCGGTCGAGGTCGATCCGTTCGGCCCAGTCCCGGTCCATGACGTCCTTGGCCCGCCGCAGCAGACGGAGCCGATCGAGGTCGGGTTCGGCCATGCCCTCACTGTCCCACAGGCCTCAGACCGTCCAGCAGGATCGCCAGCGTGCGGTCGCGGACCGCGGGATCGTTGCGGGTGTGCTCGGCCGCCCGGCCGGCCCCGATCAGCAGTGCGATCAACTCGGGTACGCCGATGTCGGGCCGGACCGCACCGGCCGTCTGGGCGCTGCTCAGCAGGCCGCCGAGCGCCCGGAGGAGTTCGTGGCCGGTCTGCGAGGTGCTCGGTGCGAGGTCCACGCCGGCCTCGGCGAGGGCCTCCGCATAGGCGCTCTTGGTGGCGGACTGCTCGACCATGCGGGCGAAGAGCCCGAAGAAGGCGGCGCCCGGGTCCTCCGCGCCGGACAGCGCGTCTGCCTCGTCGGCCAGCCGCCGGAGCCGGAGCATGTAGACCGCCTCGAGCAGCGCCTCCTTGGTCGGGAAGTGCCGGAAGACCGTGCCGATCCCGACCCCGGCCCGTTCGGCCACCGCCTCGGTCGAGGCGCCGACGCCGTGCTCCCCGAAGACCTCCTCGGCGGCCTCCAGGACCTTGGCCCGGTTGCGGCGTGCGTCGGCGCGCAGCGGCTTGTCCATCGGCCTCCCTTGACAAACGGAGTAGCCACTCCGCATTCTGGCCTTCCGGAGTGGTCACTCCGCATTCTACGGTGACAAGGAGCCGGATCATGACTTTGGGACCGCACGAGGTCTTCGAACTGCAGCGCCGTACCGTCGTGGACTACGACATGGCAGGTCAGGCCGACCTGTTCGCCGAGGACGGGGTCATGGAGTTCCCGTTCGCCCCGCCGGGCTTTCCACGAAGGCTGGCAGGCCGGGAGCAGATCGCGTCCGTCCTGGCCGCCGCGGTCGAGCCGGTCCGGGCGTCCGGGCGGCGGCTGACCGGCTACCACTCGCTGGTCGTGCACGACACCGCCGATCCCGAAGTGCTGATCGCCGAGTTCGAGGTGCACGGCCGGACGGCGGACGGCGACACCTACGAGCTGCCCTACGTCCAGGTCTTCCGGATCCGGGACGGCCGGATCGTCTCGCTGCGTGACTACTGGAGTGGCGCGACCGCCCAGGCCGCGCTGGGCGAGACGGCCGGCCAGGCGGGCCAGGCGGCCAACAAGGAGCTGGTCCGGCGCTATATGCAGATGTGGAACACCGCCGATCCGACCGGGATCGAGGACCTGCTGGCCCCCGACTGGGTCGACCACGCCCATCCCGAGGTCACCAGCGTGCAAGCCGTCGCGGACCTCGTCGCCAAGACCTCCGGGCTGCAGATCACCCTGGACGACATGGTGGCGGAGGGTGACACGGTCGCCTTCCGGCGTACGGTGAACTTGAACGGCGAAGTCTCGCAGGGCATGGGCTTCATCCGGATCGCCGGCGGCCGGCTGGCCGAACAGTGGTCGATCCCGTAGTAAGTGACCCTTGACTTCCCCCGGCCGGGGTCGATGTGATGAAACCGAACGCGATTCTGGCTGACAGGGGTTGCCATGACCGAGATCCAGACGGCCGAGATCAACCTGTCCGACCTCGACTTCTGGTCAAGACCGCAGCGCGAGCGGCTGGCCGTCTTCGCGGAGTTGCGGCGGCGCGAGCATCCGACCTTCTTCCACGAGCTGAAGGTGCCGTTCATCAAGACCGGCAACGGCTACTACGCACTCGTTCACCACGCCGACGTCGCCGAGGCCAGCCGGCGCTCGGACATCTTCAGCAGCGAGCCGTGCTCCAACAGCGTCGCCGACCTGCCGGGCTACATGGCCCGCTACTTCGGCTCGATGATCAACATGGACGACCCGCGGCACGCGAAGATCCGGCGCGTGGTGTCCCGGGCTTTCACGCCCCGGGTGCTGGCCAAGATGGAGGAGGATCTGCAGGCCTCGGCGATCCGGATCGTCGACGAGCTGATCGAACAGGGCCCCGGTGACTTCGTCAGCCAGGTCGCGGCCCGGCTGCCGGTGCAGGTCATCTGCGACATGATGGGCATCCCGGAGGGGCTGCGGGGCCGGGTGCTGGAGCACACCAACACGATCCTGGGCCTGGGCGACCCGGAGTACACCGGCGGCCGCGAGTACACCAGCGAGACCGGCATCACCCGGCTGGGCACGATGAACGCGCTGGTCCGGCTGATGGGCGCGGGGTACGAGCTGAACCGCCTGGCGATGAAGCTGGCCCGGCAGCGGCGCAAGGATCCCGGCGACGACCTCGTGTCGGCCCTGGTGAAGGAGAATTCCGACGGCGAGCGGCTGACCGACCAGGAGATCGGCTCGTTCTTCATCCTGCTGGTGGTGGCCGGCAACGAGACCACCCGCAACGCGATGTCGCACGGGCTGAAGCTGCTCACCGACAATCCGGCCCAGCGTGAGCTGCTGCTCTCCGACTTCGACGGACGGATCGCCCCGGCCATCGAGGAGATCGTCCGGCTGGCCACCCCGGTGATCCAGTTCCGGCGGACCGTCACCCAGGACCACGTCATGAACGGCCAGGAGTACAAGCAGGGCGACAAGGTGCTGCTCTTCTACAACTCCGCCAACCGGGACGAGCGGGTCTTCGAGGATCCGGACGTCTTCGACATCACCCGCTCCCCCAACCCGCACGTCGCCTTCGGCGGGCCCGGGCCGCACTTCTGCCTGGGCGCCAACCTGGCCCGCCGGGAGATCACCGTGATGTACCGCGAACTGTTCGGCCGGCTGCCGCAGATCCGCAGCGCCGGCCGCCCCGAACGCCTCTACTCCAACTTCATCAACGGCATCAAGCACCTGCCCTGCGAGTTCTAGTGCCTTGAACAGGAGCCTCATGTCCGACGATTATCGGCAGGCCGCACAGGAGTGGCTGGCCGCCCATCCACCGGCCGAGGACGAGGAGCCGCGCGCCTTCATGGCCCGGCTCTACGACGCGGGCTACTCCGGCATCACCTGGCCCAGGGAGTACGGGGGCCAGGGCCTGTCGGCGGCCGAGGAGCGCGCTTTCCAGCAGGCGGCCCGGGAGTACGCGCTGCCGCTGAACGTCTTCGGCATCGGCCTGGGCATGTGCGGGCCGACGATCCTGTCGCTGGGCGACGAGGAGCAGAAGCAGCGCTACATCCGGCCGCTGCTGCGCGGCGAGGAGATCTGGTGCCAGATGTTCTCCGAGCCGGGCGCGGGCTCCGACGTCGCCTCGCTGCAGACCAGGGCGGTCTTCGACGGTGACGCCTGGGTGGTGAACGGGCAGAAGGTGTGGACCTCGGTGGCCCGCAGCGCCGACTTCGGGCTGCTCATCGCCCGTACCGACCCCGATGCCCCCAAGCACCAGGGCATCACGATGTTCGTCCTGGACATGCACGATCCGGGCGTGACCGTACGGCCGTTGCGCGACATGACCGGGCTGTCGCACTTCAACGAGATCTTCATAGACGACGTGCGGATCCCGCCGGACCGGGTCATCGGCGAGGTGAACGGCGGCTGGCAGGCGGCCGTCACGACGCTGCTGCACGAGCGGGTGTCGATCGGGATGGGCGCGGCCCGTACCGAACGGCCCGCGTCGTACGAGGCCATCGCCGCCGCGGCGGCCGAGCAGGGGCTGACCGCCGACCCCGTGGTGTGCGACCAACTGGTCGGGCTCTATCTGAAGGAACGCGCCTTCGACCTGCTGAACGCCAAGCTCAGCCAGGAGGTCAAGGCCGGGATCATGCCCGGTGCGCGCGGTTCGGTCATCAAGCTGGCGCTGGCCGATCTCGTGCAGTACGGCCCCGAGGTGGCCGCCGAGATCCTCGGACCGTCCACGATCGCGTACGACGACGACGGGAAGGTCGCGGCGGCGCTGTCCTGGGCGCCTGGAATGGCGCTGGGCGGCGGCACCAACGAGATCATGCGCAACATCATCGGCGACCGGGTCCTCGGGCTGCCGCGCGAGCCGCAGGTGGACCGGGACGTCCCGTTCCGCGAGCTGAAGGTCGGGACGCAGAAGGAGGCCGCGGGATGAGGCTGATCCAGACCGACGAGCAGAAGGAGCTGGCCTCCTCGGTACGCCGGTTCCTGGCCGACACCGCGCCGATGGCCCGGGTCCGGGCGGTCGCCGAGTCCGACGAGGCCTACGACCGGGCGGTGTGGGATCGGATGACCGGCGAGCTGGGGCTGGCCGGGCTGGCCATCCCCGAGGAGTACGGCGGCGCGGGCTACGGGCACGCCGAGGTCGCGGTGGTCCTGGAGGAGCTGGGCGCGGCGCTGACCCCGTCGCCGTACCTCGGCTCGGTGGTCGTCGCGGCCAACCTGCTGCTCCAGCTCGGCGACGAGGAGGCGGCCAAGGAGTTCCTGCCCGGTATCGCCGCCGGCCGTACCGTCGCCGCGCTCGTCGTGCCGGGCGTCGGCGAGCCGCTACCCACGGCCTCGGCGAACCACGAGCTGACCGGCTCGGTGGCCCGTGTGCTCAACGGCTGCGACGCCGGCCTCCTGCTGGTCCCGGCGCTGCTGGACGGCGAGGTCATGGTGTACGCGGTCGCGCGGGACGCCTCCGGGCTCGCCCGTACCCGGATGACCACGCTGGACCTGACCCGGCCCCTGGACCACGTCTCCTTCTCCGCCACGCCCGCCCGGCCGCTGGCCCGGTCGGAGCACGCGCTGGACCGCACCCTGGACCTGGTGTCGGTGCTGCTGGCCGCCGAACAGCTCGGCGGGCTGCGCCGCTGTCTCGACACGATCGTCGCGTACGCCAAGGTCAGAGTGCAGTTCGGCCGGTTCGTCGGGTCGTTCCAGGGGGTCAAGCACAAGCTGGCCGACATGCACTGCACGCTGGAGCAGGCCGAGGCGATCGTCAGGTACGCGACGTGGACCGCCGACGAAGCCCCGGACGAGCTTCCGGTGGCTGCCGCGCTGGCCCAGTCGTACCTCGGCCCGGCGTACTACCAGGTCGCCAAGGACCACCTGCTGCTGCACGGCGGCATCGGCTTCACCTGGGAGCACGACGCCCACCTCTACTACAAGCGCGCCAAGTCCGCCGAGCTGCTCCTCGGCCCGAACCGCCGCCACCGCGCGGCCCTCGCGACCAGACTCGGCCTCGTCCCGCAGAACACCTAGGCGTCGGGCGTCAATGTCCGGAGGCGAGCCACTCGCCTCCGGACATGCGGGCCGTTCCGTCAGACCTTCGCGGTGCTGAGAGCGGCGATTCCGGCCACGAAGACGTCGACCCCGAAGTCGTAGTAGATCTCCGGGTCGTCGCACGAGGTGAGCGGACCGGCGGCCGCGATGATGCACGGGAAGCGGTCGGACGGCAGGGTCTCCAGCACGATGCGCTTGCGGCGCATCTCCTCCCGCGCTTCCTCGGCCGACACCTGCGGGTCGGTGCCGCCGGGTTCGCCGGCGACCAGGCCGGTGACGGTGCGCAGGGCGTGGATGCAGATGGCGGCGGCCTGGTCGGGCGGGAAGCCGAGTGCGTCGAGGATCTCCAGGGCCAGCTCGGTGATCGGGAAGGACTCCTCGGGCGGCGTCTGGCCCGGCGTGGTCAGCAGGGGTACGGCGGCCCGGTGCGCGCGCAGGACCTCCAGGAACGACGTCAGCAGGTTCCGGAACTGCTCCAGCGGCGACAGCGTCCGGTCCCTCGTGGTGTCGACCTTGCCCCAGACGCGGCCCGCGACCCCGGTGAGCAGCTCGTCCTTGTTCTTGAAGTGCCAGTAGAGCGCCATCGGGGTGACCCCGAGCTCCTGGGCCAGCCGCCGGATGGTGACCGCCTCCAGGCCTTCGGCATCGGCGAGCGCCAGCGCCCCGTCGGCCACCGCCTCCCGGCTGAGCCGGCCTTCCGTCTGTCGCACCATTTCGCCTCCTCCACTTGACAACTATACGCCGTACAAGTTCTCCTATACCTCGTACCTATACGACGTACAAGAACAGCGTAGAGGAGATAACCATGGACGGCTCTCGGCGTCGCTGGTGGGCTCTGGTGGGGGTGTCTCTGGCGACCTTCATGACCTACATCGACAACAACGTCGTGAACGTCGCGCTGCCCTCGATCCAGCGTGACCTGCATCTTTCGATCTCCGGGCTCGAATGGATCGTGAGCGCCTACATCCTGGTGTTCAGCGGGCTGATGCTGGTCGGCGGGCGGCTCGCCGACGTGTACGGACGGCGCCGGCTGTTCATCTCCGGGCTCGCGGTCTTCACGCTGGCCTCGTTCCTCGCCGGAATCGCCACCAGCCCGGAGATGCTGATCAGTGCCCGGGTGCTTCAGGGGGTCGGGGCGGCGATGTCCATGCCGTCCACCCTCGCGATCATCTCGGCGATCTTCCCCGACCCGAAGGAACGCACCCAGGCCGTGGGCATCTGGGCCGCGGTGAGCGCGCTCGCGCTGGCCCTGGGCCCCTTCACCGGCGGCTTCATCAGCCAGCGCTGGCACTGGGGCTGGATCTTCCTCATCAACGTCCCGGTCGGCATCGCCACGATCGCCATCACCGCCGCCTCGCTCACCGACTCCCGCGAGGGCGTCCGCCGCCGCCTGGACCTGCCCGGCCTCGCCACCTCGGCGGTCGCGCTCTTCGCCGTCACCTACGCGCTCATCGAGGGCCACAACAGGGGCTGGTCCTCGATGCCGATCCTCGGCTCGTTCGCGCTGTCCGCTGTGGCCCTCGCCGTCTTCCTGCTCATCGAGTCCCGGTCCGCCGAGCCGATGGTGGATCTGTCGATCTTCAGATCCCGGGTCTTCAGCGGCGGCACGAGCGCGCTGGGCCTGTGGGGCTTCGGGGTGATGGGCATCTACTTCTTCACCGCGATGTACCTGCAGAATGTCCTGGGCTTCTCCCCCACCACCGCCGGCGCCGCCTTCGTCCCGATGGCCCTGTCGATGGCCGCCACCGCGCCGCTCGCCCCGCTGGCGGTCGGCCGCCTCGGCCTGCACCGCACGGTCGCGCTGGGCACCGCCATCATCGTCGCCGCCCTCCTCGACATCTCGACGGTCGGCGAACACGGCCACTTCATCGACCTCATGCCGGCCTTCGTCGCCTTCGGCATCGGCTCCAGCTTCGCGATGATGCCCATCACCGACGCGGTCATCGGCACCCTTCCCCCGGGCAAGGCCTCCGCCGCCTCCGGCATCATCAACGCGGCCCGCGAACTGTCCGGCCTGCTCGGCGTCACCATCATCGGCGCGATCCTCACCTCCCGCGCGGCGGCCGCCAGCCGTTCCGGCGCGGCCCCCCTGCACGCCTTCCTGGAGGGCTACCAGCTCGCCATCGTCATAGCCGCCGCCATCGTCGCCATCGGCATCCCCACCGCCTGGATCACCCTCCGCCTCCCCCGCACCCCCGCCGAACCCGTCGACGTCACGCCCGTCGACACCCCCGTCCCCATCGCCTGACCGACCCGCGCGGGGATGGCTCGCCGAGCCATCCCCGCGCGCCGTCCATGCGCCGGATCCCGTCGGCCGGCGGGCGGTCGGTAGTATCTCGACCCGTGCGGCGCGGGTGGATTGTCCTTGTAACGAGTGTTCTGGTGGTGCTCGCCGCCGAACCCGCGAACGCGCAGCCCAGCTGGCCCGACTACCTGGCCGGACGGCTGAGGCACGATCCCGTCTACGTGACCGACCACGAGTCCCGGCTGCTCGATCCGGTCCCGGCCGAAGCGGCGATCAAGCGGGCGATCGGGGCACTGGGCGAGCCGGCGTACGTCGCGGTGACGCTTCCGCTCGGCCTGGACGACCGGGATTCCGACACCCTGATCCCGCTGCTGCACGACCGGCTGCGGACGAACGCGGTCTACATCGTCACCACGCCCAACGGGTCCGGCGGTGCCGTCGACTACGGCGGAAACCTGCAGGTGGCCGATGCGTGGGACGCCGCCGACGTCGAACTGTCCGCTCAGGAGTCGCGGAACCCGAACTTCCGCATGACGGCGCTGATGGTGGTCCAGCGGTTCGTGGAGATCGTGAAGTCCGGCCAGGTACGGCAGCGGCTCCAGGCCGCCGAGCGGTCGGCCGATCAGGAACGCGCCGCCGAGCGGAAGCACGACAGCGGCGGCGGCGAGGCGGTGCCGGTCGAGGCTGTCACCGGGGCGGCGCTCACCGGGCTGCCGCTGCTGGCATTGCTCGTACGGCGGCGGGTACGGCGGTGGCGGCGATGAGGCGGCTCGGCGCGGTCCTGCTCGTACTCGTCGGCCTGGTGCTGTCCGCCGGGCCGGCCCACGCCCAGGATCGGCTGGACCGGATCGCGGCCGCGCTGGCCAAGGACCCGGTCTTCCTCGATCCGGATCTGTACGGTGCGCTGACCGATGCGCAGCTCGCGACGATCGAGTCCGACGTTCGGTCGGCGGCGACCACACTGCGGCTGCCGGTCTTCGTGGCCGTGGTTCCCAACCTGCCGGACTCGGAGTCGGGCGGGCGCGCCGACCAGTTGCTCTGGGGCATCCACCAGCGGGTCGGCAAGGACGGGCTCTATCTCACCGTGGACGACAACGGTTACCTCGGCGCGCTGGCCTACAAGGTGCCCAAGCTGATCCTCGAGGTGCCGTGGGAGATCGAGGCGCCCTCCGACGTCCACCACGGCTTCGCCGACCTGCCCAAGCGGCTCGGCGGCTATCTGACCCAGGCCGAGAACGCGGACGGGATCGATCCGAGCGTCCCGCCGTCGCCGGAGAACGTGCCGACCTCCGCCGCCACCCCGTCGCATCACGACAACGGCTGGGACTGGCCGGCCTTCTTCGGCGGGTTCGTGGTGCTCGGCCCGGTCG
>Ga0308173_10001425_pt1 | contig 11884 bp, 10 predicted proteins | sample PhyPR1_FD_203716 | JGI IMG/M metagenome (GOLD analysis project Ga0308173, IMG submission 203716) | Soil microbial communities from UC Gill Tract Community Farm, Albany, California, United States - DLSLS.P.R1 | ecosystem: Environmental > Terrestrial > Soil > Agricultural land | place: USA... | reverse complement strand
CCGCGGGTCGGCTGCGAGGCCACCAGCAGCTTCAGCGGCCGGGACATCTCTCGGGCCACGACGACCTTCTGCTGGTTGCCGCCGGACAGCGTGCCCACCGGGGTCTCGATCGAGCCAGTGCGGATGTCGAACTCGGCCACCCGCTGCTCGGCGTTGCGCCGGACGGCCTTCACGTCGAGCTGTCCGCGGCGGCCGAAGGGCGGGACGTTGTAGAGGTCGAGGACCAGGTTGTCGGCGACGCTGGCCTCGCCGACCAGCGCGTCGTGGCTGCGGTCCTCGGGGACGAAGCCGACCCCGGAGTGCAGCACCTGGCGGGGGGTACGGCCGAGCAGTTCCTTGCCGTTGAGCGTGATCGAGCCGTTCGCCGCGGGCAGCAGGCCCAGCAGCGCCTCGGCCAGCTCGGTCTGCCCGTTGCCCTGCACCCCGGCGATGGCGACGATCTCGCCGGGCTTGATGTCGAAGCTGACGTCGTCGACGACCGCCCGTCCGGAGAAGTCCCGGACGGTCAGGTTCTTGATGCTCACCGCCGGCGCGGCGCCGGTGTCGGTGAAGGGCGCCTTGGAGACGGTCAGCAAGACGTCCCGGCCGACCATCATCGAGGCCAGATGGGCCTCGGAGTCCTGCGGGCTGGCCTCGCCGACCACCGCGCCCCGGCGGATCACCGTGATCTTGTCGGCGATCGCCTTGACCTCTTTGAGCTTGTGGGTGATGAAGACGATCGAGTGCCCGGCCGCGCGCAGCGAGCGCATGACCGTGAAGAGCTCCTCGATCTCCTGCGGGGTGAGCACGGCGGTGGGCTCGTCCAGGATCAGCACCTTGACGTCCCGGGTGAGCGCCTTGACGATCTCCACCCGCTGCTGGATGCCGACGGGCAGGTCCTCGACCATGGCGTCGGGATCGACTTCCAGGCCGAACCTGGTGGAGACCTCGCGGACCTCCCTGCGGGCCTTGGCCTTGTCCAGCAGGCCGCCGCCCTTGACGCTCTCGTGGCCGAGCATCACGTTCTCCGCCACGGTGAAGACCGGAACGAGCATGAAGTGCTGGTGCACCATGCCGATGCCGGCCGCGATGGCGTCGCCGGGGCCGTTGATCGTCAGCGCCTCGCCGTCGATCTTGATCTGGCCGGCGTCCGGCTGGTAGAGGCCGTACAAGATGTTCATCAGGGTCGACTTGCCGGCCCCGTTCTCGCCGAGCAGGCAATGGATCTCGCCCGGCTCGACCTTCAGGTCGATGGCGTTGTTCGCCACCAGGGATCCGAACCGCTTGGTGATCCCCCGCAGCTCCAGGGTCACCTGGATACCTCCGTCATTGGCCCGGGCCCGGCGTGGTGGTGGGCCCGTTCAGCGGGAAACGCGCGGTCCACCTGGTCCAGCTCGGTCTTCAGCTGCTGCGGGACCTTGCTTTCGAACTGGTGGAACGGCGCGAGGCCGGTTCCGCCGTTCTGCAGCGTGCCCAGGTAGCCGCCCGTCAGCGGCTGGCCCTTGGCGGCGGTCTCCACCGTCTGCTGGACGGCGCCGGAGACGTTCTTGGTCACGCTGGACAGGAAGACGCCGCAGTACTGCGCCGCCGAGACGCAGCCGTCGGTGTCGACCCAGATCACGCTCACCTTGCCGCCGGTCTGCTGCGCGGCGGCCGCCGCGCCCAGGCCGGTGCCGCCGGCCACCGGGAAGATGATGTCGGCGCCCTGGTTGATGAAGTTCTGGGAGATCGACTTGCCCTTGGCCTGGTCGGTGAAGGACGACGCCATGGAGCCGCTCTTCGGCTTGGCCTCGTCCCAGCCCAGGACCTGGACGTTCTTGCTCTTCTGCTTGTTGTAGTACTTCACGCCCTCCTGGAAGCCGTCCATGTAGACGGTGACCGGCGGGATGGCCAGACCACCGAAGGTGGCGACCTTGCCGGACTTCGACATCCCGGCGGCCAGGTAGCCGGCCAGGAAGCCGCCCTGAGCGGTGTTGAACTGCATACCGAAGATCTTGTTGCCCGCGGACGCGGAGTCGACGATGCCGAACTGCTGGTTCGGGTTGGTCTTGGCCGCCGCCGTCGTCGCGTCCGCCATCAGGCCGCCGACCGTCACGATCAGGTTGCACTTCTTGGCGACGAGGCTGTTGATGTTCGGAACGTAGTCGTTCTGGCTGGTCGACTGGACGTAGCTGACCTTGGCGCCGCTGCTCTTCTGCGCGGCCTGCATGCCCGCCCAGGCGGAGGCGTTGAACGAACGGTCGTCGATGCCACCGGTGTCGGTGACCATACATGCGGAGAAGCTCGCCGCTCCGGCGGTGGCGCCCCCGGTCGGACTCGCTGAACTCTCACTCTTCGGTTTCGACCCGCAGCCGGCGACCACTACGGCCAGCCCAGCCACACCGGCGACGAACCGGATTCCCTTAGCCACCATGCCTCCTTGAACACGAAATCCGGGGACTGATCTCGTCCCGGTTTGGACTGACCCCCGAAATTTAGGACCGTCCGACCGTTCCCCCCGGAACGGGATGCGGTGGCCCTGACCGGCTACAGGATCACGATTCCCGGTCCTTGACCGCCACAAGCCAACAGAGTTGTGCACAGACCGTTACCCGAGCCGCTGGGAGGGACTCAGGTGATTTCTACCGCATGATCCGTAGTGGTTTGTCGTATATCCACGTCGACACCCCGTCTGCTCCGTACAATACGCTTCGCTTATGGGGGAGATCGACTGGACCCGGCTGCGTGCCGCGGCACGTACCGCCATGGAGCACGCTTACGCACCGTACTCACACTTCCCGGTGGGCGCCGCCGGGCTCGTGAACGACGGCAGGCTGATCACCGGCTGCAATGTCGAGAACGCCTCGTACGGCCTGACCCTGTGCGCCGAGTGCAGCCTCGTCAGCGCGCTCTACGCGACCGGGGCCGGCCCCGAGCCCTCGACCGCCAACCCGGACCGGATCCATCTCGATCCGCCGAAACCCAGGCCGATGCTGGTCGCGGTCTCGATCGTCGCCGGTGACGGCGAGCCGGTCGCACCCTGCGGGCGGTGCCGCCAGCTCCTGTGGGAGCACGGCGGCCCCGGGCTGCTGGTGGAGACCGTGTCCGGAATCCGGCCGATGACCGAGATCCTGCCGGACGCCTTCGGCCCCGACGACCTTCAGAACTAGCCAGAGTTAAGGACTTACATGGATGTCATCGACGTCATCCTGACCAAGCGCGACGGCGGGGAGCTGTCCGACGAGCAGATCGCCTGGGTGGTGCCCGCCTACACCGAGGGCCTCGTCGCCGAGGAGCAGATGTCGGCGCTGGCCATGGCCATCCTGCTCAACGGCATGACCCGGCGCGAGATCGCCACCTGGACCGAGACCATGATCCGGACCGGGGAGCGGATGAACTGGTCGGTGCTGGACCGGCCGACCACCGACAAGCACTCCACCGGCGGCGTGGGCGACAAGATCACACTGCCACTCGCGCCCGTGGTGGCGGCCTGCGGTGCGGCGGTGCCGCAGCTGTCCGGGCGCGGGCTCGGGCACACCGGCGGCACGCTGGACAAGCTGGAGTCGATCCCCGGCTGGCGGGCGTCCCTGTCCAACGCCGAGATGCTCCAGGTGCTCCAGGAGACCGGAGCGGTCGTCTGCGCGGCCGGCTCGGGGCTGGCCCCGGCGGACAAGAAGCTGTACGCGCTGCGCGACGTGACCGGCACGGTCGAGTCGATCCCGCTGATCGCCAGCTCGATCATGTCCAAGAAGATCGCCGAGGGCACCGGGGCGCTGGTGCTGGACGTCAAGGTCGGCTCCGGGGCCTTCATGAAGACCACGGACCAGGCCGCCGAGCTGGCCCGGACCATGGTGGACCTGGGCACCGACGCCGGGGTACGTACCGTCGCGCTGCTCACCGCCATGGACCGCCCGCTCGGCCGGGCGATCGGCAACGCCGTCGAGGTGGCCGAGTCGGTGGAGGTCCTGGCCGGTGGCGGCCCGGCCGACGTGGTCGAGCTGACCATCACGCTGGCCCGCGAGATGCTGGCCGGCGCCGGGCTCGGCGGCGGCAAGGACCCGGCCGAGGCTCTCCGGGACGGCTCGGCGATGGACGTCTGGCGACGGATGATCTCGGCACAGGGCGGCGACCCCGATGCCCCGCTGCCGGTCGCGAACGAGACGTACGTCGTCAAAGCACCCGCCACCGGGGTCCTGACCAGGCTGGACGCGCTCGGGACCGGAGTGGCCGCCTGGCGGCTCGGCGCGGGCCGGGCCCGCAAGGAGGACCCGGTGTCCTTCGGCGCGGGGATCATCTGCCACGCCAAGCCGGGCGACGAGGTGCGCGAGGGCGAGCCGCTGCTCACCCTGTACGCCGACGAGCCGGCCCGGTTCGAGCGGGCGCTGGCCGACCTTTCCGGGGCCGTCGAGGTGACGCCGGGCGGCAAGCCTGATCTGCTGCCTTTGATCATTGATCGGATCGGCTGAAGGGTACGGTGCAAGGGATGACCACGAAGCCCGCTCTTGATCAGATCCGCCAGGCCCCGAAGGTGCTCCTGCACGATCACCTGGACGGGGGCCTGCGCGCCGCGACCATCGTCGAGCTCGCCGCCGAGACCGGCTACGAAGGCCTGCCCGCCGGTGACCCGGAGGGCCTGGCGACCTGGTTCGCCGAGGCGTCCGACTCCGGCTCGCTGGAGCGCTATCTCGAGACCTTCAGCCACACGGTCGCGGTCATGCAGACCCAGGACGCGTTGCGCCGGGTCGCGTACGAGTGCGCCGAGGACCTGGCCGCCGACGGGATCGTGTACGCCGAGGTCCGCTACGCGCCCGAGCTGCACACCCGCACCGGGCTGAGCCTCGACCAGGTCGTCGAGGCGGTGCTGGACGGCTTCGCGGCCGGCAGCAGGGAGCACGGCATCCGGGTCGGCTCGCTGGTCACCGCCATGCGCCACCAGGCCCGCTCGATGGAGATCGCCGAGCTGGCGGTCCGCTACCGGGACCTGGGCGTCGTCGGGTTCGACATCGCCGGAGCCGAGGCCGGCTATCCGCCCACCCGGCACCTGGACGCCTTCGAGTACCTCCAGCGCGAGAACGCGCACTTCACCATCCACGCCGGCGAGGGCTTCGGGCTTCCGTCGATCTGGCAGGCGATCCAGTGGTGCGGCGCGGACCGGCTGGGCCATGGCGTCCGGATCATCGACGACATCACCGAGCGGGATTCGGAACGGCCCCGGCTGGGGCGGCTCGCGGCGTACGTCCGGGACAAGCGGATCCCGCTGGAGATGTGCCCGAGCTCCAACATCCAGACCGGCGCGGCCAAGTCCATCGCCGAGCACCCCATCGGCCTGCTCAAGCGGCTGGGCTTCCGGGTCACGGTCAACACCGACAACCGGCTGATGAGCCGTACCTCCCTGTCGGAGGAGTTCGCCAAGCTGGTCGAGGCGTTCGGCTACGACTGGGACGACCTGCGCTGGTTCACGGTCAACGCCATGAAGTCGGCCTTCGTCGGGTTCGACGAGCGGCTTGAGCTGATCAACGGTGTGATCAAGCCCGGGTTCGAGCAGCTCAAGTGGCGTAGCGCGCGGCTATGACGATGACCGTGACCACCGAGAAGCCGCGGATCTTCCGGTCCACCGCCGCCCTGGTGGGCGGATGGGCCTGGATGGTGTTCGCCGGGCTGAACTTCATCGACCTGGCGATCCGCGGCCGGGACATGGCCTCGCTGGTGGCCACCGCCGTCCTGCTGACCACCTGCGGCATCGCCTATGTCGCCGGCATCCGGCCCCGGGTGGCCGCCTCCGCCGACGCGGTACGGGTGCGCAACCCGTTCAGGGACGCCGAACTGCCGTGGAAGTCGGTGCGCACGGTCGACGCGGCCGAAGCGCTGCGGCTGCACTACACGACCGAGGACGGCGCCGAGAAGATCCTGCGGGTCTGGTCGCTGCCGAACTCGCCCCGGGCCCAGGCCAGGGCCGAGCGGCGGTCCCGCAAGGAGGCGGCCGAGCTGCCCGAGCATGTCGCCAAGGCGGTCGCGGGCAAGACGCACGTCACCTACGCGATCGAGCAGCTGACCGAAATGGCCGCGAAGTACGGCAAGTCCGGGCCCTCGGGCGGTGCGGTGCGCTGGTCGGCTCCGGCCGTGCTGGCGCTGGCCGTACCGGCGCTCTTCCTGGTGATCACGATTGTGATCGCCGGCACTTAGTAAGCGTGCTCGGTCATCAGCCGGCGGGCCGCCTCGGTGAGGCTGCCGGACAGTGACGGGTAGACCGCGAAGGTGTGCGCGACCTGCTCGACGGTCAGATGCTGCTGTACGGCCATGGACAGCGCCAGGATCAGCTCGCTGGCCCGGGGTGCGACGATCACGCCGCCCAGCACGATGCCGGTGGCCGGACGGCAGAACAGCTTGATGAAGCCGTCCTCGAAGCCTTGCATCTTGGCCCGCGGGTTGGTGGCGAGCTGCAGCATGACCGTGCGGGCGTTGACCTCGCTGGTGTCGATCATCTGCTGGGAGACGCCGACGGTGGCGACCTCGGGGTCGGTGAAGATGTTGGCCGCGACCCAGCCCAGCTTCAGCGGCTGCACGGCCTCGCCCAGCGCGTGCCACATCGCGGTGCGGCCCTGCATCGCCGCCACCGACGCCAGCATCAGCACCCCGGTGCAGTCGCCGGCCGCGTAGATGCTGGGCGCGGAGGTGCGGGACACCTTGTCGGTGGCGATGAACCCGCGGTTGTCGAGCTGGACTCCCACGTGCTCCAGGCCGATCCCGGAGGTGTTGGGCACCATGCCGACCGTCATCAGGCAGTGCGAGCCCTCGACCTTGCGGCCGTCCTCCAGGGTGACGATCACGCCGTCCCCGGAGCGTTCCACCGCGGCGGCCCTGGATCTGGCCATGACGTTCATGCCCCGGCGCAGGAAGACCTCCTGCAGCACGGAGGCGGCGTCGGGGTCCTCGGTGGGCAGGATGCGGTCCCGCGAGGAGACCAGGGTGACCTGCGAGCCCAGCGCCTGGTAGGCCCCGGCGAACTCGGCCCCGGTCACACCGGAGCCGACCACGACCAGCTCCTCGGGCAGCGTGGGCAGGTCGTAGAGCTGCCGCCAGTTCAGGATCCGCTCGCCGTCCGGCTCGGCGCCCTTGAGCACCCGGGGCGTCGCACCCGTGGCGACCAGCACGATGTCGGCCCGCAGCCGCTCGTCGCCGACCGCGATGATCTTGGGATCGACGAACCTGGCCTCACCGTGCACGATCCGCACGTCCTCGTAGGCCAGCCGTTCGGCCACGTCGAAGGACTGCGCTCTGGCCAGGTCCTTCACCCGCTTGTTGACCACGCCCAGCTCGGCCTGCAGCCCGCCGACCTCGCCGTCCGGGCCGCCGGTGAAGTGCAGGCCCAGCTTGGCCGACTCGGACACCACGGCGCGCCTGGTCGAGGTGGCGATCAGGGTCTTGGACGGAACGCAGTCGGTCAGCACACAGGCGCCGCCCGGACCGTCGCGCTCCACCACGGTCACGTCGCCGCCGAGCTGCGCCGCGACCAGCGCGGCCTCATAGCCGCCCGGGCCTCCTCCGATGATCACGATGCGGGTCACCCACCCATTGTTTCTCACCATCCGGGGTGACCGAGCCTGCGGAGGCCGCTGCGACGGCCTAGGCTTGACCTTCGTGGCTCTGTATGCGGCGTACGCCTCCAACATGGACCCCGAGCAGATGGCTCAGCGGGCCCCGCACTCCCCGGTCTACGGCACCGGCTGGCTGGCCGGATGGCGGTTGACCTTCGGCGGCCAGGACGTGGGCTGGGACGGGGCGCTGGCCACCGTGGTCGAGGACGAGGGCGAGCACGTCTTCGTCGCGATCTACGATGTGCCGTCCTGGGACGAGCAGGAGCTGGACGCCTGGGAGGGCGCGGCCCTCGGCGTCTACCGCAAGATCAGAATCCGGGTGAAGACCCTGGAGGGCGACGCGCTCTGCTGGCTCTATGTCCTGGACGACTACGAAGGCGGCCTTCCGTCGGCCCGCTACCTGGGCATCCTCGCCGACGCGGCGGAGAAGGCGGGCGCACCTGACGATTATGTAAAGGATCTGCGAAGCCGCCCGTGCAAGTCTCTGGGCGAATAACGACCGGAATATCGTTGTTCGGTGAGCAACGACGCTTTTGACCTTGCCAGGGCCGCCGCCTCGACGCTGCGCTCCCGTGTTTCGGCGCCCCGCGCCTTCGACTCCTTCGACGTGGCCCTGGTGATGGGCTCGGGCTGGGTGCCCGCCGCCGACGCGCTGGGCGAGCCTGCCGTCGAGCTTCCGGTGACCGATCTGCCGGGCTTCGCCGCTCCCGCCGTCGCCGGGCACGCCGGGAAGATCCGGGCCGTCGAGGTGGGCGGCAAGCGCTGCCTGGTCTTCCTGGGCCGTACGCACCTGTACGAGGGCCGGGGGGTCGAGCCGGTCGTGCACGGCATCCGTACGGCCATCGCCGCGGGCGTCAAGACCGTCGTGCTCACCAACGCGGCGGGCGGCCTGCGTCCCGAGACCCAGAAGGTCGGCGATCCGGTGCTGATCGCCGACCATCTGAACCTGACCGGCTCGAACCCGCTGACCGGCGCGGACTTCCTGGACCTGACCGAGGCCTACTCCAAGCGGCTGCGCGCGCTGGCCCAGGAGATCGACCCGTCGCTGGCCGAGGGCGTCTACGCGGCCTTCCGCGGCCCGACCTACGAGACCCCGGCGGAGGTACGGATGATCCGTACCCTCGGCGCCGACCTCGTGGGCATGTCCACGGTCCTGGAGACCATCGCGGCCCGGCAGGGCGGCGCCGAGGTGCTGGGCATCTCGCTGGTCACCAACATCGGCGCCGGCCTCACCGGCGAACCCCTCAACCACGAGGAAGTGCTCGCCGCGGGCAAGGCCGCAGCCCAGCGCATGGGCGGCCTGCTGTCCACGTTCGTCGAGCGCCTCTGACCACGCGCCGATCTGCGGGCGCCTTTCGCGCCCGTCGGCAAGCTGAAGGGTTTGGTATGAGCGAGTTCGAGGTCGCCGCGCGGGAGTGGCAGGCGCAGGATCCGGATCCGGAGACCCGGGCGGAACTGGGAGCGCTGCTGGAGGCGGGGGACGAGGCCGCGCTGGCGGACCGGTTCCGGGCCAGGCTGGAGTTCGGTACCGCCGGGCTGCGCGGGGAGTTGGGCGCCGGGCCCAATCGGATGAACTCGGTGACGGTCATGCGGGCCGCCGCGGGGCTGGGCGCCCGGCTGCTGGCCGACGGCCCGGACGCCTCGGTGGTGATCGGGTTCGATGCCCGGCACAAGTCCGAGCGGTTCGCCCGCGACACCGCGGCGGTGCTGACCGGCGCCGGGGTGACGGCGCTGATCATGCCGCGCACGCTGCCCACGCCGGTGCTGGCCTTCGCCGTACGGCACCTGGGCTGCGCCGCCGGGGTCATGGTGACCGCCAGCCACAACCCGCCCAGGGACAACGGCTACAAGGTCTACTGGGGCGACGGCGGGCAGATCGTGCCGCCGCTGGACGCGGAGATCTCGGCGGCCATCGACAAGGTCGGCCGGGTGGACGAGCTGCCGCTCGGCACCGGCTGGACGGTGCTGGGCGAGGAGATCGTCGAGGCCTACCTGGCCGCCGTCACCAGGCTGCCGATCGGGGACGCCCGCGACCTCGACGTGGTCTACACGGCCATGCACGGGGTGGGCGGGCCGACGCTGCTGGAGGCCTTCGAGCGGGCTGGGTTCCGGTCGCCGCGGCCGGTCCGGCGGCAGTTCGAGCCCGATCCGGAGTTCTCCACGGTCGCCTTCCCCAACCCGGAGGAGCCGGGGGCGATGGACCTCGCGCTGGCGGCAGCGGGCGAGGCGCCCACGGACCTGGTGATCGCCAACGACCCGGACGCCGACCGGTGCGCGGTGGCCGTGCCGCTGCCGTCCGGCGAGTTCCGGCGGCTCAGCGGCGACGAGGTCGGCGGGCTGCTGGCCGAGCACGTGCTGCGGCACACCTCGGGCTCCGACCGGCTGGTGGTGACGACGATCGTGTCGTCGTCGCTGCTCGGCCGGATGGCGCGGCATCACGGCGTACGGTTCGCCGAGTCGCTCACCGGCTTCAAGTGGATCGTCAGAGCGCGGGGCGCGGGAACAGGCCGGCCGCGGGACCGGTTCGTGTTCGGCTACGAGGAGGCGCTGGGCTACTGCGTCGGCACCGACGACGGGCCGCCGGTGCGCGACAAGGACGGCATCGGGGCGGCCCTGGCCATCGCCGGGCTGGCCGCCGAGGCCAAGCGGGAGGGGCGCACGCTGCTCGACCTGCTGGACGACCAGGCCAAGCGTTACGGCCTGCACGCCACCGGCCAGCTCTCCGTACGGGTGGAGGACCTGTCGCTGATCGCCGATGCCATGGCCCGGTTGCGCGCGACCCCGCCGACCGAGCTGGGCGGCCGTCCGGTCACCTCCGTACAGGATCTGGCCGAGGGGGTGGACGGCCTGCCGCCCACCGACGGCCTCCGCTACCGGCTGGGCGACCAGGCCCGTATCGTCGTACGGCCTTCCGGCACCGAGCCCAAGCTCAAGTGCTACCTGGAGGTCGTGGTCCCGGTGACCGGCGAGGTGGCCGACGCCCGTACCGAGGGGGCCGCCGCGCTGGCCGCCATCGGCCAGGACCTCTCCACCGCCCTGGCCATCACCTAGCCCCGGCCGGTCCGGTCACGCGGGGGGCTCGCCGCGGCCGGTCGGCAGGCCGTGCTGGCGGAGGCGGGAGCGGCGCAGGTCGGCGACGCTGACGATCACGACGAAGGTGCTGGTGAGCAGGGCGAGGAGCGGGACCGACACCCGGATCCACCAGTCGCCGGGCAGCAGGGCCAGCACGACGCAGACCGGCGTCATGACGACGAGGTGGCGGGCCAGTATTCTGACCCGCCACCCCGCATCGGTCAGGTCGTGCCAGACCCAGTCGCGATTGGCCGGCGGCAGCCGGAAACCGGCCGCGTAGCGGAGCCGGGCCCAGAGACCGGGATCGCCGGCCAGCCGGGTCATGACGGCCCGGCGGCGCGGCTACCAGTCGCCTCCGCCGCCGCCGAAGTCGCCCCCACCGCCGAAGTCGCCGCTGCCGAAGTCCCAGCCGCCACCTGCGTCACCGGAATCACCGCCGAAGCCGCCGAAGCCGTCTCCGCCGCCGTCGTACCCGGAGTCAGGGCCGCCGAAGCCCCCTCCGAAGCCGCCGCCCCAGCCACCGGAGAACATCGAGCCCAGCGCGGTGCCGATCAGCAGGCCGCCGAGCATGTCCCCGCCGCCGAAGCCGGAGTAGTAGCCGCCGGCGTACGGGGCGTAGGCCGGACCGGCGTCCCAGTAAGGCCGGGCGTAACCGCCCACGGACACCATCCTGGCGTCGGGCATCTCGCCGCGCAGGACCCGGGCCGCGTCGTCCGCGCAGGCCGGGACCGAGCGCGGGACACCGCCGGGCGGGGCCCAGGTGACGTCCTGGACCGAAGGGCCGTGCTGCGGGTTGAAGAAGCACGGCGGGCGCCGCTCCGGCACCGGCTGACCGGCCAGCCGGGCGCGTACCGCCGTCATGTAGTAGCGGCCGTCCTCCAGGGCCTTGGTCACCCCGCTCATGTCCGAGGGGCGCTGGGCGGTCTCCACGGCCTTCTTGGCCCCGTCGTAGGAGTCCAGCGCCCGCGTGTAGTCGTCGCGGGTCTCGGCGGGCAGGCTCTGGTCCATCACGTTGAGGTCGAGGCCGCTGATGTCCTCGCCGAGCCTGGTCACGTCCTCCTGGACGCTCTGCTTCAGCTCGGCCATCTGCCGCGCGTCCCGCTCCCTGCGGCGCTTGCGGGCCACCAGGAAGACCCCGACGCCGCCGGCCACGACCAGCACCAGGACGCCCAGGATGACGAAACCGCCCGTGGCGGTCGACCGGGCCTTGTCCTTGGCCTGCTTGTCGATCAGGCCGGTGAGCGCGATCAGCCGGGACT
>Ga0308173_10001423_pt1 | contig 11889 bp, 7 predicted proteins | sample PhyPR1_FD_203716 | JGI IMG/M metagenome (GOLD analysis project Ga0308173, IMG submission 203716) | Soil microbial communities from UC Gill Tract Community Farm, Albany, California, United States - DLSLS.P.R1 | ecosystem: Environmental > Terrestrial > Soil > Agricultural land | place: USA... | reverse complement strand
ACCGAGCGGCGCAAGATGCACCGGGTGACGATCAACGCCCCCGGCGCCATCGACGACGGCGTCCCCAAGGGCCCGAACGGCGTGACCGGCGACGATGCTCCGGCCGAGGCCGCCGCCGCCCGCTACATCTGAGGCGTACGTCGATCAGGAATGGAGAAGCAGCTCCGGCGGACCACCCCGTAACGTAGTCAGTGTCAGCAAAAACGACACGGACGAAAACGAGGAGTCACGATGCCCCAAGCGCAGACGATCATCTACCCGGTCCAGGACCTGGCCAAGGCCAAGGCCCTGTTCGACGCGCTGCTGGGCGTCGAACCGTACGCCGACGCGCCCTACTACGTCGGCTACAAGGTCGGCGGCCAGGACATCGGCCTCGACCCCAACGGCCACAAGCAGGGCTACACCGGCCCGGTCCCGTTCTTCACGGTGCCGGACATCAAGGCCGGCCTGCAGAGCCTCGTGGCCGCCGGGGCCGAGACCGTGCGGGACGTTCAGGACGTCGGCGGCGGCAAGCTGATCGCGGCGGTCAAGGACGCCGACGGCAACATGATCGGCCTCACCCAGGAGCCCTGACGGACCGGTGGGATGAGCCGCCTGGCTTCCGGCGGCGGGCTCAGGCGGCCGCCGCGGCGAGCTTGCTCAACTCGTCCAGCGCGTCGGCCAGGTGGCTCATCACCGACCAGACGTCGGGCACCGTGTCCCGGCAGGCGATCACCCCGACGTCGACCCGGCCGTCGTAGGAGAACACCGTGATGTTCAGCCCGCCGGTGAGGTCGCTGATCACCGAGACCGGGTAGTAGGCCAGCACCCGGGCGCCGCGGATGTAGAGCGGGAACTGCGGTCCCGGAACGTTGGAGATGATCAGGTTGATCGGCCGGGGCCTGGTCGTACGGATCAGCCCGCGGGTGGTCAGCCCTGCGATCGGCGCGGGCAGGAGGCCGCTCATGTCGCGCAGCCAAGTGCCCGAGTGCGAGACGAACCGCCGCTTGGCGGTGTGCATGGCATCCCGTACCGCGGCGAACCGCTCGGCCGGATCGGCGACCTCGGTGGCCAGCGGAGCGAGCATGACCGACAGCTCGTTCCCCCGCTCGCCCTCCTTGCCGCCCTGCCGCAGTGAGACCGGCACCGCCGCCACGAGTGGCTCGGCCGGCAGCGCGTGGTGGTCCTCCAGCCAGCGGCGCAGCGCGGTCGCGCAGAGCGCCATGATGACGTCGTTGACGCTGCCGCCCAGCACCTTGCCGACCCGCTTGACCTCGTCCAGCGGCAGCGAGCCGTAGGCCAGCCGCCGGTGCGCGCTGATCGGCCGGTTGAAGGGCGTGGGAGGCGCGCTCATCCGCCGCTGCGCCGGCAGCCGGCCGGCGTCCGGCCGGGCGATGCTCATGACCGCCCGGGAGAACCGGTCCATGCCCGGCAGTTGCCCGACCATCGGCAGGTCGGAGAGGTACGGGACGGTCCGCGCCATCGAGCGGGCGCTCCGCACGGGGTACGTGAGGCTGCGCACCAGGCTGTTGCCCAGCATGGTGAGCCGGTCCGGGGCGGTCTCGGCCGGGCCGGGCGCCGGCGTCGTGGGCGTGGTGTCCGGCGCCACGTCCAGCAGTGCGGCCAGCGTCTCCGCGGCCAGCACCCCGTCGACGGCCGCGTGGTGCACCTTCGCGTAGATCGCCGTCTTCCCGTCCTGCAGGCCCTGCACGAGATAGAGCTCCCAGAGCGGCCGCCGGCGGTCCAGCGGCGTCTCGTGGAGCCTTGCCACCTCCTCGGCGAGCTGCGCCTCGTCGCCCGGTTCGGGCAGTGCCACCTCGTGGACGTGCAGCGCCGGGTCGAAGTCCGGGTCGTCCATCCAGTACGGCAGGTCCAGGCCGAGCGGCACCCCGGCCAGCTTCTGCCGCAGCGGCTTGGCCAGATGCGCGCGTTCGCGGATCAGCCCGACCAGATCCTCCAGCCGCAACCGGCCGCCCGGGCATCCCGACGCGTCGAGAATGCCCAGGCCACCGATGTGCGCGACCGTGGTTCCTCCCTCCACATGCAGGAAGTTCGCGTCCACCGGAGTCAACTGGGCCATGGGGGGTTCCTCCACTCGTTGGCTGCTTCTCGGCGTGCCGCCCTACCCAAAGCGAATGCAGTACCACCAAGTAGGTCAATGTTCGCAGCGATGGAGTAACTCAGACTTAACGGGCGGTTGTCGCGTTGTTACGCATCCCTCATCGCGGTTTCCGGCGCGTAAAAAGGAACTCTCCCGCCCGGAACATGGTCGAATAGGCCAGTCTGCTCCCCCTGCTAGGAGACCCCGCCGATGGCTGAGCCCCCCGAAGACACCCCGCCGCAGCCCGAGGACGCGATCCCCGAGGACACACCCCCGGCCCCCGCGCCCGAGGACACCCCGCCCCAGGAGATCCCCCCGCCGCCCGCCTACGGATCACCCGAGGGCACCGCCCAACTCCGTGCCTACGGCACCCAGAACCCACCCCCGACCCCAGGCCCACCCCAACCCCCCGGCAGTGCAGCCCAGCCCGGTGACGTGGCCCAGCCTGGAGGTGCGGCCCAGCCTGGTGGCGCGGGCCAGCCCGGTGCAGCGCAGCCTGGTGGTGCAGCCCAGCCCGGTGACGTCGCCCAGCCTGGTTGGGGCCAGCCTGGTGCAGGGCCTGGTGGTGCGGGGCAGCCTGGCGCGTACGGGCCTTCGGGGGGACCGGGGCAACCACCGGGCGCTTACGGGCGACAGCAGGGACCCGGAGGGTACGGGCCGCCGCAAGGCGCAGGGGGACAGCCGTCGGGGGCGCAGGGGATGCCACCTGGCGGCTATGGACCATCGGCCGATCCGGCAGCGAACTGGGCACCTCCGCCCCCTGGCGCGCCGCAGGGCAACGTCCCGCCGAGCGGGCCGGGTCAACCTGGGGCGTCCGGCACGCCGGATCAACATGGAGGGTTCGGTACACCGCAGGGGCAGCCGGGGGCCTACGGCGCGCCGCCGAGCGGGCCGGGTCAACCTGGAGCGTTCGGTACGCCGCCGGGGCAGCCGGGGCAGCCGGGGCAGCCGGGGCAGCCGGGGCAGCCAGGAGCGTATGGCGTGCCGCCGAGTGGGCCGGGGCAGCCTGGAGAGTTCGGTACGCCGCCGGGGCAGCCGGGGCAGCCGGGGGCGTATGGCGGGCCGCAGGGGCAGTCGGGGGCTTATGGCGTGCCGCCGGGTGGGGCGGGGCAGCCAGGGGCGTATGGCGTGCCGCCGGGGCAGGCGGGGATGTATGGCGGGCAGCAGGGTGGGCCTTCGGGGGGGTATGCGGTGCCGGGGGCTTATGGGCCGCCGGGAGGGTTTGCGGCGGCGCCTGGAGGGCCGGGTGGCGGGGCGGCCGGATGGGTGCCGCAGCCGCCGCCTCCGGGGTGGCAACAGCAGCAGGCCGCCGGCGGATGGGCCGCCGGGGCGCAGCGGGCGCCGTCCATGGTGGCGGCGGTCTTCACCGTGGTGGCGGTGGCGATCGGAGTGTTCGCCACACAGGTGGCCGGACAGGGTCTGTCGTCGGCCGCGCCGCGGTTCGAGGCCGATCTGCACCTGAGTTTCCGGACCCTGGACTGGGTGTTCAACATCTACCCGGTGCTGCTGGTCGCCGTTCTGCTGGGCGGCGGGCGGCTGGCGGACCTGGTCGGGCGGAAGATCGTGTTCGGGGTGGGCTCGGGCGTCTTCGTGGTGGGACTGGCCGCGACCGCGCTCGCCCAGAGCGCGACGCTGCTGATCGGCGGGCAGGGAATCGCCGCCATCGGTGAAGGGCTCATGCTGGCCGCCGGGCTGGGCGCCGTCTTCGAGGCGTTCCCCGGGCGAAGGCTCGCGTGGCCGCTCGCCGGATGGGGCGGAGCGTACGCACTGGCCTACTCGGTGGGGCCGGTGATCACCAGCGGTCTGGCCGAGGCGGCGAGCTGGCGGCTCAGCCTGCTCGTGCTCGTTCCGGTCGCGATCATCGCCGGAGTGCTGGGGACGGTGTTCATCGCCAACACCCGGAGGGTCGGCCCGCCGGACCGGACGCTGGACCTGCTCGGCATCCCGCTGCTGGCGGGCGCCATGCTAGCGCTGGTGCTCGGGCTGAGCAGCCAGAGCGTCAACGGATGGAACAGCGTGCTGACGATCGGCGCGCTGGTCCTGGCGGTGGTCCTCACCGGTGGCGCGCTGGCGGTCGGGCTCGCCGTGAAGCCGCAGGTGCTGCCCGGGCGGCTGCTGGCCGCGGCCGGGTCGAGCACGCTGGGCTGGGCCGCCGCGTACGTCATCTACAACACCGTCACGTTCAACCTGTCCGTCAGCTCCGAGATATCCGCCATGGGGACGGCTGTCCGGATTCTGGTGATGGCGGTCGGCTTCCTCCCGGCGGTGGTGGGCGGCGCTGCGCTGACCCACACCTTCGGGCCGCGTCCCGCACTGATCGGGGGCAGTGTCGTGGCGGCGCTGGCCGACCTCGTGCTGGCGGTGTCGCCGATCCGGCTGAGCGACGGCGTGTCGTTGCTGCTGCTCGTCGTCGCGGGCGTCGCGCTCGGGCTGCTCGTCGTGGGCGGGACCGGAGCGATCGCCGAGACCGGTCCGCAGGGGCTGTCCGGCTACAACGGCGGTCTCCAACTGGCGGCGATCGCGATCGGGTCGACGCTGGCGATCACGGTGTTCCTCACCTACGCCGGGCACGGATCGACCCTGCTCGGGCTGGCCCGCCGTCCCACGTTGCTCCTGGCGGCGGTGCCCGGAGTGATCGCCGCGGTGCTGGGAATCTTCGCGAACGCAGCCGATCGTCGGGGAGGGCCCGGTTCGCCCCCGAATCCGCCGCCCGCTCAGTACAGTGGCGGCCTATGACGGGACGTCCACTGAGCGAGATCGTGGAAGCCGGATGGGCGCGGGCACTGCAGCCGGTCGCCTCCAACATCGCGGCGATGGGGGAGTTCCTGCGGGCCGAGGTGGCGGCCGGCCGCCGCTACCTGCCTGCGGGGAACCACATCCTGCGGGCTTTCCAGCAGCCCTTCGACGAGGTACGGGTACTGATCGTCGGTCAGGATCCGTACCCCACCCCGGGGCATCCGGTGGGGCTGAGCTTCTCGGTGGCGCCCGAGGTGCGCCCGCTGCCCGGCAGCCTGATCAACATCTTCCAGGAGTACCGGCAGGACCTCGGCCATCCGGAGCCGAGCACCGGCGACCTCACGCCATGGACCGAGAACGGGATCCTGCTGCTCAACCGAGCGCTGACCGTGATGCCCGGCAAGCCGGCCTCGCACCGCGGCAAGGGCTGGGAGGAGGTCACCGAGCAGGCGATCCGGGCGCTGGCGGCGCGCGGCGGCCCGCTCGTGGCCATCCTGTGGGGGCGGGACGCCAGGAACCTGCGGCCGATGCTCGGACAGGTCCCGTGCATCGAGTCGCCGCATCCCAGCCCGATGTCGGCCGATCGGGGATTCTTCGGCTCCCGGCCGTTCAGCCAGGCCAACGCCCTCCTGCAGCGGCAGGGGGCGCAGCCCGTCGACTGGAAGCTGCCCTAGTTCTTCTGCTCCAGTGCTTCCAGGAACTCCCGGGCCCAGCGGTCCACGTCGTACTGCTCGACCCTGCGGCGCATCGCGCGCAGCCGGCGGGCCTGCTCGGGTGGCGGGGCGTTCATGGCCGTCATCAGGGTGCTCTTCAGCCCGTCGATGTCGTAGGGGTTGACCAGGTACGCGTTGCGCAGTTCGTCGGCGGCCCCGGCGAACTCGCTGAGCACCAGCGCCCCGCGTAGATCCGAGCGGGCCGCGACGTACTCCTTGGCCACCAGGTTCATGCCGTCGCGCAGCGGCGTCACCACCATGACATCGGCGGCCAGGTAAAGCGCGACGAGCTCCTCCCGGTCGTAGGAGGTGTGCAGGTAGTGGATGACCGGGGCGCCGATCTGCGCGTGCAGGCCGTTGAACCGGCCGACCTGCTGCTCGATCTCCTCCCGTAGCCGCTGGTACTCCTCGACCCGCTCACGGCTCGGGGTGGCGATCTGCACGAAGACGGCTTCGCCGGGCTTCAGCTCGCCGTCGTCGAAGAGCTCGCCGAAGGCCTGAAGCCGCTGGCCGATGCCCTTGGTGTAGTCGAGCCGGTCGACGCCCAGCAGGATCTTCGCCGCGCCCAGGTCGTCGCGCAGCTCGGCGGCCCGCCGCCAGATCCGCGGCTTGCGTACGATCTCGGCCAGCTCCTCGACGTCCACCGAGATCGGGAACGCCTGGGCCCGTACCTGCCGGTCCTGTGTGTACGCGTGCGGGCTCTGCACCCGGACGCCCGGCAACCGGCGGGCGAGGCGCAGGAAGTTGGCGGCCGCGCCGGGCCGCTGGAAGCCGACCAGATCGGCGCCCAGCAGGCCTTCGATGATCTGCCGCCGCCAGGGGAGCTGCTGGAACAACTCAAGCGGCGGAAACGGGATGTGCAGGAAGAACCCGATGCGCAGGTCGGGACGGAGCTCGCGGAGCATCGCCGGGACGAGCTGGAGCTGGTAGTCCTGGACCCAGACCACGGCGTCCCGCGCGGCATGGCGGGCGGCCGCCTCGGCGAACCGCTTGTTGACGGTGACGTAGGAGTCCCAGAGCCTCCGGTCGTACACCGGCTGCGCGATCACGTCGTGATAGAGCGGCCACAGCGTGGCGTTGGAGAACCCTTCGTAGTAGAGCTCGATCTCCTCGGCCGACAGCGGGATCGGCACCAGGTCCATGCCGTCCTCGGTGAACGGCTCGAGCTCTTCGCCGGGCGAACCGGACCAGCCCAGCCAGGCGCCCTGGCGACGCCGCATCACCGGCGCGATCGCGCTGACCAGCCCCCCCGGGCTGCGCCGCCAGGTCGCCGTACCGTCCGGACCGACCGTACGATCGACGGGCAGCCGGTTGGCGACCACGACGAACTCGTTACCGCTCGGCACCAGGAATCAACCCCTTGTTCGATCTTCTTGTAAGGGGTCCTACCCTATTTGCCCCTAAGTACAGCTCTGCTTCTCAGGTCGGTAAACGTCCCAGAGCTGGCCGGCGAAGAACCGCCCGAAGCTGGTCAGCGCCCGCAGGCCGTGCTCACCGGTGGTGCGGAAGGTCGTGAGCTGGTGCGCGAAGTCGGCCAGCTCGATGTGCAGGATCCCGGCCCCGATGATCCGGGCGGACTCGTCCTCGGCCTCCTCGACATGACCCTCCAGGACCCGGAAGAACAGGGTCGAGGTGTCGGGCCAGATGTCGGTGGGCGGGCCGTGGAAGACGTTCTTCCAGCCGATGAGGGTGCGGGGCCGGTTCTCGCCGTCCGTGAAGTACAGCCGGTACTTCATCAGCCGGCGATCCGGCGCCCCCGCTGGCGCGAACAGATTGAACCAGCCCCGCTCGACCGGGCGGCTACCCCCGCAGCAGGCCGCCTCGATCATTCCCTCGGCCCGGGCGGTGTGCTCGGGCTCGGCCAGGAAACGGTCCACGTCGTCGGTTGTGATGGTCAGCCGGAACGCGAACCTCTCCCGGTGGGCGGCGAGCTCCCCTGCACGCGGGTTGCTCACGCCCTCGGTGTAGTGGCCTTTCATCTCCTCGGTGAACGACAGCGACGTGTGCTCGCTCTCGTGGGTGTGTCCGTTCACCCGCTGCGGAGCCTGGGTGGTCATCGGTCCCTCCTCCAACATGCGGGTGGCCATGCGGTCGGCCATGGCGGCGATGGTCAGTGACGGATTCGGTCCGACGGGCCCCGGCATGGCCGCGCCGTCGGCGATATAGAGACCGGGCAGCCCGTACACCGCGCCGTAGGGGTCGCAGACCCCCTCGGCCGCGTGCCGGCCGATCGGTGCGCCGCCCAGCGGGTGCACGCTGATGACCCGCTTGAGGAACCAGATCGGGTTGTCGTGGTACTTCGCGCCGAGGACGTGCGCCATCCGCTGCATGGTCGCGCGGACCCGCTCGAAGTACGCGCCGCTGGTCGCCTCGTTCCACTCGACGTCGAGCTTGCCCCGGCGCAGCTTGAGCACGCCGTCGGGCACGTCGCGGCCCATGCCCAGCAGGGGCAGCGAGCTGACCGACAGCGCGCCCTTGCCGACCAGGTCGGACAGCTCCTTGGAGACGTGGGTGTCCGGGGCGTGGGTGAGCATGGCCTTCATGCGCTCGAAGGCGAAGTGCACCGCGCGCTTGATCTCGCCCGGCACGTCGACCTCCTCCACCATGAAGTCGACGAAGGCCGGGTAGCCGCCGTCCTCGATGTACGCACCGCGCCCGTTCGCGCCGTCCAGCTCGTCGGGCAGCCGGATGGCACTGGTGATGACAGGGCCCCGGCTGGCGTCCAGCGGCCGCACCCGGTTGCGGTCCTTGGCGTCCAGCAGGAAGGTCATCAGATCGCCGTTGCCGGAGAACCTCGTGCCCACCGCGCCGCTCAGCCCGGGGAGGTTCTCGCGGTTGCGCAGCAGCAGGTAGGTGGTGCCGTAGGTGCCCGCGGCCAGCACCAGCCGGTCACAGGTGATGCCGCCGGCGACGCTCTTGTTCAGGAGGGGATCGTGGTGCAGGTAGTCGACCTGGTAGCCGCCCTCCTCCCGCGCGACGATCCGGGTCACCTCGTGCAGCGTGCGGATGTCGGCGCCCTGGTGCTTGGCCGCCGAGAGGTACGTGTGGTCGAGGCTGTTCTTCGACCCGTCGTTGCAGCCGATGTCGCACTCGCCGCACAGCCGGCAGGTGCTGCGCGGCACCCCGTGGTAGTTGGGGTAGTCCCGGTCCAGGATGGGCAGCCCGAGCGCAGGCTCGGCCCCTGTGTTCGGCGCAAAACTGACCGCCAGTGGCGGTAGCCGCCAATCGAGCCCGAGCTCGGCCGCCGCATCCTGCATCGCGTGGGTCTTGGGGGTGTTCGCGTAGGCCGGGTGTTCCAGCGGGTACGGCGAGGCACCGATCATCTTCTCGACGACGTCATAGTGCGGTTCGAGGTCGTCGCGGGTGATCGGCCACGACTCGACACCGCCGCCCGGCATCGGCTCCTCGTGCACGAACCACCGCTCGTCCTTGCGCAGCAGCACGTTGGCGTAGATGAGCGAGCCGCCGCCCAGACCGCTGCACACCACCGAGTCCAGGCCGTCGAAGTCCCAGACGTCGAACATGCCGTACAACCCGTCGTCCGGTGACCAGAAGGCGCGGCCCAGATCGCTCGGGGTCCGCGGGAAGCTGCCGGGCGGGAAGGCCTGACCGCGTTCCAGAAGCACCACTGACCGCCCGGCCTCGGCGAGCCGGTAGGCGGCCACGGAGCCGCCGAATCCGGAACCGACGACGACGGCGTCAACATGCTCGGTCATGGATCAGGAGACTTTCTTGAGGAAGTCGGTGATGTGCGGGAAGACGTCCAAATGGGCGTTCTTGCCGATCAGCGGGTCGAGATGGCCGTACCCGGGCAGCACCCGCAGTTCGTGGAGCCCGGGCCGGGCCTTCTCCAGCATCTGGAAGCAGGTCGCGTTGGCTCCGGGGAAGACCCGGTTGTGGTCGCCGGTCAGGAAGAGGATCGGCGTCTCGACCTCGGCCGCGTGAGCCATGTAGTCGTCGGGCAGCCGGTCGTACACCGGGCCCTTCTGGTACTTCACGGCGTTGCCGAAGCCCACCATCTTGCGGATGTGCCGGTAGTAGTTGAGCCCGGCGGCCCCGCAGATGTCGGCCATCCGCTCGTGCGTGACATCGAGCAGGTTCTCGTGCATGTACATGGCCGGATGGCCGCTGCCCCACTGGAAGCTCTGGAAGTGGCAGGACGGGACCTTGCACTCGTGGTGGAACAGCGAGACGAACTTGGACAGGATCCAGCCGCGGGTCCAGGGCGGGGCCTCGGCGAAGCGCGGGTCGAGGAACGAGATGCCCGCGACGTACTCGGACATGAAGGGGGCGAAGGTCAGCTTCCACTTCGACCACGTCGGCACCCGGGGCGTCAGCGAGACGCTGTTGCAGGTCAGGCTGGCGATGCCGGTGACCTGCTCGGCATAGAGGCTCATCGTGAACGACACCGAGCCGAGGCAGTGCGCGATCACGTGGATCCGCTTGTTCTCGCCCACGTGCCGGCGCAACTCGGCGAGGGTCGCGGGGTGGTCGAACAGCGCGATGTCGTCGAGGGTGTAGCGGTGCGTCTCGGTGTTGTACGGGAAGCGCTCGCTCATCCGGAAGTCCACGGCCCACACGTCGGTGTAGCCGGCGTCCAGCAGGTAGGTGGCGAGGTTGTGGTGCTCGGGCATGATGAACACGTCGCTGGCCGACGTGAGCCCGTGCACCAGCAGGACCACGTCGTCGCAGTCGGCCCGGTGGAAACGGGTGAGGTTGAGGCCCAGCCCGTCCTCGGTCGAGAACGGATGCGTGGACTTCGCGCAGTCGGGCACGCCGTCCAGCGTGAACCGCGGAATCCTGCCATCCATCGTGCTTCCCTCTCCCTAGGGGTTCGACCCCGAACAAGCATGCCGATCGAGGCCATACGCAGGCATCGTGGTAAACCCTGACTTGGGCCACCTACGTAGGACGTAGGGGTAGGGGATTTGGATCAGTCGTCTCGCGACATGGCGCTGACGACGCCGACCCGGGAGCTCACGCCCAGCTTGGCGAAGATGTGCGACAGGTGGGTCTCCACGGTGCGCACGCTGATGAAGAGCTTCTCGGCGATCTGCTGGTTGGTGCGTCCGTCCCGTACCAAGGTGGCCACCTCGAGCTCACGCTTGGACAGGCCCCACTTGCCGTCGCCCCGGCCGCTCTGCCCCGGCACCCTGATGCCCAGGCGGCGCTGTTCGCGGACCACCTGGTCGCGCAGGCCGCGGGCGCCGCAGTCGGCGAACACCGCCGCGGCGGCCTCCAGCTCCTGCAGGGCGTCGTCCTTCTCGCCCGCGTCGGCGGCGGCCAGCCCGGCCGCCATCCGGGCCCGGCCCAGGTCGAGCCGGAGCCCGGCCCGTTCGAAGATCTCGGCGGCCTGGCGGGCGTCGGCCAGCCCGGCGGCCGGGGCGTCGGTGGCCCGCACATGCGCGTGGGCCAGCAGCGCGTACCCCTCGGTGAGCTCCATGTCCGGACGGCTGACCTTGTCGGCGACGACGGCCCAGTGCTCGGCCTTGTCCGGATGGCCGCGCTCGATCTCCACCCGGGCCAGCGTCTCGCAGCAGAGCACCAGCGTGCCGTGGTCCAGCAGTTGCGGCCCGGTGAAGTCCCGGCACGCCTTGAGCAGCGCCTGCTCGCCCTCGTCGAACTGACGTGAGGCGATCAGCGCCTGCCCGAGCGCGTGCTGGGCCATCGCGCCCCACACCTCGCCGCCGCCAAGTCCGCGCGCGGTCGCCTCCTCGGCCAGCCGCAGCGCGGTCTCGACCTCGCCGGACAGGCAGGCGGCCAGGCTCTGCTGGGTGAGTGCGAAGACGAGCTGCTGCCCGGAGTCCAGCAGCCGGGCGGCCTCCACGGCCTCGTCCGCGGTCGCGGCCGCGTCGGTCAGCCGGCCGAGCACGTTGTAGGTGCGGGCCAGCCCGGCCAGGAAGTTGGTGACGACGAAGCTCTGCCCGGTGGCGCGGCCGACCTGGATCGCCCGTTCGAAGGACTCGGCGGCGCTCTGGTACTGGCCGATCATCGTCTTGGTCCAGCACAGCCAGGCGATGGGGTCCATCCACTCGGCGAGGTACTCGTCCGGGGCCTCGGCGATGAGCGCGTCGGCGGCCTCGATGTAACGGATGGCGTCGCCGATCCGGCCCGCGACGTAGGAGGGCATCGGCCGCATCGCCGCGACCGCCATGACCAGGCTGGGCTCCCAGTCGTCCGGCCGCTCCGGCATCATCTCCAGCACGGCCTGGGCGGCCCGGAAGTCCGCGCGCATCAGCGACTCGGCCACCAGCCGGAGTCGGAGCGGCACGGCGGCCGGGGACTGCGGGTCGGGGATCTTGCGCAGCTCGTCCAGCAGGATGGCGCGCGCCTTGACCGGCTGGTCGAGCTGCCGTTCCA
>Ga0308173_10001422_pt1 | contig 11891 bp, 15 predicted proteins | sample PhyPR1_FD_203716 | JGI IMG/M metagenome (GOLD analysis project Ga0308173, IMG submission 203716) | Soil microbial communities from UC Gill Tract Community Farm, Albany, California, United States - DLSLS.P.R1 | ecosystem: Environmental > Terrestrial > Soil > Agricultural land | place: USA... | reverse complement strand
ATTTGCCGCGCAAAATTGGCATGCTCCGGGGTTACGATCCGCCTCAACCAGGCCGTACCGTGTAATACTCAAACGAGGGGAATGACTCTTACGGCGGGTCGATCCGTAAGGAGCGCATGTGGATCTCGCCTCTTACGCGGACCTGGTGATCGAGCTGGTCAACACGCAGGATCCGGCCGAGGACTCGCTGCGCGATCTGGATTCCCTCCGCGAGCTGCTCACCATCCGGCCCCACCTGAGCGGCCGGGTCACCCGCGAGACCTTGGAAGCGATGCGCGATCTACGCGCCGAATTGCGCACCATTTTCGCGGCCGCGGCCGGCGGGAACGAGGACGAGGCGATCGAGCGGCTCAACACGCTGCTCATTCAGCACCCGATTCACCCGCAGATCTCCAATCACGACGGCCAGCGCTGGCATCTGCACCTCACCGAGAGCGGTTCGGTGCCGGATCGCTACGCGGCGGGCGCGGCGATGGGGCTGGCCGTCAAGATCAGCGATCAGGGCATCGACCGGCTGGGCATCTGCCACGCCGAGGGCTGCAACAACGTCTTCTTCGACACCACGACCAACAAGTCCCGGCGCTACTGCTCGGAGCGCTGCGCCAGCCGGGCCAACGTCGCGGCCTACCGGGCCCGGCGGCGGGAGAGCACCGACCTGGACCTGGAGCCGGAGAAGAGCGAGAACGACACCCTGGACGGCGGCCAGTAGCGCCCCACGACCCGGCCGGTGACCAGGCCGTCGGCGACCGCGCCGAAGTCCCAGCTGTCCTGCCGTCCGGACGCACGCTGGTTGTCGCTCTCCAGCCACCAGCCGGCGCCGTCCCGGTGCCCGACCCGCTTGACGATCAGCAGGTCCCGGCCGGGATGCCGAGCCACCACCACGTCACCGGTCTGGATCACCGCGCCGGCCCGGACGATCAGCCGGTCGCCGGGCCTCAGCAGCGGCAGCATCGACTCGCCGGTGACCTCAGCCGCCATCAGCTTCGGCACCCGCAGCCGCATCGCAATACCTCTGCTTTCCCGGGGTATCCGGACCCGGGGGCTGCCCCGCCCCCGATAGGCACACAAGAGTAGTGTCATGTTCGAGAGCATGATCCGAATACGAAGGAAGGGACCTGCAGGTGTTCAACCTTCTGCGTCCGACCGTAGTCTCCGCACACTGCGACCTGCCATGTGGCGTTTACGACCCGGCGCAGGCCCGGATCGAGGCCGAGTCGGTCAAGGCCATCTGCGAGAAGTACGCCGCGAACGAGGACCCGACGTTCCGGGCCCGGGCGCTCCAGATCAAGGAAGAGCGCTCCGACCTGGTCAAGCATCACCTCTGGGTGCTCTGGACCGACTACTTCAAGCCGCCGCACTTCGAGAAGTACCCGCAGCTCCACGAGCTCTTCAACCAGGCCACCAAGCTGGCCGGCGCGGGAGGCACGAAGGGCAGCGTCGACACCAAGGTCGCCGATGATCTTCTGGCCAAGATCTCCGAGATCGACTCGATCTTCTGGGAGACCAAGAAGGCCTGAGCCGGCCCTTTTCTGCCGAGCCGCGCGACCGTCATAACGGGACGGGCCGCGCGGCTCGCGCATTCCGCAGGGACGAAGACCATTCTCAAGCTCTCACTTCGCGTGCCGATTCGCGCAACCACCCCCTAGAGGCGGTACGTTCGAAGCAGCGGACCTGTCTCCGCTAGGCGAGGTAATACGTGACTGAGGAGACCGCTGCCATGCCGGCTGGTACCGAGCTGACGTTGCGCGACATGGTGACCGTACGGCTGCCTGCCGCCAGCGCATATCTGTCCGTCCTGCGGACCGCCACCGCCGGGCTGGCCGCGAGGCTGGACTTCACCCTCGACGAGATCGAGGACCTGCGGATCGCGGTCGACGAGGCATGCGCCATGCTGCTGGCCCAGGCGGTGCCGGGCAGCGACCTGGAATGCGAGTTCGAGCTGACCGGTGACGCCATGCGCATCGCGGTCTCGGTGCTGACCGTCGACGGCCAGGAGCCGAGCCGCGACACCTTCGCCTGGACGGTGCTCTCCTCGCTGGCCGGCGAGGTCGACTCCCATGTCGGCGCGGACGATCGAGTGACGGTCGTGCTGCAGAAGCGGCGCGGCGCGGTGGGAGCCTCGTGACCGAAAAGACCACCGAGAAGATCACCGCGTTGGCCAACGAGGCGAAGGAGGCCCGCGCGGCCGAGGTCGAGGCCGACGCGGACATCCCAGAGATCGTCGAGCCGCGGCGGGAGTCCTCCGGCGTGCCGGACCGGGCCCGGGCGCGCAAGCTGTTCGAGCGCATGCAGGAGCTGCCCGAGGGCGACCCCGAGCGCCAGCGGATCCGCGATCAGCTGGTCGAGCTGCACCTGCCGCTGGTCGAATACCTCGCCCGCCGCTTCCGCAACCGCGGTGAGTGGCTGGACGACTTGGTTCAGGTCGCCACGATCGGGCTGATCAAGTCCATCGACCGGTTCGATCTCGAGCGCGGCGTGGAGTTCTCGACGTACGCCACTCCGACCATCGTCGGCGAGATCAAGCGGCACTTCCGGGACAAGGGGTGGGCCGTCCGGGTGCCACGCCGGCTCCAGGAGCTCAAGCTCTCGCTGACCAAGGCGATCAGCGAGCTGGCCCAGCGTGAGGGCCGGGCCCCCACGGTGAGCGAGCTGGCCGCCCATCTGCAGATGAGTGAGGAGGAGGTGCTGGAGGGCCTGGAGTCCGCCAACGCCTACTCGACCGTCTCGCTGGACGCCCCCGACTCCGGCGACGAGGACGCCCCGGCGGTCGCCGACTCGCTGGGCATCATCGACGACGCGCTCGAAGGCGTCGAATACCGCGAGTCGCTCAAGCCGCTGCTGGAGAAGCTGCCGCCCCGGGAGAAGAAGATCCTTCTGCTGCGGTTCTTCGGCAACATGACCCAGTCACAGATCGCCGCCGAGCTGGGCATCTCGCAGATGCACGTGTCCCGGCTGCTGGCCCGTACCCTCACGCAGCTCCGCGACGGCCTCACCGCCGACGACTAGCCGTCCTGGCCGCTGGGCCGATCGCCGAAGAGCGTCCGGTTCACCGGCGGGGACAGCAGGGCGACCAGCGCGATGGCCGCGGCCAGCCCGAGGATCGCGCCGTACGCCGTCTGGTCGGACTGGATCAGGTTGTAGGCGATGAAGAAGCCGAAGAGCTGGGTGAGCACGGCCGGGGAGCGGCCCCAGCTCATCTTCTGCAGCAGGCCGCGGGCCACCACGAGCATGGCGGCCCCGGCGGCGATCAGCAGCACGGCCACCGCGAAGGCCGTGGACCGGTCGTGCGCGTGACCGGCGGCCCCCTCGATCCCGGCGTACAGCCCGAAACCGAGCGCGGACACCCCCTCGGCGGCCTCGATGACGGCTCCGACGATCAACGCTGCTGGAATCTTCACCACAGCGTGCAACTTACCGGCCCGTCCAGAGCTCTGATGCGCAGGCTGTCCGTAATGGTGGATACCCTGGCGCCGTGCGCGCCCTGCTGATCGCCAATCCCAAGGCGACCTCCACCTCCCGGCGGGTCCGTGATCTCCTCGTCCGGACCTTCACCAGCGATCTCGATCTCGAACTGGTCGAGACCGGCTATCGCGGGCATGCCACCGAGCAGGCCCGGCAGGCCGCCACGGAGGGTTACGACCTGGTGGTGACGCTCGGTGGCGACGGCACGGTCAACGAGGCGGTCAACGGCCTGCTCGCCGACGGCCCCTCCCCCGATCTGCCGGCGTTGGCCGTCCTGCCCTCCGGCAGCGCCAACGTCTTCGCCCGGGCGCTCGGCCTGCCCAACGACCCGCTGCGCGCGACCGCGCAGATCCTCGACGCCCTGCGCAACGACCGGCAGCGGACGGTGGGCCTGGGCCAGGCCGAGGGCCGCTACTTCACCTTCAGCGCCGGCGTGGGCCTCGACGCCGAGGTCGTCCACGCGGTCGAGCAGGCCAGGCTGTCCGGCTTCCGGGCCAGGCCGCAGCTGTACATACGGACGGCGCTGCGGCAGTTCTTCGCGGTCAGCGACCGGCGGCACCCGGCGCTGACCCTGGAGCAGCCGGGCCATCCCCCGATCGGCGGCCTGTTCCTGGCGATCGTGGCCAACACCTCGCCCTGGACCTATCTGGGCCCGCGGCCGGTGCTGTCCAGCCCACGCGCGGACTTCAACTCCGGGCTCGACCTGCTGGCCACCCGGAAGCTCAGCGCGCTCCACACCATCTCGATGATCGCCCAGATGATGCTGCCGCGCACCACCGGCGTGCACGGCCGTTTCGCGGTCAACGTGCACGACGCGACGGAGATCACCTTGCGCTCGACCCGGCCGATCGCCTTCCAGGTCGACGGCGACTACCTCGGCACCCGCGAGGCCATCACCTTCCGCTCGATCCCCAAGGCACTGCGCATCGTCGTCTGAGCCTCCGGCGGATTGCGATTGCGGTCCCGGTTCCAGGGTCGGCATACTGCAGTACCAGAACGAGTAACCGCAGGTCTTGAGGGCCAAGTGAAGATCAAGAGCGGTTATTTAACGGACAAGTAACAGGCCCGATCCACTCGTGTGACACATACGACACCCATACTTTGAGAAACGTTTCTCAAAGGTCTTGCGTCGCCCCAGGCTGCCCTGACACGCTCAAAGTGCGCCCGGCAGCAGGGGCAATGGCCGCCTCTCGTTCGCGAGCGCCGCGAAACATCACCCAAACCGATTACGTACGGTCAGGGAAGCGCGCGACATCGTGAAACCGTTCACATGTGGGGTAACCGCTCCACGCTGACGAAGGAGAGAACGCATGGACTGGCGCCACACCGCCGCCTGCCGTGACGTGGACCCCGAGCTGTTCTTCCCCATCGGCAACACCGGACCGGCCCTGCTGCAGATCGAAGAGGCCAAGCAGGTCTGTCGGCGGTGCACCGCCACCGACGCCTGCCTGCGCTGGGCCCTCGAGTCCGGCCAGGACGCCGGAGTGTGGGGCGGCATGAGCGAGGACGAGCGCCGTGCGCTGAAGCGCCGCGCCGCCCGGGCCCGGGCTCGCGCCAACGCCTGAACCACCGCAAGACGCCCGTCGCCGACCTGTCGGCCGCGGGCGTTTTTCGCTGTCCGGGCTAGGGATGGTCGTGATGGTGGTGGCTCTGGTCGAGGGGTACGTCGACCATCACCTCCGTACCGCCGCCGGCCCGGGAGCGGAAGTCCAGCCGGCCGCTGAGCTCGCCCTCGATGAGGGTCCGGACGATCTGCAGGCCCAGGCTGGTGGTGGCCTCGATGTCGAAGTCGGCGGGCAGCCCGTGCCCGTCGTCGGCCACGATGACGACCAGGCGCTCCTCGTCCCGCGCCGCTGACACCTCCAGATGCCCGGCGCTGTCGGAAAGCCCGTGCTGCAGGGCGTTCTGCAGCAGTTCGGTGAGCACCATCGCCAGCGGGGTGGCGATCACCGCGGGCAGCACACCGAAGCTGCCGGTGCGCTTCGGGGTCACCCGGGTCTCGGCCAGCGACACCTCGCCGGCCATCATGATCACCCGATCGGCGATGTCATCGAAGTCGATCAGCTCGTCCGGCGTGTGCGAGAGGGTCTCGTGCACGACCGCGATGGACCCGACCCGGCGTACGGCCTCGTTCAGCGCCGCCCGGCCCTCCGGGATCTGCAGCCTGCGGGCCTGGAGCCGGAGCAGCGCCGCCACCGTCTGCAGGTTGTTCTTGACCCGGTGGTGGATCTCCCGGATCGTGGCGTCCTTGGTCATCAGCTCCCGGTCCCGCCAGCGCAGTTCGGTGACGTCCCGCAGCAGTACGACCGCGCCCACCCGGGCGGTGTCGTCGATCAGCGGGATCGTACGGAGCTGCACCACCGAGCCGTTGGCCTCGACCTCGACCTCGCGCGGCGTTTTGCCGGTCAGCACGCTGGTCAGCGACTCGTCGACCGGCTCGCCGGTCTGGCAGAGCCGGGCGGTGGTCTCGCCCAGCTTGGTGTCCACCAGGTCGGTGGTCAGGCCCAGCCGGCGGTAGGCCGACTCCCCGTTGGGGCTGGCGTAGACGACGATGCCCTCACGGTCCATCCGGATCAGGCCGTCGCCGACCCGCGGCGAGCGCACCAGGTTGGGCTCGGCACCGGCGAACGGGAACCTGCCGCTGGCGATCATCTGGGCCAGCACGCCGGCGATGTCCAGGTAGGTCAGCTCCAGCCGGGACGGAGTGCGCACCGAGCTGAGGTTGGTGCTGCGCTGGATGACTCCGAGCATCTTCGAGCCGCGGAGCACCGGAATGGCCTCTTCGCGGACCGGGATGCCGCTCCCCCACTCCGGATCGCCCTCCCGGACGATGCGCCGCTCCCGCCAGGCCACGTCGATCAGGCCGCGCCGCCCGGTCCGTACCACCGCGCCCACCAGGTCGGCCGGATAGGCGGTCGGCCCGGTCGTCGGCCGCATCTGGGCGATCGCCACCCAGCCTGTCGGCGGCGATTCGTCCTCGGCGTGCTGCGGCACCCAGAGCACGAGGTCGGCGAAGGACAGGTCGGCCAGCAACTGCCAGTCGGACACCAGGGAGTGCAGCCACTCCAGATCGGCGTCGTCCAGGTCGGTCCGCAGCCGTACCAAGTCGGTCAACGTAGGCACCCGACCATCATCCCAGCTACCGCACCCTGGAAAGATGGCCCGATGAACGATCCCCTTGACTGGCTCCGCCAGGCCGCGCGCCGGCGCGACGAGGCCGGCCTGCGCCGCCGGCCCCGCGCCCGTACGGCCGACCACGACGGGCTGATCGACCTCGCCTCCAACGACTACCTGGGGCTCTCGCGCGATCCCCGGCTGGTCGAGGGCGCGATCCGGGCGGCCCGCGACTGGGGTACGGGCTCGACCGGCTCCCGGCTGGTCACCGGTACGACCCTGCTGCACACGGAGCTGGACGAGCGGCTGGCCGCCTTCGCCGGGGCCGACCGGGGACTGACCTTCTCCTCGGGCTTCCTGGCCAATCTGGGCGTGGTCACGGCGCTGTCCGGGCCCGGCACGCTGGTGGTGTCCGACCAGGTCAACCATGCCTCGCTGATCGATGCCTGCAGGCTGTCCAGGGCCCGGGTGACGGTCGTCCCGCACCGGGACGTCGCGGCGGTCGAGCAGGCGCTGGCCGAGCGGGACGAGGAGAACGCCCTGGTCGTGACCGACTCGGTGTTCTCGGTGGACGGCGATCTCGCTCCGCTGGCCGAACTGCACGCGGTGGCCAGGCGCTTCAACGCGTTCCTGATCGTCGACGAGGCGCACGCGCTGGGAGTCGTGGGGCCGAAAGGGCAGGGAGCTGCGCATACAGCCGGGCTCGCTGGGGAATCTGATGTCGTGCTGACCCTCACGTTGTCCAAGTCACTGGCCGCACAAGGCGGTGCGGTGCTGGGCGCCGCCGAGGTCGTCGACACCATGATCGACACCGCCCGGTCGTTCATCTTCGACACGGGGCTCAACCCGCCGGCGGTCGGCACGGCCCTCGCGGCCCTCGATGTGATCGAGACCACGCCTGAGCTGCCCGCGCTGGCCCGCGACCGGGCTCGCCGGATCGCCGGGCTGGCCGCCGAACTGGGGCTGGAGACCAGGGAGCCCGCGGCCGCGGTGGTCCCGGTGTTCCTGGGCGAGCCACAGCCCGCGCTGCGGGCCGCGGAGATCTGCGCTGAGCACGGGGCCAGGGTCGGCTGTTTCCGGCCGCCCTCGGTGCCCAAAGGCCGGGCCTGTCTACGCGTCACCGCGCGTGCGACCCTGAGTGAGACCGACCTCACGCTGCTGGCACAAGCCCTCGCCGGCGTGAAGACTGAGCTTTCCGACATTGTCGTTGCACGGGAAACCACTTACCGGCCGCCTCACGTAACATCTAGGCCAACCGGCAGTGAACACGAGGAGAGTGCGTGACCATCGAGCGGGCTTCCTTCGGGACGGCTGGGGGGGATAAGACACGTCCTGCGGCGGTGCGGCATGCCGCCATGCGAGCGGCACCACCATCCGATAGGGACTTCGACCGGAGCCTGGCCCAGCCGACCATCGGCGGCCCGCGGATCCCGAAGTACTACCGGCTCAAAGAACATCTGGTCGAACTGATCCAGTCGCTGGGACCCGGCAGCCCGCTGCCGCCCGAGCGCACCCTCGCGGAGAGGTACGAGACCTCCCGTACCACCGTGCGGCAGGCACTGGCCGAGCTGGTCGTCGAGGGCCGGCTGAACCGGATCCAGGGCAAGGGCACCTTCGTCGCCAAGCCGAAGGTCGCCCAGGAACTCCAGCTCGTCAGCTACACCCAGGACCTGAGCCACCACGGCCTCCATCCGGAGACCAAGATCCTCGACATCGGCTACCTCAGCGCCGATGAGCGGCTCGCCGCCCTGCTCGGCATCCGGCCCGGCGGCCGGGTGCTGCGCATCCACCGGCTCCGGCTCGCCGACGGGGAACCGATCTCGGTCGACACCTCGCATCTGCCGGCCCGCCGGTTCCCCGGGCTGCGCAAGGAGCTGCCCCGGCACCGGTCGCTGTACGAGACGCTGAACACCGCCTACGACGTACGCCTGTCCGAGGCCGAGGAGACCATCGAGACCGTCCTGGCCACGCCGCACGACGCGCAGCTGCTCGGGGTCGACGTCGGGCTTCCGATGCTGCTGCTGTCCCGGCACGCCTTCGACACCGCGGGCGACCCGGTGGAGTGGGCCCAGTCGCTCTACCGCGGCGACCGGTACAAGTTCGTCACCCGCCTCCGGCCCAAGCACTCCTGACCGGCACTGCTCAGAGGGTCTGCGACAGGGCCTTGATCGGCATCTCCAGTTCGGTGAGCAGATCGAGGTCCTGCTGGGCGGAGCGGCCCAGGGTGGTCAGGTAGTTGCCGACGATGATGGCGTTGATGCCGCCCAGCATCCCGGACCGGGTGCCGAGGTCGCCCAGGGTCAGCTCACGGCCGCCCGCGTACCGCAGGATCGTGCGCGGCAGCGCCAGCCGGTAGGTGCCGATCGTCTTGAGCGCCGTGCCGCCCTCGACCAGCGGCAGGTCGCCGAACGGGGTGCCGGGTCGCGGGTTGAGGAAGTTCAGCGGCACCTCGTCGGGCTGCAGCTCCCCGAGCTGGCCGGCGAACTCGGCGCGCTGCTCGATGGTCTCCCCCATCCCGACCAGGCCGCCGCAGCACAGCTCCATCCCGGCCTCGCGGACCATCAGGCAGGTGTCCCAGCGCTCTTCCCAGGTGTGCGTCGTGACGACGTTCGGGAAGTAGGACTTGGCGGTCTCCAGGTTGTGGTTGTAGCGGTGCACGCCCATCGCGACCAGCTCGTCCACCTGAGCCTGGGTCAGCATGCCCAGGGAGCAGGCGATGTTGATGTCGACGGCCTCGTTGATCGCCTTGATGCCCTCGCCGACCTGCGACATCAGCCGCTCGTCCGGGCCGCGCACCGCCGCGACGATGCAGAACTCGGTGGCCCCGGTCTTGGCGGTCTCCCTGGCCGCCTCGACCAGCGACGGGATGTCCAGCCAGGCCGACCGGACCGGGGAGTCGAACTTGCCCGACTGCGAGCAGAAGTGGCAGTCCTCGGGGCACCCGCCGGTCTTGACCGAGACGATGCCCTCGACCTCGACCTCGGGCCCGCACCACCTCATCCGCACCTCGTGCGCCAGCGCGAGCAGGTCTTCGATCGCGTCGTCCGGCAGCGTGAGGCACTCGTAGGCCTGCTCGGCGGACAGCCCCTTGCCCTCCTCCAGCACCTGGCGGCGGGCGATGTCGAGGATGTCGGTCACGGTGTCTCCTTCTCCAGGCTGAACTGGGCGTGGAACGTACCACTGTCGAACACGCCGCCCATCGCCGGGGACAGTCCCTGGCGAGCGGCGAGCAGGAATTCGGCGGGATCCAGCGCCCCCGCACCGGCGGGCAGCACCCCGGCCAGCGGACGGGCCGCCACGGTCTCCAGGTCGCGCAGGTTGGAGCGCATCGCCAGGTCGGGGTCGTCCGGCCAGGAGCCGATCACGACCCCGGCGAGCTGGACCCCGCGGTGCGCCATCGCCTCCAGGGTGAGCGCGGTGTGGTTCAGCGTCCCGAGGTCGGGACGGACCACCACCAGCACGGCCGCGTTCAGCCAGCGGGCCAGATCGGCGATCGTGGCGCCCTCCTCGTCGAACCGCACCAGCAGGCCGCCGGCGCCCTCGACCAGCACCAGCCGATGGTCCTCGGCCAGATGGCCGATCGCCTCGGCCGCCCCGGCCAGACTGAGCGGCGGCATCCCGGCCCGGCGCGCGGCGGCGGCCGGCGACAGCGGATCGGGGAAGCGCGCGTATTCGTGGACGTCGTCGGCGGTCAGCCCGGCCAGCCGCCGTACCTCGTCGAGATCGCCGGGTTCACCAGGCAGAACCCCGGTCTGGCCCGGCTTCACCACGGTCACCGCCGCCCCCCTGGCCCGCGCCAGGGCGGCCAGAGCGGCTGTGACCACGGTCTTCCCGACGCCGGTATCGGTACCGGTAACGACAAGAACGCTCACGATCGGCAGGCTAGCGTCCCGGCCATCCCGTGCGGTGCGCCGGACCCCACAGTCCTGCCCCTGTCTTTTTTGTAACGCCCGCGTAGGACTCCCGGACCAAGTGACCGGTTGGTAGCGTTTCCCTGGTGACCATCAGCATCCGCGATGCGCAGCCGCCGGAATACGACCGGATCGGCGAGATAACCGTCGAGGCCTACCTCAAAGACGGTTTGATCTCGCTGCGCTCCGCGTATCTGAACACGCTGCGGGATGCCGCGGACCGGGCCGAGCAGGCCGATCTGATCGTGGCCGAGCTGGACGGCGAACTCGTCGGCTCGGTGACGTACTGCCGCCCGGACAGCCCGTACGCCGAGATCGCCGCCCCGGACGAGGCCGAGTTCCGCATGCTGGCCGTGCAGGCTTCCGCCCGCGGCAAGGGGATCGGGCGGGCGCTGGTCCAGGCGTGCATCGACCGGGCGACCGCCTCGGGGTTCTCCATGCTCCGGCTGTCGTCGCAGCCGCAGATGCGGCCCGCGCACCGGATCTACGAGCGGATGGGCTTCCAGCGCACTCCCGACCTCGACTGGGCGCCGGTGCCCGGGGTCACCCTGTACGCCTACGCCCTGCCGCTGATCAAGCCGGCCGGCTGAGCGAGCCGTGCCGGGAGCACTGGGCCGTCCAGCCTGCCGGGGTCACCTGGACGATCAACCGGCGCCGGCAGTCCGCGCAGTAGCGCGGGGGTTCCAGCACGAGGGCCGCCCGGCATGCCGTGTGGTCGCCCTCGGCCAGCGCATCGCCGCAGTGGTCGCAATATGTCCGCACGCCGCACATCATGGCCGCAACGGGGCTTGATCGCCAACGGGACGGCCCTGGGTGAGCGGGGTGGGCGCGAAGAGGCGGTTCAGCGCGGGCACCTGGGCGGCGGGCAGCCACTCGGGCATTCCCTCCTGCCAGACCAGCGTGCTCCGGTCGCGCAGCAGGCCGGGGAGGTGGGCCATGTCGTACGGGCCCTGCTGGACGCCGCCGATCGCCACGTACCACGGCGCGCCCTTCGGCCGCGGCGGCGGACCGGCCGGGGCCTTGGGCACCGGAGGGGTGACCGGGGCGAGGCGCCGGCCGAGCGCCGCCCCGTCGGCCCCCGCCCGGGCCTCCGCGCCGACGGCCCGCTCGACCTCGGGCGGCAGCGAGATGTCCTCAATGATCAACTGGGGCACGGTGACGCCGGCCGGGGCCAGTTCCTCGCTGAGGATTCCGGCCAGCCGCATGCCCAGCGCGTCGTGGTCCCCCGCGAGGTCGAGGACCGGGATGCCCGCACCGGCCAGCGCCTCGGCGAGCCTGCCCACGATCAGCCGGCGCAGGTGGTCGACCACCTCGGCGGCCCTGAATCGCGGATCGGTGCCGACCAGCTCGCGGAGCAGCGCGGCCGGATCGGTGACCCGCAGCGCCAGGTGGCCGAAGGCGCGG
>Ga0308173_10001421_pt1 | contig 11892 bp, 9 predicted proteins | sample PhyPR1_FD_203716 | JGI IMG/M metagenome (GOLD analysis project Ga0308173, IMG submission 203716) | Soil microbial communities from UC Gill Tract Community Farm, Albany, California, United States - DLSLS.P.R1 | ecosystem: Environmental > Terrestrial > Soil > Agricultural land | place: USA... | reverse complement strand
CGAAGGCGAAGCCGCGGGTCCCGCTCTCCAGGTCCGCCAGCGCCCGCTCCAGCGCGAACCGCGTCGGGTTCTGGCTGCGGGAGTACTCGAAGCCCTTGTGCTTCCCGGGGCTCTCCTGGGCGTAGGTGGAGGTGGCGTAGATCGGCACCATCACCGCCCCGGTGGTCGGATCCGGCTCCTGCCCGCCGTGGATCGCGCGCGTGGCGAAGTCCAGCCGGTTCTTGCCGTGCTCCCCGGTCACGCCGCCCGCCTCAGGTAGTTGATCAGGTCGATGCGGGTGATCAGCCCCAGGAACTCGTGGCCGTCGAGCACGATCGCCACCTGGTCCTTCTCGAAGATCGGCAGCAGCGCCTCCAGCGGCTCGCTCGCCTGCAGCGTCGAGAGCTTGGCGGTCATGGCCGCCGCCACCGGCTGGTTGAAGCGCGCGTCCTGCCGGCGGTCCTCGACGGCTTCCAGCAGGTCGCTCTCGTCGATCAGCCCGATCAGCCGCCCGTCGTCCAGCACCGGCAGCTGGCTGACGTCGGCCTGACGCATGCGGTTGTAGGCGGTGAGCAGGGTGTCCTCGGGCCCGACCGTCACCGTCTCACCGCTCGCCGAGCCGCGGGCGATCAGGTCGCGCAGGTCGCCGTGCAGCTCGCGGCTGGCCAGCCCCTGCTCGGCCACCCAGCTGTCGTTGTAGACCTTGGAGAGGTAGCGGGAGCCCGTGTCGCAGACCAGCGTCACCACCCGCTTGGGCGCCGTCTGCTCGCGGCAGTAGCGCAGCGCCCCGGCCAGCAGGGTGCCCGACGACGAGCCGCCCAGGATGCCGGCCCGGGTGAGCAGCAGCCGCGCCGTGGCGATGCTCTCGCTGTCCGGGATCTCGTAGGCCTTGGTCACGAACGACAGGTCGCAGTTCTTCGGCACGAAGTCCTCGCCGATGCCCTCGACCACCCAGCTGCCGGCCTCGACCCGCTCGCCGCGCTCGACCAGCGGCGCCAGCACCGAGCCCACCGGGTCGGCCAGCACCATCTGCGTCTTCGGCGAGGCCTTGGCGAAGAACCGCCCGAGGCCGGTCAGGGTGCCGCCCGAGCCCACGCCCACCACCACCGCGTCGACGTCGCCGCCCATCTGCTCGAGGATCTCCGGCCCGGTGGTCGTCTCGTGGGCGAGCGGATTGGCCGGGTTCTCGAACTGGTTGATGTAGACGGCGCCCGCGAGCTTGGCGGCGATCGCGGCGGCCATGTCCTGGTAGTACTCCGGGTGGCCCTTGCCGACGTCGGAGCGGGTGATCCGCACGTCGACGCCCATCGCCCGCAGGTGCTGGATCTTCTCGCGCGCCATCTTGTCGGGCACCACCAGCAGCAGCCTGTAGCCCTTGACGAGCCCCACCTGCGCCAGGCCGAGCCCGGTGTTGCCGGCGGTCGCCTCGACGATCGTGCCGCCGGGCTCGAGGCGGCCGTCCTTCTCCGCGGCGCCGATCATCGAGAGCGCGATGCGGTCCTTGATCGAGCCGCCCGGATTGGCGCTCTCCAGCTTGACGAACAGCCGGCACCGGCCGGCCTCGAAGCCGTGCAGCTCCACCATCGGCGTGGCGCCGATCAGCTCGAGCGCGGAGGCCGCCACCGGCGGCGGAGTAAGCTTGCTCACGGTCAGCCTCGGGCGTGCGGTTGTGACGTCGCTCAGCGCTATAGCGGTCGAGCCTTGCCGACGATCCCTGCAACCGAGGTAGACCGCACCGCGCCGCCCGGCGCAAGGCGGACAAGCGACACCCCCCGCCCGGTCAGGGGAGGGGGCTCGCGATAGCGGCCGTCGCCGAGCTGAGGCTAATTCGCGCCGCCTGGCCGCCCGCCGCCGGCCTTGGCTGGCGTCGCCGCGGCCGCGGGGGCCTGGGCCTTGGCGGCCGCTTCGGCTTCCTGGCGCCTGGCGCCCTGCAGCATGTCGGGCAGCGCGTAGTTGCCCTCGTGGCAGGCGTATTCGTAGAGCTCGCCCTTCAGCGGATGGAACTCGTATTCGCCGCCCCAGGGCTTGTCCCAGACGCTCGGGTCCTCGACCTGGAACGAATAGTAGAGCCGGTCGGGCGCGACGCGGCGGAACCGCTCGGTGACCTTCAGGTCCTTCCAGGCGCCGAAGAAGGCCTCCTCCTTCGGGACGTTGGTCGTCTCGACGACCAGGGTGTCGCCGTCCCACCAGCCGATGGAATCCCCGAACCAGGGCCGGACCCCGTCGGTGCGGTGCTTGGCGTTCAGCCGCACGATCCGCATGTCGTGGACCATCTCCACCTCGATCACCACGGCGTCGGGGGTCTGCAGGATCTGGTAGTCGTTGTTGTAGAAGCCGTTGGGGAACATCGGCGGGCCGGCGTTGCGCCCGAAGCCGATGATGCAGCGTTCGCCGAGCGAGCGGGTCTCGTAGCTGTCGAACGAGCCCATCCGGCCGCCGCCGCCGCGTCCGCGGCCGAACAAGCTCGCCTGCTCGCCGTCCTTGCGGGGCGGCGGACGGCCAGTCTCGGTGGTGATCAGCGAGGTCCGCGGCTCGCCGTTCACCCGCATCACCGCGCGGCCGGGATCGAGCCAGCCGATGTTGTAGCCGCCCACGTCGCCGCCCGCGGCCGCGAACTCGGGACGCACGTTCTTGTCCTCGCCCTTCTGCACCGGCGCGTTCGGGTCGGTGGGCATGTCGCCCTCCTTGAACTCCCGCGCCATCTCCGCCTCCTCCGCCTTCACGGCGGCCGGCGGCATGACCAGCTGGGCCCCATATTTGGGGTTGCGGATCATCGGGGTGAGCGTGGCGTTGCTCCAGTTGCCCGACAGGTCCGGCTGGCCGAAGGGGGTGCGCGGGGCATGGTAGGCGGCGGCGGCCTTCGCGGGCGCGGCGGCCGGCGCGGCCTGGGCCATCGCCAGGGGCGCGGCGACCAGGGCGGTCGAAAGGGCGAGAAGAACGGCGCGTCTCAAGTCAATGCTCCCCCAAAGAATGTCGGTCGTGAATTTGCCAAGGCCTTTATCAGGCGATTTTACGAGCCGTGTGTCGCCCCGGCAATGCGGCCCGCGACGGCGCCGCAGGGACCTGCCGGCCGCCGCCCCGCTGCGACCGCTCGGCGTAGGGTTCTGTCCGCTGCGTGACCGACGCTCGCGCGCTCAGATGATACGAGCCAACCCAGAGAGGGACCGCGCATGGCCGAGCTCGCCGCGAAATTTCTGCGACCCGCCGAAAGCGATGACCTGCCCTATCGCGTCGAGCTGCGGGATGCCTCGGGCGCCGGGGTTGCGCGGCTGCTCGCCGCCTGCCACAGCCCCGCACTCGGCTACACGAGCTACTATGCCGCCCTGCGTGAGTTCTTCGGCCAGCACGTCACCCTGAGCGAGGGCGATCGGCTGCTGGCCGCAACGGGGGCGCAGCGCCGCTAGAAGACGCCCATGGCCAGCCCGGCCGCCATCGCGGCCCCGATCTCGCGACATGGCGTGAGCTCCGCGTCGCCGAGCCGCTTCTCGGCCAGGATCGCCTCGGGCGTCTGGGCATGGGTGCAGATGATCAGCGGCTCGCAGATGGCCTTCAGCCGCCAGCCTGTGGCGATGCGGCCGAGCTGGCGGGCCGCGCCCTCGCCGTCGCTGCCGGCCGCGATCAACGCCGCATAGGCGCGCCCGCTCAGCCGTCCCAGGCAGGGGTAGTAGCAGCGATCGAAGAACTCCTTCATCTCGCCGGACATGGACGCCAGGTTCTCGGGGCAGGCGAAGATCAGTCCGGCCGCCGCGAGCAGATCCTCGGCCTGGGTCTCGGCCGCGCGGGCGAGCCGGGCCGCAACCTCGGCTTCGGACCCGGCGCCCTGCGCCGCGGCCTCGGCCATGGCCCGCGCCGCGCCTGTGCGCGAGTGCCAGACGATCAGCAGCTGCTTCATCTGCCGCCGAGCGTACGGCGACTCGGGGGTTTTGACGTCAGGCGGCCCAGATTCGCCGGCTGAGCCGCATGGCGGCGGCATAGCGCAGCTCGCGGCGCAGCGCCGCCGGCACGATCCGCAGCACCAGCGCCCCCGCCGCGGCCAGCGCCATGGCGTCATCCAGATATCCGAATACGGGGATGCGGTCGGGAATGAGGTCGAACGGGGCCAGCAGATAGAGCGCGGCCAGAATCGTGACCATGCGCGCCAGCCTGGGCACACGGGGATGCTTCATCGCCAGCCACAGCGCGTAGAGATCGCGGCGGAGCGCCTTCCAGGGCGCGCGGCGGGCGCCGATCGCGGCCGGATGGGCGATCGCGGCTGCGGCGCGTTCGGGCGCGGCCCCGGCGGGCGCGGCCGCATAGCCGAGGGCGGCCAGCTCGGCGCCCGCCTCGCGTTCGAACACCGCCAGCGCCTCCGGCGAGAGCTCCGACCTCCAACGTCCCATCGAACGGGGCGAGACCGGGCCGGCGGCCGGGGCCGCCGCCTCGGCCTGATGGCGCAGGACCGCCTCGTCCCACTCCACGCCCAGGAAGCCCAGCAGGGCGCGCAGCGTCGGTTCGGGCCGCAGCACCAGATCCTCGTAGCGGACTTCGTGGTAGCGCGGCGAGCCCGCCAGCCGCCGGCCGGCGCGCACCCGCTCGGCCCAGTAGCGCGCGCAGGCGGCCAAGGCCTCCGGCGAGGCGCGGTCGGCGCCGCCGGTGATCTTTTCCAGTTTCATCCAGCGCGCGCGCCGCAGAGAGCAGGCCACGTCGCGGCCGTCGCGCACGAGATGGACAAAGCGGGCGTTCGGGAACCGGTCTGCGAGCGCCTCGAACTGGCGTATGTTCTCCGGCGTCTTCTCGGCCCAGACCGCCTTGCCGCTCGCCTCGAGGCAGGCGCGCTGGAAGCGCTCGATGAAGGCGAGCCGGGTCGGACTGGCGGCCTGCCAGCGCCGCACCTCGGCCGGCGCGAAGCCGAACCGTTCGGCGAGTTCCTGCGCAGAGGTGATCCGCTCAAGGAACAGCGTGCTTTCCGGTCCGCAGAAGATCTTGGGGTGCCGGTCGAGCCGGTGCCGCAGCAGCGTGGTGCCGCTGGATCCGCAGCCGCCGATGATCACCAGGTGCGCCTCGGAGCGATCGGCGCCGCGCAGCCGATCCGCCAGGCGCCAGCGCCAGGGTGCGCTCACGATCGCACCTCAGAGTGGTGTTCGCCGAGCCTGGTTCGTGACCCGCTCCGCCCCAATGCGCGCCGCACAAAGCCCTCCCGACCTGCTCAGCCCGAGCAGGAGTAGCAGTATGGATCGTCGAGGAAATGGCCGCTCGGCATCGGAACCGATACGCAACTGAAACGCAACGGTCGCAGGTGGCGCGGGCGGCGAAGGGGGTCATCTGGCTTTTCCGCGCAGCCGCGCGAGCGCACCTCTCGGTGGTGGCCGCCGGCGCGGCCGCTCCGCCGCCGAGCGCCATTGCGGGCTTGAAACGTGCTGACGCCAGCACGAGGGAATCGGCGGCGACCTCGCGACCGGGCGACGGCGCGCAAGCACCGGGCGCCGATCCATCCGGAGCGGCGGGAGGGGATGCAGAAAGTCAGCACTTGTTGACAATCGGGGGGCGTCATGCGCCCTTCCGCGCCTCGTAAAAGCACCCCGATTTCCTGAAGAGATGCACGCCTACCGCACCCACACCTGCGGCGAGCTTCGCGCCGCCAACACCGGCGACAAGGTCCGGCTCTCGGGCTGGATTCACCGCAAGCGCGATCACGGCGGCCTGATCTTCATCGACCTGCGCGACAACTATGGCCTGACCCAACTGGTGGTGAGCCCATCGGCCCCCAGCTTCACCACGGTCGATCACCTGCGCGCCGAGAGCGTGATCCGCCTCGACGGCGAGGTCGTGGCGCGCTCGCCCGAGACGATCAATCCGAACCTGCCGACCGGCGAGATCGAGGTGCGGGTGAAGGAGGTCGAGGTCCTCTCGGAAGCCAACGAGCTGCCGCTGCCGGTGTTCGGCGAGCCGGACTACCCGGAGGAGATCCGGCTGAAGCACCGCTACCTGGATCTGCGGCGCGAGACGCTGCATCGCAACATCCTGCTGCGCAGCCAGGTCATCAACTCGATCCGCCGCCGGATGCTGGAGCAGGGCTTTTACGAGTTCCAGACCCCGATCCTGACCGCCTCCTCGCCGGAGGGCGCGCGCGACTTCCTGGTCCCCTCGCGCCTGCATCCCGGCAAGTTCTACGCGCTTCCCCAGGCGCCCCAGCAGTTCAAGCAGCTCCTGATGGTGGCGGGCTTCGACCGTTATTTCCAGATCGCCCCCTGCTTTCGCGACGAGGACGCCCGCGCCGACCGCTCGCCCGGCGAGTTCTACCAGCTCGACGTGGAGATGAGCTTCGTCACCCAGGAGGACGTGTTCGCGGCCATCGAGCCTGTGCTGCACGGCGTCTTCGAGGAGTTCGCGCAGGGCAAGACGGTCACGCCCTATCCCTTCCCCCGCCTGCCGTTCCGGGAGTCCATCGCCAAGTACGGCACCGACAAGCCGGACCTGCGCAACCCGCTGGTCATGGCCGACGTCTCCGAGCATTTCCGCAGCGGCGGCTTCGGCCTGTTCGCGCGCATGCTCGAGGATTCGAAGAACGCCATCTGGGCGATCCCGGCGCCGGGCGGCGGCTCGCGCGCCTTCGCCGACCGGATGAACTCATGGGCCCAGGCCGAGGGCCAGCCCGGCCTCGGCTACATCTTCTGGCGCGACGGCGAGGAGGGCGGCGCGGGCCCCATCGCCAGGAACATCGGCGCCGAGCGCGCCGAGGCCATCCGCAACCAGCTCGGGCTGAAGGTCGGCGATGCGGCCTTCTTCGTGGGCGGCGATCCGAAGGCGTTCTACAAATTCGCCGGCGTCGCGCGCACCAAGGTCGGGACCGAGCTCGATCTCGTCGCCGACGATCGGTTCGACTTCGTCTGGATCGTCGACTTCCCGATGTACGAACTGAACGAGGAGACCAACCACGTCGACTTCTCGCACAACCCGTTCTCCATGCCGCAGGGCGGCCTGGAGGCGCTGAACGCCAGGGATCCTCTCGAGATCCTCGCCTACCAGTACGACATCGTCGTCAATGGGGTGGAGCTGTGCTCGGGCGCGATCCGGAACCACCGTCCGGACATCATGCTGCGGGCTTTCGAGATCGCCGGCTACTCCCGCGAGAGCGTCGAGCACGACTTCGCAGGCATGCTCAACGCCTTCCGCTACGGGGCGCCGCCGCACGGGGGCCTCGCGCCCGGAATCGACCGGATCGTCATGCTGCTGGCGGGCGAGCAGAACATCCGCGAGGTCATCGCCTTTCCGCTGAACCAGCAGGGCCAGGACCTGTTGATGAACGCGCCCTCTGAGGTTCCGGAGCGGCAGCTCAAGGAGCTGCACATCCGCCTGGCGCCGCCGATCAAGGGTTGACGGCGCTCTCCACGAGATAACGCGGCGAAGGGGGCATCGGCGGGGCCGGCGGAGCCACGATCATCCGCGATCCGTGGACGGAGACCCGCATGCCGATGCAGCTCTTGCCGGTGAGACCCGCGGGCAGTCGCGTGCGGCCGTCGGCGCAGGCCTCGTCCAGCTGGTCCTGCGTCAGGCCGCGGGCGCGCGAGAGGTCCGCGCCATAGAGGACCGCGCGGCGCAGGCTGGCGTCATGGAAGTCCGCCCCGTCGAAGTTGCCGCCCATCAGGTCCGCGGCGTCGAGCACCGCGTCGCGGAACGAGGCCTTCTCGAAACGTCCATAGGCCAGGGTGGCCGCGCGGAGCGTCGCGTCCGAGAAATCGGCGCCGTGCGCCACGACCCGGGTCATGTTGGCCGCGCTGAGGTCTATGGACCGCAGCCGGGCCCCGGCGAGGGTCGCCTCGCTGAACGAGGAGCCCTGCGCGTTGGCGTCGCTCATGTCCGCGCCGGAGAGGTTGGCCTCCGAGAAGATGCTGCCGGTGGCCTGGGTGTCGCGAAGCCGCGCGTTCGACAGGTTCGCGCTCTTGAAGTTGGCCCCGAGGATCTGGGAGTCCGTGAGGTCGGCCCGGCTCAGGTTGGCGTCCGAGAAGTTGGAGGCCAGGAAATGGGCGTCGCGCAGGTCAGAGCCGACGAAGGAGGCGCCGGAGAAGTTCGCGCCCATGAACTGGGCGCCGCGCAGCCGGCGGCCGGAGAGCTCGCATTTCGGACAGGAGCCGCCGAAGCTGTTGATGTGCGGGATGGCCTTGTCGCCGGCCAACGCAACCTGAGGGACGGCGAGGGCGAACGCCGCAAGCACGGGAAGGAAGGTGGCGATACGCTTCATGGAGGCGGGACGGATCCGGAGACGACCTCACCCCTCTGCGCCGAAGGCTCCTGGCGCGCCACTTAATTCGCGGTAATTCTAAGGGCTTAGGCGCCATGATCTTCGCCCTGCCGGCCGGCGCGAGCGCCGCAGGTTTGGCAGATCAGCGAGGCGCCCTTGCGCACCACCGCGAGATCGCCGCAGGCCGGGCAGACATCGGCCGCTTCCAGAAGCGCAGGCCCGCCAGTCCGGTTCGCGAGCGGCAGGAAGACCAGATTGTCGGGCGCCGCGCCGCGCGAGAAGCCGCGGGAGATGAAGCGGGACGCCGGCTGCGGCTCGGCCTCCTCCGGCGGCGGGCCGTTCCCGTGGCCCAGCCCGTCGGCGCTCAGCGCGGCGGGATCGACGTTGGCGAGGTCGTGGCGCCCCAGGTAGGAGATGCCGAGCTCGCGGAAGATGTAGTCGAGAATCGAGGTCGCCGACTTGACGGTATCGTTGCCGGTCACCGGGCCGGCGGGCTCGAAGCGGGTGAACACGAACGCGTCGACGAACTCCTCGAGCGGCACGCCGTACTGCAGGCCGATGGAGACCGCGATGGCGAAGTTGTTCATCAGCGAGCGGAAGGCGGCGCCTTCCTTGTGCATGTCGAGGAACACCTCTCCGAGCTCACCGTCGTCGTACTCGCCGGTGTGCAGATAGACCTTGTGGCCCCCGACGGCGGCCTTCTGGATGTAGCCCTTGCGGCGGTCCGGCAGCTTGCGCCGCACCCGTTCGCGCTCGACCACCCGCTCGACGATGCGCGGCTGCGGGTCGGGCGCGGGCTCGCGCGGCGCCCGCGGTTCCGCGGCCAGCGGCAGATCCAGGCGCAGGTCGGCGGGCGGCGCGTCACGCCGGATGCGCACCGCGACCTCCAGCCGTTGCAGGTCGGCGGCGATCGTCTCGGGCGTGTCGCCCCAGGGCCGGCGCAGCTCGAGCACCGGCGGGGCGGCGAGCAACGGGCCGAGCGCGCTCAGCATCTCCCGCCGCGGCGCCTCGCCGAGCGCCTCGGCGTCTTGGAACAGCGCCTGCCGCTCGGGGGGGATGAAGCTCGCGGCGGCCAGGCCGGCGCGACCGAGCGCATAGGCTTCGGCCTGCGCCACCGCCTCGGGTGTGAAGCCGGCCAGCGCCAGGACGTCGAGGTCGGGGTCGGCGAGCTGGGCGGCGGTCGCGCCGAGCACGTCGCGCACGAAGCCCTCGCCCAGCACTTCGGGCCGAAACGCCTCGCTCAGCCGTCGCGCCCCGACCAGGGCCGCCTCGGCGGCGGCGATCTCATGGTCGGTGAAGCCGCGGGCGATGAGCGCCGCGCGTCCGACGCCCGGCGCCTCGGAAAGCTCGCGGGCGCCGAGCAGATGGGCCTGTGCGGCCGCCAGGTCCACGCCGGCGATCGCCAGCCCCCGCCGAGCCGCGTCGGAGACGGTGGCGAAGGTCTCGCCGTCTGCGGTTTCCGACCAGGCGAGCGGCCCCGTCCAAGGCTCGGCCGCGCAGTCGCCGGAACCCATGCGCAGCGCAAGCTCGGGGTCGGAGAACACCGCAAGGCCGGCGACGTCCGCGCCGGTGGCCTGGATCGCCTCGGCGGCCGCCGCATAGAGCGCGCGCGCCGCGGTCCGTCCCTCCGGCGTGCCGTAGCCCAGGCCGTTGGCGACCAGCCAGTCGCCGAGGCCGGCGAGTCCGATCAGCGGCGGCCGCTCGAAACTCGCGGCGGCGGCCCGGGCGGCGAGACCCACGGCTGCGCCGAACGCCGCCTCGTCGAACGCCTGGTCGCGCCAGAACGCCAGGAGATCGATGGCGGCGCGGGGCGCTGTCCAGGCCTCGGCGATGCGCTCCGCCGCCGCCCGGCTCGACGCGGCCGTCACCGCCCCGGTCAGCCAGACAGCGCGCGCGAGGCGCCCGTCCGCAGCCTCCGTCGCGACGACGAGGCTCAGCCCGGACGATGCTCTCGGAGGCCCGGCGCAAGGCCAGCAGGGCTCGCCCGCCCGGGCCAGCGCCACGGCTTCGAGGATCATGGCGTCCGAGGCGCCCGCGCTGCGGGCCTGCTCCGCCGCCCGGCCGAGGGTGACGTTCTGCGTCGGATCGGCGCAGGCGGCCGCCTCGCCTTCGCAGCGCAGGACGGCCTCCATCACCGCCTGCAATCGGCCTGCGAGCTCGGCCGCGCCGGCCTGCATCGCCGCTTCGGCAAGGTGGCTCTCGACGAGCGCCGCCAGCGCCCGCTGTCCGTCCGCGGCGCCGGCGTCGGCGACCCGCGGCGCCGGCCCGCCCCCCGCGGCCAGGCCGATCTGGCCGCAGAGCAGCGCCTCGGTCAGCGCGTCGCGGAACTGCGTGCGGGCCCGGATGTCTCTCAGCAGCCCGCGCGCCTGGGCGTTCAGGGTGATCGCCTCCACCGCCTCGCCGACCGCGCCCGCGATGTCGGTGCGGCCCGCCGCCCAGTCGAGCCAGGCCTCGACCTGCGCGGTCGTCCAATGCGCGGGCGCCTCGACCTCGAGCAACCGATCGCCCAGCTCCAGGATCCGCCCCTCGGCGGCCGCTCGCGGCCTCGCCTCGCCCATGCGCCGACTCCCTCCAGGCGAGGTTAGGTCGGACGTCTCGGGGCGGGCAATAGATGTTGCGGTCGCAAGGCGGTCCATCCCCAACATCTTGCCGCGGCAGGCGTGCTGGACGCTGTCCGGGGCGCCGCCTATAGTCCGGCCGCACCTCCCTCCGGAATCGCCTGCAGAGCCCTGCCTTGAGCATCCTGAAGACTCTTTTCACCTGGTGGAACGGCGCCACGCCCGGCATCCGCTTCACCATCGCGCGGCGCGGGGTCTTCGTGGGCCAGGACGACTACGGCAATCGCTACTACGAGGCGAAGGACGCCTCCGACAGCTACGACGGGCGCAAGCGCCGCTGGGTCATCTACGACGGCTACGCCGAGGCCTCGAAGGTGCCGCCGGACTGGCACGGCTGGCTGCACCACACCTTCGTCGAGCCGCCGACCACCGAACCTCTGCCGCGCCGACGCTGGGAGAAGGAGCATCGTCCCAACCTGTCGGGCACCATCTACGCCTATCGGCCGAAGGGCTCGCTCGCCCGCGGCGGCGAGCGGCAGCGGGCGACCGGCGACTACGAGGCCTGGACCCCGGAATAGGCGCTCACGTGTCCCGACGCCTCTCGCTCGCTGTCCTGATCGCCCTAGGCGCCGGCGGCATCGTAGCCGCCCAGCCGGCCGGGCCGCCGACGAAGTCGCAGCCGCCCGGGGGACCTCAGGCCGACGCGCCCATGCCGCCGTCCGCGCCCGAGGAAGCCCCGCCGGTGAACGTGCCCACGCCGCAGCCGATGGCGGTCCCGCCGATCGACGAAAAGGAAGTCGCGCCCGTGCCGCCGGAAACGTCCGCCGCGCCCGCCCAGGCCAAGGCGCCCGAAGCGCCGCAGCACCGCGCCCGCTTCGACGTCGCGGTGATCCAGGCGCTGGACAAGGTGACCGCCGAGACCTTGCGGTTCGAGGCTCCGGTCGGCAAGCCGATCCGCTACAAGACCCTGGTCTTCACGGTGCGCGCCTGCGAGCGCTCCATGCCCGACGAGCCGATCGAGGATTCCATCGCCTACGTCGAGGTGCTGTCGCAGCCCAGGCCCGAGCCGGGCTTTCCGGCCCTGCCGCCACGGCAGGCGTTCAAGGGCTGGATGTTCGCCTCGTCGCCCGGCCTCGA
>Ga0308173_10001420_pt1 | contig 11893 bp, 6 predicted proteins | sample PhyPR1_FD_203716 | JGI IMG/M metagenome (GOLD analysis project Ga0308173, IMG submission 203716) | Soil microbial communities from UC Gill Tract Community Farm, Albany, California, United States - DLSLS.P.R1 | ecosystem: Environmental > Terrestrial > Soil > Agricultural land | place: USA... | reverse complement strand
AGGGCATCCTCCTGACCGGGCGCAGCCTGCTCGTCGAGCGCCCTGGCCAACGCCGCATCGATGGTCCCGAGTAGCGCGGCGGGCATTGGTGCCGCCGCGATATTGCGGCAGGCCGCTGCAAGCTGGTCCAGCATGGCGTCGATGGCCTGAATAGTCATGGGTCCGAGGCCATGGCGCGCCCGGCGCAGGTCGATGATGTTGAGGCCGACGCGGAGCTGTCTCAAACTGTCGATATCGCGCCGCTCGGCCGCAGGAATAGCGGCGACGCGCTGGGCCAACAGGCCGAGACGGTCGAGCATGGCGCCGACGAAGGCCGCGCGGTCATTGTTGCCGCGACGCTCGGCGGTTTCCGCCAAGGTGGTCCAGTTGGTCTGCAGCAGCCGGTGGGCAATCCACCTCGCCCGCACCGAGCGCATCAGGCGCGTCAGCACGATGGCTGCAGCCATGCCGACCATGAAGGCAGCCGCGGAATTGGCGTAGCTTTCGAAGTCGGCGTTGTAGGTCGATTGCAAGGCCAGAAGCGTGGCGCCATTGGCGCCGAGCGCCATGCCGATCGGTGTCGTCGAGGGCCGCGCGATCAGGACGCCGAACAGGATGAATGCCGGCGCCAGCGCAGCGATCAACATCTCGATGGTGGAGATCGCCGGCAAGATTCCGAACAGATAGATGGCGACCAGGACGATGGCGACCAGCGACCATAGCGCGAAGCTCTGGATGCTGGGGGCTGGATCGTCCTGGGAGGCGAAAAACGAGCAGGCGACCGCAGCCATCATCGGCGCCGAGGCGCCGTCGACCCAGCCGGCCCCGATCCAGAACCCACAGCAGACCAGGATAGCAATGATGACGCCGGCGGCCGACCACAGCGCCAAAGTGTGGTCGCGGTGCCGTGCGGGCGCGATACCTTGCTCGGTCTGGAACGCCAGCGGGACGCGTGATGTGTCTTGGTCGGCAGCGATCGCGGCGCTGAGCGCCCGGCAATCCTCGGAGATATCGACGAGCTCGCGCAGGCGGATCAGGAGGTTCGCCGTCATGATCTCGTCCCACGACGCATCCGCATGCAGCGGCGGCCGCAGATCTGCGATCGCGACACGAAGCGTGTCCGCCGGCTCACGCCTGTCATTGGCAGCGATGAGCCAGTCGGCGATCCGTCGCAGCAGGTCCTTCAGCTTCGGCTGCAGCCGGCCATCGAGCGCTGTCAGGCGGTCGCGGATGGAGCCGAGCAGCGGCAGCAGCAACAGCATGTGCAGGCGCAGCGCGCGCAGGCCGCGGACGGCGTGATGGTTGGCAAGCTGGTCGAAGGCGAGATGGCTGGCGAGCGTGTCGATGTCGAGCGCCTCGGCGGCCAGCCGCAACCGCTGCTCCTGATAGCCCGTCTCGCCGCCACCGCCGAGCATGATATGCCGGCTGAGGCGGCGGGCATCCGCAAGCCAGTCGTCGACTTTGGCGCCGACCACGGGCGCGACGGAGCGCGGCAGCACCAGCGTCGAGACCAGGGTGGCGCAGATGATGCCGATCGTGATCTCCTCCGATCGAGCAACAGCGACGTCGAAGATGCCGCCGGGATCGGTGACGGCCGGAAAGCCGATCAGGGCCAGCGTGTAGCCCGACAGCATGAACAGGTACGAGCGGGGCGTGCGGTCGAGCAGCGACAGATAGAGGCAGCCTCCGACCCATAGCGCGACCACGAGACTCAGCAATTCGGGTGCGTTGACGAAAGTGGGGATGATCGCGACCGACGCCGCGGCACCGATCAGGGTGCCGAGCACGCGATAGAGCGCTTTCGAGCTGGTGGCACCGGCCAGCGGCTGCGAGGTGATATAGACCGTCGCCATGGCCCAATAGGGGCGCGGCAGGTCGAGCCACAGGGCGATGACGAGCGCGAGCGTCGCAGCGGCGAAGGTCTTCAACGAAAAGATCAGGTCCGCCGCGCGGACCGGGATTTGCGTGCTTTGGCTCATGATCAATCCGCGTTGATGCGGCCGTTAGCCTCCTGAAGACGAACTGCCCGTTGCTCGATCCGTTGCAAAACGTCGAACGTGACCGCGAGGTCCTCAGGCGAGATATCCTGCAGCAGGTCGACCCGCACCCGCCGTAGCACCCGGTTGATCTCTTCGGCCTTGGCTTCGCCGTCGGGTGTCAGATGCAGCGTCTTGGCGCGGCGATCGGTCGGATCCTCGCGCCGCTCGACCAGACCTTCAGACTGCAGGAGGTCGATGAGCCGGACCAGCGAGGGGCCCTCGATGCCGATCTCGTCGGCGAGCGCTCCCTGGCGCAGGCATTTGCCGCGACCCGACAAGATCCGCAGCGGATGGGCGGTCGCCTGCGAGAGGCCGTGATCGGCCAGCGCCTGATCGGCTTCGCGGCGCCACAGCCGCGCCAGGCGGGCGACGAGGAGGCCGATCTCGGCATGAATGGTGGTTTGCGACGGTGCCATGCAAAATAGATAGGGTCAAAATCATTAGGCTTCAACTTATATGGATTGAAACGTTCGTGAATAAGCTCGCAGATCGCGAGCAGAGGCAAACTGCATGGACTTTGGTCCCGTCCGGGCGCAGCCCGGTTTTTCTGCCCCGGAAGGCAGCCCGCTGGGTCTAGTTCCGACAGGGATCGTTGTTGCCGTGGACGCAACGGCGTTGGGTATCATCCTGCCGCTGCTGCCGTTCTATTCGCAACGGCTGGGGGCGACGCCGTTCATGATCGGCGCTCTGATGTCGGTCTATGCGGCGTGCCAATTGGTAGCCGGGCCGGCCGTCGGCATGCTGTCGGATCGATATGGCCGCCGGAACGTGCTCCTGCTCAGCCAACTCGGTACTTTCACAGGGCTCTTCCTGCTCGCGTCGGCCGGCAGCCTCACCCTGGTGTTCGCGGCCCGGATCATCGACGGTCTCACCTCGGGCAATATCTCAGTCGCACATGCGTATGCGGCGGAGCGCAGCCCGCCCTCGGCGCGCAAGCAGGCGCTCGGCATGACCTCGGGCGCGATCGGGACCGGCCTTCTGATCGGACCGGCGCTCTCCGGCTTTTTGGTGCCCTACGGGCAGGCGGCGCCGATCTGGGCCGCCGCCACGCTCTCGCTGCTGAGCATTCTATCCACTGCGCTGCTGCTGCCGCCGGACCAGCACAGCTCCGACGCCGTCAGCACGCCGCGGATCCCTGCGCGGCGGCCGGCGCGAACGTTGCTCGGGATGCGCTATGCATGGCGATTGCTCGGCCTGCTCCTGGTGTACTTCGTCGCCAATGCGATGTTCCTGTCGCAGATCGGTTTGTTTTTATCTGCACGCTTCACCTGGGCCGGACATCCGTTCGGCGCGCGCGAGCTCGGCTGCGTCTTCGCCTATGCCGGCTTCATCAACATTCTCATCCAGGGACTTCTGATCAGCCGCATCAGTCTGTTTGTGTCTGATCGCAGCATCGTCATCATCGCCTTCGGCTGCATGGGCGCCGGATTCTTGGCGCTGGCCTTCGCCGCCGAAATCAGCCTGCTCGCCGTGTGCCTGACCTTGATCATCGCCGGCAGCATGTTCGCGCGCAGCACCTTGACCGCCGAGCTGTCGCGTAGCGCGGCGCTCAACCGTCAGGGCATGGTCATGGGCTTCAACCAGTCGCTGATGTCGGTGGCCAATATCCTGGCGCCGCTGCTCTCGGGTGCCTTGATCGGACGCGGCCTCCACACCGTCTGGGCCATCGTGATCGCTGCAATCGCCACATTCGGTGCCATCATGGCGGCGCGGCTGCTGTCGGGGCGTCACACGCACCGGACACGGACGCACGATATGACGCTGGCGCCACAGTGAGCGGCACGTCGTCTCTAGCGCAGCGGCTTCTTCAGCAGTGAGAAGCGATCGGGGTCAAGCCCCAAGGACGGCTGCAGCATCGGCGCCTCTGTCGTCGCCAGGCTCGACGTGCGATCGCTGTTGCCGACGGAATCGTTGTCCCGGCTCGAGGTCGCGCCGCGCCAGCGCTCCAGTACAGCGCTGACGAACTGCATGTCATGGCCGGCCGACGAACGCACCGTGGCGATGGTCGCTTCGCTGCGCGGCAACTGATGCAGCGGTACTTCCTTGAAGCGCAGCCGGGTCGGCAGCGCGACGCCTTCGCCGAAGGCCAGTACCTCGCGGGTGCCGAGCGAGGGCACGAAGGACAAGAGATTGGCGGCGGCATCCGAGACCGCCGAGCGCAGCAGCGACTGGTCGCGCTCGTTGGCAAGGCGCATCGTGAACAGCGTGTTGCACTGGGAGATGATAGTGGCATCGAGCTCGGCCGGCCGCTGCGTCACCAGGCCGAGATAGACGCCGTATTTGCGGCCTTCCTTGGCGATGCGCGAGATCGCCTTGCGGGTCGGGCCGAAGCCGATCGAGCGGTCGGCCGACGCGTAACGGTGGGCCTCCTCGCAGATGAACAGCAGCGGCGAGACGCCGTCGCTCCACAATCCGAAATCGAACGCCATGCGGCACAGCACGGAGACGACGGAATCGACCACCTCGGCGGGGAAACCCGCGAGCTGCATCACCGTCATCGGCCGGCCGTTCGCCGGAAGGCGGAACAGATGGCTGATGACCTCCGCCATGGTGTCGCCGCCGACATTGGCATTGTCGAACATGAAGGCGTAGCGCGGATCGTTGCGCACGGTCTCGATGCGCGAAATCAGCTTGTGATAAATGATGCGCGAGGAGCGGTTCTCCAGCTTGCCCATCCGCTCGTCGATCAAATTGATCAGGTCGACCAGGCGGTAGGGCACCGGAGTGTCGACGGTATAGCCGACAGTTTTTTGGTCGATCCGCTTCAGGCCGATCCGGTCCGAGTTCTGGTACTGGGTGTAGGCACTCTTCGCGACCGGGATCACCTCGGCCAGGATGTCGAGCTCCTCCGGTACGCCTGGCCGGCCGCCGAACAGGACGTCGACGATCTCCTCGAAATTGAACAGCCAGAACGGCAGCTTCAGATTGCGCGGATTAAGCACCAGCGAGCGGTCGCCGAAGCAGCGGCCATATTCGTTGTGCACGTCGAGCAGGAACAGGCGCAGGTTGGGACGGGCTTTCAGAATCTCGTTCAGCAGCAGCGACACGCCGGTCGACTTGCCGACGCCAGTCGAGCCCACCACCGCGAAGTGCTTGGACAGCATTTCCTCGACATTGACGTAGGCCCGGACCGCAGGGTCCTGCTGCAGCGCGCCGATATCGATCTGGTCGGTGGTGGTCGGCGTATAGATCGTGCGCAGCTCCTCGCTCGTGATCATCTCGACCGGATCGCCGATGGTCGGATAATGCGTGACGCCGCGCTGGAATTTGGGCTTTTCCGCCGGTCCTTGGATCTCGCCGAGCAGGTCGACCGAGGCGGTGGCGAGATAGGTCCCAGCGTCCGCCATGCCCTCGCTCGACACTTCGGAGATGATGGCGACGATCGTGGCCTTCGGGCAGTGGATGCTGATGAAGCGGCCAACGGTCGCACGGACCTCGGAGATCGCCATCTGCTTGGTCAGAATGCCGACACGCGCTTGGGAGCCCCGTACCGAGATCACGCGTCCGAAGGATGTCACGGTGATTGAGCCTGTGCTGAATTGGTCAGGTTGCTACCTTGGCCGCTGTGACTGGAAAAATTGTTAAGCGCTTCACAAATCGCGCGCGGTCATCGGTGTCGATGGCGGTGGGCATCCGGTATTCAGCAGGGGACTGCACCCCGAGAAGGGACGAACGCCACTGGAAAATAAGCACTTTTGCGGAGCGACGACTGGTTTTGGCCGGCAAAGCGGCTGTTAAGAGATGGTTTACCAATTTGAACGGTGCGGCGATCTGTCTTGCCCCGGGACAAAACGAACGATGTCTCCGTAACATCTGCTGGTTGATTTGCAGCCGGCGTCAGGTTTCAACATCATGCTGGTGCCGACACTGGCGCGACGGTGCGACAAGCCATGCCAATCGACCGCAGCGATATCCTGATCATCGGCGGCGGCATCGCAGGCCTTGCGACCGCGCTCGATTTGCTGGACGGCGGCCATCGGGTGCTGCTGGTCGACCGCGACGATGAGCAGGCTTTCGGTGGGCTGGCGCGCGAGAGCTTTGGCGGCATGTTCTTCGTCGATACACCGGAGCAGCGCCGCCAGGGCATTCGCGATTCCGTCGATCTCGCGTGGCGCGATTGGTGCAGCTTTGCCGAGTTCGCGCCCGATGAGGTCTGGCCGCGCGCCTGGGCGCAGGCCTATGTGCAGCGCACGACCGCCGACGTCCATAGTTGGGTTCGCCGCCTCGGTGTCAGTTTTCTGCCGGTTATCAACTGGGTCGAGCGCGGCGAATTCCAGCCTGGAAATTCGGTGCCGCGGTTTCATGTCGCCTGGGGAACGGGGAAGGGCATCACCGATGCCGTGATCTCGGCGTTGCGTGGGCATACCAATGCCGGCCGGCTCGCGCTGCGCTTCAACGCCAAGGTCGAGCGGTTGACCATGCAGGGTGGCCGCGTCGTCGGCGCCGAAGGCCATGACGAGCAGGATGGTACGCCGTTTGCGGTCCGCGCCGAGCAGGTCGTGGTGGCGGCGGGCGGCATCAATGGCAACCTCGATCGCGTCAGGCAGCACTGGCATGCGGACTGGGGGCGGCCGCCGGAGACGATCCTCAACGGCTCGCATCGTTTCGCCGACGGCACGCTGCATGATGCGGCGGCTGCTGCTGGCGGTGTACTGACCCATCTCGACCGGATGTGGAATTATGCCGCCGGCGTCCATCATCCGCGCCCGCGCAAGCCTCATCATGGCCTGTCGCTGGTGCCGCCGCGCTCGGCGCTGTGGCTCAACTGGCGGGGCAAGCGGATCGGGCCGCAACCGTTGGTGTCGGGCTTCGACACAAGGCGGCTGGTCACCGCGATCTGCGGCGAGGAGCGGCAATATTCCTGGCAGCTCATGAATCGACGGATCGCGCTGCGCGAGCTCGCGGTGTCGGGTGCCGAATTCAATCCGTCGATCCGCGAGAAAAGCCGGCTCGGCTTCGTGCGCGACGTGCTGGCCGGCAACCGCTGGCTGGTCGACGAGATGATCAAGACTTGCCCTGATGTCGTCACGGCGCCGAGCCTGCCTGAGCTGGTTGCGAAGATGAATGCGTTGCAGGACGATCAGGCGGTCGAGCTCGCTGCCGTCGAGGATGCCGTCTCGCGATATGATGCGACCATCGCCCGCGGCGAGAGCCTGATGAACGACGAGCAGCTGCGCCGCATCGCGGCACTCCGCCAATATCGCGGCGACCGGCTGCGGCTATGTAAATTCCAGCCGATCGCGGACAAGGATGCGCTGCCGCTGATCGCGATCCGCGAATTCATCATCAGCCGCAAGAGCCTCGGCGGCATCCAGACCGACCTGCAGAGCAGGGTGCTCGATGCGACCGGGCAGCCGATCCCAGGTCTGTATGCGGTCGGAGAGGCCGCCGGCTTCGGCGGCGGCGGCATGCATGGCCTGCGCGCCCTGGAGGGCACCTTTCTCGGCGGCTGCATCCTGTCAGGCCGATTGGCGGCTGCCTCGATCGATGGCAGAACGGATGTCTTGAAGGGTTGAGGAAACGCCATGAAACGAACCGGAGCCTGGCTCACGGTCTATGCGCTCGAGCAGATCGGCGCGCGCTTCACGTTCGGCATTCCCGGCGTGCACACCACCGAGCTCTATGACGCCCTGAACAACTCCAACCGCATCACCCAGGTGCTGGTCACGCATGAGGGCGGCGCGTCCTTCATGGCGGATGCGGTCAGCCGCGTGTCGTCCTCGATCGGCGTGCTGACCGTGGTGCCGGCCGCAGGACTGACCCATGCCGCGAGCGGCATCGGCGAGGCCTTCCTCGACGGCGTGCCGATGCTCGTCCTGACCGGAGGTCCGCGCACCGACAGCGGCCGGCAGTATCAGCTGCACCAGATGGACACGCATAAATTCATGAGCGGCCTCACCAAGGCCACGTTCCACGTCGCGAGCCATGAAGATGTTGTGCCGACCTTGTTCGAAGCCTATCGCGTCGCCATTACGGGCGAGCCGGGGCCCGTATTCGTCGAGCTGCCGGTCAATATCCTGCTGATGACCGACGAGGTGACCCAACTGCCGCAGTTCAAGCCGGCGCCGTTGCATCTGCCGCAGGCGGACTCAGAGATCGAGAAGGCCGCTGCGCTACTGGCAAGCGCGAAGCATCCTTGCATCTTCGCCGGCTGGGGTACGCGCGATGCGACGAATGAGTTGACGCAGCTGGCCGAGCGGCTGCAGGCGCCGGTTGCGACCACGTTGCAGGGGCTCTCGGTGTTCCCCGCCACCCATCCGCTGCATACCGGCTTCGGCTTCGGCGCGTCCGCGGTGCCGGCGGCGCAGAACGCGTTCAAGGATTGCGATTGCCTGATCGGCATCGGTACCCGTTTTGCCGAGATTGCGACCGGCAGCTACGGCGTCAGGATGCCGGAGAACCTCGTCCATATCGACATCAACCCGGCCGCGATCGGCGCCAACTATCCAGCCAAGGTCGGCCTCGCCGGCGATGCCGGGACCGTGCTGCGGCAGCTTCTCGCCGCGCTCGCAACCGAAGGCCTAAAACGCAAGACCGACGATGGACTGCGCGCGCAGATCGCCAAGGACAAGGCAGCCTATCGCGAGAGCTGGTATCGCAACGATGCCGCTGGGATCGTCAATCCTGTTCGCTTCTTCGACGAGTTGCGGCGCCAGATGCCGGATGACGGCATCCTCGCGATCGACGACGGCAATCACACTTTTCTCACCGCCGAGCTGATGCCGATCCACGCACCGAAGAGCGTGATCCTGCCGACCGATTTCAACTGCATGGGCTACGCAGTGCCGGCCGCGATCGGCGCCAAGCTGGCATTTCCCGAGCGCAGCGTGCAGGCAATCGTCGGCGACGGTGCCTTCACCATGACCTGCATGGAGATTCTCACCGCGGCCGCCAACGGGCTCGGCGTGGTCTACTACGTCTTCAACGACGGTGAGCTCGCCCAGATCGCGCAAGCGCAGCAGATCCCTTACGGCCGCAAGCCATGCACCCAACTCGGCAAGCTCAACATCGAGGGCGTTGCGCTCGCCACGGGCGCCGCCTACGTGCCAATGAACGACAATGCTGATATTGTGGGGGCGATCGCCAAAGCCAATGAGATCGCGAGCAGCGGCCGGCCCGTGATCGTCGCGGTCAAGATCGACTATGCCAAGAAAACGGCATTCACTGTCGGGACCATGAAGACCAATTTCGGTCGCTTCCCGCTCAATGAGAAGCTCCGCTTCCTGACCCGCGCGGCGGTCCGTCACGTCGTCGGCTGATATTGTTTTCGCGGCGTGTAAGCAGGGCTATTGACACGCCCTCGTCAATGCAACGTAATGTAGATCATATCGTATCTTTCTATTTGAAAGAATCGCGCCGCGATTGATTGTTTGCGGCGCGCCAATGCTGCAGCTGCCAACTGCGCAACAGTCCCACTGATAGTGACGCCATTTTCGACGCGCCTTGAATTGTCATCAAAGATATAGGGCCCGCATGGGCCAGAGAGGGAGATGCCATGTCTCGATCCGGCAAGCGGCCCGAACTGCGTCGTCGTGATTTTGTCAGGGCATCTCTCGCCGCTGGTGCGGGACTGGCGGCGAGCGCCGGCGCCTGGAAAGCCTGGTCGCAGGCCGGCCAGCCACCGACACCGATGCCGACCATTCCGGTCGAATGCGTGCCGCCGGTGCCGTTCGGGCAGGCGGCCGGTTTCGGCGATGCCGGCGGTCCCGTTCGTGTGCGCAAGAGCGTGTTCGAGCTCGACGCCAACGAGATCAGCCGGCTCAAGGCCGCCTATGCGGCGCTGCTCAAGCTGACCAGGAACAACGATCCCCGCAGCTGGTACGCGCAGGGCGCCGTACACTGCTGGTACTGCAGCGGCGCCGTCGACGGCCTCAACGGCATGGAGATTCATGGCTCCTGGTGGTTTCTCGCCTGGCATCGCGCCTATCTCCACTTCCATGAGCGTATTCTCGGCTCGCTGATCGAGGATCCGACTTTTGCGCTGCCCTATTGGGACTGGGATTCCTGCCACGACGATCCCAAGGACATGACGGGGCGCAACCGCTTTCCCGGCGAGGTCTATGGCTTCCCGACCGACCAGGCGATCAACCCGCTATCCGACACCACACGTGCGGCTGGCCCGAACGACCGCATTCCGACCGGCGTCGTCGGTCCCACGGCGATGAAGCCGATCCTCAATGCGCAGTCTTTCGCGGATTTCGGCGGCAGCAGCGACGAGGGATTGCCGGTGTTCGCATCCACCGGAAGTGCGCAGCAGGCCGGGCTGCTGGAGGCCGGGCCGCACGGCATGGTGCATCTCTGGACCACGGACCCGAAGAGTTTTTCGGGCCTGGCCAACATGGGCATGCTCGCGGCCGCCGGATTCGATCCCGTGTTCTTTGCCCACCACGCCAATATTGACCGGTTGTGGAGCGTGTGGGCCGGGACGCAGGGCCATGCCAATCCCTCCAACGATCGCTGGCTCAACCAGCAGCCGTTCTATTTCTACGACCAGGCGCAGACCTGGACGGCGATCCTGATCAACCAGGTCGTCGATTCCGAGAAATCGCTCTCGTATCGCTATCAGGCGCCGCACTGGCCGCCGGGCGCTGCCCCGCTGACCGAAGCTGCAGCGCAGCCGTCGGGACCGGTCCGGATCGCCGAAGTGCGGCCGCTGAGCGCGCCGTTAGCCTCCGCGCCCACCGCGGCAACCGCAACGCCGCTGCCGCCCCGGCCGGTGACGTTGCAGATCCCGATCGTGCAGGAGGCGAAGCAGCGCGTCACGGCACTCGCCGCCGCTGCCACACCCTCGACCTTGGTGCTGCGTATCGACGGTGTCCAGCTGCGCGCCGATCGCGGTGCAGTGGTGCAGGTCTTCCTCAACCGTCCTGATGTCACGGGGCCGGCGCAGGGACCCGAGCCCGGATATCTCGGCAATATCGTCGTGGTCCCGTCCACCGGGGCCCGCACACTGGGGCCGCAGGCCGTCATCACGCGCAATTTCGGCTTCCCGCTGTCGCAGGAGCAGGCGGCCGCGGTGACTGACAAGGACAATCTCTCGGTCACCCTGGTGCCGGTCACAGGCGCGACCGCGCCGGGCGAGGTGTTGCGCTATCGGCAGGTCTATCTCGCCTCGCGCTGATGCCGCTGCATGGCATCTCCTGACTTCGGCTGCTCGAACATCGGGACCGTGTTCCGGCAACCGGGGCCCGCGCCTCGTGTGCCTTGCACCGACGGCCGGGGCGGCTATCTTGCGTCAAACGCCGCCCCGGGGCGGCCGGGGAACGCAGGACGGGAGGAATTCGGCGATGGGCAAGCTCGCTTTCGCGGCCAAGATCACCCATGTGCCCTCGATGTATCTCAGCGAGGTCGACGGGCCGGGCAAGGGCAAGCGGCAGTCGGCGATCGACGGTCACATCGAGATCGGCCGGCGCTGCCGCGAGGCCGGCGTCGACACCATCGTCGTGTTCGACACCCACTGGCTGGTGAACGCGGCCTATCACATCAACTGCGCGCCGCATTTCGAGGGGCTCTACACCTCGAACGAGCTGCCGCATTTCATCGCCAACATGCGCTACGAATATGACGGCAATCCGCAACTTGGCCGGATGCTGGCCGATAGCGCCAACAAGCATGGCGTCGTCACCATGGCGCACGATGCGACCTCGCTCGCGCTCGAATACGGCACCCTGGTTCCGATGCGCTACATGAATGCCGACCGGCACTTCAAGGTGATCTGTATCTCCGCGCTCTGCACCTCGCATTATCTGTGGGAGAGCGCCAAGTTCGGCTGGGCCATCCGCCGCGCCATTGAGGATGACTACGAAGGCACGGTGGCGATCTTGGCCTCCGGCTCGCTGAGCCATCGGTTTGCGCAGAACGGCACCGCCGACGAC
>Ga0308173_10001417_pt1 | contig 11902 bp, 13 predicted proteins | sample PhyPR1_FD_203716 | JGI IMG/M metagenome (GOLD analysis project Ga0308173, IMG submission 203716) | Soil microbial communities from UC Gill Tract Community Farm, Albany, California, United States - DLSLS.P.R1 | ecosystem: Environmental > Terrestrial > Soil > Agricultural land | place: USA... | reverse complement strand
GCGAGCCGCAGGAGCTCGTCGCGCGCGCGGAGCAGCTCGTCTTCGAGCTCGCCGAGCGGCGCGCCGACGGCGAGCTCGTCCTCTTCAAGGACACGCTCGTCGAGACCTTCCAGCGGATCAGCCACCTCTACGAGTCCGGCGCCGACGTCACCGGGCTCGCCAGCGGCTTCAAGGACCTCGACAAGCTCACCGCCGGCTTCCAGCCCTCGAACCTCGTGATCCTCGCCGCCCGGCCCTCGATGGGGAAGAGCGCCTTCGCGCTCGAGATCGCGAACCACGTCGCGGTCGACCTGCAGACGCCGTGCGCCTTCTTCAGCCTCGAGATGTCGCGGCAGGAAGTCGCGCAGCGCCTGATCTGCTCACGCGGCAAGGTCGACGCCCACCACATCCGCACGGGCAAGCTCTCGAAGGACGACTGGCCGCGCCTCGCGCAGGCGTGCGGCCAGCTCGAGTCCGCGCCGCTCTACGTCGACGACACGCCGGCGCTGAGCCTGCTCGAGCTCCGCGCGCGCGCCCAGACGCTGAAGCGGCGCGAGCCGAACCTGGGCCTCGTCGTGGTCGACTACCTCCAGCTGATGACGACCGGCCGCAGCGAGGAGAGCCGCCTGCAGGAAGTGTCCTCGATCTCCCGCGGCCTGAAAGAGATCGCGAAGGATCTCGACCTCCCGGTCGTCGCGCTCTCCCAGCTCAACCGCTCGCCCGAGCAGCGCCACGACAAGCGGCCGATGCTCTCGGACCTGCGCGAGTCGGGCTCGATCGAGCAGGATGCCGACCTCGTCATGTTCCTCTACCGCGAGGAGTACTACGACCGCGACGAGACCGACGACAGCAACAAGGGAGTCGCCGAGGTGATCATCGCGAAGCACCGCAACGGGCCGACCGGCGACTTCAAGGTTGCCTTCATCAGCAAATACGCGAAGTTCGCCAGCCTTGCCCACTAGCCTCACAGCGAAGTGCCTCGGTTGCGGACGGGAGTTCGTGACCGAGCAGGTCGTCCTCCTCGGGCAGACCTTCGCGGCCGAGCGCTACTGCGACCTGTGCCGGGCCACCGAGCTGGTGGTGGACGAGCAGCGCCGGGCCGACGAACGCTGGGCCCGAGTGCACGTTCCTACGGCCTATGACGGCTGCACGTTTGAGAACTTCGAGTCGGCTCCCGGCACCCAGACCGCCGTCGCGGTGTGCCAGCAGTGGGTGAAGGAGTATCGAGCAGGGACTCATCTATCTCGGGGCCTTCTTCTCCGCGGCCGTCCAGGTGCCGGAAAGACACACCTCGCAGTCGCGATTCTGCGTCAGCTCGTCTGGAGCGACCATCCGCGCACCGCGCTCTTCATCAACGTTCCGCAGTGGCTCGATGCCTTGAGGGAAAGCTACGGCGAGGGCGAACCTCCTCCAGCTCCAAGCGGCGCCGAGATCCTCGTCCTAGACGACCTCGGCGCCGAGGATTGGTCGTCGCCGTGGACCCGCGACCGCATCTACCAGATCCTGAACCATCGAGAACAACAGCGGTCGCTCATGATCGTCACAACCAACTGCAGCTGGGACGAGCTCGCCGGGCGCATCGGTGGCCCGTCGGCCAGCCGTCTCCGTCGACTCTGCCGCGACGTCGAGGTCGAGGCGCGGCAGGATTTCCGCGAGGTCCTCGTGGAGCGCAACGCCGCGTAGACCGCGGCCGGCGGCATACTTCACCGCCGTGCCGGCCACCGTCATCGTGGGCGCGCAGTGGGGCGACGAGGGGAAGGGCAAGATCGTCGACCTGCTCGCCCAGGACTCCGACCTCGTCTGCCGCTACCAGGGTGGGCCGAACGCGGGCCACACGATCGTCGTCGGCAAGGAGACGTACAAGATCCGGGCGCTGCCGAGCGGGATCGTCCGCGGCAAGCCGTGCGTGATCGGCAACGGTTGCGTCGTCGATCCGGAGGTGCTGATCGCCGAGCTCGACGAGTTCGAGCGGCGCGGGCATTCGACCGGCGAGGTCTACGTCTCCGGCAACGCGCACCTGATCATGCCCTGGCATCTCGCGATCGACCAGGCGAGCGAGCGGCGCCTCGGCAAGCTCGCGATCGGGACGACGAAGCGCGGCATCGGCCCGTGCTACGCGGACAAAGCGATGCGGCTCGGGATCCGCGTCCAGGACATCCTCGACCCGAAGATCCTGCGCCAGAAGATCGAGGTCGCGCTCGCGGAGAAGAACCTCTGGCTCGAGCGCGTCTACGAGGCCGAGCCCTTCGACCTCGAGACGGTCGCGGGACAGTACGAGGGCTACGCGCAGCGGCTGCGTCCGTACGTCGCCGACACGTCTCTCTATGTCGACACGGCGCTGCGCGACGGGAAGCGCGTCCTCTTCGAGGGCGCGCAGGCGACACTGCTCGACCTCGACCACGGGACGTATCCGTTCGTGACGTCGTCCAACCCGGTCGCGGCGAGCGCGGCGACCGGCGTGGGCATCGGGCCGCGGCGGATCGACCATGTCGTCGGCGTGTCGAAGGCGTATGTCACGCGCGTCGGCGAAGGGCCCTTCCCGTCGGAGATCGCCGGCCCTGAGCAGGAGCGGATGCGCGAGCTCGGCGGCGAGTACGGAACGGTGACCGGTCGCGAGCGCCGCTGCGGCTGGCTCGACCTCGTGGCGCTGCGCTACGCAGTCCGCGTGAACGGAATCGACCAGCTGGCGCTGACGAAGCTCGACGTGCTCTCCCACTTCTCCGAGCTTCCGGTCTGTGTCCGCTACCGCACCCGAGACGGCTCCGAGACGCGCGACTTCCCGGCGCACCAGAGCGACTTCCATGCGGCGGAGCCCGTGTACGAGACGCTGAAAGGATGGCGGGATCCGCTCGACGGCTGCGCGTCCGTCGCCGAGCTGCCGGACGCGGCCCGAAGCTACGTCGAGTTCGTGGAACGCGAGCTCGAGGTGGAGGTGACGCTCGTCGGCACGGGCGCCGAGCGCTCCTCCGTGCTCACGCGGGCGTGACGGCCGCGGCGAACGCGCGCGCGTTCAGCTCGAACGGCCCCTGAGGGCTGCCGAACTCCCGGAACAGCTGGTCATGCGCTAGCTCCCGTTGGTCGCCGTCGAGCGACGCCAGCCACCGGCCGGCGGGGCCGACGAGGCCACCGAGGGCCCGCCAGAACTCGTCGAAGTCCCCGTAGCCGGCGGTCACATCCAGCTCGGCGGACTCGACCTCGCCGTGGGGAGCGAGCAGGTCCTGGAGCTCCTGGGGCGTCCGGTACCGGCGTGGCTCTCCTTCGCGCGTCGAGCCGAGCGCTTCCGCCGTTCGGTCGATCGCGGCGAACATGTCGACCTCGGCGATGCCCCACATGCAGACCGCCACGCGCCGCGCGACCCGCGCCATCTCGGCCACCGCGGCCGGCGCATCGGCCATGAAGGCGACAACGAGCTGAGCTAGCGCCACGTCGAACACGCCTGTCCCGAACGGAAGCGACTCGGCCGGGGCCTTCTCGACCTCGAGCTTGGGAAAGCGCTCACGCAACACGGTGACGAACTCGGGTGACGGATCTGCCGCGGCGACCGAGACGCCGCGGGAAAGCAGCTCTGCGGCGAGAGCGCCCGTGCCCGCGCCGACGTCGAGCGCTCGCATGCCCGGGCTCACGCCGACGAAGTCCGCGAACAGCGGCGCGAGGACCGTCGAATAACGGCCCATGAAATTGTCGTACACGTCGCCGCCCACGCGGAAGCCCGTGCTCACGGCGCCAGCGTATCGAGGTCGGCCGGGGTGTTCACGTTCGTAAGCAGCCGCTCGTCGAGCTCGACGCATGCCGTGTCGAGGCCGTCGAGGACGGTCCGAAGACGGCGCTCGCCGGTCTCGAACGCAGGAAGCGTGCGTCGCGCGACGGCACACGGGAGCGGGCCGGCCTGCGCCACTGCCGCGTCGCGACAGGCCCCTGCCAACAGCCCGAGCGCCTCTCCGGTGAGCAGGGGCATGTCCACCGGGATCACGACCGCCACGTCGTGCGATGCCGCTCGCAGGCCGGCGGCGATCGCCGCGACCGGTCCCGTGCCGGGATCGGCCAGCCCACCGCGGCCGACGGCGAGCCGTTCGTTGCACGCCTCCCCGAGCAGGCGCCAGGCACGGTCGGCGAGCGTCTCTCCCTCGTACTCGGCAAGCTCCTTCGGCGACCCGAAGCGGCTGCTCGTGCCACCCACGAGGAGGATCCCCGTCAGGTCTGGATCCGCCACGGCTCCGTGTAGACGTTGACGGAGCCGGAGCGAACGAAGCCGCAGAGCGTCACCCCTCGGTCGGCTGCGAGATCGACGGCAAGGCTGGACGGCGCGCCGACTGCGACCAGGATCGGGCAGCCCGCGACCGCGGCCTTCTGGACGAGCTCGAACGAGAGTCGGCCGCTCACACAGAGCACGTGCCCTGCGAGCGGCAGGAGCTGCTCCCGGAATGCCCAGCCGACGACCTTGTCCATCGCGTTGTGCCGGCCGACGTCCTCCCGCACGCACAAAGGCTCGCCTGCGCCGGAGAAGAGCCCCGTCGCGTGCAAGCCGCCGGTCACCGCGAAGGCGGCCTGCGCCTCCCGCAGCCGCTCCGGCAGAGTGGCGACCAGGGGCAGCGGCAGCCGCAGCTCGGACTCGACACGCGGCGCCTCGACGGCGACCGCCTCGAGCGCTCCCTTGCCGCAGACGCCGCACGAGGACGAGGTGTAGAAGCTCCGCTGAAGACGCGCCGGATCGAAGCCGGGTGCGTCGACGTCGACCGCGTTCGCGGCCAGGTCGTCAGGCAGCCGCGCCTCGCTCGGACGCAATCCCTCGGAGATGCAGAAGCCGAGCGCGAGCTCCTCGTCGTGGCCCGGGGTCCGCATCGTGACGGCGACGGGCTGTCCGCCGATCCGGATCTCAAGGGGTTCCTCGACCGCGACCTGGTCGCGCTCGGTCGCGCCGGCCGGAAGCCGGAGGACGTCGACCGCGGCGGCCGAATAGGGCGGCGCGTCCATCAGGGACGCAGCGTAACCCCGCGGTCAGGCTTCTTCGGCCTCGGCCCCGCCGAGGCCCGCGTCCGCCGCGGCGCGGGTGGCCACGAGATGGTCGAACACGGCGCGGTAGCCGCCGACGGCGGCGGCGACGTCGCCCGGCGAGACGTCGGCGGGATCCCTCTCCGCCGTCTGCACGATCTCGTGGGCCGCGAGGTACTCGGCAACGACCTCGCGCTCCTCGCCCTCGCCGACCACGGGGTCGGTCAGCTCGTAGCCGCTCTCCTCGAGCATCCGCGCCACGAGTCGGTCGAGCTCGGGCAGTGCCTGAGCCGGATCGGTGCGGAGATCGTCCTCGAGCGTCTGCCACTCGTTCTCCCACTCGTGCCGGTCGAGTCCGGGTTCGTACATGGCCGGGTCCTGCGCGGGCGGCACCGACTTCAAACGCATACGATCGCCGGGTGAGGGTGCTCGTCGTCGGGTCGGGAGGTCGCGAGCACGCGCTGGCCTGGGCTCTCTCCCGCAGCGCCGACCTTTCAGAGCTGCACGCCGCTCCGGGCAACCCGGGAATCGCGGGCCTCGCCCACTGCCATCCCGCGCGCGCAGAGGACCACGCCGCGGTCGTCTCGCTCGCCCGCGAGCTCCGGATCGACCTTGTCGTGGTCGGCCCCGAGGCGCCGCTCGTCGCCGGGCTCGCCGACGAGCTGCGCCATCGCGGCCTCGCCGTCTTCGGCCCGAGCGGCCAAGCCGCGCAGATCGAGGGCTCGAAAGCATTTGCCAAGGACGTAATGGAAGCCGCTGGAGTGCCGACGGCGCGGACACTGCCGGTCGCCCGGCCGCCCTGCGTCCTCAAGCTCGACGGGCTCGCGGCCGGCAAGGGAGTCTGGGTCTGCCGCAGCCAGGACGAGCTGGACTCGGCGCTCGCCGTCGCGCAGGCGTTCGACCAGCCCTTCCACGTCGAGGAGCTGCTCGAGGGGCCCGAGCTGTCGGTCTTCGCCCTCGCCGCCGGCGAGACCGCGGGCGCCTTCCCGCCGGCCCGCGACTACAAGCGGATCGGGGACGGCGACACCGGCCCGAACACCGGCGGCATGGGCTCCTTCTCACCGCTGCCCGACGTCGCCGACGAGGACTCGGAAGAGATCCTCGAGGCGGTGCACCTGCCGGTGCTCCGCGAGCTCGCCCGCCGCGGTATCCCGTTCCAGGGGCTCCTCTACGCGGGCCTGATGCGGACGGAGGACGGGTTGCGTGTGATCGAGTTCAACTGCCGCTTCGGCGATCCCGAGACGCAGTCGCTCCTCCCGCGGCTCGAGAACGATTTATTGCCGCTGCTCGCCGGCGACCTCTCGCAGCAGCCGGAGGTTGCCGATCGGGCCGCGGTCACGATCGTGGTCTCGGGCGGGGAGTATCCCGAGCGGAATGACCAAGGCACGGCGATCGAGGGAATCGAGGCGGCCGAGGCCGCGGGAGCGCTCGTCTTCCACGCGGGAACTGCGCTTCACGACGGGCAGCTCGTCACGAACGGCGGCCGCATCCTGAACGTCGTCGGGACCGGCGCGACGGTCGCGGAGGCAAGAAGCGCGGCCTACGACGCGGCGGCGCACATAGATTTCGCCGGCATGCATTTCAGAACCGACATCGCCGCCAATGTCTGACGGCCCGCGCATTGGGATCCTCGTGGGCTCGGAGTCCGACCGCGAGCGGATGCAGGGCGCGACGGCTCTGCTCGACGAGGCCGGAGTCGGTTACGAGTTCGAGGTGCGGTCGGCCCACCGCACCCCGGACGCCGTCGCCGAGTACGCACGGAGCGCCCGCGACCGAGGTCTGCGCGTACTGATCTGCGGCGCCGGGCTGTCGGCCGCACTACCGGGCGCGGTGGCGGCGCAGACCGACCTGCCGGTGATCGGCGTTCCGCTCCGCTCGAGCCTCAGCGTGCTCGACGGCCTCGACGCGCTGCTGGCGATCGCGCAGATGCCGCCGGGCGTTCCCGTGGCGACGGTCGGCGTGGACAACGCGCGCAACGCCGCCGCGCTCGCGCTCCGGATCCTGCACGTGTGAGCGCCGGCCGCAAGCCGGCGCCAATCCCCTGCCCCCCTCTAACCGATGATGTTCGTGCCGCCGAGGGGCAGCCGTACGTGGCCGATGCCCTGCGCGCCGAGCGCGTGCGCGAGGGCGTCGTGCGCCGCCAGCGGCCGGAGCCCGCAGCTGCAGCTCGCACTGCCCTGCGTCATGACGCCGGCGAAGTGGACGTCGCGGTGATAACGGCCGCGGGCGATCCGCGCCAGATCCGCCCATTCCCGCGCCATCGCGGAGTTGTAGATCTCGGGCAGCGCCTTCGTGTGACGGAGACCGCCGGCGACGTACCACGCCTGCCGCGCGCTCCAAACCGCACCGACTCCGCCGTCGAGCGAGCCGTAGTCGAAGAGCGTGTGCCCGTGCACCGCCGCGCGGAAGCCGTGGAAGAACTGCCGCGTCTTGCGGAACTGCGGATCCCAGGCGGGCTCGGCATCGTCGGCAGCGGCAGCCTCGACGTGGGCCCCGAGCCAGCGCCGGTGCAGCTCGCGCCCGAGCTTGTTCGTCTCGTGCGCCCAGTGGACGCCGGCCGCATACGCACTCGGAACGGAGGGGTGGTAGTTGCTCGTCCCGCGCGCGAGCTCGATGGATGCCGTCGAGCCCTTCGGCAGACAGCCGACGTAAGCACGCGCGTAGCGGAGCATCGCTGCCGTGATCTTGTGGTTCGGCGCGAAGCGGCCGGAGAAGAGGATTGTCCCGTAGCCGCCGTGCGCGAACGCGGGCTTGCCGAAGTCGAGGACGACAATGCCGCTCTCGTGCCGTCGCGCCGCGTGACAGCCCTGCGCGGAGAGGAATCTCGGCTTCACGGTCTGCTCGTAGATCGACAGCGTCGTGGCCTTGAGCCGATGCTGAGGGCGCGGCTGCTGCTTGGGCTTCGACCTGTGCCGGTGCGCGGGCTTGGGCTTCGCCTTGTGCTGAGGCTTCGCGGCCCCGTGCTGAGGCTTCGCCTTGTGCAGATGCGCCGGGTGGTGCGGAGACCTGGTCAGCGCCTTCAGCCACGCGCGCGGATCCGGCGCGAAGCTCGGGATCAGGCTGTGAGCGCTGCCGGGATGGCTCTGGGCCGGGTGACCCTGGGCCAGGGCGATCCCGGTGAAGCCGAGAGCGAACGCCAGGACAGCTGCGACGGGGAACACATGCCTCTTCAAAGGAACCTTCCTACAGATTTTGCGGGATAAATCCGCGCCAGAGTAGCGGCGGTTTTCAGCGATCGCGGTCCCCCGTCAGAGGGGGATGGCTCCGGCAGGCGAGCGCTCTAGACTGGAGCTCGTGATCGCCCGCTACTCCCGCCCGGCCATGGCCAGGATCTGGTCGGACGAGGGGAAGCTCGCGACCTGGCTCGAGGTCGAGCAGGCCGCGACTGCAGCCTGGGCCGAGCTGGGAGTCGTTCCCGACGAGACAGCGGCACGCATCGCCGAGGCGACGCCGCCGACCGCGGAGCGGGTGGCCGAACTCGAGGCGACGCTGCACCACGACACCGCCGCCTTCGTCGATGCTGTCGCCGAGAGACTCGGCGAGGAGGGCCGCTGGTTCCACTACGGCCTCACGTCTTCCGACGTCGTCGATACCGCGCTCTCGCTTCAGGTGCGCGAAGCGGGCGCGCTGATCCTCGCCGGGCTCGATAAGGCCTTCGCCGCCGTGACGGCGCGCGCCGACGAGCACCGCGAGACGCTGCAGATCGGACGCACGCACGGGGTTCATGCCGAACCGACGACCTTTGGGCTCAAGCTCGTCGGCTGGGCGTTCGAGCTGGCGCGCGGTCGCGAGCGGGTAGCGCGGGCGCTCGAGGGGATGCGCGTCGGCAAGCTCTCGGGCGCCGTCGGCACCTACGCCGCGACGGATCCGGAGCTCGAGCGGCTCGCGTGCGAGCGGATCGGGCTCGAGCCCGCGCCCACCTCGACGCAGGTCCTCCAGCGCGACCGTCACGCCGAGCTGCTCGCGGCGCTCGCGGTCGTCGCGTCCTCGCTCGACTCCTTCGCCCTCGAGGTCCGGCACCTAGCACGCACCGAGGTCGGCGAGGTACTGGAGCCGTTCGGCCGGGGCCAGAAGGGCTCGTCAGCGATGCCCCACAAGCGGAACCCCGTCGTCGCCGAGCGGATCTGCGGGCTGGCACGCGTCGTCCGGGGGTGCTCGCTCGTGGCCCTCGAGAACGTCGCCCTCTGGCACGAGCGCGACATCTCCCACTCGTCGGCCGAGCGTGTCGTCATCCCTGACGCGTTCCTCGCGCTCGACTACATGCTCGACCGCTTCGCCTGGCTCGTGGAAGGTCTCGTCGTGCGGCCCGAGCGGATGCGCCGGAACCTCGAGGCGAGCCATTTCCTCTTCTTCAGCCAGCGCGTGCTCAACGCGCTCGTCGAGTCCGGTCTCGCGCGCGACGACTCCTACCGCCTCGTCCAGCGGGCGGCGATGCGCGCGTGGGAGGAGGAGCTCGACTTCCGCGAGCTCTGCCGTGCCGACGACGAGATCGCGTCGCGCGTCGACCTCGGCTCGGCCTTCGACCTCGGCGCATACACGCGCCACATCGACACCGTGTTCGCCCGTCTCGAAGCTCTCAAGGAGGAGCCCTTACATGCCTGAGACTCACATCGCGTCCGGCAAGGTCCGCGACATCTACGCCATCGGCGACGAGCGCCTGCTGCTCGTCGCGTCCGACCGGATCTCGACCTTCGACGTCGTCCTGCCGACCGGGATCCCGGACAAGGGGCTCGTTCTGACCGGCCTCTCCGGCTACTGGTTCACGCTCCTCGCGCCGATCGTGCCGAACCACATGCTCGCCATCCGCGACGACGGCCGCTCGATGGAATGCCGGCGGCTCGAGATGCTGCCGATCGAGTGCGTGGTGCGCGGCTACCTCGCCGGCTCGGGCTGGAAGGACTACCGCGCGAGGGGCGAGGTCTGCGGCCATCAGCTGCCGGAAGGCCTCCGGGAGTCGGACAAGCTCCCCGAGCCGATCTTCACGCCGGCAACGAAGGCGATCGAGGGGCACGACGAGAACATCACGCGCGAGCAGGCGGCCGAGCTGGTCGGCGAAGAGCGGCTGCGTGAGGCCGAGGAGGTCTCGCTCCGGCTGTACAAGACCGCGGCCGATCACGCGCTGCGCGCGGGAATCATCATCGCCGACACGAAGTTCGAGCTGGGGATCGACTCCGACGGCAACGTCGTCCTCGGCGACGAGGCGCTGACGCCGGACTCCTCCCGCTTCTGGCCCGGCGAGACGTACGAGCCCGGCCGGGCGCAGGACAGCTTCGACAAGCAGTTCGTCCGCGACTACTGCGAGACGACCGGCTGGGACAAGACCGACCCCGGCCCCGAGCTGCCGGACGACGTCGTGCAGGTCACGCGCGCGAAGTACCACGAGGCGTTCGAACGCCTGACCACGATCCCGTTCCCCGCCTACCGCGACGATCCCACCGTGGTGCTCGGGTGAGAGCGACCGTCCTCGTCAGGCCGAAGCCGGGCATCCTCGACCCGCAGGGGGAAGCGGTCGGCTCGGCGCTCGGGCACCTCGGCTTCGAGGTGAGCGACACGCGGGTCGGAAAGGTGATCGACCTCGAGGTCGAGGCCGCAGACGCGACGGCGGCAAAAGCGCTGGTGGAGAAGATGTGCGAGCGGCTGCTCGCGAACCCGCTGATCGAGTCGTACGAGGTGGAGATCGTTGGCTAGCCCGCAGCCGAGAATCGGGGTGATCACCTATCCGGGCTCGCAGGACGACCGGGACGCGCTCTGGGCACTCGCCGCGCTCGACGCGGAGGCGGTCCCTGTCTGGCACGAGGAGCGCGAGCTGCCCGATGTCGACGCGATCGTGCTCCCCGGCGGCTTCTCGTACGGCGACTATCTCCGCTGCGGGGCGATTGCCCGCTTCTCGCCGGCGACGGCCGCCGTACGCGAGTTCGCCGAGGCCGGCGGCTTCGTGCTCGGGATCTGCAACGGCTTCCAGGTCCTCTGCGAGGCGGGCCTGCTGCCGGGGGCGCTGCTGCGCAACGAATCGCTCCGTTTCGTCTGCCGCGACGTGCCGCTGACAGTCGAGCGAAACGACCTGCCCTTCACCACGCGCTGCACCGCCGGCGGCCGCCTGGTGTTGCCGGTGAAGCATGGCGACGGCCGCTATCTGCCGCCGCCGGATCTCGATCCCGCACAGGTGGTGCTGCGCTACGTCGACAACCCGAACGGGTCGATGGGCGGCATCGCCGGCGTCTGCAACGAGGCCGGCAACGTCATGGGGCTGATGCCACACCCCGAGCACGCGGTCGATCCGCTGCTCGGCTCAGACGACGGCGCACTGCTCCTCGCCTCGCTCGTCGACGCCGCCCGCGAACGGGTCCTGGCCGCTATCTAGAGATCGAGGGTCTCCGCGATCGCAGGGTGCTGGGCGAGGGCGGCTTTCAGCCGTCCGATGTCTCGCTCTCGGAGGGTCACCGGCCCCCGCGTCCCGCCGCCGGCACCCGAGTAGGAGAAGCGGACGAGCTTCTCCCCTTTCGGAGTCTCGAGCAGCTGAACCTTCGACGCGAACCGCTTGGTCCCCGCCCGCTGCGGGACGGTCAGCTCCTCCACGAGATCCGCAGGTCCCCACGGTGTCGCCGCCCTCGTCGCCATGTCGAGGACGCTAGCCGTCCAGGCGTGCCGGGTCCGTGCCGCCTCTGTGGCGAATCGCGCCTAGCGATCCTGGCCGTCCTCGACGTCCAGCGGACTGCCCATCGCCAAGGCGGCGACCGCGCCCATCGAGACGAGCACCGCCCCGATTCACGCCCTGTGCTTGTCGGCAGACCTGCGAACGCGGTACGGTCCCGGGCCATGGAGGCTCCGGGGCACAACGATCCTGGGTACGACGACTGGTTCGACGAGCCCGAACCGCCGACCGAGACTCAGAGCGGAGCCAACCGCGGCGTCTACGAGGACGCCGAGGAAGTGT
>Ga0308173_10001416_pt1 | contig 11904 bp, 9 predicted proteins | sample PhyPR1_FD_203716 | JGI IMG/M metagenome (GOLD analysis project Ga0308173, IMG submission 203716) | Soil microbial communities from UC Gill Tract Community Farm, Albany, California, United States - DLSLS.P.R1 | ecosystem: Environmental > Terrestrial > Soil > Agricultural land | place: USA... | reverse complement strand
AAGAAAATGCCGACCTATTTGCTTATGGGGATTTACACCACATTTATGCAAAAGGCGATGTATTAGCCTATGTCCGGACCAAAGGGGCAAAATCCGGCCTTGTCATTATTAATAGAGGGGAAAACGCTCAAACGGTCGAGATCGATACAAAAGAACTGCTAGGGAATGGTCTTCGTTTTGTTGACCAATTAGATAAAAAATATGAAGCTGCTACAAAGGATGGTAAATTGAGCTTAACTGTACCGGCTGAATCAGGTCGAATGTTAGTATCGGTTAATGAAGTCAAGAAGCCACTTTCCGTAAAAGCTGTAACCGGAACTGCAGGTTCAAAAAAGGTGCTGCTAAACTGGTCAGGAACTAGTGCCAAATACAATGTTTATCAATCTACAGTATCTGGCGGCTTGTGGACAAAAGTACAAGAAACAACTGATCAATCTGTAACCATTTCTAATTTAGATAATGGCCGGACCTATTATTTTGCCGTTACGTCTGTAGATGAAAATGGCAATGAATCTGTACCTGTTACTACTTCTGGATTAGTCCCTCACTACGATGTGTCCAAGGCCATGATAAAAGATCTGACTGGATTAGAAAACGGTGAACTGAATCTTGCTCAAGCCACAATTGTAAAAGCAACTTTTTACTTATCTGGCGCGACAGAAGCCGGAGCAGCTGAGGGAGTGACAGCAGAGCTTCAAGTAAGGCTAAAAGGCCAAACTACATGGCAATCCTCCCCTGCCCTATATAATGGCCAGACACAAGATGGCGTAGCAAACGAATTTCAAGGAAACTTCACGGCATATGAAGCGGGCACGTATGAATACCGGATGGCCTTTACGCCGGATCTAGGAACGACCTGGGTATACTCCACAACAGGAGAAGTAACCTATACGAATAGTACATCTGATACAACCCCGCCAGCTAAACAAGTTGTATTGGATACACCAGTGAAAGAGTCTGGCCAGGTTAACGTAACCTGGAAACTATCGGAACCTGATCAGCCATATAAAACGCTGATCTACCGAGACGGCCAAGCACTTACTACCTTAAACGGAGATGTTACCTCTTTCCGTGATTATCAGGTAGCAAATGGCACTGCTTATAAGTACCAAATCCGTGTCTTTGATCAGGCTGGTAATTATGTTGATTCAAACACCGTTAGTGTGACACCGGAAATTGTCATGGTTCAAGTGACATTTAAGGTGCATGCACCAGATTACACTCCGTTGTCCGCTCAAGTGAATTTACCGGCAAGCTTAAATGGCTGGAATACGGGCGCTTGGTCGATGAGCCGCAATGGTGCGGTTACACCGGATTGGGAATATACGATGGAATTAGAAGAAGGAACCGAGCTCACCTATAAATATGTAAAAAACAATTCTTGGGATCAGGAAGGTCTAACAGACCATACTCCAAACGATTCTTCTGATGACGATATGAGCTACTATGGTTATGGTGCACAAGGAACGGATATGAAGATTGTCGTCACCAATCAAGGCAACAACAAAATGGTTGTCCAAGATACCATCCTGCGCTGGATCGATATGCCATTAGTCGTGAATCAAATAAGTGTGAATGGTTCAACGATGACTGTAACTGGAAATGCGATTAAAGGCGCAGACTTGACCATTAACGGAGAAAAAGTGGCCGTGGGCAAGGATATGAATTTCACACAATCCTTCACACTCCAAGCTGGTCAAACTTCTGTACCTGTTCACATCGAGCCTTCTACCGAAACAGAGTCGACGATTTTTAAAGGTGATGGCGGCTCTATTAATAAAAACACTAAAAACTATTCGATTGATGTTGCAACAAAAACAATAACCGAAATAAAAAATTAATGTTGAAAGGTCTGTCGGTTCCGGCAGACCTTTTTATGATGGGAATTAAGTAACAAAAGAAATGAGGTCTTTTTCCTCTAGTTTTTCGGTTGTTTAAATAGTAATCTAACAAACAGACTAGTTCCTGGAATAAGAAATGGATGATTTACCCAAAATAAGTTATCCATTGGTTAAAAAGTCATAATTTCTTTTTGAAAATATATTTAGCGGAAGAAGGTAGGAGTATGGTTGGAAATATAATGATGGTTAATCTCGGGCTGTTAATTATAAGGCTGGTAATCGGGTTAACATTTGTTGGACATGGTGCACAAAAGTTATTTGGCTGGTTCGGAGGTCCTGGAATTGCGGGAATGGGAAACTGGCTTGAAACATTGGGAATAAAACAAGGAGCAAAGATCTGGGCGACGCTGGCAGGTCTATTTGAATTGATAGGCGGATTACTTTTCGCCGCAGGTTTTCTAACTTGGATTGGTGCGATCATGATTGTAATCGTGATGATTGATGCTATTTTTACCGTTCATGGCAAAAATGGATACTGGATGACCAACAGCGGATTTGAATATAATCTCGTTTTAATTGCTGTTGCCATTGGCGTCGCTCTAATCGGTCCTGGTGACTATGTTTTGTTTTTTAACCTTAAATGATTAAAAAAGTTGACTTTATGGAAGAAGCACAAGTTAAACTATCTTAAACACCATTATTATTTAAATAAAAATAAGCTGGCTCAATGGGTCGATTCCCACCTTTTTAGAGTCAGCTTTTCTTATTTCCGATCCTCCTGCAGCGAATCCAAATTCGTTACAGTTGATAGTTTATATGCATCAATATATTCTTAAAAACAAGCTCTGGTCTTTCCTCCGTAATTAAATGCCCGGTTTTTTCATAGGTAATTAACTGGGCATCCGGTAAATCCTGAACTAATTGTTGACCAATTTCCACAGGAACAACTCGATCTTCCTTTCCCCATATTAATAAAGTCGGCACTTGTATATCCTGAAGTTGTTGTGGTAATAAATCGCCCTCACGATGACGCAGTAGTCGAATTAAGGCTTTATAAAATCCTTTTTCAGCTAACGGTCTACCGAACTCACTTATCAATTCATCATTAATCAATGCTTGATTAAAAAATACGTTCCCCAAGTGATATTTGACATCTTTTCTTCCAATGTAATAATGAATTAAGTTTTCAAAAAAAGGTAAATATGAACTGAGAATAAGAAGTTTTTTTGCACGTTTTAAATATCCTGAACTACTTAATAAAATTAATTTATTAATTTTCTCAGGAGCGATTAGCGCCATATTTAGAGCAATTTGACCACCCATCGAATGAGCGACAATACAGGTGTTTGTAAACCCAAACTTGTGAATACATTCAAACATTAACTTCGCATAGTTTTCAAAACTATAAACAAACGAGGTTGATTTCTCACTTTTTCCAAAACCAGGAAGATCAATGGCTAGTATGGAAAACTTCTCTTGTAATAAAGGGATGATACGACGAAACGTATAAGTAGAAGATGCAAAGCCGTGGATCAGAAGAATTGGTGGTTTATCATTTAATAAGTACTCACAGTACAAGTTGATATTATCTACTTTAATGTATGTTTGATTCAATCCATCGACACACAATGTGCTCCACTCCTCAGGAATTTATCATAGTGTATTTATTATTTATCATTTAGTTCATGAGGATGCAGAAAAAATTTTTTCAATTTCATTTAATGTCAATTCTTGCACTATATTGAGTATTAATGGTAAAAAAACACTCGTCATTTTATAAACGAGTGTCAGTTTTCTTGCTATTTTGTCAGATGATTTTATATAAATAAATTCGCCAATAAGAATCATGTGAAGTAAAAACTTTTTGTAAATCAAGGCTGTTTTCCTTTGCATTTTTAATAGGTACAGCCGATAGAACATAATTCCCACCCATTTGTTTTAATGCTGGTACATTTAGATTTAACTGATGAATCATTGTTTTCGACTTTTTGGAGAAAATTTTATTTTCACCTAACTCACTGACAAAAAGATAACAACGACCGCCCCATTGATCAAAATAGTTGGCTAGTTGTTTGTTTTTAGCAAGTTCTGGGGCTATAATCTTACGAAATTGATGCTTGTATGACAAGGGGTAAAAATTATTGTACGTATCCAATGTATATAGCCCATTATATTGTGCAATCGCCGGATGAAGCCCGATGCTGACAACTCGGTAATCTTGGACAGGTTTGCCGATAAATTTTTTAATATCATTAAATTGGTTGACGGCATAAAATTGTCCGAATGATGGAGAATGACGATAAGCTATTTGTTCATTTGATGGGATTAATACACCTATTTGTAAAATCACTAACAAAGCGACTATAGGGCGCCATATGGATTTACGTTTAAACCGCCAGAGAATTTGCAGGGAAAGAGCAAATAAAATGTAAATAATCATCGGTTTCAAGTAATGGTATCGTGAAAAATTAAAGGTATTAAGAATACTTACCCTTTCTTTCAAAGGTACCCATCCTTTATACCACCAAAAGGCATACCAAACAGATAGTAAAAAGTTGGCTAGATGCAAACCGATAAACAGCTTTTCCTGTCTCCAACTTTTATTAAGAATAATAACGACTAGTGCAAACAACGAGGTTGGCAGGATCACAAATTGATAAAGGGTAGGATCCTGATAATGCCCCACAACATAGTTTTTAAAAATTAGCCGTATGGTAGTTGCTAAACTATTCTTTGATTCGAAGAATTCTGACCGATTGGTTTTTTCTTTAGCCAAAACCAGTGATAAAAGCTCTCGATATTCAATCGCTAAATAAATAAGGGTCATATAACCAATGGAAAAGAAAAGCCTTAGTTGCGGCTTCTTTTTCTTTATTACATCTACCAACCAAAATACACCCATTCCACTTAAGAAAAAGCAAAATCCTAACATAAATGTCGAATAAAAAGGTAAGAGTGTTATGGTTAAAATACTAACCCGTGTTTGCTCCCGGTTACGAATATTCAAAAATGCCCATAGTGCAAGTGGCATTCCCAAGGTACTTAGCATCCCGTTCGCCCAAAAAGGGGTCAACGCAAACGTCAAGGCCGCACCCACTCGAAGGATTCCCAAATCCTCTTTGATCACATATTTTTTTAATAATAAGTACATACCTAAAAAGGCAATAAACCGGCAAATGGTTTGGTTTAACCCATAAGCCATTTCTGCAGGAAAAAACCGAAATAGTTGGACAATCCCATAGTACTCAGAGTAAATGGCATTCCGGGATAATTGTCCATTTATCACCTGAGGAATATTGGCATGAATCGAGCCATAAAGCTGTCCGCTGTTCATCAACACCTTATACCAGGCAATATTTGAATCCATATTATCCAATATCCTCATATGTGCTTTTTCTCCAAGGATAAAATAAGGAGAAACCCATAAAGCAATGATAATAAGTGCTAAAGCAATATAAAGCTTATCTTTTTTTAATAGTGAAACACGAACCATCATATTCTTCCCTCTTCTGTTATACTAGTAGTTTCTATCACCTGGATAGGGCAACAAATCTATATTTGGCGTGGGATTGACGTTTAGGTGATTGGGATTATTAAATAGAAAAGAACTCCATCCAGAAGTTCAAAAGGTTAAAAGTCATATTGATAATATTACTAAACCAAAAGCAACTATAACAAACAACATTTAAAACCAAATAAAAATTTCATTAAATCTATATTAATTTTTTAGAAATTATTATAAATAACACGTGGAAAGCAAGTCCCCGCCTTTCTTAGGGACTTGCTTTTTTACATTAAATTATTTTGACTATTAAATCAACACTTTGGAAATATTAAACAATTAGTGAGTACAACAAAAGGATGTAGATCATATTTCATGCAAAGACTTCAAACATTTAAACAAAACATTCTCTTTATAGTGTTCAGTTTGCTTGGTGGCGTTACTCTATCCTATTCTGGTATCCCAATGGCTTGGATGCTGGGTAGTTTATTTCTTGCCAGCATTCTATCCAGTTTGCATTTAAAAGGGTTAAAATTCCAAGGTGGTAAAATTGGATTACACCCGTTTTGGCCCCAAGTAGGGCAATTGATATTAGGGATTCAATTAGGACAACATTTCGATGTATCAATCCTAGATACAATGGAAAAAAATTTTTTTATAATAGTGATTATGCTGGTTTCTTCCATTGCCCTGGCAATACTCTCAGGAATCATATTATGGAGGTTTAGTAGCGTAAATATGATGACCAGTCTTTTTGGTACAACACCTGGAGGTATCTCTGCAATGCCAACAATTGCTGATGAAGTTGGTGCGAATGCCTTTATAGTAAGTATTATTCAAACGATTCGTGTGTTACTTGTCGTAAGTTTAATCCCTATTATATCAGGAGTAATCAATACTCCTTCTGTCATGATTAATACAAATAATACCCCAAGTCATTTTTCAATGACTGCATTGCTTTTTACCGGAATTCAAATCATGGTGGCATTCTTAGGTGCTAAGGGCGGGAAAATCATAAAAATACCTGCTCCCTGGCTTGTGGGTAGTCTGCTTGGTACAGGAATTGTTCATTTCATTTGCCCTTACTTGCTTGGTGACCGTGTGGGCCCCATATACTGGCCCCAAGGAATTATTATCGTCGCTCAAATTTTAATTGGTTCTAATATTGGCGCACGTGTGAATTTTGCAATGTTCAAAGGATTAGGACAAACCATTATTATTGGGCTGCTAAGTTCTCTATGTCTGATTTTTTCAATGATGGCCCTCTCTTTTCTAATTTCTAAAATAACACCTATTTCTTTTGTAACCTGTATACTTGCCTTTGCACCTGGTGGAGTTGCAGAGATGGCAACTACAGCTATTGCCCTTCATGCTGACTCATCATTTGTCGTCGCGGTTCAGTCCCTAAGATTAATTTGCATTATTACCATTTTACCGCCTGTTTTTCGTTTCTTAAATAACCACACAAAAAACAACTATGTGTAACCCATCCGAAGGTTTTTTCATGAATCATTGGTTTAAAGCTTCCATATTTCGCCATACTGAATGATGTGAAGAATCAACCTTTCTTCTTGATTTTGGTTCTCATTTAAAATTATTATTTTTTAAGAGGTGATCGTATGACTATACAGCGCACGTTTATCATGGTAAAGCCTGATGGAGTAAAACGAGGGTTAATAGGAGAAATTATCAAACGTTTTGAGCAGAAAGGTTTTGCTCTATTGAATGCAGAGCTAATGACAGTCGACCGCAGTAAAGCTGAGTATCATTATATGGAACATCAGGAAAAGCCGTTTTTTGGTGAATTAGTGGAGTTCATTACTTCAGCTCCAGTTTTTGCCATGGTCTGGGAAGGAGAAAATATTATAGAAGTTTCTCGTCTCATGATTGGAAAGACAAGTCCATCGGAAGCAATGCCTGGCACCATTCGTGGTGACTTTGCCTATTGCAAAGAAGAAAATGTTATTCATGGCTCTGATTCTCTCTTAAGTGCAGAACGAGAAATTGAAAATTTCTTTGGACTGCTGAAAAAACGGATTTCAAGAGATGATTTTCCATTCGAGGATCGCCAATCAGTTTAAATACACTAAGGACACTTCCATCCTTGGAAGTGTCCTTTCTTTTCTAGCATATTATTTTGAGGCTACACTGCCTTGAAATGCCTGCTTTAAGGCAGATGCTGCCTGTTCTATTGCTTTTTTTCCTTGTTCGAGTGCACCTGGCATCCAGAAATATCCGTGGATCATACCGTCATAACGAGTTGCCTCCACTTGAACCCCAGCTTCGCTTAACCTTTCTGCATAGGCTTCTCCTTCGTCACGAAGAGGATCAAACTCCCCTGTTAAAACTAATGCAGGAGGCAGCCCGCTAAGATCAGTTGCTTGCAATGGGGAAGCATAAGGATTCCTTCCATCCTCTTCATTCCGTAAATAATGATTCCAAAACCAAATCATGCTATCTTTGGTTAATAAATACCCATCTGCATTTTCAGTATAAGATTCGGTTGCATAGGAATGGTTGGTAACCGGATAGATTAGCATTTGGTAAGCTATCGAAATATCTCCCATGTCTCTTGCCATTTGTGCGACCACAGCTGCAAGGTTCCCGCCCGCACTATCACCACCAACAGCAATACGATTTGGATCGGCTTGGATGGTAGCTGCATTTTCTACCACCCACTTGGCTGCTGCATAAGAATCATCAGCTGCTGCTGGGAATTTATGCTCTGGGGCCAGTCTGTAGTCTACTGACACCACCACACAGTTTGCTCTATTTGCAAGCATTCTGCAAGGTACTTCTACTGTGTCCAGAGTGCCGATGACCCAGCCGCCGCCATGATAATAAACCAATGCTGGAAAAGGTCCTTCTCCATTCGGAGTATAAATTCGAACCGGGATCTCCCCTTCTGGACCTGGAATCTTTCTGTTCTCTACCTTCCCCACTTCTTCAGGCTCGCCAGCCAAAGCACTAAAATCTGTCGTCATCCTTGCTTCTTCAGCTGTTAAGGTATGCATTGCCGGGGCTCCCATTGCCTCCATTTGTTCCAATAAGAATTTTGCTTGTGGATCTAGTGCCATTATTTGTTCCCCCTTAAAAAATTTTATAAATAAATGTGATAATAATTGTTTACATAAATTACTTTACAACACTCTCTTCAGAAGCTTGCAATGTGAAACCTTCATAACCTTTTTCAGCAACTTTATCACAGATCTGCCGATATGGTCCCACTCCACCGAGATAAATCTGGAATCCGCGCGCCTTCCCTTCAATATTCGCACCCATATACCATGAGTCCGTCTTCACATAAAGTGTTGGTTCGGCAACCTCTCTACAATGCTTAGTCCAGGCATTTTCAGCTTCCACATTAACCTCGATGACTTCTTTATTGTTATCACGCATATAGTTGATGCAATCTGATACCCATTCGACATGTTGTTCGATCGATACCATCATATTACTTAATACAGAAGGACTTTCAGGTCCTGTAAGCATGAACATGTTTGGGAAACCGGCAGTTCCGATTCCTAGGTATGTCCGTGTTGCTTCTCCGCCTGCCCATTTTTCCTTTAGTGACACTCCATCTCTACCGCGGATATCTATTTTAAACAATGGACCAGTCATAGCATCAAAGCCCGTTGCAAACACGATCATGTCAAGCTCATATTCTGCATCTGCTGTCCGCACGCCAGTTGGTGTAATTTCCTCAATTTGTGCTTTCTTCACATCAACAAGGGTTACATTTCCTCGGTTAAAAGTTTCGAAGTAGTCAGTATCAATGATTGGGCGTTTGGTACCATAATAAAAGTTTGGAAGTAACTTCTCTGCCACTTCTTGATCCTTTACCACTTCCCGTATTTTAGTACGGATAAATTTTGCAACTGTTTCATTTGCTTCAGGTGTTAAACTTAAATCATTATAAGAATAAGAAATCGTTAGAAGTCCACCTTTTTCCCAGGCCGATTCATATATCCGGCGCCGTTCTTCCGGAGTATCGTCAAACGTTGAACGGTCACGAGGCACCGCTGGTATGCCTGTAAGAGAGGCGCGCATTTGTGACCGAATTTCACTATAATTTTCTCGAACCTGTTTGATATATTCCGGATCGTTTGGCTGATTTCTAGCTGGAGTACTATACTGAGGAGTGCGTTGAAAAACAGTGAGGTGTTCTGCTTCTTTGGCAATGACAGGTATGGACTGAATGCCGCTGGATCCAGTTCCAATGACTCCAACCCGTTTCCCTTTAAATTCCACTTTTTCATGTGGCCAGCGTCCGGTATGATACCATTCACCCTTATAGCTTTCTAACCCTTTAAATTTTGGTACGTTGGAAGCCGATAAGCATCCTACCGCAGTAATAAAGTAACGGGCCGAAACCGTCTGGCCATTATTTAAGATGACATCCCATCTTTTCTTCTCTTCATCATAGTGTGCAGAATCTACACGTGTTTTGAATTGAATATCCCGGCGCAAATCGAATTTATCAGCAACATAATTAATGTAGCTTAAGATTTCCGGCTGCTCAGCATATTTAGAGGACCAAGTCCATTCCTGGAGAAGTTCTTCTGAGAAAGTGTAATTGTAATAGATGCTTTCTACATCGCAGCGAGCACCTGGATAGCGATTCCAATACCATGTACCACCAACATTGTCGCCATTTTCAAATATACGGGTTGAAAAACCTGCTTCACGCAGGCGGTAAAGCAGATACAATCCCGAAAATCCAGCCCCAACGATCACTGCATCTAGTTCAACGAGAGAATTCGATTTTTGAGTTAATGCCATTTTCTCTACCTCCTCATTTTCTTAAACTTTTCTGATTACATCTGAGTATAGGTATTTCAGCACATGTCTGCTCATTATTTGTTAGATAAAATAATTATAAGGCTCACTAATTTTTATCCATATTTGTAAACGGTTACAAACTATTAATTAACATTATTTTCCCCCTTTACTTTTAATTCTCAGTAACTTCAAGTAACACGCTAAGAAAGTCTATCTAAAGTTTAATATTTTTTGTATAATTTGAATATTCCTTATTTTATATGTACTAATTCCCCATTAAGTAGGTGATTTTGTGACAATAAATTATACCAATTTAGATCATATTCAGGATTTAGAAGATGCTCAAACACATGAAGATAAGCTTTATAAAATACTCGAAATCTATATGAACCTTTTCCCTGTAAAAAACTCTTTTTTATTTAGATACTCCCATTTAGGCTTTCTTGGGGAAGGTATCATCTCGATTAATCCTGATGGGCTTATTCACATCCGGGATATCCGGGATGATATTCGCTCTTTGCCCGTTATATACGCGGCGCTTTATGAAAGGAAGGCAAAATATTGTAGTGGCATTGAATACCTTCGTCAAGTGAACAGCAAATACATAACCTCCTCAAATGTAAACTCCTTCTTAGCTGTCCCCATCTGTTTTGGATCAGTAGCAATCGGATATATCTGCACTAACGAATTTGATAATAACGCAATCATTAACGAGCATTTACTTACATCATTTACCCAATATGGCCGTCAGGTCGGAAAAATTATGGAAAAAACAAATGGACCGGAATCTTTACAATTACTAAGCAGAAGAGAACTTGAAGTAATGAAAAGGGTGTCCTGGGGAGAAAGTACAAAGGAAATGGCCGATACTATGGTCCTAAGTGAAGTAACCATCAATCAGTATGTTAAATCAGCTATTAAGAAATTAGGTGTTCAAAATCGGGTACAGGCTGTTGCGGAGATGTTTAGGAAGGGGATTATTTCCTAATATTTCTTATTCCTTTCAATTTTAATAGATTGGAGTGAGTCGCGATTTAAAAGTCCTTCCCCCTTATAAATAAAGGCCCATCTAATAGAAGGGCCTTTGTTTTTAAATGACAAATTAAATTGTAGTCTCCACATTTTCAAGATTCGCTTCCGACAATTTTTCTGTTTTCATCAAGAAAAGGTAGGAAATGAATCCGAACCCAATCCCCAAGAACCACGAATACGTATAAAGCTCCTTCAAAGCTGGGATCATTAATCCAATAAAGGATGCGATCAGCCCGATCAACAAGGCAATCAATGCCTTAACATTCCAGCCATTTGTATACGCGTAAATCCCATCTTTTTTATAAAAACTTGCTAAATCATATTTTCTGCGTGCAATCAAATAATAATCAGCAATCATAATTCCCCCGACCGGTCCAAGTGCGCCGCCGATTGCCCCTAGTACATTAAATATGGTACCTGAGTTGTTATACCAAATCCATGGTGCAAAAAATAATGCAGCCACGATTGAAATCAGCCCGGCTTTAACAAAGTTAAGTTTTCGAGGAAATAAGTTTACTAAGTCATATGCAGGTGAAACAACGTTTGCTGCCACATTGACAGACAAGGTAGCAATGAGCAGGGCAAAAGCTCCCAGGAATAATACAAACGGGTTTCCAAATTGCTGCAGCAATTCGACTGGATCCCAAATGGGTCTGCCGAAGGCTATAATAGTTCCAGAAGTGGTAATAATACTGATAATTGCAAAAATAATGGCTGTTCCTGGCAAGCCAATTGCCTGACCAATGA
>Ga0308173_10001415_pt1 | contig 11906 bp, 7 predicted proteins | sample PhyPR1_FD_203716 | JGI IMG/M metagenome (GOLD analysis project Ga0308173, IMG submission 203716) | Soil microbial communities from UC Gill Tract Community Farm, Albany, California, United States - DLSLS.P.R1 | ecosystem: Environmental > Terrestrial > Soil > Agricultural land | place: USA... | reverse complement strand
GATCGCCGCGGGAGACGTGTCGGTCAGTCTGGCGCTGGTGACCGCTCTGTCGATCGCCGCCCTCGCCATGGCGGGCGCCTTCTACCTTGGCTGGCGGTTCGCCTCGGTCGCGGCGTTCTACCTGATTCTCCAGACGCTTTACTCGGTGTCGCTGAAGCACATCGTCATCATCGACGCGCTCACGCTGGCCGTCGGGTTCGTGCTTCGTGCGATCGCGGGCGCAGTGGTCATCGACGTCGTCATCAGCCACTGGCTCTTTGTCTGTACCATCCTTCTCGCGCTCTTCATCGCGCTGGCGAAGCGCCGGCATGAACTGGTGCTGCTCGCGGACGGTGCCGCGAGCCATCGCCCGATTCTCGACGAGTATTCCGCGTACCTCCTCGATCAGATGATCGCTGTCGTCACGGCATCGACGCTGATCGCGTACATCTTCTACACGATTAGCCCGGAGACCGAGCAGAAGTTCGGCACCTCGTGGTTGGGCCTCACGATTCCATTTCCGCTCTATGGAATCTTCCGCTATCTCTATCTCGTGCACCGGCGCGAGGGCGGAGGGAGCCCATCCGACATGCTGCTGAACGATCGACCGCTGCTTGCCTGCGTGACCTTATGGGTCGTCGCGGTGGTGCTGATCGTCTACCACCCGTTTGTGCCCTGACCATGCCTGATTTCAACGTGCGTTCCGATGCGGTCAACGTCGAGCAGATCATGGAGCAGATTCGCGCCCGCATCCGCGAGAAGCGTGGCGTCGATTACACCGAGGCGCAGATCAAGGAACTCGCGAGCGTCAAGCTCGAGAAGTTTCTCGATCCTCGTGGTGTCCGCTCCGACCTGCTCGAACAGTTCCGTCGCGCGCAGCCGACCTACGCGCCGCCCGAGCTGCCGAACTTCGCCTTCGAGGACCAGACACTCTTCGAATCGACCCGCGGGCCGCTGCGGTTCATCCGCCGGCTGCTGCGGCCGATCCTGAAGCTGTTCTTCAATCCCAACCCGCTCATTCAGGCGCTGAACATCCAGTCCAAGCTCAATTCGACTGCGGCCGAGCGGGAAGCGAAGCGCGACGCGGCGAGGTTTGCCTTCGATCAGCTGCACTACGAGGTCATGCACAATCTCGTGATTGAGACGACGCGCCTCGGCATCGAGGTCAAGAACCTCAAGATGCGGCTCGAATCGCTGGCGAGCCGGCTCGAATTCAATGAGCGCCGCGCGCGTGCGCTCGAGAGCGTCGTCGTGTACCGGCCGGCCAGTGAAGATCGGCCAGCCCAGGAGAGCCGGCGCGAGGAGTCACGTCGCGACGAGAGCCGCCGTCAGGACACTCGGCGAAACGAACCGCCGGCGCGTCCAGCGCCGCCACCCCCTCCGCCGGCAGCCGAGATCGCGACAACCGCGGACACGCAGGCTGCCGGAGAGGCCTCGGCACAGACGCCCGGGAGCACTGAAGGGCCAGGTCAGAAGAGCCGTCGCCGACGCCGACGCCGGGGACGCCGTGGCAGCGGTGCGGCAGCGGCGATCATGGGCGGACAAGAGCAGGCCAGCGCAGAGCAGCCCGGAGGTGACTTCGGGGACGGTGAGTCAGGGGACGCAGACGACTCGCCAATCGACTCCGCTGACTCCGGTGCAGAATTCGCCGGTAACGACGATGCAATCGAGCAGTCGGTGGATCGTCGTGAAGCGCGTCCGGAGCCATTCGAGCACGCATTCGGCGCCCAGGCACACCCCGACGAACCGGCAACGGGCGACCCGGCGGGCGCACCGGCAACGTCCTCTCCAGCCGCGCGTGCGGTCGAAAACCAGCCTGTCGAAGAACAGCCTGAGGAGCCGACTCCGTCGAAACCGTCGGCATCCGAGCAGTGAAGCTCGCGATCGTCGTTCAGCGGTACGGGCTCGAGATCAACGGCGGGGCCGAGCTCCACGCTCGCTACATCGCCGAGCACCTGGCGCGCCACGCGGAAGTGGAAGTCTGGACCACGTGCGCCTCCGATTACGTCACCTGGCGGAACGAACTGCCCGTTGGCGAAGAGCGCGTCAACAACATCCCGGTCAAGCGGTTCCGGGTGAAGCACGAGCGCGATCCCCTCACCTTCGGCCGCCTGTCCGAGGTGGTGTTCAGTCAGACGCACTCGGTATCGGACGAACTGGACTGGCTGGAGGCTGAAGGGCCGACGAGCCCGGCACTGATCGCGCATATCGGACGGCATGCCGCCGAATTCGACTTCTGCATCTTCTTCAGTTACCGGTACTACCACGCATTCCACGGTGCAAGGACGGCGGGCGCGCGCGCGATTCTGGTGCCGACAGCCGAGCGCGATCCGGCAGCGGGCGTCTCGATTTTCGGACCGATCTTCAGGGGCGTACGCGCCCTCATGTACAACTCTCCCGAAGAGCGCACGATGATTCAGGCGCTCGCCGGGAACGAAAAGGTCCCGTCGGTCGTCGTCGGCGTCGGCTCTGAAGTACCGCAGAATCCGCAGCCGCACCGCTTCAGGCAGAAACACCGCATCAAGGGCCCCTTCGCCGTGTACGTCGGCCGGATCGACGAGAACAAGGGCTGCCGCGAGCTGTTCAGTCATTTCAGCTCATACCTTCGGCAGCAGGCCGGCAACCTCACGCTCGTGCTGATCGGCAACTCGATTCTCGAGATCCCGACGCACCCGCGTATCCGTCACCTCGGGTTCCTCGACGAGACGGACAAGTTCGATGCGATTGCCGGCGCAGAAACGCTGATCATGCCGTCGTTCTTCGAGAGTCTCTCGATGGTGGCGCTCGAAGCCTGGGCTCTCGGAAGGCCGGTGCTGGCCAATGCGAAATGCGACGTGCTGAAGGGCCAGTGCATTCGCAGCAACGCCGGGCTGTATTACGACAGCGAGGCGGAGTTCGTCGAGACATTGCGGGCCATCGAGTTCAACAAGTGGATCGCCGGAAGCCTGGGGAAGAATGGACGGCAGTATTACCGCGACCACTACGACTGGCCGGTAATCGAGCGGAAGTACCTCGCCATGCTTCAGCAACTCGCCCAGACACCGCACGTCGGTGACTCTTTCGAATCGACACCAGGCTGGATGGAACGGCGAAAGGCGACCTGTCCTCCTGCGGCGCAGGTCGTTGCAGCCATTCCGGCGGGGCCCTCTGTGGCTCCCGAGATGACCATTCCAAGACCCGCTGGGCCCGTCACACCACCGCTGCCGAGACGCCCGCAGACACCTGACCGTGGTCGTCAGGCGCACACTCGGCCGCCCTCCCCGGGAGGCGGGCGTCCCCAGCGCGGCGGACGGAGATCGTCAGGTCAGGGACCGGGCGCGGCACGATGAGCTCTCGGCCTGCAGTTCACCAGGTCCTCGCCACGCTCGGCTACGGCGATGCCATCGGGCACGAGGTACTGGGCATCCAGCGCGTCCTTCGACACGCGGGCTACGAGTCGGACATCTTCGTCGAGACCGCCGATCCGCGGCTGGAGTCCCTGACCCGCGATTACCGCGAGCTGGTGGACGCAACCGATCCCGACAATCTCCTGCTGCACCACTTCTCGATCGGGTCGAAGGCGTCGCGGACGGCGTATGCGCTTCCGGACCGGATGGCGATCATCTATCACAACATCACGCCACCGGAATATTTCGCAGCCGTACACCGCACGCTCGCACGCCAGTGTTTTCGCGGTCGCCGCGAGATTCACGCCTACGTGGACCGGTGCGACATGGCACTCGGCGACTCCGAGTTCAACCGCGAAGATCTCGTCTCGCTCGGCTTCCAGAGAACGGCGGTGCTGCCGGTCGTGCCGGATCTCGCGCACCTCGACGATCCGGCCGACTGGTTTGTCGCGCAGCAATTCGATGACGAGTGGACCAACATCCTGTTCGTCGGGCGCGTGATCGCGAACAAGAAGATCGAGGATGTGATCCGCTGCTTCCACGCCTATCACACGCGGTTCAATCCTCGCAGCCGCCTGATCATTGCCGGCGTCTTCAGTGTCTTCGAACGCTATTTCGCCGCCTTGACACACCTGGTGAACGAGCTCGGGCTCAGGCACGTCCACTTCGCCGGCCACGTCTCGGACGCAGAGCTGATTGCCTACTACGAACTGGCGGACCTGTTCCTCTGCTGCAGCGAACACGAGGGTTTCTGCGTGCCGCTCATTGAGGCGTTCTACAAACAGGTGCCGGTCCTCGCGTACGCGGCGACGGCTGTGCCCGCAACCATGGACGGGGCGGGGATCCTGTTCGACACGAAGGACCCGGCGCACGTCGCGTCCCTCATGGACGGCATCCTCACGAATGCGGGCCTCCAGGATTCGATCGTCCTGACGCAGCTGGACGCCGTCGACCGGCTGCAGGCGAAGGACTTCGATGGAACTCTGCTCGGCTTCGTCCACGAGATCCTGTCCTCGCCGAGGCGTGGTGCGCCGCACGTCGCGTTCGACTTCTGGCAGCAGTTCGACTCGCTCGAACAGCTCGAGGAATTCCGCCGCTATCGGCCGTCAGCCTACTTCGCGCTGCCAGAGGAGCCTGCGTGATCGTCAACCAGTGGGTTCCGGCGGCCCACGCGGGGGACGCGATTGGTGACAGCGCACGGCGGATGCGAAGCCTGCTGCGGGAACTGGGTCATCAGTCGGACATCTTCGCGCTGACGATTGACGATGCCCTCCAGGGTGACGTCCTGCCATTCGCCGATCCGTCGGCGAAGCGCGGCGACCTCACGATTTTCCACTATGCGCTGCCTTCGCCGATGACAGAGGCCTTCGCCCGGCTGTCACACGGGCGCGTGATGCAGTATCACAATGTCACGCCGGCGTTCTACTTCGCTCCCTACAGCGCGCCCCTGTTCCGGCTGGCGTCGCTCGCCCGCTCGGAACTCGCATCGCTGGTCGGCCGGGTGGACCTTGCGCTCGGAGTCTCCGAGTTCAATCGCGCGGAGCTCGAGGCCATGGGATTCGCTCCGACCGGCGTGCTGCCGCTCGCCGTTGACCTGTCACGGATCACCAACCCGGTCAGGCGGCCCGCGCTGGAAAAGATCCTGACCAGTGACGACCTGATCAACTTCCTGTTTGTCGGACGCATCGCTCCCAACAAGAAGATCGAAGATCACCTCAAGCTGGCGGAGCACTACAAGCGCTACGTCGACTCGTACTACCGCTTCATCTTCGTCGGCAGGCACGACGCGGTTCCGGAGTACTACGCTTCCATCCGCGCGATGATGGCTCAGTACCGGCTCCTGAACGAGCGCTTCGTCTTCACTGGACCCGTGCCGGACGAAGACCTGGCCGTCTACTATCGGCACGCGGCGGTCTACATTTCGTTGAGCGAACACGAGGGCTTCTGCGCACCACTGCTCGAAGCGATGGCCGCAGATGTGCCGATACTCGCCTATTCGGCCGCCGCAGTACCCGAGACCCTCGGGGGAAGCGGCATTCAGTTCACGCCGAAGGACATGGAATACGCGGCAGAACTGCTGGGTGTCCTCACCTTTGATGACCAGCTGCGCGCGCAGGTCATCGCCGGACAGCGCAGGCGGCTGGCCGACTTTTCCGACGCACGCCTCGAGAGGGCCATCTCCGGAGTCGTCGAGTACTCTGGTGGCAGTTACCCGTCATGAAGCTTGCCTTTGTCATCCAGCGTTACGGCGCCGAAGTCCTCGGCGGCTCCGAGCAACTGTGCCGCCTCGTGGCCGAGCGCCTGGCCGCGCAGCACGAAGTCGACGTCCTGACGACGTGCGCGCGCGACTACGTCACCTGGAAGAACGAATATCCCGAGGGCTCTGACCGCGTCCGCGGTGTCACCATTCGCCGGTTCGCAAACGCCAGGACCCGGGACATCGAGTCGTTCAACAAGTACTCGGACTGGATTTACAACCACGAGCACACGCGTGCGGACGAAATGGAGTGGCTGAAGCAGCAGGGGCCATGGTGCCCGGCGCTGATCGACTATCTCCGTGGGCATCATCAGCAGTACGACGTGCTGATCTTCTTCACCTATCTCTACGCCACGACCGTCCAGGGTCTCGACGTGAATCCCGGTCGAAGCATCGTCGTACCCACTGCACACGACGAACCGGCGATTTACCTCGATATCTTCAAGGACGTGTTCACGCGGCCTGCGGCGCTGTGCTACCTCACAAACAGCGAACGCGCCTTCGTCCAGCAGCAGTTTCCGGACCGTCCCCTGCTCGAAGAACTGATTGGCGTGGGCATTGATATTCCGCCGCAGCAGCCGTATCCACGTGTCACGGAGGCATCTGACGGAGAGACGCCGGCATCTGCCGAGGATTCCTCCGATGAAGGCGCGGCCGCTGGCGAGACCGGTGAGGACTCCGGTGCGCGCGAGTACCCGTCTCACGTGCTGTCGCGCGGAGCCACGTTCAGGCGGCGACATCGCCTTCACGGGCCATTCGCGTTGTACGGCGGCCGCATCGATCCAGGCAAGGGATGCGAGGAGCTCCTCGAGTATTTCAGTTCGTATGTGAAGGAAGGCGGCGAAGCCACGCTGGCCCTGATGGGGGCCAAGTTGATGTCGCTTCCCGAGGACCCGTCAGTGCGTTTCGCCGGTCTGCTCAGCGAGAGCGAGCGTGTGCAGGCGCTGGAGGCAGCGACCGTCGTGGTGTGCCCCTCGCCCTACGAGAGCCTGTCACTGCTCGCGCTCGAGGCACTGTCGGTCGGGACGCCCGTTCTGGTCAACGCCAGGAGCGAGGTACTGGTCGAGCACTGCGTGCGGAGCAATGGCGGCCTCTGGTACGCCGATCGCGACGAGTTCATCGAGTGCATGAAACTGCTGTTCGCCGACGCCCGGCTCAGGGCAGCGCTCGGACGCAACGGACGTGAATACGTCCGTACGAACTACAGGTGGGACATCGTGCTCGGGAAATACGAGCGCATCTTCGCCAAGGTCCGGAACGCGCGCTAATCGAGAGCGGCGATCGTGCACGATCCCGCGTGACCCGCGTTCAGCTGGTTGAACCGTCCGGAGTGCTGTCCGCGGGTCCGCCGCCCTGTCGCTTGCGCCTCGGACGGATGTCGTAGCGCTTGATCATCTCGTTGAGCGTGGTCGGCTTGATGTGAAGCAGTTCCGCAGCGCGCTTCTGGACTCCCCCGGCAGCCTCCAGCGTCGACTCGATCAACTTCTTCTCGAAGTCGGTGATCACGTCCTTGAAGGAGATGCCCTCGGGCGGTACCACGAACTGCGGCATGTGGAAGCTCGGTGCACGCCGTACATGATCCGGAATCAGTTCGGCTCCAATCCGTGGGCCCACCGTGAGGACGACGGCTCGCTCGATGACATTCTCGAGTTCCCGCACGTTCCCGGGCCAGTCGTATTCGGTGAGCAGATCGAGCGCGTCTGGCGTCAGCTCGAGGTCGGGCTTGCGGTTCTCCTCGCCGTACTTGTTGAGGAAATGCTGCACGAGGAGCGGAAGATCGTCCTTGCGCGCGCGCAGCGGCGGCAGCGTGATCGTGATGACGTGCAGCCGGTAGAAGAGGTCTTCGCGAAACCGGCCTTCTTCCAGTAACTGGCGCAGATCCAGGTTGGTTGCGGCAATGATGCGCGCGTCGACCTTGACCGACTCGAGACCTCCCAGCCGCGTGAACTCGCGATCCTGGATGACTCGCAGCAGCTTCGCCTGCGTATCCAGCGGCACGCTGCCGATCTCATCGAAGAAGATCGTTCCGCGTTCGGCGAGGTCGAAAAACCCCTTCTTCGGATAGACGGCGCCCGCGAACGCATCGCGCACGTGGCCGAAGAGCGTCGATTCCAACAACTCCGGCGTGACGCTGCCGGAGTTCACCGCGACGAACGGCTGCTCGGATCGGGACGAATTGGAATGGATTGCCCTGGCAACCAGCTCCTTGCCCGTTCCGCTCTCGCCCTGGATCAGGATGCTCGACCGGCTCGGTGCGGCCTGGATGATCAGGTCGAACACCTGCCGCATCTTCGGGCTGCGGCCGATGATGTTGCCGAACTTGTGGTAACGCTCCTGGATGTTCTGCCGCAGGTTGCGATTCTCGTGCACCAGGCGGCGGCGCTCCATCGCGTTGCGGACGACCACCAGCACTTCGTCGTTCTTGAACGGCTTGGTGATGTAGTCGAAGGCGCCGCTCTTCATGGCGGAAATCGCGCTCTCTATCGACGCATAGGCCGTGATGATGATGACCGCCAGGTCCTCGTCGATCCGACGCAACTCGTCGAGCGTCTCGATGCCGTTGATGCCCGGCATCATGATGTCGACCAGCGCCGCGTCGAACGGCAGCGCGCGGGCGAGGTCGAGCCCCTCCTCGCCGGACGACGCCAGCTTCACGTCGTAACCTTCGCGGGTGAGCAGCGTCTCGAGGATCTCGCGCATGATTTCCTCGTCGTCGACGACGAGGATCGTGCCTTTACGATTGGTGGGCATTGTGACGGTAAACGGGCTCAGGGTCTCGCGCCGCTGCGAAGCGCCGGCCGTACCGAGACGGGCAGACTGAGTGTGAACCTGGTGCCCTGCCCTACCGAGCTGTCGCACCGGATGGTTCCCTCGTGCTCCCTGACGATTCCGTACGAGATGGAAAGCCCCAGGCCGGTCCCGCGTCCGATGGCTTTGGTTGTGAAGAACGGATCGTAGATGCGCGCCAGCTGCTCCGGTGGAATGCCCGACCCGGTGTCGGCCACTTCCGCGACGGCGCTCGCTCCGTCCGAGCGCGTGGAGACCGTCAGCCAGCCGCCGCGAGGCATGGCATCACGCGCGTTGAGAAAGAGGTTCAGAAAGACCTGCTGAAGCTGGTGCTCGATGCCGTGCACGAGCACGGGCTCCTGCGCCAGCTCCCGTCGCACCTTGATGCGCCCGACCTCGAACTGGTGCTCGAGCAGCGTGTACACGTCGTTGACGACTGCGTTCAGATCGACCGTGGACCGCTCGCCACCCGGCGTTCCCGGGCGCGACAGTGTCAGCAGGCCGTTGACGATTTTCGCGGCCCGGAAGGTCTGACGCTCGATCTTTTCGAGGATTTGCGTCTTCGGGTCTTCCGCGTCCGCGTTTTCCAGCAGCATCTGCGTGTAGCTCGAGATCCCGGTCAGCGGCGTGTTCACTTCGTGCGCCACGCCAGCAGCGAGGAGGCCGATGGACGCCATCTTCTCCGAAATCTGGAGCTGCTCTTCGAGCCTCACGCGCTCTGTGATGTTCTCGAGCAGCAGGATCGTTCCTGAGACGAGATCGGAGGCCCCGTGTGTCTGCAGCGGCACGACCGTGGCGTTCACCAGCAGGCGAGCCACGGTGCCATCTTCACTGGCGGCAACCCGGCTCACCAGCGGCACCTTGAACAGCGTCGTCCCGAGCGGGTTCTCGTCGCGTTCTGACCTGAGCGCCTCGACGAACTGCTGATCGAAGACATCGGAGAGCCTCCGACCGACGGCATCGGCCCGTGTGACGCCGTAAAACGCCTCGAGGGCCGCATTCCACCGGACGATCTGCTCGTCTTCGTCGAACACCGCCAGACCGTCGTCCAGGGACTCGAGGATGTTCTCGTTGAACTCGCGCATGCGCCCGAGTTCTTCGGCCTTCAGGTGCAGCTGCCGGTAGAGGCGGCCATTCTCGATCGCCGTGGCCACCTGGCCGGCGACGGCCGTGAGCAGTGCCAGGTCTTCGCTGTTGAACGGCTCATCCGAGTCCTTGCGGCCAAGCGCCAGGACCGCGATCGCGGATCCTTCGAAGACGCAGGGCACGAAGTAGTAGATGCCCTGATCCCGCCAGAACTCGACTTCCTCCGCAGCAAACCGTGCGGCAACGATTGGATCGTCCAGCGCGATGGTGTGATTGGTATCCAGTCGCTGAACGAAAGAAGACGCTCGTGTCAGCCGCGGAACGGCATGCCGGAACCCGAAGTCCCCAATCGATCGGAAGTCTCCGAGCCGTTCGTCCGCGAGCATCAGCGACATCTGGTCGACGACCAGCGTTTCGACCACGCGCGTAACCAGCCTCTGGCTCAGACGCACGACGTCCAGATCGCTGTTGAGATCGCGCGCGAACCCAACCAGCGCGCGACGATAGTCGTAGCGATCGCGATAGAAGACCCGGTCGAGGGCATTCTGGACGGCGTCCTTGACCGGCTGCGCGAGCAGAACCACGACCATCGTGGCGAGAGCCGCGACAATCCAGTTGTGCGGATCGTTATTGTCGGAAAAGAAGAATCCGACCGACTTCCGCATCGCTATGTAGAGCAGCCCGCTCGCCGCGAGAAACGCCGTGTAGGCAAGGCCGCGCTTGATGATGACTTCAACGTCACGCAGGCGATACCGGACGATGGCCGACGCAAACGAGAGTGGTACGAGGCCGAGCGGAATCGCGCTCAACTGCAACGCAAGCGGAGGATTCGCGCCGAACGCCCATGGGAGGGCGTAGAACACGGCGTAGGGTCCCACGCCCAGCACCGATCCCCAGGCAATCCACCGCAGCTGGCGTCGGGCGGTGAGCGACGAAATCTCGCCGAACCCCCGCGCGAGCACGATGACGGCCGACACGCCGCAGACAAACAGGTAGATCGGCTCGACGCGGTCGATCGCCTCGAGCGTGCGCGACAGCATCTCGCCGTTGGAACTGCGCGCGATCGCCGAAATGCGGCTAGCGCCGAGCACCAGCGCCGGCGCGTACATGGCAACAAGCAGCAGGTAAGAGCGGGAGATGCGGCCGCGCCTGCGGTGTCGCTCCGGAAACACCAGCGTGAAGTGCAGGAGCAGAGGCGGGAGCAACGCCATCGAGACGGCGTCACCCCAATAGAAAGTCCAGTCGAGGCGATCGAGTGGACCGTTGAACGAGAAGGTGAACGCACCGAAGAAGGCGACGCAAAGCCAGAAGAAGTGGAGCGTCGCCTGGTCACGCGGACGGCGCAGCCGCACGGAGGCGCCGACGAGGAGCGTGAAGAGCCCCACCCCTGCGAGCACGAAATACATCGACGCGGGCCGCGCGGCCTCGACCAGCGACACCTGCAACGCTTCGCGCGTGTCGAGGCGCAGCAGCGTATACGCCAACCGCATGCCCGCCGTGCCGCGGTGCTGGTACTCGACCACGTCCGAAGGCGATTCGACGGGCACGCCGTTGACGGCAAGCAGAATGTCACCCGGTTGCACACCGGAGGCAGCGGCGGGTGAGTCGGCCGCGATCGCAACCGCCGTGACTCCCTGGGGACGGGCGCTCCAGAGAACGCCGTCTTCGACCTGGTGCCACCTCGCACGCATCACCACGTTGGCGATACCCAGTCCCACGAGCACCACCACAATGGCGATGACGTACAGCGGTCGCGCCCACGTTCGCCAGAGCGGCTCAGGCTCCTGAGAACGGAAGACACCGCCGGAGACGTTTGCCTCGTAGGTGTGCATCGTACTGGACGAGTTTGGCATGCCGGTTACTCAGCCCGTGGGGCGCTCGCCCTGCGACGCGCACACACTGACCAATCCTCACATCGTATGACTGTCCGCCGATGTGGTGGGCCGAATTTCAGGACGATTTTGGCCGAAAAACGACGGCTCTTCGGCTTTTCGGTTTGGTTGTCCGAAAATTTGAACGCACGGAAACGGCTCAGGCAGAGCCGTCAGAAGTGCAGGGTGACGCCCCCGACGACGCGCTTGGGCGGCCGGACCACCAGCAGTTCGTCATAGAGCGACTGATCGCAGGACGCATCGCGGAAGAAATTGCGAACGGCCAGCAGCATCTCCCAGTGAGCGTTGCTGAAGTTCATGAACGGCAGGGATTGCCTGACCTGGAGGTCGAAACGGCCGTCGAACCCACTACCCGCGGGTTCACCGTGCAAGCCGGGTTGTGCGAACCCGTTGCTGAGGCGATAGAGCACCATGACCCGCGTGGACGTTTCAGGAATCTCTGTGTCGATCCGGGCGGTGACGTCCTGTATCGTCTCGGGCGCCCGCACGACCGGCGCAACCAGCATCAGGTAGTCGTCG
>Ga0308173_10001414_pt1 | contig 11907 bp, 11 predicted proteins | sample PhyPR1_FD_203716 | JGI IMG/M metagenome (GOLD analysis project Ga0308173, IMG submission 203716) | Soil microbial communities from UC Gill Tract Community Farm, Albany, California, United States - DLSLS.P.R1 | ecosystem: Environmental > Terrestrial > Soil > Agricultural land | place: USA... | reverse complement strand
GTCAGTTTCAGTTTGCGCGATGATTCAGCGGTTCGCGCCGAGGCGCTTTCGGAAGCGGCAACGAAAGCTCGAGCCAACGGGGAGGCGATTGCGAAGGCTTTAGGGCTGCGCGTCGTTGGTGTCCTGCGGGCCGATACGGAGCAAGCGCCGATTGTCCGGCCCATCCCGATGGCGGCATTCAACACTATGGCGAAAGCGGAGCGCGCGCCCACGCCGATCGAGCCAGGCACACTGGATATTCACGCCACGGTGATTGTGAGTCTGCAAGTACAGTAAAGCTCCGATACAATGAGCTTCAGATTCAGCCTCCAACCAGATGGAAGATTTGGCTCCTACGGCGGCAGCAGATCCCGAGATTCCGGATAAGCTCTACTTTCGGATTGGCGAGGTGGCGAGGCTCGCGGGCATCAAGCCGTATGTCCTGCGCTTCTGGGAATCCGAATTTGCCGGCCTGGGTCCGAAGAAGTCAGGCACCGGCCACCGGTTATACCGCCGCAAAGACGTTGAGCTGGTGCTGGAGATCAAGCGCCTGCTGTACGAGAAGCGATTTACCATCGAGGGCGCTCGCAAAATGCTTGAGTCCAAGCCGAAGCGGGATGCTCAGAAATTGAACGCTCAGCGCAAGCAAGGAGAGCTGTTCACTACGCCGCCCGCATTCTTTCAGGATCTGCGGCGCGAACTGAATGAGATCGTGGAGATTCTGGAACGATTTGAACGTCCGCACGCCGCCAAAACCGACGGTCTGCGCCACTGAATCGCTGAGTTTTCACGGTAGGCCGGAAGTATCTTTTGTTTCTACTGCCCGAAGTAGCTCGATAACGCGTTCGGCGGCCTGCTGGCTGGCTATCTTTTTCGAGGTTCCGGTGGCGCGGCTGACCCACCGGTCTCCTACTCTTACCTCAACCGTGAACACTTTCGCATGCTCAGGCCCGCTAGTCTCCACCGTCGAATAGCGTGGAATTGGCAGCCCCAGCGCCTGAGTCCGCTCCTGCAGCACGCTTTTGTGGTTTAAGAGCCCGATTGACTCAACATCTTCGGGCCGATCCATGCCGCGTAGAACCTGCTCCTGGATGAACTGGCGCGCGACCTCGATTCCGCCATCCAAGTGGAGAGCGGCAATGACCGCTTCGAAGCCGTTCGCCAGAAGCGTTTTTCGCTCGCGGCCGCCGTTCCGGTCTTCGCCTTTACCGAGCCGCAGAAACTCGCCTAGCTGTAACGCTCGAGCCCGCTGATGGAGATAGGCCGAGCTCACCAGGTGGGCCTTCCACTGCGATAGCTGCCCTTCGCGAGCTGCCGGATACTTCAAAACAAGGGCTTCGCTGACGATGAAACCGAGAATGGCATCACCCAGAAATTCCAATTGCTCGTTATCGCCGCTCTCCGGCATGGGGGACGATCGCTCAGAGAGCCATGAGCGGTGGGTCAGCGCCCGAACCAGAAGTTCCCTATCGGTGAAGCGATACCCGAGTTTCTCCTCGAGCGCTTCTAGCGCGCGCGTCATGTGAGAGAGCGCGCTATTTACTGCCCTTCATCTTGGTGGCAGCAGCCTTCTGCTGCTCGGCAATCTGCTTGACGGCCGCCGGAGCGTTTGCGTCAGCGACTACCTTATCGGCATTAGCAATTGCATCGTCCCACTGCTTTGCGCCCAGATAGGCCTTGCCAATGTGGGTCAAAATGATCGGATTGGGGAACACGACCAGCGCGGCCTTGTATTCTTCGATGGCCTTGGGGTAATTCTTCTGCAGAAGAGCGGCTGTGCCCAGCGCGTCGTGCGCCTCGCCTTCCAACTGCTTCTGGAAAGCCGGCCACTGACCCGGATCGACGCCCTGCGGAGGGGCGGTGCTGGATTTCATCAATTCCAAAGCCTTGTTCGCGTAATCTTCAATCTTCTTGACCGATTGATCTTTATCGAGATCCGTATCGTGCGCGTGCGAAGCGATGGTCTGGGCCAGAGTTACGCGGGCGGTTATGTCGTTCGGATCCGATTGAATCACCTTCTCGCCGAAGGCAATCGTGTTCGCATAATCCCCTTTCTTCTCAGAGGCTTCCATTGCCATATTGAGAAGCATGTTCTTGAACTCGGTATCGGCGAAATTCTCCAGCGTGTAGTTGATGTCCTGAATTTCCTGGTCGTAGTTATTCGCCTGAGCGTCGGCCTGAACCTTTTTCAGGGCGTCTACTTCCTTCTGCGATTTCGGCTTGGGTTGGGATGATGGCTGCTGGGCCAGAAGAGGCGTAACCAGCAAAACGAGCGCGGTCGAGAAAGCGGCGATTGGTAATCTCATGGCTGTTTTTCTCCTGAAGAACTAGTCTGTAGACCTTTTTCGGCGGCGTCTCTGGCCATCGCGGAAGCCCCGTTCATTGCCAGCGCGCTTTTGAACTGCGCGGCTGCTTTATCAGGGTCGCCGGCGGCAAGAGCCAACCTGCCCAGATACACGTGCGACCAGGCGGTAATCGCCGGGTTCGGATTGAGATTGGCGGTGCGTTCGAAAAGCGAGACGGCCTCATCCTTTCGATTTTGCCGGACCGCGATACGCGCCAGGCCATAATAGGCGCGGCCTTGCATCGACTTGTCGGTCGTTTGCTGAAACACCTTCTTGAAAACCTTCTGGGCTTCATCGTAATCGCTTTGTTCGTAAAGACCCTCGGCCGATTCCAAGGACTGTTCGGCCGGATCGAGTTGCAGTTTCGCGGGCGGCGCGATTACACGCTCCGGCATTTTTTCGGCAAACTGAACGTTCTTTAAACGCTTCTGCTCTTTGCGCACATCCACGGCGGCAACCAGGTCCGGATAATACAAGCGGAACGCGTCAGGCTGCTTTTCATAGGCGGGCAGAAGCTCAGCAAAAGCGGCGGTCAAAACGAAGCCTTCCCGAACGGCTTCGTTAACGAACGCCTCTTTCTGTCCGGCAGTTCCGTGCATGAGCCGGCTATCGATGGCTTTGATCAGGCACTTTGTGACGAGCAGAGAGAAATCGTCTTTGTATGCCAGGTCAAGCGCGGGCGCGTCCTGAGCGAACTTTTCAAGCGGCTTCTTCTGCTTGATGATCTCGGTGTACTTGAAAGTAAGCGGGTCGAGCAAATACGCCAGGTACGCGTCCCGGATCTCATCGATGACCGGAGTGCTGGTTGGTGTGATGACGACGTAGTAATCATCGCGGTAGCTCCGAACCTGTACCTGGTCGGGAGCACCCAGCAGATCAAGATAGATCTGGAACCGCCGGCCGATGTATCCGGAGGGATTGCGAAGGTAGCCATTGGCCTCGAACAAGGTGCCGATGACAGAGTCCTGGTATTCGGACATCGCGGTGTGATAGGCGAACTGGGAGCGGTTCCACAGGTCTTCCAAATTGGCTTCTTTATAAAAACGGGCCAGCAGATCGCTGAAACCGCGGAGAGGCTCCACGTCCGGGGGAACCTCGCCTGCAGGCAGCGCAAAAGTGGGCGCATCGCCGGCGACTAGGGCAAACGAAATGTACTGGCCCAGATCGGCGCTTTCGGAGCCCTTCCGGTGCTCTTTATAGAAGGCCTTGAGCTCCGCCAGACACGGAATGGAACGGCTTGCAAGCGCTTCGCGGATCTGGGTGCGGACTTTGTACTTCTGGTTCAACGGTGAGTCGAGTCCGGCATCGTATCCGGCCGCGTTGATCGCCGCCAGAGTGGAAAACATCGTGAGGCTCACGCTGAACTGGTTCTCTCCCGAGCCGCTTTGAGCTGCAGTCTGAGCACTCGCGGACGGCGGATGGAGGCCAGCGGCAGAGATAGCGAGAAGAGTGGCGACGAGGGAAACAGTGGCGCGGCGGATCAAGACAACCTTAGAAGAAAAAGTGTAGATATCTGCCCCTCAGTGTAGCCTAGCGGCCCGCCTGCCCGAGAAGGTGTGAAAAGTTGACGGCCGCTCCTCTGAAGAACACCGCTCCCTGGCGGTCGCGGCTCGGTTTCGGTGTCGTTCGCGTCAAAACGTGGACTGGTTCTTCATCGCCTTTGGTGGCCGCAGGGCGGGCCCGCAAAAGCCGCCGTGAATCAAAATGTGGATATACTTCATCAATTGATAGGAGATTTAAATGGCAGGCAACAACACGCTGACCTTCACTGACGACTCGTTTGACAAAGATGTACTGAATTCCGAGGTGCCCGTTTTGGTGGATTTTTGGGCGGAGTGGTGCGGCCCTTGCCGGATGATGGGTCCGACAGTAGACCAGGTAGCGGCGGAGTACGCAGGCAAATTGAAAGTCGGCAAACTCGACGTTGATGCCAACCAGCAGACTGCATACCGGTACGGGATTCGCGGGATCCCCACGGTTCTCTTGTTCAAGAGCGGACAGATTGTGGAGCAGAAGGTTGGAGCGATCGGGAAACCGGAATTCCAGAAGATGCTCGAAAAGCACGTCTAAGCTGGGCCGGTCCGCTAAGGATGCTGCCTAGGTGTGTGGTTCCGCCGCACGCCCGGTCCCGGTTGCTCTGTACTCGACGGGCGTGCAGCCCATGAGAATCCGGAAATCCTGAGTGAAATGGCTGCGATGCTTATAGCCGACTTCCGCAGCAATCGATTTGATGGCGTAGTCCGAATTGGCCAGACGCTTTGCGGCGGCTTTCAGGCGGACTTCGCGCAGATATTGGCGAAATGTTTGGCCCATTGAATCGTAAAAGAGCCGGCTGAGGCGCTTTGCGGAAACATTTACTTTCTCGCCAATAGAGACCAGAGACAGGTTTGGATCCGCATACCGTTCCGCGACGGCGCCCACTATTTTATCGACGATCGAAGGCAGCGGTTTATGCGACTCCATGCGAGCCTTCAATCCGTTTGAAGCGTACTGGTTCTGCAACAGCATCAGCACGGTTTTTAGATTGCTGATAAAGAGAACACGTTCATGTTCGGGGGCGGAATCGGGAAGATACTCAAGAAACGGCCGCGACTCCAGCCAGAGCGCGATCAGGCGATCGAAATCCGCCGCGAGATCGTGCAAGAAGAAGAGCACATCGGCGTGCTGCTGCTCCAGCGATCCGCGCAGCCAATCTTTCCACAGCAGTTCGTGTGTAACGCGAATGGCGCGATCGGTTTCATCCTCGCCTAATTGATTCGCCAGTTTGTCATGATAATACCTGCCTGTTTGCGAATTGCGCAGGTTCGCCAGGCGAGCCATCCGGCCGAGAATCGAAAAAATACCACTTAGAATTTCTTGCCAAACAATCGCCAGGGAATCCGTATTTTCAGTGCAGTGATCGGCCATTAAAAGCGCCTGTACCCCAGTTCCAGGACCAATTTCCCATTAACTGAACTGAGAATAGAGAATCGGAAGGCGTCCGGTCAATAGGAATCGGCCCCTCGGGCCTGACCGAGTAGTACCCATGGTACTGGGGCGAAGACGGGGAATGGAACAGAATCGGACACCCCGGACGTGCCTTCCTGACACTGGGTGATAGTCTTTGAAAATGGCCCGCCGGGGCGCTGCGTTGCTGATTCTTCTCTGGATAGCGGGCCTTGGCGGCCGCGCGGAAAGCCCGAATGAGAGCCTGCTGGACCGGGCGGTTCGCAACGGCAGTGTGCAGGAAGTGGAGCACCTGCTGGCGTCCGGCGCAGACCCGAACGCTCCGGACGACCGCGGGAATCCACCGCTCCTGGTTGCCTCCTGGAACGGGAATACGGCTGTGATTGCCAGTTTCTTGAATCACGGCGCGAATGTGAATGCCAGGAATGCGGTGACCGGAAGCACAGCGTTGCTGTACGGGGTGCTCAGCGGCCGGGAGGCCACGGTTCGGCTTCTGCTGAGCAAAGGCGCACGAACGGATTTCAAATATCGCGGCGGTCAGACTGTTTTGCATATTGCTGCAGGAAAGGGCCTGATACCCGTGCTGGAGGCGCTGCTGGCGGCTCATGCGGATGTGAGTGCGGCGGATGAGCGCGGAAACAATGTGCTCGACGAAGCGGTTCTCCAGGATCATTTAGCTGCAGCCGTTCTCTTGCTTCGCCATGGCGCCGACCCGGGTCGAGTGCATCCGCTGGACGGCCGCGGCGCGCTTCATGAGGCCTGCATCAAAGGCTTTGCGAATCTGATAGAACCGCTGATCGCCGCGGGAGCCGATCCCGTGCAAGCAGACCGGTTTGGGCTCACCCCACTGGATCTCGCGCTCGATTATAAAAACGGGAACGTGGTTTCCACACTGCTGCGGTTGGCTGGGGCGAACGTAAAGCTGAAGGCGGCTGCGGAGGCAGCGATGGAATCGGCCACTTTGCGCGGGCAAACCGAAATCGCGAAGCTTCTGATTCAGAGCGGGCTCGCCATTAACAAGCCCACCGCCGGCGGGTCCACCTATTTGAACGATGCGGCCCTTAAAGGCAAGAAGGATCTGGTCCGCTTGCTGCTCGATCGCGGCGCGGACGTGAATGCCCGGGACGAAAAAGGGAGTGCTCCGCTGGATAATGCGGCTCTGGGAGGCGATCCGGAGGTCATCGGAACCCTACTGGACCGGGGCGCGCGCATTGACTCCCGCGACACGGACTCTCAAGCGACCGCGCTGATGATAGCAGCATCGCTGGGGAGGTCGGCAGCAATTGCGGTGCTTTTACAGCGTGGCGCAAACCCGAACTTGCGGGACCGCCTGGGCCGAAGCGCCCTGGACCGGGCCAAACAGACCGGAGATACTGCTACGATCCGGCTTCTCAAAAAAGCCGCTGCGGGCGCGCCGCCGCTGCCAACCTCGCGAACTAACCCAAGCATGCGCGGTCCGCACCGGGTTCCTGCAGTTTTTCAAGAATTTCCTCCAGCGCAGCCGATAAGGCTAATGACTGGAAGAAAACAGACTTGGAACCCGGGAAACGACATAGCAAAGTCCTGATTGCAGACGATCAATTGTTATTCAGGCGCGGATTGCGGACGTTGCTGTCGGCCGAGCCCGATTTTGAGCTGGTTGGCGAGGCATCGGATCTCGCCGAGCTGCTGCTGAAAACACAGCAGTTATCCCCCGATGTCGTTGTTATGGATCTGAATCTGATCCCAGCGGACGATCCGGCTGCGCTGATGGCGATTCGCCAGACAAAGGCGCAGGCTGGACTCCTATTTCTCACCAGGCAGGATAGCCCCGAGCAACTCGAACTAGCGATTGCAGCAGGGGCGCAAGGTTATATGTTGAAGAACAGCACACCACCACAATTACTTGCCGGAATCCGCCAGATTGCTTCCGCGGATGATGTGGCAGGAACGCTTTCCCGTATCGTTCCCGACCTGCAAGCCTTGGCTGCATCGAGCCAGGCCTATGTCAGGGGGCCAGTTCTGACGGCCCGCGAACAGGAGGTTGTCCGGCTTCTAGCGGAAGGGCACACCGTTCGCGAGGTGGCCTCCGAGTTGCTGCTCAGTGTAAAAACGGTTGAGGCGCACAAACTGAACTTGATGCGCAAACTGGACATTCACAATCGTGCAACGCTGGTCGAATACGCCGTGCGGAACGGAATTGTCCCCGCGCCAGTCGCGTCCTAAATCAACCCGCGTGATTGCGTACGCTCGACTTGCTACGCTCTTTGTGGGACGGTCGCCGATCTATGTGGAAATTCCTCCTCGGGGTTCTGGTTGGGGTGGTGGTAGCAGTAGTTGTCGCATTCGTACTGGTTTTTGCGGTCGGGCGGCTATTTGAGAACCGTGCGCCCAGCGTAGCTTCCGATTCAGTGCTGGTTCTGGAGCTGAACGGCGATATTCCCGAAGCCGCACCGGTCGATATTCCGATCCCATTTATCCAAGCTCAGAGCCCGCCGACGGTTCGCGACATGTGGACGTCTCTGCGGCAGGCCGCGACGGACAATCGCATCAAAGCCATCGTTCTGCAGCCTCGCGGATTAGTAACAGGCTGGGGAAAACTGGAAGAATTTCGCCAGGAGATTTCGGATTTCAAGAAGTCAGGCAAGCCGGTGTACGCCTTTTTGCAATCTCCCGGATCGCGTGAGTATTACCTGGCGACCGCGGCTGACAAGATCTTCCTTTCCCCTGACGATTCCCTGGACGTGAAGGGTTTCCTGCTGGAGGAACTGTATTTCAAAGACACTCTGGACAAGATTGGCGTACAGGTTCAGGTAGACCATATCGGGCGGTACAAGGATGCCGGCGATATTTTTACCAAAACCGGAATGTCTCCGGAGACCCGCGAGGTTCTCAACCAAGTATTGGACCAGATTTATGGGAACTTCTGCACCGTGATTGGTCAGGCCCGGCACAAAAGCGCCGATGATATAAAGGCGCTGATCGACAATGGACCATTTCTAGCGAGCCAGGCGAAGGGCAGCGGCCTAATAGACGAACTCGGCTATGAAGACGAGGTTTACTCGGACCTGAAAAAGAAGACCGGGGTCAAAGACTTGAAGAAAATCGCGCTCAGGACCTATTTCCGTGCTGCGCCGGGCCATGGGGATCACATTGCCCTGCTGGTTGGCGAAGGCGATATTGTTTCGGGAAATCCAAGCAACGGGTTCGGTAGCCAGGCCATGATCGCATCGGGCAGATTCGCGCGACTGGTCCGGGAAGTGCGCAACGACAGCAGCGTCAAAGGTGTGATCTTGCGGGTAAACTCTCCGGGAGGAGACGCGGTCGCTTCCGACGAAATTCTGCATGAGCTGAAACTGCTGAGCCGCGCGAAGCCGCTGGTGGTCTCGATGTCGGATGTAGCCGCATCCGGAGGCTACTTTATGTCGATGACCGGCGATCCGGTTATCGCTTATCCGGACACGATCACGGGATCCATCGGCGTGCTCTATGTTCGGCCCAACATCGGGGGCCTGTACGGGAAACTCGGCATTCACGAGGATACACTCACCCGCGGCAAAATGGCAGATATCGATTCGGAAACTATCCCGCTATCCGACGCCGCGAAGCAGAAACTGCACGAATCAATCGAAACTACTTACAGGGCGTTCGTCTCGAAGGTAGCGGCGGCTCGAAAGAAGAGTTACGACCAGATCGATCCGCTTGCCCAAGGTCGTGTCTGGATGGGTGCACAGGCTCATAATAATGGACTGGTGGACGAACTTGGCGGGCTGGATGAAGCAGTGAGCCTGATCCGCCAGAAAGCTCATCTTCCGCCCAACGGGGCGACCAACCTCATCCTCTATCCACCCCGCAGGAGCCTGTTCGAAATTCTCACCCAGTCCTCGCCCGAAGCAATCGAGTCGGCAGCCGCCGAGGATAAGCTTCGCAGCGTGCTTCCCGGACTGCCGGGCGCAGCGCTATTACGGGGCGGCTTGTTGCGCATTTTGCCGTACCGATTGAACGTGCATTGAAAGAGCCAGGCAGACCACCGGGATTGATGGGCTGTCAAATTGCCAAAATCAGAACGCGGCGGCGGAGTGAATCCCGCTTTCCTGAAGCGCCGTATGCATTTTCGCCAGGGCGGATTTGTGAATCTGTGAGACGCGGCTTTCGTTCACCCCGAGTATTCCACCGATCTCGCGCATGGTGCAATCGCGCTCGTAGTACAGCTTCATCACCTGCTGGTGCCGGGCGGGAAGGCCGGTCAATGCTGAACCGAGACGGGCGCGCAATTCCGCGCGGGCAAACAGCCGGTCTGGGGCTTGAGCCGGTGAGCCGGGAAGCTCCATTGCCGCATGGTCTTCGTTGTCGGCGGGCTTGCGCTGCGCAGCGGCCATCAGAATGGATCGCAAATCCACCATCAGGCATTGCCACTGCCGTGAATTGAGACCCATGGCTTCGGCTATTTCCGGTTCTGTGGGTGTGCGGCCAAGCTTCACGGTGAGATCGCGGGTAACGGTATCCATCTGCTTCTGGCGTTTTCGCAAATCTCGCGATGCCCAATCCAGTTGGCGGAGAGAGTCTAAAATTGCGCCGCGGATTCGATGCTTGGCATAGATGGGAAAGGTGACCTCTCGATCCTCCCGATACTTCGTCGCCGCATCAAAGAGTCCCATCGTCCCGGCATGCACCAGGTCATCCAGTTCCGTGTGGACAGGAATAGACTTCTGAACATGGCCGGCGATTGCCTTCACCAGCGGTAGATGCTCAAGTATCAGGCGATCCCGCTCGGTGTAATCGTGGCAAACCGAAGGTTTCGAAAGAGCTGGCTTAACAGCAGCGTTCATGGTGTCTTCTCTCCCCGGCGGAACACTTCAACGGGTTCCGCGCGATATAGGAAAGGCACACGATCCACCGACGGCGCAGGCCGCGCGGTGCGTCAAATAACTATCACGGAGTCAAATATTTAGCGCGCCACGCAGAAAAGCGCGATACGTGCGCCTAAGCCTTGCTCACCGTTTCGGAACAGACCTGCGGGGTTGGCGAGTTTCAGAGGGGCACGACCGTTCCGAATTGAAACCGGCGGCGCAGTGAGCGAGGGCGGCTCAATAGTCACGAAGAGATGAGATTTATCCTACCCTTCCCGAAGAACCGGGTTACGGCAGCCCTGGCCGGCCGCCATCACTTAGCTTTGGTCGTGCGGATGCTTCGCCTGGGGGCACCCCAGGTCGCGTTTTTCGGAAATTGTTGAATTCTGGTGTAGAGCTGCTTAAAATTGACCAACGAGCCGACTATCTATTTATCGCTCTCGAACACGACTCTCGGAAGTTCCGACTGTCGAACGATACTCAATAGCGTGCCGCGTCGAACCGGATTGTGCAGTGGAACGGGAACGGTAAGCGTGCTCCTCTCCAGATGCTTTTCATGATGCGATGGCTACCTCGCTGGCGAACGGCGGCGAGGTAGCCATGTTGTTCGAGAATCTGACACACCTCCGAGCCAGAAAGAACCCGAAGCTTACCCAACCGGCACCTCAACCTGTGTCACGAAAACTTCATTGTGAAAGCGCCGGGTGATCTCCGACGCCGAGGCCGTTTCGAAAAACTGGGTGAGCGCCTCAATCAGGTTGGTCCGTGCCTCCTCAATCGATGCACCCTGGCTCGCAACGTCTAGCTCTGGGCACAACGAGACAAAACCGTCGTCCTCACGTTCGATAATCGCGGTGAGACGCTGGTGTGACTTCATAGTCCGAGTCTAATGTAGTCCACTGCGCACACCCGAAGCGAGAACGGGAAGAATTGCGGTGGTCAAGTGCTTATAGGAGAACTGAAGACTCGCTGCCATGGTGACGCGGCCAGCGGTCATGACAGACGGGTCGCGATAGGATGATTGCTTACGTCTCGAAACACGATGCCCATCAGCCAAACGAAAACCGATCTCTCCGGAAAAGTAGCCGTCATTACCGGCGCAAGTAAGGGGCTAGGCAAAGCGATGGCGCTTGCGTTGAGCCAGCGGGGCGCGGCGATTGCGCTGGTCTCACGGGATATGGGAAAACTGGAGAGCGTTGGAGCCGAGATCAGGAATTCGGGCGGGCAAGCGGCTGCTTTCCAGGCTGACGTTCGAGACGAAAAGCAAGTGCAGGATGTGGAAAAGCAGGTTACGGGGCGGCTTGGCAAAGCGCAAATCCTGATCAACAACGCCGGCATCAACGTCCGCAAGAACCTGATTGATTTCACACTGGAAGAGTGGCAGTCGGTGGTGGACACCAGTCTGACCAGCGCCTTTTTGATGTGCCGCGCTTTTGTGCCGCACATGCGGGGCAGCGGCTATGGGCGCATACTGAACATGACGTCGATCATGAGCCATGTTTCCTTGCCGGGCCGCACCGCGTATTCGGCGGCAAAGGCGGCGCTGCTGGGGATGATCCGCGCTCTGGCGCTGGAACTCGCGCCGGAAGGTATTACGGTGAATGGCATTAGTCCGGGACCGTTCGGAACCGAGATGAATTTACCAATCATGCAGAACCCGGACGCGAATGCCCAATTCATGGCCAGCATTCCCGTCGGGCGATGGGGCAAAGTGGAGGAGATCGGGTCGCTGGCGGCTTACTTGTGCTCGGAAGAGGCAGGTTTCATCACCGGGACGGACATTCTGATCGACGGCGGATGGACGGCGC
>Ga0308173_10001413_pt1 | contig 11911 bp, 10 predicted proteins | sample PhyPR1_FD_203716 | JGI IMG/M metagenome (GOLD analysis project Ga0308173, IMG submission 203716) | Soil microbial communities from UC Gill Tract Community Farm, Albany, California, United States - DLSLS.P.R1 | ecosystem: Environmental > Terrestrial > Soil > Agricultural land | place: USA... | reverse complement strand
GAGAAGCTGGCCTTGTCGCTCGGGTGGTCGTTGCACGGGAACCACGAGGGGGCGCCGTCGGGCTGGCCGGCGACGATCACCCCGTCGGTGAGCTCCTCCCAGCCCACTTCCCCCCACGTTCCGACCATCGGACGCGGTCGCCCCGAGTACTGGATGTCAAGCACGACACCGGCCCCCACGGCCACCGGTGACTCCAGCCAGATGGTGAGCTTGCCGACCCGCTGGGCGTAGCGGGCAGCCCGGCGGCCGTTGATCGTCACCTTGGCCACCCGGAGGCCGGCCAGGTCGAGGCTGAGCCGGTCGAGCGGCCGGGTGGCTGTCGCGTGCAGCCGGGCGCGTGCCGACAGCCGGTTGCTGGCGACCCGGTAGTCCAGGTCGAGCTCGTACCGGCTGACCGTGTAGCCGGCATTGCCGTGGGTGGGCAGGTAGGGGTCGACCTCGTCGTCGGCCCCGGACGACCGGGGCGGTCCCGGCGGAGCCGTCATGCCGATCCCGTTCCGGCGGCCGTCCAGGGGGCGATCGGGTTGCCGGTCCAGCGGGTCCCCGCCGGTACGTCGTCCCCCCGCAGCACGAGAGAGGCCGGGCCGATCGTGGCCCGCTCGCCGATCGAGGCCGCCGGCAGGATGACGCCGTGCGGGCCGAGGGTCGCGCCGCTGGCGAGGCTGACGGTGTCCATGCTCATGATCCGATCATGGAACAGGTGCGTCTGCACCACGCACCCCCGGTTGACGCTGACGCCGACACCGAGCGAGACCAGGTCGGCCTCGGGCAGCCAGTAGGTCTCGCACCACACACCCCTGCCCACGTGCGCTCCCAGCGAGCGCAGCCACAGGCACAGGGCGGGTGTCCCTGCCGCGGACCGGGCGAACCACGGGGCGGCGACCATCTCGACGAACGTGTCGGCGAGCTCGTTGCGCCAGACGAAGGAGCTCCACAACGGGTGGTCGGCGACCGCGATCCGACCCACGAGGAGCCACTTCACCGCAGTCGTCAGCAGGCACGCCAGGACGGCGGCGAGGAGCGCCACCGGCCCGGCCAGCAACAGCGCGCCCAGGACCCCCCACCGGTCCAGGCACGCCAGGAGCGCCAGCAGCACGCCGACCCCGAGGCCGACCGTGCACACCACCGGCACGAGCCGCAGCACCTCGACCGCGCCGCGGGCGACGCGCAGCCGCCGCGCCGGCGTGAACGTCCTCGCCTCGTCGCCCTCCGAGGCGGCGCGGCGCAGGCGCACCGGGGGTGAGCCCAGCCAGGAGCTGCCGGCCTTGGCCCGCGCGGGCGTCGCCGACAGCACCGCCACCAGGCCACGCTTGGGCACGACCCGCCCGGGCGCCGTCATCCCCGAGTTGCCCAGGAAGGCCCGTTTGCCCACCCGGGCGCGCTCGATCCGCATCCACCCGCGGCCCAGCTCGTAGGAGCCCACCATCGTGTCGTCGGCCAGGAACGCGCCGTCGCCCACCGACGTCATCCTCGGCAGCATCAGCACCGTCGACGCCTCGACGTCCCGGCCGATGCGGGCGCCGAGCGCCCGCAGCCACACCGGCGTGACCAGGCTCGCGTAGAGCGGGAACAGCAGGCTGCGGGCGTCGTCCATCAGCCGCTCGGTGGCCCACACCTGCCACCCGGTCCGGCTGCGCACCGGGTGGTACCCCTCGGTCAGCCCCACCCCGAGCAGGCGCACGCTCACCAGCGTCAGCAGCGCCTGGACGGCGAACATCGTCAGCGCGCCGAGCGGTACCCAGCGCAGCGCGCCCGCGGCTGCCTCGGCCAGCGTCGCCGTATCGCGGACACCGACCCAGATCACGAGCAGCCCGCTCGCGGCGGCGACCAGCGGGAGCCAGGACAGCAGCACCGCGGTCACGCCGTACACCGCCACCCATCCCGGGCGCCGCGGAGCGCGCCGGTCGGGCCAGAGGTGGCGCGCGGCACCGACGAACACCGCCGGGGACCCCGCCCAGATCTCGCCGGGTGGCACCGACCGCAGCACGGCCGAGCCGGCGGACACCTCGGCCCGCTGCCCTACCCGGGTGCCCGGGCCGAGGATGCTGCGGGCGCCGACGCTCGCGCCCGCGTCGACCCGGACCCGCCCGACGTGCAGCACGTCGCCGTCGAGCCAGTGGCCGGTGAGGTCGACCTCGGGCTCGATGGCACACCCCTTGCCGAGGGAGAGCAGTCCCGTGACCGGTGGCAGCGAGTGCAGGTCGACGTCCCGCCCCACGTCGGCCCCCAGCGCCCGCGCGTAGTAGGGCACCCACGGGGCGCCGGCCAGGTTGTCGGCCCCCGCCGCGGCGGCGAACCCCTCGGTGAACCACAGCCGCAGGTGCGTGCGGCCGCCCCGCGGGTAGCGCCCCGGCCGCAGCCCCCGCAGGACGACCCGGGCCACCAGCACCGTGGTCCCCATCCGACCGACCGGGGTGATCAGCAGCAGCCAGCCGACCAGCACCCACCACCACGACACCGTGACGGCCCAGGGGGCACGGCTGGTGGAGGCGGCCACGTTGGACAGCGCCCCGAGCCAGGTCAGCCAGCGCCACCCGACCACGACGCCCAGCAGCACGGCCAGCAGGCTCTGGACCAGCTGGGTCCGGCGGGGCGTCGGGCCGATCTCGCGTCCCTCTGCCTCGAGCGCGGGGGCGAACTCGTCGAGCGTCTGGGCCAGGTCCCCCAGGCGCGGGTTGTCGTAGACGTCGGCGACGGTCACCCCGGGGTACCGCGCGCGCAGCAGCGACACCAGCTGGGCGGCCGCGAGGCTGCCGCCGCCGTCGTCGAAGAACTCCTGGTCCGGACCGGTCACCGCGACCCCGAGGGTGCGGGTCCACTGCTCGGCCAGCCACCCCGCCGTCCCCGGCAGCACCGCGCCCTGCTCGTCGGCCATCCGCTCCAGCGGCCACGGCAGCGCGTCCCGGTCGACCTTGCCCGAGCCGCGGGTCGGCAGGGAGTCCACGGTGGCCAGCGTCGGCACCAGTGCGGCGGGCAGCCGGCTGCGCAGCGCCGCGCGGCAGCCGGCGAGGTCGAGCTCGGTGCCGGGGGCGGGCACCACGTAGCCGACGAGGATCTGGTGCCCCGAGGTGGCGGCGCGCACGGCGGCGGCGGCGCCGGCGACCCCCGACAGGCCCTGCAGCGCGGCGTCGACCTCACCCAGCTCGATCCGCCGCCCGCCCAGCTTGACCTGGTCATCGGCGCGCCCGATGAACAGCAGCCCTTCGGCCTCGAGGCGCACGAGGTCGCCGCTGCGGTAGGCGCGGTTCCACCCCAGGGCGGGTGCGGCGGCGTACTTCTCGGCGTCGCGCGCCGGGTCGAGGTAGCGCGCCAGGCCCACCCCGCCGATGACCAGCTCGCCCACCTCGCCCTCCTGGACCTGCTGCCCCTGCTTGTCCACCACGGCCAGGTCCCAGCCGGCGAGGGGGTGCCCGATGCGTACCGGCCCCAGGCCCGCCATCCGGGCCGCGCACGCGACGACGGTGGCCTCGGTCGGGCCGTAGGTGTTCCACACCTCGCGCCCGGGCACGGTGAGCCGGGCGGCGAGGTCGGCGGGACAGGCCTCACCGCCGAAGATCAGCAGCCGCACCCCGGCCAGCTCGTCGGGCTGCCAGAGGCCGGCGAGGGTCGGCACGGTGGAGATCACGCTGATCTGCTGGGCCACCAACCACGGCCCCAGGTCCATGCCGGTGCGCACGAGCGCGCGGGGCGCTGCGACCAGGCACGCCCCGTGCGCCCACGCCAGCCACATCTCCTCGCACGAGGCGTCGAACGCGACGGACAGCCCGGCCAGCACCCGGTCCCCCGGACCCAGCGGCGCCTCCTGCAGGAACACCCGGGACTCGGCGTCGACGAAGGCCGCCGCGGACCGGTGCGCCACCGCGACGCCCTTGGGGGTGCCGGTGGAGCCGGAGGTGAAGATGACCCAGGCGTCGTCCGCGGGGGTGGGCGGCCGCGGGCCGGGGTCCGGACCCGCAGCGCGGCGCCGGACCACCTCGGACCCGTCCCCCAGGACGACGGCCACGTCGGCCTCGGTGAACACCAGGCGCGCCCGCTCGTCCGGGTCGTCCACGTCGACAGGGACGTAGGCCGCGCCCACCTCGAGCACGGCCAGGATGGCGACGTACAGCTCGGCCGTGCCGGAGGAGATCCGCACCCCGACCCGGTCGCCGGCGCGCACCCCGTCGGCACGCAGCTCGGCTGCCCGCGACACGACCTGGGCGCCCAGCTCACGGTAGGAGAGGGTGACGTGGCCGTCGTCGATCGCGGCGGCGTCGCCGTGCGCGTCGACGGTGTCGCGGAAGACGTCCATCAGGGTGCGGGGTGGCGCAGCCTCGGCGCCGCGGAGGAACAGGGCTCGCAGGTCCGGGGAAGACGGCGACCGCTCCACGTCAGCACCCACCTCGTCGCGCCTGGCCGGTGGCCCGCCGGCGGAAGACCGATCGCGGAACCACCGTCCACTCTCCTGCACGCCGACGGCCGGGCGCAACGTCGCCTCCGGGCCCGGTCCGGCTGCGGCCGGGCGTGGCGGGCAGCCGCACGGGTAGGCCTCGCCCCCGCTGGAGGGACGGGCGCCGGGCTCCTGCCTCCTCGGCGTCCCTGGTGATCGCGACGGCCTGGCCGCAAAGCCCGAGAACACTCATCTCGGCTCGGCGGACCCCCAAGGGTCTGATCGCGTCTGGTCCAGACCGTCACGATCAACTCCATGGTGCGCCCCGCCGCGACGATCCGCCCATCGAATGCGGAAAGTGGTGCCGCCGCGTGGGCGGCGGCGCGCGAGCGCCAGGAGGAGCCGTGCGGCGGACCGGACGATGGCCTGCGGCGGCTCAGACGACGGCGTGCGAGCCGGGTGCCATGGCCGCGTCGCGGGCCGTCGCGGGGACCAGCGGAGCGGGGTTGAACACGCTGCGGCCACGCAGCAGCAGGCACAGCCCCGCGACGACCAGGACCGACAGCAGCGTCCAGACGGCGAGGACCAGCAGCAGCGGGCTCACGCCGGTCGCCCGGGCACGATGGTCGGTGCAGTCATGTCGGCTCCTTCTGCCACGGCGACGTCCCTCGGACGCCTACTCCGGAGTATTCCGAGCGGACGCCCACCTCCGGGCCGGAACCTACGCTTTTTTGACCGGATGTTTACCTTCGCCGGGTCACCACCCTGATGGAGCAGTCCGGGGAACGAGACAACCGGGCCGCAGCGTTGCTGAAATCCTACCAACGTGGTCTGATTGCGGGCATGTTCCTCCTCACAGCGCGAATGCCGAGCCTGCCGGGTCACCGCAGCCTCGCCACCCGCTGTTGCTGCCGGCCCTGAACCGCCCGCCAGCCCCGCCGACGGCACCGCCCGCGGCATCTCCCGGAGGACTCCACCCGTGACTGCAGCAACCGCCCTCGTCAGCCACTCCCGCCGCCACATCGACCTCTTCCTGACCGCCAGTGCCCTGTGTCCGCGAATGCGCACCCGCCGCCCGCCGACCCGCACCGACCTCAGGAGACCCCATGACCCTCGCACCACCTCGCACCCTCGGCACCCCCGGCATCGACCGCTTCTCCCCCGCCCAGCTGCTGCGCACCGCCGAGCTGTTCGCGTCTGACCCCGCCCTCGCCACGCTGCTCGACCCGGGCCCGGCCCACCGGCAGTGGGCCGAGCTCGACTCCACCGCCTACCTGCAGGTCTGGCTGATCTCCTGGCCCCCGGGCACGGACACCGGGTGGCACGACCACGGCGACGCCGCCGGGGCGTTCGTCACGCTGCGCGGCACCCTGCGCGAGCACACCTGGTCCGGCGGTCGGCCGGCCGAGCGCGACCTCGCCCCCGGCGCGGGCCGGGCCTTCGGCCCCCGTCACGTGCACCAGGTGTCCAGCACCGGCCCGGAGACCGCCCTGTCGGTGCACGTCTACGCGCCACGGCTGGCCCGGATGGCCCGGTACCAGCTGACGGACGCCGGCCCTCGCCGTACCGGCGTCGAGCGGGCGGGGAGAGACTGGTGACCGCCCTGACCACCGCGCCGCTGCGCACCGACGACCTGTGGGAGACCTCCTTGTTCTCGAGCCGACCCGGCGCCGGCCGCGGCTGGGAGGCGCCGACCTACGACGGCATCGACGACCAGCTCGACGACGCCCGGTCGCGACTCACCCGCCTGACCGCGCGGGCGGCCTACCAGGAGCTGCTGTACGAGCGTGCGGTGCTCGTCGACATCCGACCGGCGGCCCAGCGCCACCAGGAGGGCGAGGTCGATCCCCGGCTACGTCCCCTGGTGATCGAGCGCAACGTGCTGGAGTGGCGTCTCGACCCGCGGTCCGGGGCAAGCCTGCCCGTCGCCGACCTCGACCGGCGGGTCATCGTCCTGTGCCAGGAGGGCTACACCTCCTCGCTCGCGGCCGACGCCCTGCTCCGGCTCGGGCTGCACCGCGCGACGGACGTCGTCGGTGGTCTGGCCGCCTGGCGCCGCGCCGGCCTGCCGATGGCCTGACCCCGGTATGGCGGGTCGCTGCCCGCCCGCGGCGGCTCGGTAGGATCCCGCGTTGTCACGGCGCGCGACGGTCGGCGAGGAGCCGCCGGGTGGGCTGAAGGTGGCCGGAACGTGCACGTGGACCACAGCAGGAACAGGGACATGCGCGGGCCGGTCATCCGTGGCCGACCCAAGGAGGATCTGTCCATGCGCGCACTGGTCAAGCAGGCGGCCGGCCCCGGCCTCGACCTCATCGAACGGCCGCGGCCCACCGTCGGCCCCGGCGAGGTCCTGATCCGGGTCGAGCGGGCCGGGCTGTGCGGCACCGACCTGCACCTCGAGCAGTGGGACGACTGGGCCGCCTCGACGGTCACGGCGCCGCTGGTCCTCGGGCACGAGTTCTTCGGCGAGGTCGTCGAGGTGGGCGCGGCGGTCACCTCGGTGTCGGTCGGGCAGAAGGCGTCCGGTGAGGGTCACGTGGTCTGCGGCACCTGCCGCAACTGCCGGGCCGGCCGCCGACAGCTGTGCATCCGCACCAGCAGCGTCGGCGTCAACCGCGACGGCGCGTTCGCCGACTACGTCGCCATCCCCGCGGCGAACGTGTGGGTGCAGCCGGACGACCTGGACCCCGACCTCGGTGCGGTGTTCGACCCGCTGGGCAACGCCGTCCACACCACGCTCAGCTTCCCGCTCGCCGGCGAGGACGTCCTCGTCACCGGCGCCGGGCCGATCGGGGTCATGTCGGCGGCGATCGCCCGGCACGTCGGCGCCCGCCACGTCGTGGTGACCGACCTCAGCGACTACCGCCTGGACCTCGCCCGCCAGGCGGGCGCCGACCTGGCGATCAACGTCTCGCGCACCAGCGTCGCCGACGCCCAGCGCCAGCTCGGCATGCGTGAGGGCTTCGACATCGGCCTGGAGATGAGCGGCAGCCCGCAGGCCATGGCGGACATGCTCGCCAACCTCAACCACGGCGCGCGCGTGGCGATGCTCGGTCTGCCCAAGGACCCCTTCGCGATCGACTGGGGTCGGGTCATCACGCGGATGATCACCATCAAGGGCATCTACGGCCGCGAGATGTACGACACGTGGTACGCCATGAGCTCGATGCTCCAGACGAGCGAGCGGCTGCGCACCGCCGTCAGCTCCGTCATCACCCACCGCTTCCCGGCCGAGAAGTGGCAGGAGGCGTTCGACGCCGCCCGCTCGGGCGTGTGCGGCAAGGTCGTGCTCGACTGGTCCTGAGCCGCCGCATCCCGCCCGCACCCCGAGAGCCCAGCCGAGAGAGAGCACCACGATGTACGGATCGTTCAAGGCCGACCTGAGCACCACGCTGCAGGAGATCCGCGACGCGGGCCTCTACAAGAACGAGCGCGAGCTCACCTCACCCCAGTCGGCCCACGTCACGACGGCCAAAGCAGAGGCGCTGAACTTCTGCGCCAACAACTACCTCGGCCTGGCCAACCACCCGACCGTGGTCACCGCCGCGACAGAGGCGTTGCAGGAGTGGGGCTTCGGGATGGCCAGCGTGCGCTTCATCTGCGGCACGCAGACGCTGCACACCCAGCTCGAGGCGCGGCTGTCGGACTTCCTCGGCACCGAGGCAACGATCCTCTACTCCTCCTGCTTCGACGCCAACGGCGGCGTGTTCGAGACGCTGTTCTCCGCCGAGGACGCCGTCATCTCCGACGAGCTCAACCACGCCTCCCTGATCGACGGGATCCGGCTCTGCAAGGCCCGCCGGCTGCGATACCGCAACGCCGACATGGCCGACCTCGAGGTGCAGCTGCTCGCCGCCGCGGACGCGCGCCGCCGGGTCATCGTCACCGACGGCGTCTTCTCCATGGACGGCTCCTACGCCCCGCTGGACGAGATCTGTGACCTCGCCGAGCGGTACGACGCGTTGGTCATGGTCGACGACTCGCACGCCGTCGGCTTCATCGGCGCGAGCGGTCGCGGCACCCCGGAGCTCTTCGGGGTCATGGACCGCGTCGACATCCTCACCGGCACCCTCGGCAAGGCGCTCGGCGGCGCCTCGGGCGGCTACGTGAGCGCCCACCGCGAGGTCGTCGACCTGCTGCGCCAGCGGTCGCGGCCCTACCTGTTCTCCAACGCCGTCGCGCCCACGGTGACCGCCGGGTCGCTCGCCGCGCTCGAGCTGGCCGCGGGCTCCGACGACGCCCGCGCGCAGCTGCGGGACAACGCCACGCTGTTCCGGTCGCTGATGACGGAGGCGGGGTTCGACCTGGTGGCCGGATCGCACCCGATCATCCCGGTGATGTTCCCCGGCGAGGACGGCGCCCGCCGGGCCTCGGAGATCGCCGACGCCATGCTCGCCGACGGCGTCTACGTCATCGCGTTCTCCTACCCGGTCGTCCCCGCGGGCAAGGCGCGGATCCGCGTCCAGCTGTCGGCGGCGCACACCGAGGCGGACGTGCGGCGGTGTGTCGAGGCGTTCGTCGCCGCCCGGGACAAGGTGGCCTGACCGGGCTGGGGAGCTCTGCCCAGACCGCGCCCGGGGCCGGCCGGGTCGCGTCCGGGCTCAGACCGGTCGGACCCGCAGGCGGAGGCCACCGCGCGGACGCAGCGTGACGTAGGCGTTGATGGCGGGCCGCTGCCACCCCTGCGGCAGCGTGACCTCGTGGTCGCGCAGCAGGCCGGCCAGGACCACCGCCAGCTCGACCAGCGCGAAGTCCCGCCCGATGCACAGACGCGGCCCGAGACCGAACGGCACGTAGTCGGGCCGGGCCACAGTCGACACGTCGCCGAGGAAGCGCTCCGGCGTGAAGGCCAGCGGGTCTGGCCACGACGTAGAGTCGCGGTGCAGCAGCCAGGGGCTGATGATGGCGATCGTGCCGGCCGGGACCGCTTGCCCCGCAACGACATCCGGCTCGGTCGCCCGTCGGGAGACCACCCAGCCGGGCGGGAACAGGCGCAGCGACTCGTCGATGACCGCACGGGTCCAGGGCAGCTCCTCGCGCAGCCGCATCGGTGAGGGCGCGGCGTCCAGCCCGCGCACCTCGGCGCGCAGCCGGTCCTGCGCCCCGGGGTTCTCGGCCAGCAGCATGAGCGTCCACGTCAGCGCCGACGCCACCGTCTCGTGGCCGGCCACCACCATCGTGACGAGCTCGTCACGGACGCCGTCGTCGTCCAGCCCCGCCGAGATGAGCAGCCCGAGCAGGTCGCTGTCGCGCTCCCCCACCCCGCGCGCCCGGCGCTCGGCGGTCAGCTCGCGGCAGAGGGAGTCCAGCTCCTTCACCGCGGCGCGCAGCCGGCGGTGCGCGGTCGTCGGCACCCACGACGGCAGCGGCACGGTCTGCGCCTGGGCGACGACGAGCTCAGCCGCCTCGTCGGTCGCGTGGACCAGCCGCTGCGTCTGCGCGGTGAGGTCGCGGTCGAAGAGGGTGCGTCCGACGACGTCCAGCGTGATGCCGAGTGCGAGCGCGTCGACGTCGACGTCGGCACCGGCGGCCGGCAGCCCCTGCCACGACCGGACCACGGTCGCGGCCGCCGTCGCCACGCTGCCGCCGATGGTGCCGAGCCGGCCGTGGTGGAACGCCGGCTGGGCCGCGCGCCGCCGGCGCAGCCAGCGGTCATCGCTGACCGCGAGCAGACCCGGACCGGTGACCGTCGCCAGGGCGGCGTACTGCACGGTGTTCTTGGTCCAGCGGCGGGCGTTGCCCTGCAGGATCGCGCGCACCGCGTCGGCGTCGCTGACCAGCAGGGCCGGCGACCCGGGCACGGGGAAGGCGACCAGGTCGCCGTACCGCAGCCGCACCTGCTCCAGGAAGGCCAGCGGGTTGCTGCGGATCGAGGTGAAGCCGGCGGCCATGTCCCAGGGACTCGGACCAGCCAGGCCGAGCGTGTCCGGCCGCAGCGATCTCAGAGGTACAGCCCCGTCTGTCCATCCTCCACCCGGGGCGCCGCCACTGCGTGGATGTCACGCTCGCGCATCAGCACGTAGTCCTTGCCGTGCAGCTCGACCTCGGAACGGTCCTCGCGGTCGAACAGCACGCGGTCACCGACGTGGACCTGGCGCACGTTGTGGCCGATCGCCACGGCCTCACCCCACGACAGCCGCTTGCCGACGCTCACCGTCGAGGGGATGAGGATGCCGCCGCCGGTGTGTCGCTCCCCCGGCTCGCCCTCCAGCGAGACCAGCACCCGGTCGTGCAGCATCCGGATCGGCAGCCGTTCGGCCGGGGCGGAGTCAGTCACGCGTGCGGCGCCAGACGACCAGCCCGACGAGGGCGACCACGGCCGCGACCACGGCGACGATGCGCTCGATGCGCAGCTCCCCGGTGGGCGTGTGGGTCGCCTCGTTGAGCTTGACCATCGCGGAGTCGGCCTGGCGGCGGGCGATCTCCTTCGGCTGGGCCCGCACGGCGAGCTCGTCGATGGTGCTGGCCAGCCGGGCACGCGTCGTCGCGATGTCGGCCTCGATCTCGCCGACCGACTTGTTGGTCTGCTCGCTCATCAGTGGGACCCCTTCGAGCCTTCGGAGATTCTGCAGCGACCATAACGCAGACTGGTTCCCGACACTCGCCTGCCCAGCCGCCGTGGAGGACCTCATGCCCCGTCTCGAAGTGAGCCAGCCCGCTCCCGACTTCACCCTCACCGACCACCAGGGCGGCACGGTGAGCCTGGGCGACTTCGCCGGACGCCGGCTGATCATCTTCTTCTACCCCGCCGCGATGACCCCCGGCTGCACCAAGGAGGCGTGCGACTTCCGCGACTCGCTGGTGCGGCTGCAGGACGCCGGGTACGACGTGGTCGGCATCAGCCCCGACAAGCCCGAGAAGCTGGCCCGGTTCGTCGAGCAGGAGGCGCTGACCTACCCCCTGCTGTCCGATCCCGACAAGACGGTCATGGACGCCTACGGCGCCTTCGGGGAGAAGTCGCTGTACGGCAAGAAGGTCACCGGGGTGATCCGCTCCACGGTCGTCGTCGGCCCCGACGGGACGGTCGAGCTGGCCAAGTACAACGTCAAGGCCACGGGCCACGTCGCCTCGCTGAGCAAGGCGCTGGGACTGGCCGCCTAGCCCGCCAGTGGCTCCCCCGGCCGCCCCGTACGATCGGGGACGCGCGGAAGTGGTGAAACTGGCAGACACGCAGGATTTAGGTTCCTGTGCCTTCGGGCGTGAGGGTTCAAGTCCCTTCTTCCGCACTCGGGCCGGTAGCTTCTCTCCGGCGAGGCCGCACGGCACCGAGGTCAGCCACTGCCGACCGGCCATGCGAGCAGGCTGTAGTCGTCCGCGACCAACCATCCCCGGGAGAAGAGCGAGAGGCCGAAGGACACCGCCACGGCATCGGCTGGCAGACCCCTGGTGGTCCAGCTGCCCCGACTCCACGTGCCACTGCTGGGGAACCACGGGCTGGAGGTGAGGTATGCCCACCCGCCACTGCGCCGTCGGTAGTAGACGTCGAACTGGGTGAAGGCAGATGACTTGTACCAGGCGGTCAGCGTGAACTGCTGGTGCGGC